>LWDU01043033.1_pt1 | contig 173240 bp, 142 predicted proteins | sample 727161 | NCBI WGS metagenome assembly LWDU01 (sample SAMN04566230, study PRJNA314399) | hydrothermal vent metagenome | isolation source: deep sea hydrothermal plume seawater | place: Mexico: Gulf of California, Guaymas Basin | collected 2004-07-11
CAAATGGACAGAAGAATATGGAAGAAAACTAGAAGGATGACAAAGTAGTCGAGGGTTCTCAAAAGTTTTGGAACAGCAAAGGAGAACCTGTTGTGGAAACTAAGCCCGCAGAAGGAGCACCCGTTAAACCCAATTTAAAGTATGAGATTAAAGGTGATTCGATCACTATCACTAACTGTGATAAAAAGGTATCGGGTGCGTTCGCTATCCCTGCGACTATCGAAGGAAAAACGGTCACCAGCATTGGGCCTAATGCCTTCAGATACTGCAGCAGCCTGACCAGCATCACCATCCCTGATAGTGTCACCAGCATTGGTTATCAAGCCTTCGCTGACTGCAGGGGCCTGACCAGCATCACCATCCCTGATAGTGTCACCAGCATCGGTGATTGGGCCTTCGCTGACTGCAGCAGCCTGACCAGCATCACCATCCCTGATAGTGTCACCAGCATCGGGAAGGGTGCCTTCAACGACTGCACCAAATTGACGAGCATCACAATCCCTGATAGTGTCACCAGCCTCGGGCTTGATGCCTTCTCGAGCTGCAGCAGCCTGACGAACATCACGATCCCTGATAGCGTCACCAGCATCGAGGAAGGTGCCTTCTATAAATGCACCAGCCTAACGAGCATCACGATCCCTGAGAGCGTTATCAGCATCGGAGATAGTGCCTTCCAAACCTGCACTAGCCTGACGAGCATCACGATTCCTGATAGTGTCAGCAGCATTGGTTATCAAGCCTTCGCTGACTGCAGGGGCCTGAAGAGCATTACGATCCCTGACCGTGTTTCCTATATCGGGTCTTTCGCCTTCGCTGAGTGCAACAGCCTGAGAGCTGTGACATTTCTTGGGGATGCTCCTAAAGCGGGCCAAAGGGTTTTCAGCCTATCGCCCCCAATAATCTACCGCAAACCCGAAGTAAAGGGCTGGGGCGACACTTGGGGAGGGCGGCCTGTAAAGTTGATTAGTGAGAAGCCATAACCAACAACCAATGATTCATGGCCAGTTGTTCGTGGATTGTGAGGCTTGATCCATGAGCCATGAATAAGGTACCCTTGATCCATGAAGAGCCTTTTAGATTACACTTACGAAGAGTTTCAGGAGATGTCTGATGAAGACCAGTTAAGGCTATATCATACAAGCTCTGATGAAGAAATCGAAACATGGGAAGAGAAGTACCCAGAAGAAATTGAGGAAGACCGAAGATTGGCACAAGAAGCAAATCAAAAACGAATAGATGAAATGATGGCGAGTGCTCAGAAGGGAATTTATAAATTGTTAATACCGCTTATTATAATATTTGGAATTCTCCTCTATCTTGCATTTAAATACGAGTGGGGGTTCGGCACAGACATTAGGTAATAGCTAGACCTTGGTAATTTTAGGATTTTTTTTCTTACCCCCTACATATATACAGCACACCTCACAGAAAAAAATGGCCTACCCCCAGTGGCGTGTCTCGAAGGTTTGGGAGTTGCGTCCTAATAATTCATCAAAGGATTCAATGAATCATTAGAACCCTATCTGAAGAAATGATCCTCTGCATTTTGACCACTGAACATTGACCATTGAGGAGGTACAAAAGACACAAACGAGGCGGGTCTTGTTGTCACTTTGTGTTGTCAGTTGGAGGAAAATGGAGGTGAATAAGCTTGGACGAATCAGCTAACACTGTCATAGTAGAGTGTATCACTTTTACTGACGTCATAGGTTATTAAAGATATTATTTCTTGAGAACTCGTTAATTATTAGCAAGCACTCACGTGAACTCGTAAACTCAAAACAAGCTAATAAACTGAGCGGTTGACTGGCCATTTCGATGGCCCTTTATCCGGTTAATGTGACCTCGCGCAGCGGAACCCGACATTGACGGAAAAATTCACAGGGTTGCTACTGATCCGGTGGGAGCTGCGCAGGTCATTATTGCTGTGGCCAAAGGAGCCGCCACGCAATACCTGACCGCCGGCCTTAAAACCGACAGGGTTTTTTTGCGGCAGGGCCTTGTAAGGATCTTGTCGGTCCCAACACCATTCGTAGATGTTTCCGCTCATGTCGTGCAGGCCAAGAGGATTGGCTTTCTTCGAGCCGACAGGCTGGGGATGATTATTGGGGGCCGGGCTGTTAAAGGGGAACCACGCCACTTCACTGGTGGCCTTGAGGTCGGAACTGTTCGCAGAAGCGCCACTGGCAAAATCACCGGGGGCAAAGTCCCCTTTATCGCGGAAGCGTGCCGCATATTCCCATTCCGCCTCGGTCGGCAACCGAAAGCCCTTGGCATTACGGTCGAACACAGCCGACTGAAGGTTACCGGCATTTGAATGCCTGGAATCCCTGATCACGGCATTGTCAGCGGTTTTGTAAACCGGTTCAAATCCCTCCATTTCAGAATACGCGTTGCACCATACCAGCGCATCCCATACGCAGATATCCGTGACCGGCTGGTTATTTCCCGCCATTGCCGGTGCCCATGGTGTTCCCGCCCGGCCCTGCAAGTGGAATGCATAACCGTTGGCGGAGGCAAAGAATTTCACCTCTAGCCAAAGCTTGTAGGTTGTTTCAAACTTGGCAATATAGAACGGGCTTAGCGTCACCTTGTGCTCGGGTGTAGCAACACCCTCAAATCCCATGGTAACCCCCCCCTTGACGTAGATCATCGCCGGCGTTGACTTGATGGACTGGAGTTGCGTTGTTACATCAGCCCTTGCCGCCGCGATTTGCATGTCGGCCTTTTCCTGGAGGGTCGCCAGATCAAAAGCGGCCTTCTTCTTTACGGCCTCGAGTTGTTCTTTTGCCACCTTCTTGGTTGCAGCAAGATTGCCCTCGGAAAGTTTTTTGACGATGGAAAGTTCCCTCTCTGCCTTCTTGGCCGCGTCACGGTCTGCGACAGCCTGTTTTCTGACTTTTTCCAATTCAAGTGTGGCTATATGCTCATCGGCCCTGGCCTGTTCCCTAACCTTGGCGATTTCCTTTTGCGCCTTCTTCTCGGCGGCAATTAGGATCTTTTCTGACTGTGTGTTCACGGCAATCAGGTCCATTTCAGCCTTCTCCTCGGCCGCACTCAAGTCTTTGGCAGCCTGCTCTTTCACGGCAGCAACTGCGTCATTGTTACTCGAACATCCCGTGCCAGTCAGCAGCAGCAGGATCACGGAACCGCTCAGGCAGTAGATCCCCTTAAGTTTATTCATAATTGAGTAAATTAATGGAATTTCAATGTGGAAGAAACAAAAATATTACCTTCCTGCTGCCGAAGCGTATCACGCAGTAGCCGCGGATCAGAATTTCGTCTATGCCATCTCCAGTCGAGGCATTGCCAAGTACCACCGTAAAAGCGCTAAAAGTGTGTCAACGAGCGAGGGTGAAGTTAAGCCTTCAAATTATTATGTAGTGTTCATCGCTTGATTAAGGGTTCTGAATCCTTCAGAATTTAATTCATGATTAGAGAATCTGTGAACTTATCATCTTTAAAGTGTCTTATTAATTTTCTTTTGATCAGTATCATTACTACGAACCTTCAAGCAGAAACTTTGAATCTTACTTTAAGAAATAGTGTTCGATCTGTTCATGGTTGGCAGAAGGTCGAATGGAATCCTAATGAAGTGGCTATCGTCATTTGTGATATGTGGGACTCTCACCACTCGATCACCGCGGTGCGTAGAGTTAACGAGTTTGCTCCTCAATTGAATGAAGTTATAAACTCTCTCAGGAAATCTGGAGTCACAATCATTCATTCTCCGAGTGATTGCATGCCCAACTATAAGGACCATGATGCAAGGAAACGAGCATTAGCTATCCCAGTGGCTTCGGATTTACCAAAGGAAATTTCTTCATGGTGCCATCGCATACCTGGAGAAGAAAAAGCTTCTTATCCGATAGATCAGTCAGATGGGGGAGAGGATGAGGATGAGTTCGAGAACCAGCAATGGGCCGAGCGTTTAAAAGCTGAAGGGCGTAATCCCGAAACTCCATGGCTTAGCCAGACACCGGTCCTTAAAATATTGGAAAAAGACTTTGTAGCTTCTGAAGGTGATGTGGTTTGGAATATTTTAAGGCATAATAAAATTAAGCATGTCATCCTTGCAGGTGTACATACTAATATGTGTGTTCTTGGCAGGCCATTCGGTTTGCGCCAAATGGTAAGATACGGCATGGATACGGTTCTCTTGCGGGACGGAACTGACGTGATGTATAATCCTAAGAAGTGGCCTTACGTCAGCCATTTCACAGGACTTGATCTGGTAATTAGGCACATTGAAGAAAATGTTTGTTCCACTATAACAACTGATCAAATAATTCGTGGTCAGCCTTTCAGTTTCACGCATGATAAACGACCTCATCTAGTCATTGTTTCCTCATCCGAAAGAGTCCTTGATTGGAAAAGTTTTGCGAGGCATTTCTTTGATGCTGACTTTCGTGTTGATTATGTCGAGTCAGATACAGGAAAAGGAATGAATGACATCAGTAATGCGGATTGCCTTTTGTTAGCTGATGACATTAAGACTGGGAAGGTCAATGAATTGATTCAAGCTCATGTGGCTGCGGCAAAACCTGTGATAGGAACAGGGAAAGTTTGCATTCTAGCGAAGCGTGAGGTGTTTGGTGTCGTTGGAGAGCCTAATAAAAAAGGAACTCAGAAAATTGAATGGGCTAAAGGTAAAGCAAAGCATCTTTTGGCTTTAGGATTCAAGAGCAATGAATGGTCAGTAGAAGGGGCTTTAGATAGCCTCGCGATAGATGAGGGGGTCGTCCCCCTTTTCCATGGCAAAACAAATAGTAATGGATTAGCTGAACTTCTTGCCTGGTCCTTTGCAAGAACTGATAGTGGAAGATCATGTGCGACTCTCCTGACCCTTCTTGAAAATAAAAACGACTCATATTTTCAGCGATTCTTATTCAATGCTGTTCGGTGGGCGACTGGAGAATTAATTTCCAACCAATTGCCGGTGGACCCTGATCTGCGCCGATCAAATGAAGATTGGGTTGTTAGAGGAAATTTCCATACTTCCAAATCGCTTGGACCAAAGCACTGGGACCTAAGAACATTAATTCGAGTCTCTGATCCATTGCCTGACGTTCAGCGATCTTTTGAATGGGAATCAGTTCCCGGTTCTGTTGTTTACATTAATGGGGCACAGCTAAAGGAGAATAACCCCGGGCATTGGTTAATCCCTTCAAAACTTTTAAAATCGGGAGACCTTAATTTGGTTGTGGTTAGGGTAAGTAAGCCAGATCCTTTTAAAAGCCCACCGACAATATTCAGTACAAAAGAATCTTTTGTACTGGCCACAAAACATTGGCAAGAAAAACACTCTGATGACGCAATTGATCCTAATTTTCCGATACCTCCTCAGTTCGGTGCGCCTACGGATCTGATCCAAGAATGGCCACAAAGAAAATAATTTAATTGCTCCTAAAGTTCCCGATTATATATAATAGTTAGATATTTTATTTACCGCCATTTTTTCTTGGATAAAATGTTACCAAAATGCTCAGACCTTGTTGGAATCATTGCAACTTATGGATTGATATCGGGATCATTTGCTGAGGAGAAGGTTAAGCAAGGTTGGTGGTCCAGGGAGCCCTTAAAAGAAATTAAGATACCGATTGGAGAGAAGGATAATCCGATCGATCGATTCATTGTTTCAAAATTGAAAGAACAAGGATTGCTTATTTCTGAAAAGGCGGACCGGAGAGTTTTAATTCGCCGACTCTACTTTGATTTGTGGGGAATGCCTCCAACTCCCAAAGAGGCTAATAGCTTTATTAAGGATCCTGACTCTGGCGCTTATAAAAAGTTAGTGGATAGGCTTCTCCTTTCTCCACGTTATGGAGAACGTTGGGCAAGGCATTGGTTAGATGTGGTGCATTATGGGGAGACTCATGGCTATGATAAAGACAAGCCAAGGCTCAATGCTTGGCCTTATAGGGATTATGTCATTCGTGCATTCAACGACGATAAGCCCTATTCCCGATTCATAAAGGAGCAGATCGCCGGAGATCTTCTTTGGCCGGACACGGTAGATGGTATCGTTGCTACAGGATTTATAGCTGCTGGTCCTTGGGATTTCATTGGTCATGCGGAGGTGCCGGAAACCAAGATTGATGGGAAGGTGGCTCGTCACTTGGATCGTGACGATATGGTTACCACAACGATGAATACTTTCACTTCTCTCACGGTCCAATGTGCTCAGTGCCATGATCACAAAAGGGATCCTGTGACCATGAAACACTATTATTCATTGCAGTCAGTGTTTGCGGCATTAGATCGTGCTGATCGTCCCTATGATGTGAAGTCCGACATTGCGTCGAAAAGGCAAAACTTTAGAGAAAAGAAAAAAGAGATAGAGCGAAGTGTTGCAGAGAACAAAAAGAAAATCGACGCCAGTCGTAGTCCGGAAATAGTTTCTCTTCAGAATCAAATCGAGTCCATAGAGAACAAGCTCAAAGCATCCAAAGGTGACCAAAAAGACCGGTCAGCTAGGTATGGGTACCATAGTCAGGTAGCCTCGATTCAGGGAACAACCAAATGGGTTCAAATCGATCTGGGATCCCAAAGGAAAATTAGCAATGTGGTTTTGGCCGGTGCTGATGAGTATGGTTTTTCGGATTTTGGTTTCCCTCACCGTTTCCGCTTGGAAATTTCTAATGATTCTGAATTCAAGGATTCAAAAATAATTACTGATAATACCGGTTCTGATTTTCCAAGACCAGGATCAAAGCCGGTGCTCCTTAGTGGAGATGGGTCTAAAGCGCGATATGTTCGTTTAACTGCAACTAAGCTTTGGAACCGTCGCATGAAAGGACAGCCTGAAACAAATGATTGGATATTTGCCATGGGGGAAATGGCAGTCATTTCCGATAAAGAATTGTTGGGAGCTAAAGAAGTGACAGCTTTGGATAGCATTGAGGCTAATATTCGGTGGGGAAAATCTAATCTCATTGACGGCATCTATGGGACACATTCCCTAGAATCATTAATTGCTAGTGAGAAAAGTAAATCGAATGGATATCATAGTGCTTTTGCCAAAGAAATTAACACACGGAAGTGGGTCCAAATTGAACTGCCGGAAATTCACTCAATCGATAAAATTGTTATTTATCCTGCTCGCCCAACGGACTTTAACAAAGATACACCAGGATTTGGTTTTCCTGAGAGGTTTAAGATTTTACTGAGTGATCGGGAGGACATGACAGATGCCGATACCATCATTAATAAAACGGATTCTGATTATGCGAATCCGGGGGTAGATCCGGTAGCTTTTGATATTGATTCAGAGAGAGGTCGCTACCTTAGGCTCGAGACAACCAAGTTAAATCATCCAAAGGGCAGCGGTGGGCCCATGTTGGCCTTATCTGAGATACGCATTTTCAGCGGGTCTAAGGAGATTTCTAGAAATGCTAGAGTCACTTCGCTAGATACAATTAATAGCGGTCTCTGGCACAAAAGAAATCTTGTGGATGGATATACTAGCAGACGACGCATTGTGGATGATGTTACCGAGGGTCTTTTGAGGCTTGCCAAATTAAAACCGGATGAATCTGAGAAAAATCTTAAGGAATTAAGGATAAGATATAAGGATCTTCAAAAATCTAGTATTGATTCGAAGTTGATAGAGGAGAAGGAAAGATTGACCGAATCTTTGTCCAGCATCAATTTGGAACTCAATGGTTTGCCTAAATCCAAAATGGTATATGCCGGTACCGTTCATTCTGGAAGTGGATCATTCAAGGGTAGGGGTCATGCCGGAGGAAAACCACGGGACATTTTTGTTTTGCACAGAGGAGAGGTCACTGATCCGAGAGAACCTGTCAGTCCCGGAACGGTACCTGGTATCGTTCCGGAGATTTCACATCAATTTAATTTACCCGAAGACCATAAAGAAGGGGATCGTCGTGTTGCATTAGCTGAATGGATATCTCACAAAGAGAATACCCTCACTTGGCGAAGCATAGTGAACCGAGTGTGGCATTATCATTTTGGTCAAGGAATCGTAGATACACCGAATGACTTTGGCCGAATCGGATCAAAGCCGACTCATCCTGAATTGCTGGATTGGCTTGCTATTGGGTTCCGTGACAATGGTGGTTCTATTAAGGACTTGCATCGTCTCATACTAAATAGTGCGACATATAAGCAGGTCAGTGATCATCACCAAGAAAATGCACTGACTGATATTTCAAACAAGTATCTTTGGCGTCAGAACCGGAGAAGGCTCGATGCTGAGTCCCTCAGAGACACGGTACTTTTTGTTTCCGGAAAAATGAATTTTGAAATGGGCGGGCCTTCTTTCAAGGACTTTGTGATTGAGAAGCCTCAACACTCTCCTCACTATCAGTATCACAAGTATGACCCTAATGATCCGTTAACACATCGCCGTTCTATTTACCGGTTCATTGTTCGTTCCCAACCTCAGCCATTCATGGATACTTTTGATTGTGCTGATCCTTCGCAATTAGTGGACAAGAGGGGTGAGACGACTACCGCATTGCAGGCCCTTGCTCTCTTGAATAACCATTTTATGGTCAAGATGTCTCAAAGATTCGCTGAAAATATTTCTGAAAGTACTGATCCTGTTCGAATAGCATTTGAGGCGGCGATTTCTAGGATTCCTTCTGAAGATGAGTTGGTATTACTCCGTTCATATTCAGAACAACATGGGCTCGCTGCAACGTGCCGAATCATTTTTAACCTGAACGAATTTTCTTTCATCGATTAAAATGAATAGACGCGATTATTTATGGAAATCAGGAGGTGGACTAGGAGGCATCGCACTCTCATCGATGCTTGGAGTGGATAAGCTCGAAGGATCAAATTCTGGTCCAGTTCTTAATCAACCTCATCATCCGCTCAAAGCTAAGCGTGTCATTCAATTGTTTATGGGTGGAGCAGCAAGTCACATTGATTTGTTCGACTACAAACCTTCACTGATTAAGCATCATGGGGAAAAGTCAGACTTCGGAGAACCTGTCGAAGCGTTTCAGAACGGCCTCGGCCCCTGGATGAAACCAGTCTGGAAATTTAAACCGTATGGAAGTTCCGGTAAGATGCTTGGAGAAACTGTATCCAAGTTAGGTGAGGTCGTGGACGATATGGCTTTCATTCATAATCTTATAGGTAAGACTGGCGTCCATAGTCAGGCCACCTATCTTCAGTCAACAGGATTTGATCGGCCAGGGTTCCCCGGCATGGGATGTTGGGTAAGTTACGGATTAGGAAGTATGAACGATAACCTACCAACTTTCGTTGTCCTGCCTGATCATCGGGGCTTTGCCTCCAACGGTCCCAAGAACTGGGGTTCGGCTTTCTTGCCAGCCGAGAATCAGGGCACAATCATTCGCCTCGGTAGAAAGAATCCAATTCCTGATCTTAATCCGCCTCCAGAAGCCGACTATATAAGCAAATCCGCTGAATCTGATGCTCAGGCTATTCTTTCTAAATTGAACCGTGAACATCTCGGTAGCAGGGCCGGTGATACACGCCTCGAAGCACGTATAAAATCCTATGAGTTAGCTGCTAAAATGCAATTAGCTGCACCCGAGGCACTTAATATTTCTAATGAACCTCAATACATTAAAGATATGTATGGGATCCGGCCTGACGGTACCACGTGGCCCAAGGAGATTAATCATAATGAGGAAGCGAATCATTTCGGGAGAAAGTGTCTTGTTGCTAGACGGCTCCTAGAACGTGGAGTGCGTTTTGTTCAAGTCTGGTCAGGATGTGATAATGGGTTTCCGCGACGTAACTGGGACAGTCATGAGGACATTAATAGGGACCATGGTCCATTATCATATGGCATGGCGGTCGGAGCCTCAGCGTTGATCAAGGACCTCAAACAGCGGGGTCTTCTTGAGGACACTATAATACTATGGACTACTGAATTTGGCCGCATGCCATCGACTCAAGGTTCTAAGGGCCGAGATCATAATCCTTTTGTTTTTACGAACTGGCTCAGTGGAGGTGGAATCAAGGGCGGAGTAACTCATGGACATAGTGATCAGTGGGGTTACAAGCCTCTTGATAGGGACAATCCGACCGAGGTATACGATATCCATGCTACTATTATGCATTTGCTCGGAATTGATCATGAGCGCCTCACATTTCGCAAAGACAGTATAGATCGTCGCCTCACGGACGTGCATGGAAAGGTAATTCCAGAGATTTTAGCCTAAAATGTGATTTCTCTATATTTATCGAATATTGAGACACCTTTCGCTATAATTAAGTCATTAACCAAAGAATTTTCCCCATCCTATGCGAAATCAATTTCGTTTATTTTTTATCTCAGCTTTTATTTTCCTCTTTCACTATGATCCGGGTGATGCCAGTGGAACGGCCGATAGCATTCTTGTTTTTAACGAAGTTTATTACAATCCTGCGGATGATCTTTCCGAATCGGAGTGGATAGAATTTCATAATCTTAATGGAGTTAATGTTGATGTTTCAGGATGGAGATTAAGGGGTGGAGTTGAGTTTGATTTCCCTCAAGGGACCGTCGTTGATGGGCATGGATTTATTCTGATTGCAGCGGATCCTGAGAGCCAAAATCTGTCTGGGAAAAGCGCACTAGGTCCATTTCAAGGCTCATTAAGTAATGGAGGTGAATCTCTGCGTATAGAGGACAGGGACGGTAGAGTCATGGATACCCTAGTTTATAATGATGGCGGTGACTGGCCCGTTGGTCCTGATGGGTCAGGTGTGACATTGGCTAAGCGGAATCAGGAAACAGCAAATTCTGATCCAGACAACTGGGTTGCTGCCAGATATGTGGGAGGAACGCCAGGACTGCCTAACTTTCCACTGCCGGGCGCGCCTCCAGTTAAGATCGAGACAATCATAGTGAGTTGGGATTCTGTTTGGCGTTACAATGAAACAGATGATTTTGATTCAGGTTGGGCCAGTTTAGTTCACTCAGTAGGTGGAAATTGGAAGCCAGGTACTGGTCTGTTGGGGTGGGACACGTCACCTCCGGAAGTTCCTTTGGGGACTGAGCTTCAGCGCCCATTACTGAATAATCCATATGTCATAACTTATTACTTTGAACATGATTTTAATCTTAGTCAGACACAAATTGATAACTTATCAGAGCTTAAGATTGAGCATCTATTTGATGATGGGGGCATTGTTTATATCAATGGTCAGGAAGCGTTCCGCCACAAAATGCCCGAAGGTAACATCTCTTCAGAAACTCTTGCTGAACGCGGGACTGATCCGGACCTCGAGGACCCGGTAGGCATTCCCGCAACTGCCCTAGCTGTGGGATCTAATAGGATATCTGTTGAAGTTCATCAGGCGAATTCTGGAAGCTCTGATATTATGTTTGGTTTGCGGCTTACTTTAGTCGAAGAGCCTCCTGATCCATCAGTCCCTAAGGAAACCTTAGTCTTTAATGAATTTTCTTCATATGATGCGGAGGGCGGTTTTCTTCTGGAAATGAAAAATCTGACATCTGCAGCTATCCCGCTAACCGATTATCAGATCGTATTTTCTGAGGGTGACATTTATACAATTGTAGAAGGAACTCTTGTCGCTGGAAAATTGAAAACTTTGAGTGAAAAGGATTTGGGATTCTCGCCAGGGAACAATGATCGAATTTTCCTTTTTGATCCATCGGGTCAACTCATAGATGCGAGGAAGGTTACCGGAAAATTAAGAGGAAGATCAGAAGAATTTAATGGTGAATGGTTGCATCCTTCCTTGCCGACCTTTGGAGATGCTAATAAATTCTCTTTTGAAAGGGATGTCGTAATTAACGAAATAATGTATCATCCGCGGCCTGAACCTGAGGTGCCTGATACGGAGGCGATCTATGATAGTACGACTTTACTCGATTGGGGTGCGACATGGAGATATAATGAATCGGGTCCTGACCTGGGCGGTTCTTGGCAGGACCGACCTCATGCAGTTGGTGGTGATTGGAAGATTGGTATTGGCCCGCTTGGTTGGGATAGCACCATTAAAGAAATTCCTGCACGAACTATCATAACTCGTCCTTCCCTTAATCCGGCGGCTCCGGTCATAGCTTATTATTTTGAGGCAGATATCAATCTCACTCAAAATGACATTGATGAGATTGTGGCGCTTAAATTAGTCCATTTAATTGATGATGGTGCAGTTTTCTATATTAACGGGCAAGAGGTTAATAGATTTAAGATGCCTGATGGCATAATTAATTCAGACACGCGTGCATCGAGCGGAGGTGAGGCTGAAATTGAGGGACAATTCAATATTTCTAAGGAAGTTTTATTGGTAGGATTAAACAGAATATCGGCTTCCGTTCATCAGAGCTCTCCTGGAAGTAGTGATATTATTTTTGGAATGCAATTATTAGCTGAAAAGGAAGTTTCGCCTTTTGTGCCCGGCAAGCCTTTCAGATCATCGGATAGGACATGGGTCGAAATCCATAACCGCAATGCCGACAGGACTATTAATCTAACGGGTTGGAGCTTTGATGATGGATTTGAATTTAATTTTTCTGAAGATACGATTCTTAGTCCTGGGGAATTTATTGTATTGTCTGGGGACTCTGATGAGTTGAGAGGTCAGCATCCTGATATTAGAATATTAGGAGGAATGAAGGGTCGTTTATCACGATCAGGTGAACGGATTAGACTTATCGATTCGCATGGGAATCCAGTCGACGAGGTTCATTATTTTGATGGAGGAAGGTGGCCAGGAAAAGCTGACGGTGGAGGTTCGAGCTTAGAATTAAGAAACCCGTACTCTAATAATAAAATTCCTGAATCCTGGTCAGCCAGTAATGAATTTGCGCGTGGGAAATGGAAGAATTTTGTAAGGACAGGGCGCGCAGTAAATGGTAGGTCCGATCCTCAGGGATATCATGAGTTTATTTTTGGATTAATTGATGAGGGAGAGATTTTAATTGATGATATTAGCGTCATTGAGAGTCCTGGAACAGGGTCCTCAAAGGAGCTTATTCAGAACGGGGACTTTAGCTCAGGAACAGCAAGTTCTTGGAGAATGCGTGGAACTCAACGACATTTTAACATTGTTGAGGATCCTGATTTTCTTGGTAATAAAGTGATGAGGTTGAAGGCTTCTGGACCAACAGATCACATGCATAACTGTGCAGAGACTACTCTCAAATCAGGGAACAGTTACGCAAACATTAGTTCCTCAAAGGAATACAAGATAAGTTTCCGAGCTCGTTGGATTTCTGGATCCAATCAGCTTAATTCTAGGCTCTACTTTAACCGTCTTCCTCGCACAGATATCCTCCCTATCGAAGATCCTAACGGTGGAGGAACTCCCGGCAGAGAAAATTCTGTTTTTGAGGAAAATTTAGGACCGACTTTTGATGATCCAATTCACGATCCAGCTGTTCCTGAAGTTAATCAAGTAGTCGAGGTTAGTGCAGTGATAGAGGATCCTGAAGGTGTTGATAGCGTAGTGGTACATTATTCGGTTAATTCTGGATCCTTTCGTCAGGTCCCAATGATTGCTGGGCCAAACGGCATTTATCGAGCTACAATTCCAGGTCAATCGAAGGGCTCCAGAGCTCAATTTTATATAGAGGCTATTGATTCACTTGGTGCCAAATCATTCTTCCCGAAGGAAGCCAAGGAATCAAGGGCCATGATCCCTTGGGATGATGATAAATCTAAATTGCGGTCAGGGTCCGTCTATCCAACGAATTTACGCATTGTTATGCCGATCGCTGACGGGAACTTCATGCATAATGTAACGGAAGTAATGAGTAATGATAGGTTGCCATGTACTGTCATTCATAATGATGAAATTATTTATTATGGTTGCTCTGTTCGGCTAAAGAGCAGTCAACGAGGGCGATCTAACGAGGGACGGGTTGGCTTTAATATAAAATTCCCTGCTAATAATAAATTTCTTGGAGCTCATGGGACTGTTGCTGTTGATCGTTCGAGTCAGCGTGAAATTATGATTAAGCATATAGTTACTCGTGCAGGAAAAATTCCAAGCATGTATGATGACATTGCTTGGGTTATACAGCCAAGATCTAATCGTGCGACTTCAGGAATTTTGATGAAATCACGTTATGATGATGAGTGGTTAGAGAATGCTATTCCAGATGGTAATGATGGAAGAATGTTTGAGTTTGAGCTTATTTATTACCCTAATGGCACAAACGGAGGAAAGGAAGGACTCAAGTTACCTCAACCCGATGGTGTTGTTGGAGTTCAAATGCGTAATCAAGGGGGAGATGATAAGGAGCTTTATCGATGGCACTGGTTAATTAAAAATAATAGGGACGCTGATGATTATTCTGGTCTAATTAATTTGTTAGATACTTTGGGCCTTTCTGGTTCGGCTTACCGAGATTCAATAGAAAATATCGTTGATGTAGACCAGTGGTTGCGATCCTTTGCTGTACAGAATCTTGGCGGGATTGGTGATAATTATTCAACGCATGGGAGTGGGGCTTGGCATAACGCCATATTTTACATTAGGCCAACTGATGGGAAGGCAATGTATTTTCCTTGGGACATGGATTTTACTTTTACTAACAGCGCTACTTCTGGGGTTACTCCTAGCACGGATTTGAACAAGCTGATCAGTATTGGTCCAAGATATGAACGGGCCTATTATGGTCACTTGCTTGACATTATAGAGACTGCATTTAATTCAGATTATATGAGCCCATGGTTGCGGCATTATTCGGATTTTCTTTCCTCAGACAATTTGAATGGAAATTCTGGCTACATTCGTTCTAGGTCTAATCATGTTAGGAACCTAATTAGTAATGCGGTATCGAAAGTTCCATTCAGAGTAACCAGTAATAGCGGAACAAATACTAATAAATCTACGATTTCAGTTCGTGGGGACGCGTGGGTCGACGTTCGAGAGATTCGGTTAGAAGGGACTGATGATGGACTTGGAATTAGGTGGCTTGATGATAATAGCTGGGAGGTTAATTTACCGGTAAGGTCAGGCCTTAATAACTATAGATTAGAAGGTGTTGGATTCGGTGGAGAGATTATTGGGTCAGCCAATTATTCGATCAGCGGGAATGGTGTAGTTGAGCCAGCAGGTCGAGAAAATTTGGCTATTAGTGAAATCCATTATCATCCCAATCCTCCAAGCAAAGAAGAAATCGATGCCGGGTTCACGGACAGTTCAATGTTTGAATGGATTGAATTAGTTAACATAAGTGATTCAGATAAGATTGATTTAAGTAATGTGCATTTTGTTAGTGGTATTAATTATTCCATTCCTTTAGGAACTCTTTTAGACCCTGGCAAACGAATAGTGATTCCTTCTAATTTTTCAGCATTTGTTCATAGGTATGGTGATCTGAAAAATGACATCTTGCTCAGTCATTCCTTTCTGGATGATCAAGGTAATAATAAATTATCGAATGCAGGGGAAAGGATTCTTTTGTATAGTGCTGACAATGTTACGGTTGCGGATTTTTCATATAAGGATGATCGTCCATGGCCTGTGAGTGCTGATGGGGATGGTTACTCATTGACTCTAATGATGCCAGGAACTAATGATCCTTCCTTGGCACAAAATTGGCGTAGTAGCTTGGATTTGGGTGGTACGCCTGGGAGTACTGATGTTATCCCTATTCTATCATGGCTTGATGAGAATGGAGGCGTTGAATTATTGAATGATGTTGATGGTGACGGAAGACCAGCATTGATAGAATATCTTGAGAACACGGACCCCCTCAAGAAGGATAGTACTAGTACTATAGTTGAGTTGGGTGAGGATGGAGAGTTGCGAATCGAATTTTTACAGGCAATTGGTCATGACCAAATTTATTTTTATGCTCAAAGTTCGGCGAATTTTAATGAGTGGCAGGCCGAAGAGGTGGAATATAGGGGTCGTGTTAATAATGGTGATGGAACTGAAACAGTAAGATTTCGAATTGATAATTCAATAAGCTCACTTGGAAGAAACGGTTTTCTTCGGTTAGTGGTATCAGAAGACCCCTAGGGTCTTTTTTATTAAGCGGAGTCTTGTCTTGTAAAATTGAGATGGATTTACCATCATAAAATTACATGCATCTAAAATGCCTTACTCTGATTCTCTTTTTTAGTTTCCTTTCCTTGTCCGCTCATGCGCGGCTTCAACTGCCGAAAGTGATTGGTTCGAATATGGTTTTGCAGAGAGATGCACAGGTTCCTATTTGGGGTTGGGATGATCCTGGGAATGATGTGGTCGTATTAATGGGTGCTCAGAAAAAAACAGCAAAGGTTGCAAAGGATGGAAAGTGGATAGTGAATTTGGATCCTATGGAGGCAGGCGGTCCTCACAAGATTCAGATCGCTTCAGGGCAGGATGAAATTGTTCTTACCAATGTTCTTGTTGGTGAGGTGTGGATTTGTTCGGGTCAGTCCAATATGGAATGGTCAGTGCGTGCTTCTAATGATTCAGATCAGGAGATTGCTAATGCTAAATTTCCTCAGATAAGACTTTTCCATATTCCTAAAAAAGCATCTACCTTTCCTGAAAAAGACTGTAATGCTTTATGGAAAGAGTGTAACCCTGAGAGTGTAATTAATTTTTCCGGTGTTGCTTATTATTTTGGTCGTCATTTGCAAAGCGAGTTGAATGTTCCAATCGGGCTCGTCGGAACAGCTTGGGGTGGAACTAAAATTGAACCATGGACGCCAATTTCAGGATTTGATGCAGTAGACAATCTTAGAAGTATTGCGGACAAGGTTAGGCGTTTCAGTGATCTCGATTTAATTGTTGATAGAGCGCAGAGATGGGCGGATGCAGTCAAGCTAGCAGTTGAGAATGGAAGAAGAATTCCATCTCCTCCGCAAGTTCCGAAGCTCAATCATGGCAATCCTACGGGGCTTTATAATGGAATGATTGCTCCTGTAGTGCCTTATGCAGTTAAGGGAGCAATTTGGTATCAAGGAGAATCAAACGTTGGTGAAGGAATGCTCTATCACGATAAAATGAAGGCGCTCATTGCTGGCTGGCGAGACGTTTTTAACAAGAAAGATCTATCTTTTCATTTTGTGCAACTTGCTCCTTACAGATATAATCGTGATGATGCATTGCCTAACATTTGGGAGGCACAGGTTGCGACACTTAGGGTGCCGGGGACGGGTATGGCAATTATTACTGATATTGGAAACACTCAAGACATTCATCCCCGTAACAAGCAAGATGTGGGAAAACGGTTGGCATTGTGGGCTCTTGCTAAAGATTACGGTAAGGGAAATATTGTTTATTCCGGCCCATTGTATAAATCGATGCAGGTTGAAGGGGATAAGATAAGAATAAAATTTGCGCATACTGGTACCGGCCTCATATCACGAGACGGTAAAGATTTGACGGACTTTATAATTTCTGGTTCTAACGGTGAATTTGTTACTGCAAAGGCAGCTATCGATGGGAGCACCGTTATAGTTAGTGCTGAGGATGTTACCGAACCGAAAAATGTGCGTTTTGGTTGGCGTGAGACCGTAAATCCAAATCTTTCAAATAAGGAGGGCCTTCCAGCAAGCCCCTTTAAGACAGATGATTGGAAGGGAGTCACTGGCCAGCAGCTAAAAAACAAAAAACAATAAAGAATTAATATCTCTTACCCTTTGTGAGTAAAGTTAAGCCAATTTTGCTTGCAAATTGACGCCTAATTGATACGAGTAAATCTAAATAGTTTCGGAAATTATAATTGAGATGTATCGAACTCTTATTTTTAGTTTTTTATTAATAACTTGGATTATTTTATCAGGGATACTTGATGCCTTTCATGTTGGCTTGGGCATACTCTCCTGTATTTTTGTCACTTGGCTTTCTTCAGATCTTTTATTCTCTAATCGATCTTCAAGATTTGGCGATAGATTGAAACAAGCTTGTCGGTTGCCTCTTTATTTGGTGTGGTTGCTATGGCAAATTTTTCTTGCAAATATCCACGTTCTTAGAATTTCGTTTTCTCCAAGAATGCGGGAACAGATCCAGCCTCAGATTGTCCGTTTTCGCTCCGGCCTTAAGAGTGATTTTGAAAAATATGTGTTAGCTCAATCAATAACGCTGACGCCAGGAACTGTTACTCTTCAGATAAATGGTGACGTTTTTCTTGTTCACGCTATAAGCGACGCAGCTGCCAAAGGTTTGATGGGTTCTATGGCAGATCGAATTCGTCATGTTTTTTCTACAGATTAGTAATGAGTGATCAAGTCATGGAGATAGCATTAATGGTAGCGGGCATTTGTCTGTTTCTGATGATGATTCCGATTATGTGTCGGATCATTATTGGGCCGACCGCCATTGATCGAATAGTAGCAGTTAATGTCATTGGTACTAAGACAGCTGTTCTTCTTATTATTATTGGAGCGTTATTCGATAATGTTTCTATGTTTGTTGATTTTGCGATTGCTTACGCGGCACTCAATTTCTTGGGATCACTTGCTGCGTCTAGGTATTTTAATCGAACTAGGCCCGCTTATGGTAAACGTTCATCAATGGAAGTGAAGGGATCCTGAGTGCTATGGATGAAATATTAAACGGGTTAAGCATTATTCTAATCTTCAGTGGCTTAATTTTTTTTATGGGCGCAAGTGTGGGTTTAATGAGGTTTCCGGACTTTTACACTAGAATGCATGCAGCAGGAAAGGGCGATACGCTTTCTACAATTCTTATCACAGCGGGAATGGCTGTCCAGGTTCTGAGCCACTTCGATGTAGTTAGTTTGTTCGTTGCTATTAAGATTATAGCGATTGCTGTTTTGATTATGCTTACGAGCCCAACTAGCACTCACTTATTGATGAAGGCTGGGTACGATGATGGTATCGATCCTGTCACTAGTTCTGATAAAGATGGAATCATTGACCTGGGGGGGCCATTCATAAAGGGCAGTCAATCAGGTGACAGCGAATCTAAAGTAAAAAAGAAAATTCCAAGCAAGAAGAAGAGTGCAGCAAGGAGGAATTCCGTTTAGATAATTTAATAATAGCAAATAGTGTTTTCTATATAACCTAACCGTAACTAGTTGATTCATTGATTTGGCAGTTTGACATAATAATTTTAATATTTTTGGTCGTTGCAGCGATTGTTTCTCTTAGGCTCAAGGACCTTCTCGGGGCTTCTATGGTCTTTGGGATTTATTCTTTTCTTATATGTTTATTATGGGCAGAGATGGGCGCTGTTGATGTAGCTTTTACTGAAGCGGCTGTAGGTGCAGGGGTCTCGACCGTGATTATGATTGCTACGATTTTTTCAACAACAAGGAGATCTAAGGACTGATAAAAATAATGAAAGTATTTGGATTAGTTGCTGTTTTCGTTGTTGGACTTTTGTTACTTTCAGCTACCCAAGATTTTCCTTCTTGGGGAAACCCTCGATCCGCTGCTAGTGATGGAGAGGTTTCAAGTTTTTACATAGAGAAGACTGAAGCTGTGACCAAAGTGCCAAACATGGTTACTGCTGTGTTGGCTGATTTCCGAGGTTATGATACAATGTTTGAGACTGTTGTTATCTTTATTGCAGGGATAGGAATCATTGCAGTTTTGAGGAATTTTGAAGGTTCTGACTCTTCCATTGACTATGACAATGACGATAATGGGGCCGGTCTTCTGGCTCGGTTTACTTGCAGTCTCATATTGCCGTTCATTCAGATATTCGCACTTTATGTCGTTGCTCATGGACATCATAGTCCTGGGGGAGGTTTTCAGGGAGGTGTGATGCTTGGCGCAAGTTATATTCTTTTAGCTCTTGCTTTTGGCCTCTCAAAAGCTAAGCGAATTTTCAGTGAGCGAAGAACAATGATCTTTGCAGTGGTTGGTATTTTTATTTATGTGGGTTGGGGAGTCCTTTGCCTGTTATTGGGAGGGGAGTTTTTAAATTACTCGGTACTGGATTCTATTTTGCCAGGTGACGCTATGATGGCAAGATCCTACAGTATGCTCGTAGTTGAGATTGGAGTTGCGTTCACTGTTACGGCGATCATGTTTTCAATGTACTCAAACCTTTCAACTAGAGGACGCCTTAGCAAAGGGCTTTAAATTATGGATCCTATCATTGCTAACTTCATAGAAGAGAACATCGTTCCAAAGTTCAATTATTGGATCTATGTAATTCTCATGATGATCGGTTTATATGCGATGATCACTAAAAACAATCTGATAAAGAAGCTCATTGGAATGGCTATTTTTCAGACTGCTATTATCCTTTTCTATGTCTCAATTGGGGTCAAAGAGGATGGTGGGATTCCAATCATCTCGCATCATGGACCGGATCATCATCAAGAGACCGAGGCCCATTCGGAGGCGGGATCTGAAAATTTAAAGCATAATATTATTGATAAGGATAAATATGCTAACCCGCTTCCTCATGTTCTGATGCTTACAGCCATTGTTGTTGGAGTTAGCACTTTGGGTCTGGCTCTTGCTATATCACAAAGAATCCACAAATCTTTTGGGACCCTTGAGGAGGATGAAATTTTAAACAAACTGAGACCGGGGGGCCATGACTGAGCATTTCCCTATTCTCATTTTACTGGTTCCTTTGTTCGGAGCCTTGATCGTTGTTCTTCTTGGCAGGGAAAGGCCAGAGCAGTGCTGGGTGACGAGCCTCGTTTCATTGGGCATTTCTTCCATAATTTCTTTATTCACTATTATTGTAGTTTTTAGCGATAAGGTTCAAACGATCCGTTACAGAATGGGAGGATGGGAGCCTGAGGCTAACGGTTACGAGGTCGGGATCGAATTGCGTGTAGATATTCTCGCCGCTCTGGTCGTTTTTGCAGTTACCTTTGTCGGATTTGTTAATACGATTTATTCTAAGACAAGAGCCGAGGCTGAAGTTCAAGGTAAGGTTCCTTTTTTCTATGCATTAATACAACTGCTCATTGTTGGTCTTTGTGGGATCGTGATGACCAATGACGCTTTTAATCTTTATGTGTTAATTGAAATTACCTCTTTGACCAGTTATGCCCTCATTGCCATGGGAAATAGAAGAGCGGTATTGTCCAGTTTTAATTATGTGATCATGGGGACTATCGGGGCCTCCTTTTATTTACTTGGTGTTGGATATCTCTACATAAAGACGGGCACATTGAATATTGATGATATCCGGATGGTCCTAGGAAATGATAATCTATGGGAGCATCAGAGTATTGTTGTGGCCTTCATATTTATAATGCTTGGCGTATGGACAAAGATGGCATTTTTTCCTTTGCATGGCTGGTTGCCTAACGCTTACGCCTATGCTCCTAGCATGACCGGAACCTTCATGGCCCCACTCATGACCAAGGTTATGGTATATGTCATGATTCGAGTCATGCTTTGGCTTTTTGGATATGAATTTGTATATTCCGGTCAGCACGTGTGGAAAGAACTTATCATTTGGATGTCGGTCCTTGCAATCGTGGCTGGTTCTCTTTTGGCTCTGGCGAGGACGGACATTAAAAAGATGCTAACTTATCTGATAGTTGCGGAGGTAGGATACATGGTTGGCGGGGCATGGTTAGGGAACGTGACGGGGCAGGCAGGCGCTTTTTATCATATCCTTTCTGATGCGGCGATGACCTTTTGTCTTTTTATTGCTGCATCGATCATTGTTCTGAGGGTTGGGGATTCTAGGGTCAATGCTTTTGATAATCTGTTCCGCAAAATGCCGTTAACAATGATAGGCTTTACGGTTGGTGCTTTGTCCATGATAGGCTTACCTCCTACCTGTGGTTTTTTCAGTAAGTGGTACCTTATAAGTGGAGGAATAGAGGCAGGGCAGTGGGAATATGTCTGTGCGTTAATTTTTTCTAGTTTAGTTAATGCTATCATCTTTTTTAGGATTTTTGAACGGGCATACTTTGGAAAAATTGCTGGTGTCAAAGAGGATTTATCGCCTTCCGACTCTGATGCGAATCCAGACACAGGTATTAAAGAGGTTCCTTGGTCAATGCTAGTTCCTCTCTTCATTGCTTCAGGGTTTGTACTGTTGCTGGGCATTATGAACAGGACTCTTTTTGAATGGATTCAAACTGCGCTAGAAGTGATGAATACTTAGATGATCGAATTTAGCATCATTCCTCTATTTACATGGCTCGTATCGCTATTGGCGGTGCCTGCGATTCTATTGTTCAGAAAAAGACCAGATGCTCGTGAAGGGATTACTTTTTTGGCTGCATTTTTAAAATTGGGTATGATTTTTATGATGTTGCCTCTCATCAGAGAGGGAAAAATATTACATTTTCAATTTGGTGAAATTCTGCCAGGCATTCCAATCGAGTTTCGAGTCGATGGTCTGGGTATGCTATTTGCCCTCGTGGCTTCATCTTTGTGGATTCTAACAACCCTCTATGCTGTCGGGTACATGCGTGGGCTCAAGGAACATGATCAGACACGTTTTTTCGCATGTTTTGCAATTTCACTTTCAGCAACTATCGGAGTTGCTTTTGCAGGCAACTTGCTGACCCTTTACATCTTTTATGAGATTCTTTCGTTATCGACTTATCCTCTTGTAACTCATCATGGGGACAAGGCAGCGAGGACCGGAGGGAGGACCTATTTGAGTCATCTTCTTGGTACGTCTATTGCATTCGTTCTACCTGCAATGATCTACTGTTATTGGAAGAGTGGTGCGGATATCAATTTTACCGATGGAGCATTTCTTGACGGTAAGATTGGCTCAAGTGATGGTTTGATTGTTCTCTTGGCCTTCACTTTAGGCTTTGCTAAATCAGGGCTCATGCCCTTTCATTCGTGGCTTCCAAATGCGATGGTTGCTCCGACTCCGGTCTCGGCTCTTCTTCATGCAGTTGCGGTCGTTAAGGTCGGGGTTTTCTGTGTTTTACGAGTATTTACAGGTGTCTTCGGTACTGATTTTCTGCAGAAATTGGATGTGGGAACTGTAATTACTTACATAGCGGCTTTTACTATTATTGTTTCCTCGCTCATCGCTTTGACCCAAGACAATCTCAAAAGAAGATTGGCATTCTCCACGATAGGTCAACTCGCATATATTGTCCTTGGAGTTTCATTTTTATCCTCGAACGGGGTCACAGGTTCCATGATGCACATTGCCATGCATGCTTTTGGTAAAATAACACTATTCTTCTGTGCGGGGGCAATTTTTGTTGCGAGTGGAAAGAAATATATCAGTCAGATGGTTGGTCTTGGAAGGCAGATGCCGATTACGATGATAGCATTTTTGATCGGTTCACTTAGCATTATAGGTCTCCCTCCTTTTGGTGGCGCATGGAGCAAATGGTATCTATTTCTTGGTGCTCTTGATGCTGATCAGACGGCGATGGCAATTGTGTTGGTAATTAGTTCGCTCTTGAACATTGCCTACCTTCTTCCGATTCCTGTTAATGCGCTTTTCCGTAGCCCTCCCCAAAAGGGTAAGAAAGGTTCGGATGCAGGGATCAAGGAGGCCCCACTCGCATGTCTCATACCACTTTGCATTACGGCCCTTGCTGGTCTTTTATTTTTCTTGTTTCCGGGCCTTGGTTTTGAACTTGCAGAACTCATAACAAAATAATGGACGATCTTTCTGAATTACCCGAGTCGAATGATCCGGACCGCGAGGGGATTGTTATATTAGAAGATGATGGCAAGGAACGGATCTGGGATAATCCTGCGAACGTCAAGAGGTTGCTGAAAATTTTCTTTATCCTCTGTGGAATATTTTTCATTCTCGATTTTATTTTTTTCATCTCTCATAAGCATAGTGTTTTTCCATTCGATGGGTGGTTCGGGTTCTTCAGTGTGTATGGATTTGTTTCCTGCTCATTAATTGTAATTATCGCAAAGAAGCTGCGTAAATTTCTCATGAGATCGGAGGATTATTATGACAAGTAGTTTGCATCCGGTGATTATTATTTTTGCGGGGGCTCTACTGGTCGGAGTTTTAAAGGGCAAATTGAAGGGAGTGGTTTCCGTCATTACTCCTGTAATTGGTCTCATTAATCTGATCTTGATTGATAGGTCCCATGGCGAAAATTATGTAATGACGCTTTCCTTGATGGACCTGCAACTGGAGTTGGCAAGGTTCGATAAGTTGAGCATGCTTTTCGCTTACCTTTTTCATTTTGCAGCGATCATAATTTCAATTTATTCGCTTCATGTGCGTGATAATATGCAAAGGTTCACAGGCCTCTTGTACGTGGGTAGTGCGATCGGAGCAGTCTTGGCAGGAGATCTAGTCACGCTCTTTGTTTTCTGGGAGTTGTTGGCAGTGACTTCAGTGTTTCAGATATGGGCTCGAAGAACCCCGAACTCTTCGGCCTCTGGAATTCGATATCTTATTCTTCACATTTCGTCTGGCCTCCTTTTACTGATGGGAGCGACCATTATTTATAAGGACACCGGATCATTGCATTTTGATCATTTTGATCTGAATGGGTTTGGTGGGGTGCTTATTTTCTTAGCATTTGGAATAAAATGCGGATTCCCATTACTGCATACTTGGTTAACGGATAGTTATCCAGAATCGACTGCGGCAGGTGCTGTTTATCTTTGCTGCTTTACCACAAAGACTGCTGTTTATGCTATGGCTAGAGGATTTCCTGGAGCAGAGCCCTTACTTTATATTGGAGCGGTCATGGCCATGTTCCCAATCTTTTATGCGGTGATAGAAAATGACCTTCGACGTACTCTTGCTTACAGTATGATTAACCAGATCGGCTTCATGATGGTCGGTATTGGATTGGGTACAGATTTGGGTATTAATGGTGCGGTGGCTCATGCATTTAATGATGTATTTTTTAAAGGTTTATTGTTCATGAGCATGGGGGCTGTCCTTTACCGGACCGGTACCATGAACGCCTCGCAGCTTGGAGGTCTATATAAAACAATGCCATGGACTGCGGGGCTATCGATTGTGGGTGCTGCTGCGATTTCTGGATTCCCACTCATGTGTGCTTTTGTGAGTAAGAGCATGATTATGGTCAGTGCCGCTGAAGAAGGTCATATGGTGATTTGGCTTCTCTTGCTATTTGCTGCTGCGGGTGTGCTTAAGCATGCAGGAATCAAGATTCCGTTTTTCGCATTTTTTGCTCATGACTCTGGGATTCGCACAAAGGAAGCACCTGCTAATATGCTGGTAGCGATGGCCATTTCCGCATTGGCTTGTGTTATTATAGGATGCTTTCCTCAGCAAACATTATACAGTTTATTGCCTCGTGATATTGACTACAACCCTTATGATTTAACGCACGTAGTTACACAATTTCAGCTCCTCTTCTTTTCAGCGGCTGCATTTGCTGTTCTCATGTTAACAAACATATATCCACCGGAGTTGCGTTCTATTAATATCGACTTTGACTGGTTTTGGAGAAAGGGAGGAAAGTTATTCTATAAAGGGGCTGACGTGACACTTAATACGACAAATGAAAGAGTCCACCGTGCATTCATTGTTGAATTTATTGGTTGGTTGAACAGATTTACTAAGGCTGCACCGTCACGACTGTTAGTCATTATTATGACCCCTTTTTGGAAAGCACGTGGATTTGAAGGCGGTTCCTTGATTGCGAAACAAAAAGCATTTTATGAAGATTCAAGATTAGGTGCATTTCCTATAGGGAGGGCGGCCATATTTGCCGTTATTCTTCTTGGGTTACTTTATGTTCTATAGATAATTGATTTATCAGTGAAAGAAGTGAACCTGGTTTCTTGAAGCTGTTTTCTATCCAATGAAGACTTCGATTAATGATTTATCTTTTCTGTCCTCTTCGGTCATTGCGGTGCCCCCCCTTTGCCGTAACAATGATTATTCTATTAATGCTGAAGAGAACCGTAAACTTATAAAGCACCTTGAGAGTGGCGGTGTTCGAACGCTCCTGTATGGAGGAAATGCAAACCTTTATAACATTGCAATTTCTGAATATTCTGAACTCTTAGAAATGCTTCAATCAGAATGTGGAAATCAGACATTAGTTATTCCCTCTGTCGGTCCTTTTTTTGGGAACATTACGGATCAGGCGGCTATACTCAAAGGTTCATCATTTCCCACAGTCATGATTTTGCCGACACTCTTTCCAACCAGGCCTGAAGGTGTTGCCCAAGCAGTTAGGTATTTTGTTGAAAGGTCAGGGATCAAGGTCGTTCTCTACATTAAGGATGAATCTTACATTTCTCCTCAACTCGTTTCTGAGCTTGTACAAGATGGGATCATTTCCTGGATAAAATACGCGGTCGTGCGTGAAGATACTTCAAAAGATGATTATCTTAAGAGTCTACTTAATTTAGTTGATCCCGGAATGGTTGTCAGTGGGATTGGAGAACAGCCCGCAATAACGCATTTACGTGATTTTGGTGTTACCGGATTCACATCAGGATGTGTCTGTATTGCGCCCTCTAAGTCAATGAAGATGCTAGCTGCAATTAAAGCTAATGATTTTGAATCTGCAGAATCGATTAGAGGAAAGTTCGAAACTTTAGAAAATCTTAGGAATTCTCATGGTCCGATCCCGGTCCTTCATCATGCAGTTTCACTTGCGGACATTGCTCAGACCGGAGCACATTTACCTCTCATGTCAGATCTTGATGGTGATCTCATGGATCCGATCAAAGAAGCTTCTTTAGATCTGTTTGAATTTGATTTGGATTGAACGGGACTCCGAGCTTGCTATGTGATCATATTAAAGGTTTAAAATTGGATTTTAATCCCTCCGAACGCACCAATCCCGGCCGCGGTAAATCCTCTTGTAGTTTCATAAAACTTATCAAAAACATTTTCAAGGCGGCCAAAAAATTCAATGTTTGGTTTCCATTTCCACGTTCCATATAAACGAGCCACAGCATAGTCACTGAGCGTTAGTCCCGGTCTGTCTAGGCGATTTGCGGCCCCTCTAATTTCTGCGCCGATTTTCCAATTATCTACCTCATAAAGCAATCCTCCTGCAGCGGTATTTTCCGGGCGGCGAGGCAATCTGTCTCCTGGCTCTCCAGCAAAACCTCCGAAGTAAAGCCCTTCAGAAATAATAGCATCAAGCCAGGTGTAATTGGCATAGGCACTGAGACGTTGTCCTAATTGAATGATTACTTCTAATTCGATTCCCTGTATTTCTGTGTCAACTTCGGCCGGGAATGCCGGAAAGCCGAAGCTATCGACTAGATTATCAATATCAGATTTAAAATAAGTCAGGGACAGGTTACTGTCTGTTGGAGAAAGGAATTGGCGTATTCCAATTTCCCACCCAGTACTTTTTTCAGGTGAGATCAAATCAGGATTAACACTAGGATCAAGAAAAACGAAGTCTTGCCCGCTCGGAGCTTTATAACCGGTGGAAACTTTCCCGAACAGTTGTGTGTTGGTGCCTTCAACTCTTTTGCTTAGCTGTACCGAATAAGTCCTCTCACTTTGAAAGGAATCGTGCTCATCCCATCGGGCACTGACAATTGTATGGAAATTGTGGGGAAGTGAAGTGTCGGTTTGAGCAAAGATTGATCCGTAGTTATATTTTTTATTACTTGGAAGATTAAATGGTCCTGGGCTGATCGGAGTCCTCTCAAATTCGTATTTATAATACCCGGAACCGATAGTCCATGTTGATTTGGTCGTTGGGTGAAAGTTAATGATCGCTTCGAATTCGTTTCCAGTTTGTTTGAGGATGTTGTCTTGAAGAAATACATCCTTTATTGCCTTAAGATTGCTGTTGGTATGGCTGAAGAAGACCTGAGCATCCCAATTGTTACGGAACATTGATATCCTAGGAGAGAATAGATTGCTTTCATTTACGTTGATCTGAGGTTCTGGAAAAAAAGAACTCTGTTCAGAACCGGGTACTTGTAGGTCGCTGCTCTGATAGAAGCTTAGAATGTCAAAGAACACCCCATCTGATAGTTCCAAAGAAAAATTGTTCCGAAGAGTTAAATTATTGAATTGGCTTTCTGGTCGATCATTTTCTGTCTGCAGATGGGATGCATCAAAGACAAAACCAACTTTCCCTTTTTCCGTGATGAATTGCAGGCCATTTCGTGTTGTTTGAAAGGATCCCGCTTCAGAAACCACCGACAAATTATTGCTGTCTGTAATAAAGCGAGCATCAGACATGCGTAGGTTCAGTGCACCTGCAAGGGCATCGCTTCCGTAAAGACTGGACACTGGTCCACGAGCAAGTTCCACTGAATTTAGGAATGCCGTGTCTAAAAGTTCAATATTATAAAGTCCAGCCAAGCCGGGAGCGAGTCGACGTCCATTCAATAGAGTTACTAAGTGATTACTCTCTTGACCTCGAACGAAAAGAGACGAAGTCCCACCCATTTGTCCTGTCTGAACCATAGAGATCCCGGGAAGAAAATTTAACGCATCTTCGAGCTGATAAATTTGCCGCGTTCTAAGTGAAGAACCATCTAATGAATCAATTCCTGGAGAAAGTTGATTGAGACTTTTAGGTGTTTTGGTGGCAATTACAATGGTCCTTTCAATTTCCAGAGGAGATTTTTCATCCTCGGCTAGTATAATGTTAGGGGAAGTAAATTCAATGAAGGCTGAGAGGGAAAAGATAAAACTTATTGAGGGTGGAACATTCAACCCCTTAAATCCAAGCAGATCAGACAAAGATAGGCTAAGGAGCCTAATTGTGTTTAGGATAAAAAATTTCATTGTGGATTCCTCTTTTGTGCGAAGAGAAATATTCTCAACTGACAAAGTCAAGTGTTCGGACTCCTGGATTATAACCTCCTTCTCGCCTTCACCCTGTTTATTGGCAGGATTGGTTTAGTGAGAATTCGTGGCCAGTTACGGCAGCGCCAACTGTCCCGGAATTTCACCGGGTTCCATGAACGTTGTCAGTGTAGTAGTATTAGTAGTTAGAGGGCCTTACTTGGCAAGATGATAATAGGAAGAATTCTCCATAGTCTGGACTATTATCGAATATTCGAAACGGCTGAACGCATTCTTTGAATTAAGTAATATATGGTTTGGCTTCTTAGTCGAACAAGTTTTTCACCGACAATTTGTGAAATGCATTCATCCTCAAGGGCAAGTACTTGTTCGATAGAGGCTCCTTCCAATGCTTCGCAAAGTATTGATGCTAGAGCCCTTGTCAGCGTTTGAACTTTCGGTCCCATTGAAATGTTAAAGAATACATTTTTCTGAATTATTTTTAAATGGATGCCGACAGTGTCCAGACATTGTTCATCCTTCCGGATATCATCTAAGTCATAATCTTGATCAGGAACAGGTTCCCATACTTTTGATTTATTTGCATAGGAAAGAAGATTTTCTCTCTTCTCATCTTCAGTAAGAGATTCGAAAAAATCGATGATCTTCCTGAGCTTTTTGGGATGAGTAGGAATTTTCACTGAGCTTTTACCATAATTTAATATTATTTATTCCTCAAGTTTTAGGACTTATAGGCACGTTTGGCTATTTCATGCTAGGCTTAACCTTATGGGGAAAGAACTACCCGTTTCAGAAGAGCTGCTCTTGCGCATGCGGAAAGCTAAGATCTATGAACGCGATTTAATTGAGCGTTTCATTAGGGGGTCAGGACCAGGAGGTCAAAAAGTTAACAAAACGTCCTCTTGCGTTCAGCTTCGGCACATTACCAGTGGCATTGAAGTGAAGTGTCAAGATAGCCGTTCATTGATGGCAAACAGGATCCAAGCCCGTAATCTTATGTGTTCCATAATTGAAGAGCGAGAAAGGAAGCGGAAAGCGCGACGTAGATCCGAGCTTGAAAAGATACGCAGAAAAAACCGAAAGCCATCTAAGAGACAAAAGAAGCTGAATGTAATCAATAAGCGCAAGCATGGGATTAAGAAGAAAATGCGCAAGTCACCGAATATGGAAAATGAATAATCAAACCTATTTGTCCTTAATTAGAAGGTTATTGGCCTAATTCATGTGTTCATTTGGGAAAAAGAATATTACAAAAATTAAGTAAAATTGTAATGGAATTGGAGTCTTTTTTTTTAAATAATATATAGTATTGGATAATTAAGATAAATTATGAATGCTTTATGGGAGTTTTATATAAACTACGAACCTGCGATGCGGACTTTCGTAGGGATTGGTGCCGTTTCTAGTTTAGTTCTGTTCATTCAAATGATTGTCATCCTGATTGGCGGTTCGGACTTGGATTTTGATCTTGGTGAGGTTGGCGAAGGTGGTGCGACTGGAATCTTTTCGATTCGCAGTATCGGTTCCTTTTTCACAGGTTTCGGGTGGACCGGAGCAATGTTTTTGCAGAACGGTCACTCCGTTGGAGTTGCCACTCTTGCAGCTACCTTGGTAGGCTCTTTAATACTTGCAGGGTTTCTAGGCCTAATGAGTTGGCTACATAGCTTTAAATCAGATGGAACCGTGAATTATAAGAACGCGGTCGGCAATGTTGGCAGCGTTTATATCCCCATCCCTCCAAAGAGAAAAGGAATGGGGCAGATTCAAGTCGAGGTTCAGGGTCGGCTTTCTGTGGTCAATGCTGTCAGTGACAGCGAAGAGAAGATTGAGAATCGAACTGCGGTCAGGGTCGACAGTCTAGTGGACTCGAGGACGTTGCTCGTTGTAACTTTAGAGGAAGAAGCTTCGAAGGAGAAAGAATTAAGTCCCACAGAACTACAAGAATAAAACAAAAAAAACAACACATAAAAAAAATAGAAAAAATAGAAAAATGGATTTTACACTAATACTAATCATTTCAGTAATTGTCATCGGACTCGGGACGATAATATTTTTCTTTTCGCGATACCAGAGGTGTCCCTCGGATAGAATTTTGGTCATTTACGGAAAGACATCAGCAGGCGCATCTTCTAAGTGTCTTCATGGAGGTGCTGCCTTTGTGTGGCCGGTCATTCAGGCGTTCGAGTATCTGGACTTAACCCCTATGCCGATCGAGATCCCTTTGGAGGGAGCTCTTTCGAAGCAGAACATCAGGGTTAATACACCCTCAACCTTCACGGTAGGTATTTCCACTGAAACTGGAGTGATGAGCAATGCGGCCGAGCGTCTACTAGGACAAAATCTTTCGCAGATTAGCAACCTTGCCAAGGAAATCATCTACGGACAGATGCGTGTGGTAATTGCGACGATGGACATTGAGGCAATCAACGCGGACCGCGATGTCTTGATTGAAAAAATCAGAGACGGTGTTGAGGTTGAGTTGACGAAGGTCGGTCTGAAGCTGATTAACGTGAATATTCAGGATATCACGGATGAGTCGGGATACATTGAGGCTTTGGGTAAAGAAGCTTCTTCCAGGGCTATTAACGATGCGAAAGTTCAGGTCGCGCAGCGAGAGAGAGACGGAAACATTGGTGAAGCTGATGCGCAGAGAGACCAAAGAATTCAGGTTTCTGCAGCGCAAGCGCAGGCCGTTGAAGGGGAAAACCTTGCAAAAGTAAAAGTGGCCGAATCTGATGCGGCAAGGCGAGAGAGGGAGGCTGAGGCCGAAAGACTCGCTTCTGCAGCAGAGAAAGTGAAGCAAGCTCAGGCGCTCGAGGAAGCTTATTCTTCAGAGCAAAAAGCAGAGGTGGAGCGTGCGGAAAGGGACAAGTCAACCCAATACGCTAACGTGGTTGTGCCGGCCGAAATTGAGAAGCAAAAGATTGAAACGCTCGCCGAAGCAGACGCGGAAAAAACTCGTAGACTTAAGAAGGGTGAAGCTGATGGTATTCAATCATTGATGGAAGCTGAGGCCAAGGGCATCCTAGCAACTCTCCAGAGTAAGGCGCAGGGATTTGGTGACATTGTCAAGGCGGCAGGAGGAGCCGCAGATGATGCTACTTTGCTTCTTGTTACAGAGCAGTTGCCGGCACTTGTGGAAGAGCAGGTCAAGGCAATCTCTAACCTGAAGATTGATTCGGTCACGGTCTGGGACTCGGGAAAGGGTGAAGGGGGGAAGACTGACACTGCCAACTTTGTGTCCGGCCTTGTGGGTGCGCTTCCTCCATTACACGCATTGACCAAGAACGTTGGAATTGAATTACCTGAGTTTCTTGGGAAATTAAGTGATGATCCGGCAGGGGCGGCTAAAATAATTGAGCAGGCAAAAGCAAAGACAGTGGATCCTGCGGCTGAAGCTCCAGGACCTGAAGCTCCAGGACCTGAAGCTCCAGGACCTGAAGCTTAAACATAACAATTAATTATTTAATTAATGATAAGTGGCGGCCCTTGCGGGCTGCCACTTTTTTATTATAGATTCAGTTATTTTGCAACGAGCTTTAAAAAGCTTTTCTTAGCCTCTTCCGATACAATTGAAAAGACAGTGTCTCCAACTTCAATCATATCTGTTGCCCTCGGAACTTTTGCGTGGATACCCTTAATAATGGCTACAAAAATAGAGCCTGGAGGGAGGGAGATTTCACCAACGGCCTTGCCTGCCACTTTGGACTTTTCTCTGATTGTTGTTTCGATGATTTCACCTGCGGGAATTTTCTTCACAATGTGATATTTGTCTGAAGTGATGAAGCGCATCAATTCCCGTCTCACCACTTCTCTCGGACTAATCACTTCCTTGATTCCGAGTTGGCTCTTTGCTTGGTTCACTGCATTTGCATAATCTGTTCTGTGAATGAGAGGAATGCAGCTCTTCGTTCCAAGGTTCTTTGCTTGGAGGCAAGTCATTACGTTATCTTCATCACTGTGTGTTGTTGCTACAAAGAAATCTGCTATTCCTACCTGTTCTTCCCGCAATTCATTCAGTGAGGCGGCATCAGCGTGAATGACCGTGGCTTTACCTGCTAATTCTTCAGCAAGTGCTTCTGCGTGGTCTTGGTTTTTCTCAAAGATGCGGATCTGACAGTTCCAGGGACTGATCATCTGTGCGAGGGAGAGTCCGTATTCGCCTCCGCCAAGAATTACTACATTAGCGCCTTTTTCTTTTTCGGTTTTGCTTCTAAGAGACGTTGCTGTTTTTGATAATCGGCTAGGGTCTCCAAAGAGTGTTATTTGATCATTGGGCTCAATTTTTTCCTTGGCTGTCGGAACAAATGATCTTTCGGTCCTTTGAATTGATGCGACCCTTACTCGTTCTGGTAGATTTAGCTCGAGCAGCGATTTTCCACATGCGTTGCTGTCTTCAGGAATACGTATTTGCTGGATTTCTATCCGGCCTCTTGCGATTTCTTGAATTGCTATACCTTCAGGATTCCTAATGTGTTTTGATATTTCAATTGCGGAAAGTCGTTCTGAACTAAATATGTGGTCTAGAGCGAAATTGGACCTGTAATCAAACATCCATTCTTCTTTAAGTAGCAATGGTGATACCCTGCAAATGGTTTTCTTTGTTCCGAGTTCTTTTGCTAATTTGCATGCAATAAGGTTCGTCGAATCGTTGCTAGTAAGAGCAAAGAGTAAATCGGATTCAGCAATTCCGGCTTCAAGTAATAGTTCTACAGATGTGCCACTACCAGTGATTACTCGACCGTCTATTTCACTGGCCGAGGACTCTGCTAGTTTCTCATTGCTTTCTATTACAATAATGTCGTGAGCTGCGCCTGACAGACTCCTCGCTAAGTGAAGTCCTATCTGTCCTGCTCCAATGATGATGATGTTCATTTTTCAGTTATTGTGATTAATCTTTCCGCAATTAGCTGATAGTAGATTTGGGATAGGTCTTGAATTCCTCTCCAAGTGTCTTTTTTAATTCGCTCATTGGGAGTCCGACAACGTTAGTGTATGAACCTGAGTATTTATCTATAATGAACTCTCCATGTTCTTGAGCGGCATAAGCTCCTGCCTTATCAAGCGGATTAATTAGGTTTAGATATTGAAGAATCTCAGTTTCGGTTAATGACTTGAAAGTAACTTCGGTAATGACTTGAAAGTTAATTTTCTGATTGTGCGATAGTATGGAAACACCAGTCGTTACATCATGAGTTCTACCAGTCAATTGTGCAAGCATGACCGAGGCGTGTTCTAGATCTGTTGGTTTCCCGAAGATTTTATTATCTAAGGAGACAACCGTATCAGCACCAATGACAATAGAATCAGGATTCGCATTCGATACCGGTTCGGCTTTCAGTTTTGCATTGGCAGTAGTCAGTTCCACAGCATTCATGGATTCGTTACTGATTTCTTCTACATTCGAACAACATACTTCGAATTGATATCCGGCTTCGTTCATCAATTGGTGTCGTCTCGGTGAGCTAGAAGCTAGTAAGAGTCTCGGCATATGCAACTCCTCAACCCTCTTGAGGAGGATGCAAAACATATCAACATATCGTGATTTGTTGATATATAAACTTGAAGACATTGATTTGCACTGTAAAATTAGGTAAATGAGCAAAGATTGCATAAAAAATGAATTGCAAAAATTGATAACGCAGCGCATTGCAATTCTTGATGGAGGAATGGGTACAACGATTCGTTCCTATGGCCTCGATGAAATAGCCGCTCGTGGAGAACGATTTGCAGATGTCAAAAAAGATATTTTAAATAATGGAGACATTCTCTCACTGACACAAGCGGAAGTCATAGGTGATATCCATCGGAAATTCTTCGAAGCCGGATCGGACATTGCGCTTACAAATACTTTTTCCGCAACATCAATAGCGCAGAGTGAATTCTTTGTAGATGACCCTCGGGAATTAGGTGAGGGCAGAAAAGGGCAGGATTTTTTTCAAAAGATTATCAATGATGATGGACTCAATGATTTGGCTCGGGAGATCAATCTGAAATCTGTTCAGATATGCAGGCGCTGGGCTGATAGGGTAGGGGAAGAGAGTGGACAGAAAAAATACGTTGCCGGATCGATAGGTCCATTGACTGTTTCATTGTCTCAATCACCTGATGCGGATGATGCTAGTTATAGAAATGTAAATTTTGATCAGGTAATAGTTACTTATTCTCATCAAGTAAGGACTCTCATTGAAGGAGGATGCGATCTCCTAGTGATTGAGACTATTTTTGATGCTTTAAATGCGAAAGCTGCTTCAGTTGCAATTGGGCGGGTCTTTGAGGAAAAAAAAGTTCATTTGCCGGTAATTATTTCAGCGGCCGTTGGGATGGGAGGGGAAACGATGATCTCAGCAATGAAGGTTGAGGCTTTTATTAATTCTTTCCGTCATATGAACCCTTTTGCAATTGGTTTGAATTGTTCATTAGGGCCGGACCTGATGCGACCATTTTTGGCTGAACTTTCTTCCAAGGCTGATACATTAATATCTGTTTACCCGAACGCGGGGTTACCGAATCCCCTTGCACCTACTGGTTTTGATTTGATGCCGAATGATATGGCTAAATATGCTGGGGAATTTGCTAGTTCCGGTTTGATCAATATAGTGGGTGGGTGTTGTGGTAACACTCCGGAACATATTGCAGCTATTGCTGAAGAGGTAAAAAAATATGCACCTCGTAAATTACCGAAAATTGAACCGGTGATGAGATTGAGTGGTTCTGAGGTTTATAATCATAGCTCAGAGAAAAATTTCTTAATGATAGGGGAACGCACGAATGTGGCAGGTTCTCCTAGGTTTGCGAAATTGATAAAGGAGGGGATGCTTGAAGAAGCGGTCAATATTGCGAGGCAACAGGTTGAGAATGGTGCCAACGTCATTGATATCTGTATGGACGAGGGTCTCATTGATGGTGTGGAAATGATGGGCCGTTTCTTGCGTCTTCTTGGATCTGAGCCTGATATTTCAAAGGTTCCTGTCATGATTGATTCTTCAAAGTGGGAAGTCATTGAAGAGGGACTTAAGAGTTTGCAGGGCAAGTGCATTGTAAATTCTATTTCACTCAAGGAAGGAGAAGTGGAATTTATAAATAAGGCCAGAACTATCATGCAATACGGTGCCGCGGTAGTTGTTATGGCTTTTAATGAAGAGGGTCAGGCCGCTGACTATGAGGATAAGATTAGTGTTTGTGAGAGGGCTTATAGAATACTTGTTGATGAAGTAGGATTCGATCCTCAGGATATCATTTTTGACCCTAACATTTTGACGATTGCCACGGGCATGGTGGAACATAATCATTATGCTGTTGATTTCATAAAGGCAACCCGGTGGATAAAGAAGAATTTATCTGGCGCCAAGGTCAGTGGAGGAGTGTCTAATATTTCGTTTGGGTTTCGTGGTAACAATATTGTCCGCGAGGCGATGCATTCGGCCTTCCTGTATCATGCGATTGATGCAGGGATGGACATGGGCATTGTGAATGCAGGAATGCTTGAGGTTTATGAGAAAATTCCTAAGGACCTTTTAAATAAGGTGGAAGACGTATTATGGAATCGTAATTCTGAGGCAACAGAATCACTCATTAAATATGCTGAGCAGTTTAAGGGTGAGAAAGGTAAACAGAATGAAATTGATCTTTTATGGCGTGATTCATCTGTGGAAAAACGCTTGGAGTATTCACTCCTCAAAGGGATAACAGAATATATTGATGAGGATACGGAGGAGGCGAGAAATAAGTATGGTAAGCCCATTAAAGTGATTGAAGGCCCAATGATGGACGGCATGAAAATTGTTGGGGATTTATTTGGAGAAGGAAAAATGTTTTTACCTCAAGTTGTTAAATCAGCAAGAGTCATGAAAAAAGCAGTCGCTTATCTTGAACCATTCATGGATAAGGAAAAACAGTCTTCCCGTTTTTCAGGAAAAGTAATCATGGCGACGGTTAAGGGTGACGTCCATGACATAGGAAAAAATATTGTAGGGGTGGTACTTGCATGTAATAACTTCGAAATTATTGACATGGGTGTAATGGTTCCGTGCGAGAAAATTTTGAATAAAGCGAAGGAGATCGGTGCCGATATTATTGGGTTAAGCGGATTAATTACACCGAGCCTTGATGAGATGATGAACGTTGCTTCGGAAATGGAGAGGCAAAACCTTCAAATTCCTTTACTCATTGGTGGAGCTACTACAAGTGCTGCTCATACAGCGATTAAGATTGCTCCTAATTATGAAGGGCCTGTCATTCATGTTCTTGATGCTAGTCGTAGTGTTCCTGTAGTAACTTCTCTTTTAGGTGAAGACGCGAAGAATGACTTTGTGCTTGAGAATGAAAAAAAACACGATGAGATGCGAGAGAGTTATGGGGCAGTAAAGAAAAACAAAAAAATAATTTCTTTGGAGGAAGCGCGACAGAATTCTTTTATTTCTGATTGGGAAGGTGTGGAAATTGCTGAGCCTTCTGGAAGAATGAGAGAAGAATTATTTCCCTTAACTGAGGATATTATGCCCTACATTGATTGGTCTCCTTTTTTTCATACTTGGGAGCTTCGTGGTCGATATCCTTCGATTTTTGATGATGCTAAATGTGGAGGTGAGGCGAAAAAGCTTTATGCGGATGCCCAAATAATGCTTCAGAAAATAATTAAAGAGAAGGCATTCAAGGCATGTGGAGTCTGGGAGATTTATCCTGCTAATACCGTTGGAGATGATATTGAAGTCTACACTGACCAATCACGGGTAAATGTAAGAACAATTTTCCATACCTTAAGGCAGCAGTTCACAAAGAAGAAAAAACCTAACTATGCATTAGCTGACTTTGTTGCGCCAAAAAGTAGTGGGCGGCAGGATTTCCTTGGTGGATTTGTGGTTTCAATTCATGGTGCTGATGAGTTGGCTTCAATATATGAAAAGTCTAATGATGACTATTCATCTATAATGACTAAAGCTTTGGCTGACCGGTTAGCTGAGGCATTTGCTGAAAAAATGCACAGTGAAGTCCGCCAAGCATGGGGCTATGAACTTTCCGGTCAATTGTCTAATGAAGATTTCATCCGAGAGCGATACCGTGGCATTAGGCCGGCGGCTGGGTACCCTGCGCAGCCTGATCATAGCGAGAAAGCTAAACTTTTCGAAATTCTAAATGCGGAAGAAGTGACTGGATCCAGTTTGACTGAGAGTATGGCTATGAGCCCCGGAGCATCGGTTAGTGGATTGTATTTTTCTCATCCAGAATCTCGCTATTTTGGGGTTGGTGATATAGCTAAGGATCAGGCTGAAGATTATGCTAAGAGGAAAGGGCTCCCGTTATCTACAGTGGAAAAATGGCTTGGTCCTTGGCTCAGCTATTAAAATTGGCGGATTTCCTTTTACTTTGTTGCAGCTTACTGAAGATCCGTCCATCTTGGCAAAGATGGTTTCGTTTCTAAGATTGTTTGGTTTGGTTTTCTGGGTTGGTGTTGTTCTTTCCGGTTGCCGGACGACGGACCTTACTAATGACCCGGCGTACGTTGAAGCTTTACGAGATCGTGCTGCTAAAATTAAAAGTGAACCGTTAGGTGATTATTTTATTGGTCGACGTTACTACGTTTATCGAATGAGGTTCTGGGGTTATTTACGTAAACCGGGTCAGGAATGGAAAGATTCTTCATTAGTTGTAATGAATGAAGGGTTCAAGCCGGTGCCTGATAGGTTGCCTGAAATTAGTGAGGGAGAAGAAGAGAGTTTTGGTATGGATCCGTCAAAATTAAAAGCAGTGCAACGCTTTGGTTTTGATCACAATTATGAATATAAAATCAAAGGTAAATTTTCAGGGAAAAAAGTGTATGATCCAAATTCAAATATGTTTATCCCTGAATTTGTTTTGACTGATTATCAGTTAATTAATGCAGATCCTGGTTGGTTGATTTCACCCCTAGAAATTTATAATTTTAAGGTTTTGCCGAAGTTTCGAAGGAGGTAGTGGAAAATAAAATTCAACTATGATCGTCTCGCCCTTGACCGGAACCTCTGAGGGATTGATAATGTTATAGGGTTTTTGCTCATCACAATAACCACCCACCCCCCCCAATATGATGGTTTGCCCTCCTAGTATAGCGTTTAAATCGTTTAAATCGATTTTATTAATCTTCGTTTGGCTTCTGATTCAAGTGGAAGTTATTGCTGATTCTAAGATCATTGTATCCGAAATTCACTACAATCCCAATGGTCCGGATGAGGCTAGAGAATTTATAGAGATAAAAAATGTTGGAGATTTGGCTGAAGATATTTCTGGTTGGCAGTTCACTAACGGGGTGAATTATACATTTCCTAATCAAACGTTTCTAGGGCCTGGTGAATTTTACGTGATTGTTGCGAATGCTGAATTCTTCGCTACTCAATACCCTCAAATCGTGATTGGAGGACAGTACATTGATGATGATGGTGCAGGTGCTGGACGCGCTGGTTTATCGAACCGGGGAGAGAGGATTACTTTAAAGGACGGTCCCGATGAAACAGGAAATAATATTTATTCTTTTCGTTATTATGATGGTGATGATGGTGATATTCCTGATCTTCCAGAATTACCTGAAGAAGATGATTTTGAGCGGGCATTCTGGCCCAGTTCGGCTGATGGGGGTGACTATTCATTGGTTCATATAAATCCAGATGGATCTTCTGATGAAGATGATTATAAGAGCTGGAGGCCAAGTATTTCTATGCATGGATCACCCGGTGAAGATGAGCCTTTGCCGAACCCCTTGTTACCTATTTATATTAACGAAGTTAGGACACGAGATGGAGATTTGGATAATGATGCTATTGAAGTATATAACCCTAATAGCACTGATATAGATATAGGTGGTTGGTATGTCTCTGATAATATTGATAGGCCAACAAAGAACCCTCCAATTATTGATAACAGTATTGTGCCTGCTGGAGGGTACCTCGTGCTTGAAAATGGAATTAATGGATTTGTTATAAGCGCTAGCTCAAAGGGCGAAAGAGTTTTCATTTATTCAGCTGTCGATACTGTTTTTACAGGTTGGGTCCATGGGTTTCATTTTCCCGCATCTGAAGATGGCAAGAATTTTGCAAGATTTTCAGATGTTAGTGATCATGAATACTTAATACCAGATGATCCGAGTTTAGGTCTTGAGAATGGAGATCCTTCAGTGTCAGGCCTAAAAATAACAGAAATTATGTATACTCCTGGATACGGTTCTTCTGTTGAGTATGTGAAAATTGTTAATAATGGTCCTCAGGAGGCTCTTCTTTATGACCCGCTATCTGATGGAGATAATCTATCATTAAATGGTTTTGGTGTGACTGTTTCTGGGGAAAAGCCTACACTGGCAGTAGGAGAAGTCGCTTATATTACAAATGTAGAGGAGTCCGTATTTCGTTCAGCCTATGACTTGGACGTTTCTACGCGTGTTTTCGCAAATTCTGAAGGAGGATCACTAAATGGAGGCGGTGAGCTATTAGAATTGCGGATTCCTATCACTATTGAAGGATTGCAGAGAGACGCACCGGGGCATGCCCGATATTATGCGATATTAGATTCGGTAGAATATGATGATGAGTTTCCTTGGCCAGTTGCTGCTGATGGACAGGGGTACAGTTTAATAATAGAGAATCCAGTAGGACCTGGTTATAGAGCTATTGATTGGAAAGCGAGTCCTTATAGGGGTGGCTCTGCATTTGGTGGAGGAGCAGTGCTGATAAATGAAATTTTGTCTCACACTGACCTTCCCCAAACAGATGTAATTGAGCTCTATAATCCTAGTTCGGAGGATGTAGAGATCGGAGGTTGGTATTTGACTGATGACCCTTTATTAGAGCCTAAAAAATATATAATTCCAAATGGAACAGTGATTTCTGCGGGTGGGTACTGGGCAGTTAATGAAGATAATAACGCTGATCCTGGCGCTCCACCTAATTACTTTGGAACATCCTTTTCAATTAGTTCTAGAGGAGATGAAGTATTTTTATTTTCTGCTAATTCTGAAGGCGATTTTACCGGATTTTCACATGGAGCTAAGTTTGGCGCGACTCAGAATGGAGTTTCAATAATCAGATACATTAATGGTGTGGGAATTGAAAAATTTGTATCTCAATCAGATTCTCCGACAGTAGAGATTAATCGGTTCGAGGCATTTCCTGATGGTTATTCTAATAATCCTCCGCTCATTGAGCGAGCGGTTATCAGTGAAATTTCATATGAACCATCAGAAGGTGGTATTGAATATATAGAGATTTCAAATATTAGCGGGGCTGCATTACCCTTATATGACACAACGCCAGTTAATTTGGGTGGTGACCCTAGTAATAACTGGTCCTTGGATGGGATCGTTTTTACTTTTCCAGGAAACGAACCTGAGCTTCAGCCTGGAGAGCGAGTAGTTATAATTCCAAAGGATATACCCGTTAGTGATTTTCGGAATCGGTATAATGTTCCAAATGGAGTGATTATTTATGGAGCGGATAATGGTTTTACCGGAGCATTAAATAATGGTGGTGAGAAGATTGCATTACTTCGGCCTGACAAACCTGATTTTGTTCCGGGTGTTGGTATTGTTGTTCCTATGATTGAAGTTGATTCAATTCATTATGATGACATTGATCCATGGCCGTTAGGCGCAGGTAGTAGTATTGAGCGTATTGTTGAATCAGATTTTGGAGATGATGCGACCAACTGGCAGGCGTCAGTTGATCCTTTAGGTAGTCCAGGAAAAGAAAATAGCGTGATCTCTTCTGGTTACGATGATTGGTCCCAACAGGAATTTAGTGATGAAGAATTACAGGGTGATAGGACTGGCCCTGAGGATGATTTTGATCGAGATGGTATAATTAATCTTCATGAATATGCTTTTGGTTTGAGCCCTAAGACTGCGGCTCCTCAAGAAAGTCTACCGAGGGTCAAGTTTGTGCAGAATAACGGTTTTCAAAGTGTAGCGATTCATTTCCAGAAACTTGTAGAAGCCAATGATGTCGATATTACGGTTCAACGATCTCATGACATGCTTTCATGGACAGTTATTAATGAAGGAGCGGCTGTAGATAATGAAGACGGGACTATGAATGTGATTTATTACGATCCTCTAAATTTAGGCGAGGGTAAGGTTTTTTTCAGGCTCATAGTTGAATTAGAAGTTCCTTAATTTTACCACATCAGTGAGGTTTGGCTTAGTCCGCGGAATTGTATTTTTGGTGAATTTTAAAAGTACGAATCTCTTAAGATGTAAATATTTGTTCTTGGAATAATACAAACTTTATTTAATATTAACTAAATATTTGTATTATTTGAAATTTAATGCAACGAGACGACTTCCTAGTAGCGACGATCAGAAATGGCATTTTCATTTAAAGAGTTATTTAAAAAAGAGGATCATGAGATTCTTCAAGATGTGAGAAAGCTCAGCTTTCATCCAGTTGAAAAAGATCAGGTTCAAGACAGCAAAGATGCAATAAAAGGTCGTGTTGAAAATTTGAGTCCCTTTGAACTCGTTGAAGAAAGTTCTCAAGCAATTAACAAAGAAGTCACAGAATCCAACACTAATTTTTGTTCTGAAAATTCATTTCCCAATCAAGACAAAAAGGACAATGAAGCTGGTTTAAACTTTTTAGATGAACCGAGTACGGATCCGCCTTTTTCTTGGTCCCATGATCCTATTAATAAAGAGAATACCGATGGGGGTGATCCATTTCTGCAGCGATCTATTGGAAAATGTAAAGATCAAGAAATTCAAAATATTCCCGGTGCAAATGATTCTTCAGATTTCTTTCTATCTGAATCTGAAATTGATAAAAATTTTTCATTTATCAAAGAAGAGTCATTGGAACAATTAAGAGGCAATGAATTTTGGCCTCTTGGTGAGACTGAATCATCAAAACTAAAGAAAACGGCGCTACGTTCGTTGGAGGACCTCTCTCCAACTTCTAGAAATGTTGAAGAGAAGTTAATAATGCCTTTTATATTGGATGATGGTGAAATTAATTATGAATATATCCTAAAGCAAATTGAAGCGATGCCAGGAATTAAGGAATGTGCATTAATTTCTGGGAGCGAAGAGTCTTTTATCTTATCGCAACTACCTTGTTCTTCGGAATATTTTAACAAGTCATTTGTTGCTGAGCTAAGGAGTTTTTGCTCTAAATTTGAGCTCATGAATGAGAATCCACTAACGATTAGTTATAAACAGGAGCGGGTAAGTTGTTTTAATGATAATTCTTTGTTTATAAGCGTTTTACATGGGCCTGATGAATTGGGATCAGATGTTGAGAGGAAAATAATTGATTTGTTAAGTCAAATATCTAAAACAGCCGAGGTTTATCAGTAGAAGAGAGTTTTTAAATTCATTAATGATTTTGAGTAGAGCCCTTTACTCGTAAGATGTTCCGTGCGACTTTGTGGGAGTTATTAACTAAAAACAAAGGCCTAAATTAATATGTTCGAGATGATCAGTAAAGGAGGACCATTGATGTGGTTGCTTCTAGCATGTTCTATATTAGCGATGGGGGTATTCCTAGAGAGATTATTTTTGTTTCATCGTTCCACAATTAATGTCGGGGAATTTTTACAAGGTTTATCTAATTTGATTCGTAAGAAGAATTATGCTGAGGCATTGCAAGTTAGTGCGGGGACCCCTGGACCAGTGGCTCGCGTTATTCATTCTGCTATTATTAGACATGAATTGCCTAGATCTGATCTGAAGGAGATTGTTCAAGAGTCCGGTCAGCTAGAAGTGCCAAGGCTAGAACGTTATTTGTCTGTCATGCTAACGATTGCTTATATTGCGCCTCTTTTAGGATTATTAGGTACAGTGTTGGGTTTAGTTGACACTTTTGTGAAATTTAATGTTGTGAGTGGTCAGGCCACGATGGGGGATTTGTCTGAAGGGGTTTATCAAAGTCTTATAACTTCGGCGGCTGGGCTTGCGGTAGCTATACCTACTTTCATTTTATATTCATATCTTTCTACATTTGCTCGAAATTTAATGCATGATATGGAAAGGGGCGGCATTGAGGTTGTCAATATTCTTGAAGATGCCCGGAAAGATGAAGAGGTCCTTGAGTTTGCTCTTCCTCGTGGAAGGGATGCAAATAAAGAGGCTTCGAAAGTTGGAGGCGACTTTAAAAAAGAATCAGGTTTAAAGTAATTAAGCGAACAAATGAAACTTGAGAGTACGCTCCGATCTAGGCGCACTTTTTTACATCTTGCGTCATTACTTGATATTATCTTTTTGTTGTTGTTGTTTTTTCTATTGAGCTCTGATGCGGTTGTCCGTTCAGGGATTGCTGTTACAACGCCCAAGTCTTGGTCGTCGTTGAATTCAGCGACTGGAGCAAATGTAATAACAATATCCGGCAGTAAATCTGACCAAATATTTTTCAATGATAAACTTATAACAATTGAGCAACTTAAAAAGAAACTAATTAAGAAACCAGAGGATGAAGGTGTTGCTTTGCAGGTTGTTATTCGTGCTGATCAGACTTCTCGATTTGGAGAAGTAATTAAAATCTGCAACTTAGTGGCTGGCGCTGGATTCTCTCCTATCCTCGCCACTCGCGCCGATCAGAGACAATGAATAGTGTTATATTAGGTACTGAGGATAGTAAATCAGTTTTCATTTTTGATTGGGTTGCTAGAGCAAAAAGGCCTTTTTGGATAGTGGCATTTATTTTCCTTTCGCTTCTTGGTCATGTCCTTTGTTTCTATCTTTTTAGTGTCGTATATCCCCCTCAGAAAAGAGAATTACTTAATGCATTAGAAGTTACTGTTTTAGATTCATCTAACCCACAGGCTCAATCTTTTTTAAAGCATATAGACGATCGATTTATTGCTCTTGATCAAGAGGTTACTGCTGGAGTTTTGGGCCAGTCTCTTTCAGATACCGCTGTGAGGTTCGAGCCTTTTTTTGAAAACCACTCCTCTAAATTTAAAACTATTCCGCCATTTAGCAGTGAGAATACCGGTAGGTTTTTTCCCTCTGGCTCGTTGCATCTTCCTCCTCCCAATGGAAGGGCAATTAAAGGATATAATAATCTCAGAGTGGATGAAGTTAAGCCGGTTGTCACTCTTTTATGGGATAAAGAAAAACGTTCTACCGTTAGCTCTTTTGAGTGGCATGATGAGAGTAAAATTAATATTCCGAATGGAATTGATAGTTTAAATATTCACATTGGGGTTGATAGATTCGGAAGGGTTGTTCACTTATTGCCTGAAAAGAGTGCAGGAAAGAAAATAGATAAAGCGATTATTAGATCATTAAGATCAATGCGATTTTCTTCAGTATCCGTAGAAGAAATAACTTGGGCGATGGTTACCATTAATTGGTAAGCTACCTTATAGCTTCATAATGTTTCAAATATCTCTGACTAACATCCTTGTAACGTATCTCGTCATAACTCTTGTTGTTTTATTCGGAGTATGGTTAGCAAAGGATTGGGCGCGTAAGCGTAGGGAGAAAAAAGACAGAAAATATCGGCTTGTATGTAATATTTGTGGAGAGCAGTATGAGGATAGATCTAGGAATGATATTCCTCCCTGTCCAAGTTGTGGGGCGTTGAATGAAAGGGTTTGGTTAAGTGACTTATAAATATAAATTGTTGATTATGCGCAAATGTTATAAGTTAAGACTTCATACGATTATTATCCTCAATGAGTGAACGCAGAGTAGTTATTACAGGAATGGGAGTGGTCAGTCCAATAGGGATTGGTCTTGATTCTTTTTGGGCTTCTTTAATTGAAGGGAAAAGTGGGATTAAGCGGATTTCTAGTCTTGATCCATCAGACTTCTATTGTCAGATCGGCGGAGAAGTTAATGACTTTGAGCCTAATCTATATTTTAAAAACCCAAAAGATGCTCGTCGTGCCGATCGGTACTGTCAATTGGCGATGGCTTCAGCAAAAATGGCATATGAAGATGCTGGTATTTACGAAGGATCTTTCGATCCTTATCGTTTCGGATGCATGATAGGAAGTGGCATTGGGGGGTTAAGTACTCTTGAAAAACAGCATAAAAATTATTTAGAGCGTGGTCCAACAAAAGTGTCACCGTTTCTTATTCCGATGATGATTGCCAATATTAGTAGTGGTCTTATTTCCATAGAATATGGTTTGTCAGGACCGAACATGTCGATCGTGACTGCATGTGCTACAGCTAATCATAATATTGGTGAAGCATGGAGAATGATACGGTTTGGTGATGCAGATATTTTTCTTGCAGGTGGAGCTGAAGCATCCATTTCGACTATGGGGTTATCAGGGTTTGGATCAATGAAAGCATTGAGTAGTCGGAATGATGAACCCGAAAAAGCTTCAAGGCCATTTGACAAGGAGCGCGATGGGTTTGTAATGAGCGAAGGGTCTGGAGTTGTTGTTATAGAAGAGCTTGAGCATGCAAAAGCACGAGGAGCTGAAATATATTGTGAACTTTCCGGCTATGGCGTTTCCTCCGATGCGTATCATATGACTTCACCGCACCCGGAAGGATTGGGTGCAAGTCATTGCATGAACAATGCATTAAATCATGCTCAGGTTAACGCTCAGGATGTAGATTATATTAATGCTCACGGTACTTCTACTGGACTTGGAGATATATGCGAAACTAGAGCTATTAAGCTGTCGTTTGGGGATAAGGTTAATGACGGTCTTTTAGTTAGTTCTACCAAGTCCATGACCGGCCATTTGCTAGGTGCTGCCGGAGGTGTAGAGCTTGCTGCTTGTGTTAAATCTGTAAATACCGGGATCGTTCCTCCTACAATTAACCTTGATAATCCTGATGATGAGTGTGATTTGGATTATGTTGCCCATAAAGCACGTGAGACAAATGTGGACATTGCTTTGAGTAATAGTTTCGGGTTTGGTGGGCACAATGCGTCTCTTGTCATTAAGAAATTTAAATAAATAGTTTAGATATTAGCTGATAATAATTTAAGTGAGTCAGTTAATGGTCGCCGCTGTTTTATTTCGAAATCTGCTTTTGGGTTTGGATCAATTTTTTTGTGCGAAGATGTTTTAGCGAATATTCGAAAATTAGAAGGGCCGGTTAAAATTGGAATGATAGCTGATTTGCATCACGATGTGATGCATGATGGGGATCGACGATTGGAATCGTTTCTTCAAGCTATGAAGAATGAAAACCCGGATGCAGTAATTCAACTTGGAGATTTTGCTTATCCAAATAAAAAGAATAATGAAATATTAGAAAATTTTCAGAATTCTAACCCTAATGCATTTCATGTTTTGGGTAACCATGATGTCGATGGTGGTCATTCATTTGATGAGGTTGTTAAATTTTGGGGGATGAAGGGGAGGTATTATTCGCAAGATATCAATGGTTTGAAATTAATTGTTTTGGATGGCAATGAGAAATCACCAGATCATACAAAGGGATATCCATCCTATATGGGAGAGGCTCAATTGGTGTGGCTGAAAAATGAATTAGAGAAGTTAGAAGGGCCTATTATAATTGTGTCTCACCAACCTATTGCAGGACCATGGAGTATCGATAATGCGAAAGAGGTCCAGGAGATACTTCAGGTTCACCGAGGTAAGATAATTTTGGCCTTGAATGGACACACTCATATTGATCACGTTTTTCGCAAGGGTGGTATAATTTATTTCCATATTAATTCAGCATCCTATCAATGGGTTGGAGGTAAGCATCGGCATAAAAGTTATGCGAAAGATATTCATGCTAAATATCCATATATTGAATATACTTGCCCTTACAAGGATTCATTATTTACCACGCTGACTCTGGATCCATCATCGAGTCGCATTAATATTAAGGGGAGATCGAGTGAATGGGTTGGACCGTCTCCTGCTCAAGTTGGGAAAGAAATGCATGAAGAATTAACTGATGGAGAAGAAGTGTGTCCACGTATTAGATCAAGGAGACTAATAAGATCAAAAAAATAGTTTTAGTAGACTAGTAATGATTTAATTTCAGTTCCCCCTAATTTTTCTTTGCCATTTAGAAACTCGAGTTCAATAAAGAAGCATGCTGAATGTACGTTAGCTCCTAATTTTTTAACGAGTTTCAAGGTTGCTTCTGCGGTTCCTCCTGTGGCTAGAAGGTCATCTACGATGATGACCTTTTCTCCAGGTGAAATAGCATCCTTATGTATTTCTACTACTGATTCACCATATTCTAATGAATAGGATTCAGATTCTGTCATCCAAGGTAACTTGCCTGCTTTCCGAACCGGAACGAATCCAACCTCGAGTAAATTAGCTATGGCGGCCCCAAAAATAAATCCTCTAGCGTCTATTCCAACAACTTTATCAATTTTCGCACCTTTTGTAGCAGATGCCATTGCATGGATACTCATTGAAAAAAGTTCAGCATCCGCTAGAACGGGTGTTATGTCCTTAAATAGAATTCCGGGCTTCGGAAAATCAGGGACATCACGTATTGCTTTTTCTAGCCTATTTATTTCAATATTTTTCATTAAGATATAGGAGTCATAGCACAAAATTTAAGAGGTTGAAATATCTAGATGAAATCACATATAAGTTAATTACTTCTTTTGCAAAGCAGTTGGGCAAGGATTAATATACAGCCTCTCAAAAAATGGATCGTGATCGTTTATTTTTAGTTTGTGCTGCGGTTTTTTTCTGCGGTGGATTTTTATATGCAATTACCTCTTTGCGTAACGGGCATTATAAGAAATCTGTGTGGAATTTTTTAGCTATGTTTTTAGGCATGGTTTTTCAATCGATGTTCTTGGCGGAGCGTGGTCAAGTCCATGAGCGCTGCCCGGTGACAAACTTATTAGAAATACTTGTTTTTGTATCTTGGTCTATGGTCATTATTTACCTTCTTTTTGGATCAAGTTATAGGCTTTCATTAATGGGAGTCTTCACTTCTCCTTTAGTTCTGATTATCTGTATCATAGCTGCTTTAGTGCCATTTGATAAAGATCAAGCCATTAAAGCTGCGGCAGATCTTGGTGGAGCCGAAACTTGGACGGAATTGCACATCGGAATATCATTAATTTCGTATGGATCCTTTGGTATGGCTTGTATAGCAGGTTTGATGTTTTTACTCCAAGAACATCATGTGCGTTCGGGTAAATTGGAGACATTGTTTTATCATTTACCGCCAATGCATAATTTATCTAAAGCGGTTTTCAGGCTTATGTTTTTTGGAGTCATATTGTTAGCAGCTGGAATTTTTTCTGCAGAGAAAATTCCTCCGAAAGGAGGTAGCCACCCCTTGTGGCCTTTGTATGCGATATGGATTCTCTATGCAGTAATTTGTTTTGTTGAGTTCTTTCGCGGAATTGTTGCACGTAGACTTGCTCAGTTTGCTGTATTTGCCTTTCTAATTTCATTTTTAAGTTTGTTGATTATTTCTTAGAATTGATGGGAGACATAAATTCAGCTGAAATCTTTTGTGTGGGCATTAATCATGAATCGGCTCCAGTATCAGTGCGCGAGCAAATGGCCATTCCAGAGTCCAAGCTTGGAGAGAAATGCTCTTTAATTACTGAAAAGGAAGGATTTTATGAGGTAGTGATTATTTCCACATGCAACCGTATTGAAATATATACCGTAGCCAATTCAGATAAATTTTCTCAACTCGAGGAATGTTTTGCTTGTTTATATGGGGAAGAGGAAATGAGAACTTTACCTTTTTATAAGTTTCATGGATCTGAGATGATGAAGCACTTGTGTCGAGTCGCGAGTGGTCTTGATTCAATGATTTTGGGGGAAACTGAAATTTTGGGACAAGTTAAAAAATCATATGCAGCAGCGCATTTGGCGGGACAAACTTCACGTTATTTAAATAAACTTTTTCAGAATGTCTTTAAGATTGCCAAATATGTAAGAACTAATTCAAAGATTACTCGTGGAGCGACCTCGGTAGGCGCTGCTGGAGTCGATTTGGCAGAGAAGATATTTGGAAACCTAAAAGACTGCAATGTGATGATTCTTGGAGCAGGACAGATGGGTGAAATGGTTGCTAAAACACTCGCTGGTCGCGGAGTAAAAGGACTAGTAGTGTCTAGCAGATCACATGACAAGGCCATTGCTCTTGCGGAAGAAATGAACGGAAAAGCCTATGAATTTGAGGAAGGATTAACGCGACTATTTGAAGCGGATATACTTATTACAGCAACGTCTTCCCCTCATACACTTTTAACTAAAGAACAGATCGTGCCGGCAATTCGCAAGCGACGTGGTCGGCCATTATTTATTATAGATATAGCAGTTCCAAGAGACGTTGATGAAGAGATTGCAAGAGTTCCAGGTGTTTACTTATACGATATGGATGCTTTACAAAGAATCACGGTATCAGCTCATGCAAGACGCGAAGAACAAATTATAATATGTGAAGATCTAATATCAACAGAGGTTGCTAAATTGGAACTAGATATAAGTTCTAGAAACACAAAAAAGTATCCTGACCAAGGGGATGACCCTCTTCCCACAGTATGAATAAAATTGTTCTTGGTACTAGGGGAAGTGACTTGGCCCTTTATCAAACCCGATCCGTTGCATCTGAACTAAGAGCAAAAGGATTTGATGGAGAAATCGAAGAGCGTATTATCCAAACCAGTGGGGATAGATATAAAGATTTAAAGCTAACTGATTTTTCGAAGGGGCATCGGCCGATAGTGGAGAAAGGAGTTTTCACTAAAGAATTAGAAGATGCGTTAATAAAAGGTGAAATTGATGCTGCTGTTCACAGTTTAAAGGATTTACCTTCGGAACTCGGCCCTGCTTTTCAGATTGCATCAGTTTTACGACGTGCACCTATTGAAGATCTTTTAATCTTTAGAGACAATGCATGTCCTTTAGAGGATCTTGAAGAAAATTCTTGTGTGGCAACGAGTAGTGTTCGCAGGGCTCGAACTCTTGGATGGATAAGACCAGATATAGTCATTTTAGAAATTCGAGGTAATGTGCCTACTCGGCTAAGGAAGTTAATTGATGGGAAAGCTGGTCATGCGACTATATTGGCTAGAGCTGGGCTTGAGCGACTGGAATTTTATGATTCCGAGTCAACTCAAATTATTATTGAGAATAAAGTTCTAGAGTGCTTACCTCTGAGTGTTACTGATTTTATTCCCGCTGCCGGGCAAGGTGCAATTGCAATTGAAACACTTACTGATGCTCCGATAGTTGATTCGCTTAAATTAATTAATGATGTGGATACAGAGGATTGCGTTGGTGTAGAAAGAGAATTCCTTAGACTTCTTGGAGCAGGTTGTGATACTCCGGTAGGAGTCAGTGCACATTTGTTGCCAGATAATGAGTTGGAAATCAGTGCTATAGTTTTTGATGAAGAAAAATTAGACTCAGACCCAAAAACCGGAACCAAGATAGGAGAAAGGAACGAATTAAATAAAATTGCATTTGATTTGTTGAAGCAAATGGGAATTGATGCGTTTAAACATGAGTGATTCTGAAAATAAACAGAAAGGAGTTTGCTATCTAGTGGGAGCCGGTCCTGGAGATCCAGGGCTTCTTACATTGCGTGCAAAACAGTGCCTTGAAATGGCTGATGTCGTTGTCTATGACTACCTATGCAATGTTGATATACTTAATCATGCTCCGGCAAACTCGGAAAAGATTTATGCAGGAAAAAAGGCTGCTGATCATGCTATTCCTCAGGATCAATTAAACGATTTACTTGTTAAATTGTCATTGGAAGGTAAAACTGTGGTGAGGTTAAAGGGCGGTGATCCATTCGTATTTGGTAGGGGAGGTGAAGAGGCTCAGGAATTACATGAGTCTGGAGTACCCTTTGAAATTGTTCCTGGTATCAGTTCTGCAGTAGCAGGTCCAGCTTACGCAGGTATTCCTGTGACGCATCGGGACCATTGTTCTCAGCTAACTATTTTTACAGGTCACGAGGATCCGACGAAAGAAGATGCTGCTGTAGATTACTCCAAAATTGGGGATTCGGATGGGACAAAGGTCATGTTGATGGGCGTAGGACAACTAGCAAGAGTTACTCAGATGATGATAGCTGGAGGAGCTGCACCAGATACTCCTGTAGCTTTAATTCGATGGGCAACGACTGGTCGCCAGCAAACTTTAGTTGGCGAATTGGGTGATATTTCGAGCAGATCAGAAAAAGTGGGATTCAAGGCTCCCGCTGTGGCCGTTTTTGGGCAAGTGGTGAAGTTAAGAGAAACATTAAATTGGTTTGAGAACCGTCCTTTGTTTGGAAAACAAATTGTTGTTACCAGAACGCGCAGTCAGGCAGGAGAGCTTAGTGCTCGGTTGAGATGTTTAGGAGCTGATGTTGATGAAATGCCTACAATTAGAATCGAGCCACCTGAAAACATCAAAGAATTTGCACAATTAGTACAGGATGCTCACAAATATTCTTGGATCATATTCACTAGCCCGAACGGAGTGGATGCTTTCTTTGATATGTTTTTTAAACTCTACAAAGATGCTCGATCCATAGGAGGAGCGAAGATAGCAGTGATAGGCCCAGGTACTCAAAAAAGAGTTCAGCATTATCATCTTTCAGTAGATCTAATACCAGACGAATATGTTGCTGAGAGTTTACTAAAAAAACTGATGGATGGAAGTGTTGAGAATGAAACGATTTTGCTGGTTCGTCCTTCTAGTGCAAGAGATGTAATTTCTGATGGGTTGACTGAGGCTGATGCAATTGTTGACGAAGCGATCGCTTATCAGACTGTATCTGAGTCAGAAGACCCGACCGGTGCGGTTGAAAGGTTTCGGGCTGGGAACACTGACCTTATCACTTTTACCAGTTCAAGTACTGTAGAAAGTTTTTTGGATATGGATTTACCAATTCCAGAGCATTTAATAATTGCTAGTATCGGACCAATCACTTCAGAGACCTTGCAATCTGCCGGGCTGCAGGTTGATATAGAAGCTAAGGAATCGAATATTCCTGGACTTGTTTCAGCGATAGAGGATTACTTTGTAGAGCTTGCAGAAGAATAAATTATCCCCACAAGTTAGCCTAATCCTAATTGAGGGACAGGTGAAATTTCCCAATGCAAATGGGATTCCTATTCAGTCGCTGCTGATTCGACAGTTTCTTTTACCGCTGCAGTTGTCTCTTCAGGAGATACTTCTTCTTCCTTAGTGGTGTTGCTGCGCTTGAATACTTGAAGATTTGCTCTAAACCGCATACGCGATTTTTTTGCTGCTGTACGTTGTTTACGCCGATATCGCTGAAATGGAGTTTCAAAGGCACGGAGGCGGCGCATTTCATCCATGATTCCTTCAGCCTCAAGCTTATTCTTTAAACGTTTGAGAGCTCGGTCCACAGATTCACCCTTGTTAACTTCTACTTCTGGCATATGTATTTTATTTATTAATAAATCGTCCTATTTTAGGGGGGCTGAATTTAACGGTTAAGTATCGATCAGTCAAGCGAGGTTCTAGTTTGTTGGTGCTGCTGAACTAATGTCATCCTGATCGGCATCCAAAATTTCACGTCGTAAATTAACTTTTTTCTTCTTTGCCCACCAATAAACAATAGGAGAAGCGACAAATATTGAGGAATAAGTTCCTACAATAACTCCTATAATGATTGCAAAAGAAAAGTCATTTAGTGCTGGCCCACCAAACAATAACAAAGACACGACTGTGATGAGGGTGGTCAAACTGGTAAGAATTGTTCGCGAGAGCGTGGCATTAATGGCGGTATTCATGATGTCTTTAACGTCACCTCTCTGGCTGCGAAGATTTTCTCTTATACGGTCAAAAACAACTATCGTATCATTAATAGAATAACCAGCAATAGTCAGAAAGGCTCCAACTAGTATTAGGTTTAGTTCTTTTCCACAAAGAACGGTAATCCCAATCACAATAAACAAGTCATGAATCAGGGCAGCAATAGCGCCGATTGCGAATGAAAATTCAAAACGGAAAGTCACATAAATAAAAATAACTCCAAGTCCTGCAATGAGAGCGTAGAGAGACCTTTTTGCCATTTCGCCAGCAATAACAGAACCGATTTGTTGGCTTTGAATTTGCCCCTCGGCAAGACCTGCTATTGTAATGGCTTGTTTCACTTTTTCACCGGAACCTGGTTCAACGCGAACGGAGTAAATTGTGCTGTCACCACCGATCGGGGTTAGTTTCTGAATCTGAGGTGTCTTAGTTTCATTGAGTGTTTCTGTTATCGCTTTACTGATGGACTCCTTGTCTGCGCTTTCTGATGCATTGAATCTTAGTTGGTCTCCACCGACAAATTCAATGCCAAGAGATTCTTCTTTTTTTATTCCAATGGTTAATATTGTGACAACGATAAGAGCAACGGAAATAAAACGGCTAAACTTTGTTAGCCCAAGGAAATTAATTTTTTTATTGGATAATACAGGAGTGAATTTAAGAGGTTTATTTAGTTTTCTTGCCGCACTGAGCCAATTAAAGCATACTCGGGTTACTAGAAGAGCTGAGAAGAGTGACACGATGATTCCGATGGTCAGAGTCACTGCAAATCCTTGGATAGCGCCCTCTGCTAACCATAAAAGAACTAGGGCCGTAATAAGTGTAGTAATCTGAGCATCAAAAATTGCTGAGAAAGCTTTTTCGTAAGCAGTTTGAATTGCAGTTCCCACTGTCTTTCCTGCTGCCATTTCTTCCCTTAGCCTTTCATAGATCAATACGTTTGCATCTATAGCAATACCGATTGTAAGGATCACTCCCGCAATTCCAGCAAGGGTAAAATCAGCCTGAAAAATTGCAAGGATACCAAAGAGAAGAATGATATTCATGCTCAGGCCAATCAGAGCGATTAGTCCTGCAAATCGATAGAAAATTGCCATGAAAAATGCAGTCAATCCGAGTCCCCATATGCCTGCTCGAATTCCTTGATTAATGGCTTCATTAGCTAGAGTCGGGGGAAAGGATTCCTCGTAAAGTATTTCTGGTTTTACTCCTAGTGGATTACGCATGGATACAGCTAAGGTGGTTGCTTCCTGTTGAGTGAAATCCCCGGATATTTGACAATTCCCTCCGGGAATGTGTCCATTAAACACAGCAGCTGAAATAATTTCACCGTCAAGGAGTATTGCCATTTGGGTAACGTTATCACCAGCATATTTCATACTGACTTTCGAAAGGTTATCTTTGCCCTCTCCCTTGAACGTGATGTTAATTTTCCAACGTCCATTTTCGTTAAAGGCGTTGGCATCGGTAACATCTTCTCCTTTGATTAAGATCTCCTCCTTAAGTAAAAGTTTTCTTGGTTCTTCACCGCTTTCTTCTTCTGGTTGAGCATATTCTGCTATTTTAGAAAAAGGGACAACATCTTCTCCCCTTTCGATTTTACCAATTGTTACTGGATTGTTCTGTTCATGCGTAAGGTACAGTTCAAGTATGGCGGATTTTTGCAGTTGAGCACGGATCTGTTTAATTTTGTCTTCATCAATGTTTTGATTGGCATCTCCATCACGATGAGGAATATCAACAACCAGACGATCTTTGCCTTCCGGGACAACGTCGACATTACTTACTGATCCTGCCAGTCTCTTTTTTAAAACGTTTAGAGCTTCTTCCTGATCCTTCTTACTGATAGGATCTTTTGCTTCTGCTCTTTTGTTAAGCTGTAGAGTGAAGCGAACTCCTCCTGCAAGGTCCATTCCACGGTTAATTTTTTCTTCGGGCGGGAATAAAGAATATGCGCAGAAGCCTGCTAACCCTAAGGCAAGGATTGTTCCGATGATCCTTTGACGGAAGTTAGAGTCAGTCCCGAAGTACCAAATAAAAAGTGCAAATAAGGACAGTGCGATTAGGAAAGCGACAATTGGTGACATTGGGGTGATGATATATGTATACCTGCTCGGAAACAGGGGCGGGAAATTTACAGGTTTTTAATAGAAAAACAACCTTACTCTGAGAACCTGAGTATTAGTTGCGAATTTGTTCATTCGCAAACAAAGGATTTGCTGTAAAAATGGTAAAATACGATGATTTTTAGCAAATAATTCCACCTAATTTGATTGTTAATGATCCAAGAATGTTAAAATTTAGTGAATAAATTTCTATTTTTAATAGATTAGGAACATTTCTTTTTGGATGAATTTCATCCGAGTGCGGATGAGCACCATCCTTGACCATTTTGCAGAACACAGAAAGGTTGATTTAACCTTTCGCATGCTTCTGTGAACTCATCTGGGCTGGCTGTATTGAATTCAAACATGTCGAAATGATGAGGAATTGCAATTTTCGCATTAATTGCTTTTGAAAGTGCAGCGGCTTCAGTTCCGTTAAGATTGCCGGCTACGTGTCTGGATGGGTCGTTACCATTGATTGGGACTATTGCCACATCAACTGATTGATTTATTAATGAAGCCGTTAATTGATTATGCCACAGAGTGTCGCCGGAGTGATATATAGTCCACTCACCAAAGTGAATGATGAATCCCATATAAATTAGAGATCCTTCTTCGTCTCTTTCAACTTCATTATGGGCTGCTGCAATTCCATCGATTGTGAAGTTGCCGACGCTGATAGGTTCGTTTTCTTTTATTCCAATTAATTCGATGCCGGAATCAATTCCTAATCTTTCATTGGCGAATTGAATGTTGGCTTTGGGAAGAATTAAACGAAGGCCCGGACGAGATTCATTGATTGCGAGAAGTGTTGGAGCATCTAAGTGGTCAGTGTGATTATGAGATGAAGTGACAATGTTAACGAAATCAAGTTCCTTTGGGTTTACTGTTTGTTCCGTGATTCGTATGTGAGGCTTATCAGTTAGTGAATATTTATCAGTTAGTGAATCTGATAAATACGGATCTAATAAGAGGTAATCCTGCCGCCACTTGATGAGAAAACCGCTTTGCCCAAGCCACCAGAGATGAAATTTTTCAGGTGATTGATCCGCGTTTTTAATTTCAGATAAGAGTTCCTGATCTTTTTTGTATGCGGATTTCATTTTCTCTTAAAGGCTATCCCTGACAATTTTGGCAGCAGAGCACATGTTCTGTAATTTTTGTTTAGCCGCCCATCTTGCGGTTTGACTTAGTCCGCAGTCAGGGGCAATTACAAGTTTTTCTGGATTAGCATATTTTATGCATTCACGGATTTTAGAGACAAGAAAATCAACAGGTTCAATAAAATAACTTTTTACATCAATGATTCCTACTGCCACGTCCATAATTTCTGCAACTTGAGCAATGATTTCAAGCTCGGCGTATTCTCTATTGGCCATTTCAAGATGCATTTCATCAACTTTAAGATCTAAGAATGCAGGGAACAGTGGTTCATATCTACGATAACCTACGGCGTGTCCTTTATAATTACCGAAGCAAAGGTGAGTACAGAGTCTGGCCTTACCAAAAATTGTTTCTGTTGTACGATTAAATATATCAACAAAATTTGCTGTGTCCTCTTTATACCCGTAACAACTCATTGAGGGCTCATCGACACAAATTTCCTCACACCCAGCAGCGACTAGATCTTCAAGTTCTTTACGGATCATAGGAAGCAAAGCTTCTGTAATTGCATAACGATCAGTGTAATCGGTGTTAGATAGCAATCGGCCGCTCATTGTAAAGGGTCCGGGTACACTTACTTTGAGTGGGTGCCCATTAGGGGCAATTTGTTTTAGCCTTTCAAATTCAGCTACTGCTCCGAGGCCGTTATTTGCTTGAAGTTCTCCAATTATGTGGTGCTTGCCTCTTTGATCGTGGGCTGGGGGACCGAAGAGTCTTGGGGATTCTTGTTCCAAAGCAATTCCCTCCAAGTGTCCATAAAAAGAAAGATTAAAATCTAAACGGGTTTGTTCGCCGTCCGTGATAACATCAAGTCCTGCATCAAGTTGATCAGCGACAGCGCATGTGGTTGCATCGTTTTGAATTTCATCAATGTCATTAGCACCGAATTCATTTAGGTTGTTTCCTACGAAATGAAGCCAACTGGGAAATGGGTAGCTGCCAATGACTGTTGTGCGCAATGGTTTATCTTTCATGACGTCAGAAGATCGACCTAACATCAGCATGCCGCAATCTGGAATTCTGCGGTTAGCTGTTGGAATTCTACTTAGTTATTTAGCTAATTTTGTATCTGACGGTTTTTGTGATTCAACATTGTCAGATGAAAGAATTTTTTTAGCCAATTCAAGGTATCCTTTGTCCTGAAGAGTAAGGCTCAACTGGTCATATTGCATGAAGGCATCATTGATTCTTTTCCTTCGCATGCGGCTTCGCAGGGTAGGACTGGCCAGTAAAATACCTATTTTCATTTCTTGTATTATTTGCTTAGCATATGTTACCGTCAAGGATTTCTTAATATTTAATAGATATTAAATATTTATTTATTTACGGAATGAAATATTCAGATTTGAAGGCATTTTTACTCTAGAAATCCTTTATTAGTTGCTGATTTTATAGTTAAAATCACTTAATAATCGCGAATGTCTGAGGTTTTTACCCTTAAAAATCAGGTTTGTTGGAAATTTACTAATAAATGGGCCCATACCAAAGCTCCCAGATAATGTGATCATCTGTTGAATCTCATCACTAATTGGGTTAAGCCTCATACGCTTTTTTTTTAGGGAGAACATAATTATTGATGGCTAAGAACCTTTTCCAGAAAGTTTGGGACGCTCATGCTGTGCGCGTTTTAGCTAATGGGCAGACTCAACTGCTCATTGGGACCCATTTGATACATGAAGTAACTTCTCCGCAGGCATTCGGTATGCTGAGGGATCTTGGAATTAAGGTTAAATATCCTGAACGTACATTTGCAACTGTTGACCATATTGTCCCAACTGATCAGCGTGAACAACCGTTTAGCGATCCATTGGCTGATGCAATGATTAAAGAGTTAGCTAAGAATGTTGAAGAATTTGGTATTACTTACTTTGATCTTTCGACTGGCAAGCAGGGAATAGTGCATGTAGTGGGTCCAGAACAAGGAATTACTCAGCCTGGAACAACTATTGCTTGTGGAGATTCGCACACTGCTACCCATGGAGCATTTGGAGCGATTGCTTTTGGAATTGGGACTACTCAAGTCAGAGACGTTTTGGCGACTCAGACAATAGCACTGGGAAAGCTTAAGGTCAGAAGAATAAATGTTGAGGGAAGTTTGCGTCCTGGTGTGTATGCCAAAGATGTAGCATTACATATCATTGCTTTACTGGGAGCGAAGGGAGGAATTGGTTATGCGTATGAATATGGAGGATCCTTATTTGACTCATTTTCTATGGAAGAGCGTATGACTGTTTGTAACATGGCCATAGAGGGTGGTGCACGGTGTGGATATGTTAATCCAGATCAGAAGACCTTCGATTATTTAAAGGGTCGTCCTTATGCTCCCTCAGATGATGATTGGGAGTCAGTAGTCGATAAATGGAAAAGTATCGCTTCTGATCCAGATTGTGCATATGATGATATCGTTAATATTAGCGCCGAGGACATTGCTCCCACAGTGACTTGGGGGGTGAGTCCGGATCAAGGGTTTTCTATTGAAGGTAAGATTCCGGATCCGATGGAGCAAACTGATGAGAATGAGAGGCTTTCAATTCAGGAAGCAATTAGTTATATGAAACTTGAACCGGGGCAGCCAATCAAAGGAACCAAGATCGATGTGGCTTTCTTGGGTAGCTGTACTAATGGGAGACTGTCGGATTTTCGTGAAGTGGCTAAGTATATTAAAGGTCACAAGGTGTCTCCGGACGTGAAAGCTATTGCTGTTCCCGGTTCTCAAATCGTTGATGCTATTGCCAAGCAAGAAGGTTTGGATAAAATTTTTAGTGATGCAGGATTTGAGTGGCGGGCAGCAGGTTGTTCAATGTGTTTAGCTATGAATCCTGACAAGTTAGTTGGCGATCAATTGTGTGCTAGTTCATCCAATAGAAATTTTAAGGGGCGTCAAGGCAGCCCGACTGGGAGGACAATTTTAATGAGTCCTGTTATGGTTGCTGCCGCTGCGGTTAGTGGAAAGGTTAGTGATGCTCGAGAAATTTTTCAATTTGATGCTGTGTGATTTCCAAGCGCCAATTTTTTATGTCTCTAGAAAAAGTAAGAAAAATTAACGGTCGGTCAGTTTACGTTCCGGGGAACGATATTGATACGGACAGGATCATACCGGCAAGGTTCATGAAATGTATAACATTTGATGGATTGGGTGAATACCTATTTTATGATGTCCGAAAAGATTTAGATGGTAATGATAAGAATCACCCTCTTAATGAACCGCGATATTTTGGTGCATCAGTTCTGATTTCTAATGCTAACTTTGGCTGTGGATCCTCTCGTGAGCATGCGCCACAAGCTTTGTATAGGTATGGATTTAGAGCTGTTATAGCCGAGAGTTTTGCTGAGATATTTTTTGGAAATTGTTGCGCTCTTGGTATACCTTGTGTTGTAGCAACACAAGAAAGTATAAAGTCATTGACTGAGCTGATTAGCGTTGTTCCAGAGACTGAAATTTCTATTGATGTTGTTAATTCTGAAGTCTGCGCGGGCGATCTAAAATTCGCGGTTAATATTCCTTCTGGAGCAAAAGAAGCTTTAATGAATGGAAAATGGGATCCTATAGAAGAATTACAAGAAGCTGAGGAGCCAATTGCTCATTTAGTAACTGAATTAGGATACCTTAAGAGGAGTTGATAGCTCTAATTACTTCAAATTTAAACAGAGGTTCTAGTCCAAAAAATTCTCTGGACTTATGGAATTTTTCTTTAGATTCAATGATTGTAAGCCCGTCTTGGTGTTCCGGGTGTTGATTATTGATCTCAAAATACCCTAAAATAATCGTTAGTTTTTTTTGATTCTTTTTTGATTTATCTATTTCCAATAAAAGCTCTTCTTTGTTTTTAGCATAAGTGCAGTTTGGGTAATAAAACTTCATCATATTCCCACCGAATCCATAACAAACAACATGCATTTTTTCGCCTCTTTCTGATCTTTGTTTGAGATGCTGTGCAACATCCTTGTAGGGTGCAAAGGGAAGTGTTTGCGTTCTGTTTCTAGGTTCACGAGCAATGTATAAATAAAGGCTAGCAACAAGTATACTGATTAAAAAATTAAATGAGTATTTTGATTGTTCCGCATGAAGAATCCCTGAAAATCCAATGCCTAATACAATAGCTAAAGGTACCAGGGAGAGGGTTATAAAGTGGTGATTAGGATAAGTGTCAGTAATTCTATTAATTAGAATCGACATAAAACCTAAAATAATAATTGTAATTAATATTTTTGCCGCACCCTTTCGGTTTATCCATGTTCTAATAATGCCAAGAGCTAAACCAAAGAATGTTGTTAATAAGATTGTAGAAGCGATGACCGGATTCCGTTTCAATTCTTTTGCTACTGAAGGTAAATTGCTTTCAGATTGATTGATGTCCATTCCAAATAGTAACTGGCCAATCGAATTGCTGAAGTTTGGCAGAATAGATGAGTGAGGGTTTTCTAATGGTTCCCAGCGAGACATTTGTATAATGTTAGGCATGAAAATAGGAAGGTATATCATGCAGGCCATGGCATTTACGGCAATGAGCCGACCAATGGATAGTGAGCGGTAGGAGAAATTTGTGTTTTGAGATAAAATTAATACGATTCCGCACAAACTAAATCCTATGGCGTAAAATATTCCTTCAGGAATTGTCCATGCAAACATTAGCTGGTTAGCTCCAAACAAAACCCAGTACCTCCACCGTTCTTTGTTATCGTTAATCGCATAAGTTAACCATAAAGAACCAAGTAAAGTTAAAAAAATAATTATCCCGGCACTGCCCACTTCAGTCCCATGTCGTATATGCCATGGATGCATCGCAAGGAAGAGTGCTGATCCTAGAGCTCCTATGCTGAACCCCCAGCGCTTGACTAATAAACCGATTATTAAAATGGAAAGAATACTTAGAATAAAAATTGGCGCACGAATTGATAATTCATCAATTTTAGCTTCGTTGGATTGATTATTAGATGGCCAAATACTTTGAGATGTTTTTATTGCTGCGGCTAATGGAGGACATTCATTTTGCTTCTGGTACATCCACAAAGTTTTTTTCCATTCGTTAAATGAGGTTTCATGAGTTGCGTTTTTAACTGAGTTAATTTCTTCCCACCACAAACTTCCTGTAGCAAGATTCCATCTTAGGTGCCCTCCCAATAAGATGATTAATAGAAGCAAAATCCAAAATACAGTTGGGCGGATATGTTCAATTTCAGGACTAGGACTGAGAGTTCGTTCTTTGTGATGAGTTTTTTGTGCCCATTTTTTCCAAGAGAAGATCAGAGTAATTCCAATGAATGCGCTTGATGCAAAGCCATACCAAAGACCGACGGTTATATCATTGTTCAGAGAATATAACTCATTGCTATGATTATTATCTAATTCCCATGGTTTTTGTGAGAAGTACAGAAAGGATATGCAGCAAAGCGTGGCCAGCAGAATAATAAAGCGTATCAATTTGCCACGAGCGTACCAGAAGCTATTCTCTGGTCTGACAAAAACATTACGATTAGACACTATAGTGAAATTTGGCTCTTTGCTGTCAGTATTCCAATGCTTTCTTTAGTAGGTAAACTTTTAGTGATGACCTAGATTCTCTTTGGTTATAATTTCTCTCAAATGAAAACAATTTTACGTGTTTTTTCCTATCTTAAGCGCTATCCGAAGCTTGGTTCCTTGCAGCTTCTTTGTGCCATTGTAGGTACTTTACTCGCGATTGTTTTTCCTAATGTCGCGCGATTAATTCTCGATGTGGCTGTTCCTGAACAAAGGGCTGATTTGTTGGTTAAATATACAGTTTTGGCAGGCGTCGCTTATTTTGGAAGGGATTTACTTAATTCGTTACGTATTATGCTAAATAACACCTTCGAACAAAAGGTTATCTTCGACATTAGAAGTGATCTCTACCACAAGCTCCAAAGGTTACCCTTGCGCTGGTTTGATAATCGACCAACGGGAGATATAATGACTCGCGTGGCTGAAGATGTGACAGCCATGGAAAGAGTTCTCATTGATGGAATTGAGCAAGGCGGTGTTGCTGTATTACAAATAATAGCTGTGGGATTTGTAATGTTCTGGATAAATCCTACCCTTGCCTGGTGGGCATTGGTTCCAGTGCCGCTATTGTTTATTGGTGCGCTCATTTATACTAGAACAAGAGATCGATACAGAACTGTTCGTAAAGCCACATCGGAAATGAATGCTTTGCTTCATGACAATATTTCCGGTATTCGCCAGATTAAGGCTTACACAATGGAAAAGAAAGAACATCAAAGGTTCAATGTTGCTAGTGATAAGGTTCGTAAAGCCACTCTTCGTACAATGTTTGCATGGGCAATATATAATCCAACCATGAGTTTTGTTGGTGGAATCGGTTTTATTTTGGTAATGGGATTTGGGGGAAAGCTAGCTCTTGATGGAGACATGACCCCTGGGGAGATAACGGCATTTTTATTGTATTTGACGCTATTTTATGAACCTGTCAGTCGTTTGCATCAGCTCAATCAAATGTTACAATCAGGTCGAGCAGCGGGGGAGAGAGTATTTGAAATATTAGATTCTGAAGAGGAACCTGGCCTTGAATTAGGTCAGGAATTGCCTGATCCCGTTAAGGGGCATGTTGAGTATCGTGGTGTTTCTTTTAGCTATGGTGAAGACTTATCCACTATCAATAAAGTTAATTTAATCGCCGAGCCAGGCCAAACAATAGCGTTAGTGGGGCCAACGGGAGCGGGCAAGACGACATTAATTAATTTGTTAACACGATTTTATGAATACGATGAAGGGCAGATTCTTGTGGATGGAGTCGAAGTTAACTCGATTAAGAAAAGATCTCTTCGCAAGGCAATCGGATACGTGACTCAGGAAAGTTTCCTTTTTAACGGGACTGTAAGAGAAAATTTATTGATCGCGAACAGAGAAGCCACTGATGAACAAATGTGGAAATCTCTGAGGGTCGCAAATGCGTTTGATTTTGTGAAGCAATTATCTCAAGGTTTAGATACTCAGGTAGGTGAGCGCGGAGTGAAGCTTAGTGTGGGTGAGAAGCAAAGGGTTAGCGTGGCTCGATCCTTGCTTAGGAACCCTCCAATTTTGCTCTTGGATGAAGCAACGGCAAGTGTGGATACTGAAACTGAAAGGCTAATTCAGGAAGCTCTTGAAAGGTTGATGCAAAACAGAACTAGCTTTGTTATCGCTCATCGTTTAAGTACGGTCCGTGGGGCTGACCGAATTTATGTGCTCAAAGATGGTGCAGTCATTGAAAGTGGAAATCATCAGGAACTTCTTTCCCAATCAGGTCTATATACAGACCTTTGTAGGACTAGTTTCCTAGATGAAGGGGACGAATCCCTTTGAATTATTGATCTAAAATCAACGCTCTTATTTTAGTATCGTTTTTAAAGGAGAAAATCTCTTTATGTTTGCCTTCTCTGTATTCAATGACATTCTTTTGTCCTTCAAGATCATTGCAAAAAATTGTATTTTTTATTTTGCATTGGTTTGGTTTGATTTTGGAGCCCAATAGGAATTCGAAATATATCCAGGCATTTGTAATTCCAACTTCCTTATCTGACCATTTTGGGATGAGTTTTTTTCCTGTGGGCAGGATAATATGAAAATTATGATTTAGATAAGAGCAGATATGTTTTTCAACATTTTCAGTTTTTTTAAGATCTATTATTTTTTTAAGCCCTTTAGATAAGGCTGATTCTAAATCAACAACTCTTACTCTGAGTGCGACTTCAATTGAGTTTTTTTTTGGATTCCAAACTGCTTCCGCAAATGTGGCGTGTACCGGATGAGCTTTAGCCGGAATAATAGAATATACCAATAAGTAGGCAAAAACAGTAAACGGCAATAGTTTACTGTGAGTCCTTCTCAGAACTTTTCTTTTTCTTTTCATTCTTTTGCTTTTTTGAACGATTTTCTTCGTCCTTAGCTTTTTGCATTGGATTTTTTTCTTTTTTTCTTTTTTGCATTTGAAACCGTGACTCTATCGGACGGGGAGGCCAATAATTATTGTTTCTGTCCGTGTCGGCAGTCTCTAGCATTGGATCGATCTCAATTTTTGTGATCTCTTTTTTGGCGATGACTAATTTTTTTATTGTTTTTGTGTTTCTCTTCCAAATTTCAGCTGGAATTTCCAGGGTCGATTTTTTTCCATCCGCATATCTAATATCGAGAATAACTGGAGATACGAGTCCTCCAATGTTTTCGATTTCAATGACATAGAATTTCCTTCTAAGGGACAGTAATTTTAGTTCTTCAGGTTTAAGACCCTTTATAAAACTATTGTATTCTCTACGGTCGCTTTCAGTTACATCAAGTGGGTCAAATTTGTTATAAAAATCGAGAAGTTCTCTGTTTTTATCTACTGATTTTGGTAAGGGCCTATTCCTTAAATCAATGAGATCCTTAGCCTCATTTTCTTCTCTTTCTTCTTTTTTGATTGGTTTTTCAATGTCTGGATCCTTGGTGTCAATCTGATAAAGCCGTAAAGACTTCATGGCTACGTCAACTTTCTTTGTCGTGTAGAACCATCCTCGCCAGAACCAATCGAGGTCCACGCCAGAAGCGTCTTCCATGCTTCGGAAAAAATCAGCAGGTTCTGGTCTTTTAAACATCCACCGGGTCGAGTATTCTTTAAAAGCAAAGTCAAACAAGTCACGTCCAAGTATAGTTTCTCTTAACACGTTTAGTGCTGCAGCGGGTTTGCTATAGGCATTGTTGCCGAACTGATGTATCGATTCTGAATTTGTCATTATGGGTCTCTGTTTGCTGCTAGCCATATAACTTGTGATGCTCTTTGGTTTACCTCTTCCAGATGACCATTTTTGTTGCCATTCTGCTTGGGCTAGAAATTGCAGGAATGAATTAAGGCCTTCATCCATCCATGTCCATTGCCTCTCATCAGAATTGACAATCATAGGAAACCAATTATGGCCCACTTCGTGGATGATTACTCCTATCAGGGCATTCTTAGTTCCTTCTGAATAAGTGCCGTCTTCTTCTGGCCTCGGTCCGTTGAAGCAAATCATCGGATACTCCATACCAAAAACTGGTCCATTCACACTTATTGCTACGGGATATGGATAGTCGAAGGTGAATTTTGAATAGATGTCAAGGGTATGGGTTATTGAGGCAGTTGAATATTTGCTCCAGAGAGGTTCGGCTTCATTTGGATAGAAGGACATTGCCCAGGCGCGTTTCTCAGGTGCAAATTCATGATATTTTGCATCCCAAATGAATTTTCTCGAAGAAGCCCAGGCAAAGTCTCTGACGTTTTCTGCTTTAAAAATCCAAGTCTTAGTACTTTTTGGTTTGGCTTTATTCTTCTGAGTTTTTTTTGCTTCCTCTGGATTGACAATGAAGGTGATTTCTCCGGTTTTTAGCGCTTCTTCCCAACGTTGATTTTGCTCCTTGCTGAGTATTTGTTGTGGATTTTGTAGTTCTCCTGTTGCTGCTACAATGTGGTCGGATGGGGCCGTTATTTCTACTCTGTAATTACCAAATTCAAGAGTGAATTCTCCACTTCCTAGAAACTGCTTGTGTTGCCACCCTGTATAATCTGTATAGGAAGCCATTCTTGGGAACCACTGCGCCAGTTCATAGATATAGTTTTTGTCTTTTTTGAAAAATTCGTAACCTCCCCGTGCCCGATTAAGATCGGCGTCGATGATGTTATATTCCCATTCAACGCTAAAGATGAATTTTGATTTTGGCTGCAGCGGTTTTTGAAGGTCAATTCTCATCATTGTTCCCACTATTTGGGTCTTTAATGGTTTCCTTTTACTATTCAGTACCTGTTTAATTTTGTACCCTCCGTCAAAAGATTGACGGTAAAGTTGGGACCTTAATCCATTGAAACTAATCCCATCCAAATTGGGTGCTTCCTGAGTCAATGACTCATCTGAATCAGGAGCGAATCGGTTCTGATCAAGTTGTAGCCAAAGATATTTAAGAGTATGAGGAGAATTGTTCCTATAGGAAATAGTTTCTGAACCTTTTAATTGTTGTTTTGTGTCATCCAATAAAACCTTAATGTCGTAATCTACTTTTTGTTGCCAGTAATTAGGACCGGGTGATCCAGAGGCTAATCGAGATTCATTTGGAGTAGGCAGCAATTCATGAATTTGTCGGAAAGGATCATCTTCATAAGAGGGTAGTTGGCCGCAACAGAGATTGGGAAAGTAGATTGTCAGGACAATGAATATATATAGAGATTGCTTCATGTTAATTTGAGGATGAACCGTTTTCTTGGGGGCGTTATTTTAATCCTATAGTTCCATTTCTGCAATTTCTACATTAACTATATTTATAATAACAGGATCATTTGATCAATTTGCTCTAAAAATAAGTAGCTTATAGCCGAATATCTAAATTATTCGGATCTAGTGATGCGAAGTTTGTGGCGGACCAAAGAGGATATGATGTCTCCGATTATAACGATGAGTGCACCTAATAGTATAAACGTAAGCATTCTATCAAAGTCTCTTCCTGCTTTTGCGTCATTAATTAAATAACCAAGTGAAACAATGCCTAGCATTCCAAGGACCGTAGATTCACGTATACAAGTTTCCCATCTATAAAAAAAGTAAACAAGCATTCGGTTAAATGAATCTGGAAGAATTGTTGAGACAAATGAGCTGTAGCGTCCCCCTCCCTGCGCAAACATAATACGTGCTGATTCATTAGAGTTGTTCTCAACAAGCTCTGAACCTAGCCTTCCAAGGATACCAAAATTATGAATGGCAAGGGCCAAAACAAGAACCCATGGGTCTGGACCAAGAATAGAAATAAGAAGAAATCCAAGGACATATTCTGGCAGGCTTCGAGTGAATAAAAACAAGATCCTGGAAGACTTGTTAATGACGAACCAATACATAGATCTTAGAATGTGTTTACCCTGAATAATTTCGAGCGGTCTTTGAGTTCCAAAGTTTCTTGCGGATAAAGGCAAGAGGAGTAAAGCAAAAAATCCTGATAGTGTAATTGCGACCGTTGCAATTCCGAACGTAATGCCGGCAGCTTTTATTCCTTGTCCCTCCGTTAATAGATTGGTCATCCATGGCAAAGAATCTATCCACTGACCTGATTCCCGAGTAGGATCAGGAATTATTTTTCCTATAAACTTTTCTAGGTTAGCGCCTCTTTGTTCTTTGCTGACTACTGATTCATGTAGAGTCCCTGCTGACCATGCCCAAGCTAAAGAGAGTATTACGAATCCAAGACTAAATCTCAAGAAAAGTGATTTCGATTTGCTCTGATGCAGCTCTTTAATTCTTAGTATTCTGTTTTCCGAAGCCATTAATTTAATTTGCTGATCCATCTAGTCTTTTACGAATAGATCTACTCCACCATTCCAGTATCGCTATTGTGCCAAATAATACATATAGATATGTCCAAACCTCATGATAATGAAACTCGTCTGAGGATAACTTGATTCGATATCCTATAGTCTCAATGCCAATAAAGCCAAACACGGTTGCTGTTCTCAGTGCGCATTCGAGTCGGTAAAATGTATAAGAAAGAATATCAGGCAAAGCTTGAGGAATAATCCCTAAGCAGAATGAACTAAAGGTTCCTGCACCAATGGATCGGAATAGTTCCTGAACTTCTCTCGAGTGTTCTTCTATTATTTCAGAGTAAATCTTAGCAAGTATGCCTGAAAATGGAATGCTGACAGCTATAATTGCCGCAGTTGTAGATATCCCCATTGCAGTGATAAAGAGAAGGCCCCACATAAGTTCATGAATTGATCTTGCGAAAGCTATCCATGATTTGGAAATAATGAGTGCTCCCATGAGGAGCGGTTTTAATCTCTGTACATTTCTCATTTTAGGCCACCATGCTGTAGTGGAAAAAAATGCGAGAAGGGCTCCAACGGGTATTGAAACGCTCATGGCCAACAAGGCAAACCGAAGCGTCATTAGAACAGATTTGACTACTGTTATGAGGAAAGGTTCAGCGCCAGGCACAGGATTCTCGTAATCCATAGCTGGAGTGAATGCTGCAACCATGAAGTCTCCAGCAAGTTTGAGGTTATTAGCATTCAACAAACGCATTGGATTTAACCCAATGAGGTAACCGCAGACGATAGCAATGAAAGCTATAGTAATTAGTACCTTCCGGCGACGGCTAAATATTTGTTCAATTGGAAATTTATTGAATTTTATGTCATTAACATTCCCCATCATCAAGAATTTCTCTTTCGCTGAGTGTGTAGAGGTCTTTAAATTTACTTTCGTTCAGATCTGCAGGGTTGCTGTCGAACTGGATTTCGCCGTTACGTAATCCAATCAATCGGGGGAAATGAGCCTTTGCAAGTTCAAGGTTATGAAGGCTCATTACGAGTGTAATGTTTTCTTCTTCTGATATTTGATTAAGCAATTGGACAAGATTTTCTGCTCGGGCAGGATCGACGCTCGAGACAGGTTCATCGGCAAGAATCACTTGAGGGTTTTGATAAATTGCTCTTGCTAGTGCGACTCTTTGCTTTTGTCCTCTCGATAAGTTCGAAGTGGTTGCGAAAAGTTTTTCTTCTATGCCTAGTCTTTTGAGTATTGAGTGGATTTCTAGGATTTTATTTTTTGAAGGAAATATCAGGTCAATTAAATTGCCTAGGAAACCCTGGCAACCGATCTGACCAGTGATTATGTTTTGCCATACTCTTAAACTATCCACTAGTGCAAGATTTTGAGGGATCGTTGCAATTTTCGAGCGAATCTTTTTAAGAGTTTTGCCTGAAGTTTCCCCCAATTCATTGCCCAATACAGTAATTTTCCCTGAACTCGCTTGGACTGTTGAGTTGAATAAACTTAGTAATGTTGTCTTTCCGCTGCCGCTCGGTCCCACAATAGCGACTCGTTCTCCCTGTTTAATATTTATAGTTGTAGGATTAAGGGCAGAAATATTCTCATAATTACGTCCCGCACTTTCTAAGATGAAGGTGTCAGGACGTTTATGAGTAACATTCATTGTGATTAATTGTTCAGTAGTCCTAATTTTTTGGCGATATCTGCGATGCCTTGAAAGTCTTCATTCTTTGCTGGAATAATTTTGGATCGGGTTAAGGCCAAGAGTAATTGATCGTCGGATATTTCAATTAAAGCTTCTTGGACTTTATCAATGAACCCTTCTCCATATATTTGATCGAGTTCAGGATGAGCAGTCCAGTTATAGTCGGCATAAGGAGGCGTTTTCCAAATGATTTTGCATTTTTCTTTATTAAGCTTTCCTGACTCTACCATACTGTCATATTTCTTATAACTGAGCGCACCGACTTCAAAGGCTCCTGATTCGACAAGTTTGGCAGTCTTATCATGTGCTCCTGAAAATCCAACTGGCAGGGAGAACCATTTTTCAGCAGCTATTCCAGTCTCTTTTTGAATGAAAAAACTAGGCATTAGCCTTCCGGAAGTAGATTTTTCTGAGCCAAAAGTAAATTTAAGATCTTTAATTTTTGCGGGGAATGATTCACTCAGTTCAAGCCCTGTATCAGAATTTGCAATGAAGTAGGAAATGTATTTTAGGTCTTCAATTCCTTGCGCAATTGCTCTTGCTCCTTTGACTTCGTTTATTGCTTGAACTCCCGTCAATCCACCGAACCAAGCCAGATGAATTTCTCCATTGACGAATTTATCGACAGCAGATGCGTAATCAGTTGTGGGGATGAATTGGGTTGTAACTCCGAGTTTTTTTGAAAGATAAACAGCAAACTTTTTGAACTTTACTGTTTGCTCGGTTGTGTTTTCGTCAGGGATCGCAGAGAAACGCAGGATCTTTGTTGCGCGTGGATCAGGCTTAGATTTTCCAGCATTATTTAGGTTCTCTTTCTTGCAGCTGGAGGCCAAGAGGAGGGCGAGGATTGCCGGACCGACAAACATGATATTTCTCATCAGAATTTCAATTTTTGGTTTTTGATTAAATGTTTCATTTCAATTCATCTCCCAATGTCTTTCAACGTATCTGGGAAGAAAATAATCATTGCGATCCTTCATATAATATTTTTTTTTGATTAAATCAAATATAATCAACTAACTAATTAGCATCGAAACCTTTCAAAATTATCTTTCCAGTAGCTTTTCCAGACTCAAGTAAGGAATGCGCTTCTGCGACTCTCTCAAAGGGGAAAATTTCTTTATTGATAAGTGGAGTTATAGCCTCTAATTCAACTCCTCGGACTATTTCGTTAAGGATTTCCCCTTGTCGGACCTTGCCTTCATCTTGATTGTAAAGGATGGGAATGATCATAAAAACGACATGAAGTGAAAGTGCTTTCTGGTGCAGGATGCTGAGATCACAAGTGGTTCTTGTATTCACTGAAGTGACTCTCCCTTCGATTTTGGATGCTTCCAAGCTGCGCATTAAGTTATCTCCGCCGACAGTATCAAAAACAACGTCGAACCCATTTTTTTCAGTGTGCTGGTCAACGTATTGGGCGACACTTAAATCGTGGTAATTTATTGGAGTGGCTCCATACCCTTTAACGATTTCTGCTTTTTTATCAGAAGACACAGTAGAGAAAACTTCTGCGCCTTTCATTTTAGCGAGTTGAATTCCCAAGTGCCCGACGCCTCCGGCGCCTCCATGAACTAAAATACATTCACCTTCTTTTATATTAGCACCTCTTATAAGAGCATCCCAGGCTGTTATTGATACGAGCGGAAGCGCTACACATTCATCGAGTGAGAGGTTTGCTGGTCTTTTTGCGAGGAGATTTGCATCAACTAATTGATATTCTGCCAATGCTCCAGAGTGTTCTTTTACAGCTCCGCTACAACCGAAAACTTCTTCTCCGGCAGAGAATTTGCTCACTCCATCGCCAATTTCTTCAATTATCCCAGCAACATCAAAACCAAGGACTCCAGTTTCCGGTGCGAGAGATTTCAATAAACCACTCCTAATTTTACAATCGATCGGATTAACGGTACTTGCCTTAACACGTATTAAGACATGGCCAGATTGTAATTTAGGCTTTGGGATTTCCGCTATTTCAAACACTTCGGGTTTACCGAAACTCTTTATTACCATGGCTTTCATATTATTTGAGACTAACAATCTATTGGGAGTGGTCAATCATTCGATAATCCATGTTTTTTTTAATTTTCTTTGGGAGTGGTTCAACTTTTTCATGATAATTGGTTTGAGACTTGATTTGATAAGTTATCGAAGCTTGGTATTTATTTAAGGATGCCGAAATGTTTAAAATTGGATATTAGGCTTTTGGGTTTACATGGCTAAGAAAAAAGTCGTTAAGAAAGTAGTTAAAAGAAAGGTTCTCAAAAAGGTACCTAGAAAGAAACCTGTTCGGTCTAAAACGGGGAACTCTAAGAAGGGAACAGACGAGACAACTAAGAAAAAAAAATCAAAGAAATTTCCAATTAAGAAAGTAGATGTCAGCAAAACAAATGAAAATTCAGAAGTCATTCACATTGATGATATGTATTCTGACTGGTTCATTGATTATGCCAGTTATGTTATTTTAGAGAGAGCCGTTCCTAGTATCCATGATGGATTAAAGCCAGTCCAAAGGCGAATCCTACACTCTCTCAAAGAAAAGGATGATGGACGGTATAATAAGGTAGCTAATGTAGTTGGCCATACGATGCAATACCATCCCCATGGCGATGCATCTATTGCTGATGCTTTGGTGGGGATGGGGCAAAAATCTCTCCTAATTGATACACAGGGTAATTGGGGAAATATTTTTACTGGGGACAGGGCAGCAGCTTCAAGGTACATCGAAGCACGGTTGTCAAAGTTTGCATTGGCGGTTGCTTTCAATGCAAAGACGACTGAATGGGCATTTTCATATGATGGTCGCAACAAAGAGCCTATTAACTTACCTGTTAAGTTTCCATTGTTATTGGCTCAAGGTGCAGAAGGAATTGCAGTGGGATTGGCATGCAAGATTTTACCTCACAATTTCAATGAATTAATTGATGGATGCATTGCTGTGCTTCGCAAAAAGAAAACTCAGCTTCTTCCTGACTTTCCTACGGGAGGGTTGATGGATGCTGCGGACTATAACGGTGGTTTAAGAGGAGGAAAGATTCGAGTCAGAGCCCGTATAGAGAAGACCAAAAACAAAAGATTATTAAAAATCACTGAGATACCTTTTGGAACCACTGCAGGTGGATTGATGGACAATATTGTGACGGCGAATGAGAAGGGGAAAATTAAGATATCTAAAATTGAAGACATTACCGCAGAAAAGGTAGAGATTCATATACATCTTCCGGTTGGATTAGATCCTGATACCGCGATTGAGGTTCTTTATGCCTTCACTGATTGTGAAATTTCAATTTCTCCTAATTCTTGTGTCATTGAAGATGATAAACCTAAGTTTTTGAGAGTAGATGAATTACTTAAAAAATCTGCGTTGCATACGAAAGAGCTTCTAAAGTGGGATCTTGAGATTCGATTGAGTGAACTGCAGGATAAATGGCACCATAGTTCGTTGGAAAGAATCTTTATTGAGAATAGAATTTATCGACGAATAGAAGATTGCACTACCTGGAAATCAGTCATTGAGGAGATTTGGGCTGGACTCAAGCCGTTCTTAAAAAAACTCAAACGCAAGGTTATTGAGAAGGATGTGGTGCGTCTTACTGAAATTAAGATTAAGCGTATCTCTAAATATGATTCATTTAAGGCTGACGAACTTATTCGAGGAATTGAAAAGGATATTAAAGAAGTAGAGAAGGATATTTCTCAGATAACGAGATATGCTGTTCGTTACTTCAAGGAACTCAAAGAAAAATTTGGTAAGGGCCGAGAAAGAAAAACCGGGATTTCCACCTTTGGAAAGGTCGTGGCGAAGAATGTGGCTGTTGCAACCGAAACGATATACTTGAATGCCAAAACTGGATTTGCAGGGTGGGGATTGAAAAGGGACGGAATGTCAGTCGATCGTTGTTCAAGAATGGATGATATTATTATTTTTGGAAGAGAAGGAACTATGCAGGTATCTAAAGTTGCAGAAAAGACATACGTCGGGAAGAATCCGGCTCACGTTTCCATTTTCAGAAAAGAAGAACCAAAATATTACTGTATGATTTATCGTGATGGTAGGGATGGGCCTGCGATGATAAAGCGATTCACCGTTCAGGGAGTGACCCGTGAAAAAATGTATGATCTGACTAAGGGGAATAATGGGACTAGGGTCCTTTTCTTTTCAGTTCATGATACGGAGGATGATACCCCTTTAGTTAATGTGGTTCTGAAATCATCGCCAAGATTGAGAGTAAAAGAAATTGAGATTAATTTTGCTGATATAGCGATCAAGGGCAGGGCATCAAAGGGGAATATTGTTACCAAGCACAAGGTGGAGAAAATCGTCCGCAAGAAGGGGCAGATGGAATTACTTTAATTTACAGGATTCCAATTCAATCTATAAAAGAATCGTGAAATTATTGTTTCAATGACTTCATTGAACGTTTCGTTAGTTTCCACTGCAGTGAAAGAATGAATGGATGTCCAATCTTTTAGATTTGTTGATTTCTCCAAAGTAAATGTCTTTCCAGGTATGAGGTGAGAAAAATAAAAATTTAGCGATTTATTGTTAGGATCAGTGGCGACACTTAGATCAGGAGCTTGTCCGTTTTCCGCTCTCCAGGCCAAACCGTAATTTGTTGCTGCGTCACTTGAAACTTTTATCACGTATTCTCCTCGATCAAGACCACGTAAATATAGGTGCTCGAGATTATCTATTTTTGAATCACTGATATCATAGAGTGTTAATGAGTTGTCTTTTTTTCTGTATAATTCAAGTTTCATATCTGCAATGGATTCGCTATAAGGATTTCCATTCAGCCATTCTGCGGATCGTATAATACGATTCCAATTGAGTGAAAATGAAGCTTCGGATACATCCTCTTCTAATTTAATAGAATAGGAAGCTTCGCTTGATTTATCTATGGAGCCAAAGTCCCATCCGTAATTGTTGGAGATGCTTTCAAGTTCTTGTTCTCCAGCAATAAGTATATGGTAACTGTTCTGAACATTTATTTTTCCTGCTCCGAGAACAGAATCGATAGGCATTTCCTTGTTTCTAGACCAATTATCAAATTCCTTTTTACTGGCTCCTGCCATAATGAGAGCTTTCATCACTTCAGGTAAGAGTGCATTTTCTGTATGTTTTGCTTTAGCAATTCCAATCAGAAAAGTTACGGCAGAACTAACTTGAGGAGTGCAGCTGCTTGTTGAGTTGTCATTAGCCACGATGTCAGGTTTGGTTCTTCCTGGCCCATCGTGTTCAATATTTCCAGTGCCTATGTCAATTCCAGAAACAGTTTTTCCTCTACTATGAGATCCATTGGTGTTTCCGACCGAGATAGCATTATAACTTGAAGCAAGAATTGAAGGAACCGTTGTGTCGGCTCCATTATTAAGACCAACACAGGCGATGAATTGATCTCGAATAATGGCATAGTCAAATCTTCTGACCGCTTCGTTATGAATTGAGATTATATTATCAACTTCTGAAGGGCTAGTTTCATTATTGTAGCCGTAACTTATCCACGAATGATTTTGAACGAAACTTTCTTCTGTCTTTGGAGGAAGGCTGGATCCCGTCCGAAGATAATCCCCATTAACCCATTGATTTGCTGAATACACATCGACAAGAGGCACCCAAGGAACAATTGATTCGTTGCTGAAAAAGCGTCTCCCAACTGTTAATGCATGGCCCGAAGAATTGTAAGTAAGCGATTCATCGATTGTTTTGATTCGGAAAGAATTTCCTTCGAAAGGACCTGATCCGTTAAACGAATATTCGATGGGAGGATTATTATTTGGAGAGGGTTCCGGTAAAAAATTATCATCTGATCCCGTTGCCTCGATTAACGAAACTCTAAAGGGGCAGGAACTTAGTTCGATGTCGATTGAGAAGTCCGAGCTCGAGATACTTTGATTAAAGGCCTGAATTGCAATTATATTTTCACCTTCATTAAGTAATTGAGTTCCCCCTTTTATGATGATGGATTCCCATTCAGCTTCATGAACCTGTGCTGTAGAATTATACGTTTTCGTGCCTTTACTTATGTGCAGGCGGGCAACTTCGACTCCATTGATCCAGATGATGGCGCCATCATCTACATATGCTTTTAGTAGCAATCTAGAAGAAGTGTCTAAAGAATTAATAAGGAATTTTTTCCTAAGATAAATACTCGTGTATGGTTCTGATCCATTCACGGATGGGCCTCGCATATCATTTAGTATGGTATTATCATCATTATCACCATAACCGATAGAAGTCTGCCCTATTTGCCAAGTGGCATCCTCATCGAAATCAGATGTCATCCAAAGATTAGAGGGTTCTGAAGCTTCACTTGTTCCTTTTCTATAGTGCCATCCGTTTTCTTCTGCTTCTATGTAACTAATTGATTTAATATCTATCTCAGGATTTTCCGTCAGCTCTTCAATAAGTGCATTGTAACCGATATCCTTTCCCCAGGTCTGCGCTCCGACGCTGCTGAGAAAATGAAAGAGAAAAAAGTAATTAATTATTACTTTTATTATGCTCTTGGATAGGAACATTTGACAAAAATTACACTTGGTTTCTATTCCGGTAAATAGTGTTATAGATAAGCTTATTTAGCTTATTACAGCTAGACCTTTTTTTATATCCAGTTAATCTGCGATTATGACAAATATCGATGATCAAGAGCCTGCAATTGCTATCATTGGAGGTAGCGGGCTTTACGAGATCGAAGGAGCTGAAAAGATTGATAATCACGTAATAAGAACACCTTACGGTGCTCCTTCAGCCGATATTACCGAGTGTCATATTGAAGGTAGAAGAGTATTTTTTCTTCCTCGTCACGGCAAGGGGCATACGATCTTGCCTCATGAATTAAATCATAGGGCCAACTTCTGGGCACTTAAATCTTTAGGGGTTCGTTGGGTCATTGCAGTGACAGCTGTGGGCAGCTTGCAAGATGAGTATGCCCCTAGGGATATCGTTCTTCCTGATCAGTATTTTGATAGAACAAGTCGAAGAAATGAGCATACTTTTTTTGGGGATGGGATATGCGTGCATGTTGCATTTGGGGATCCTGTCAGTGAAGAATTAAGATCTTTACTTTTTGAAACTGCTAATAAGATGCACCGAGGGAAAGTTCACAATGGGGGAACTTATGTGAATATGGATGGCCCGGCATTCTCGACTCGAGCCGAATCTTTGAATAATCAAAGATTAGGTTTTGACGTGATAGGGATGACCAATTTGCCCGAGGCTAAGCTGGCAAGAGAAGCTGAAATGGCTTTAGCTACCCTTTCGATGGTAACAGATTATGATTGCTGGAAAATCGAAGAAGATCCAGTCACTGCAGAAACGGTTATGGGTCACTTAAAAGCTAATGCTCAATCAGCGAAGGAAATTATTTCCGCGGTAATCTCTCGAATCCCAAAGGAGCCGAACTGGCCCGCTCATACAGCACTTTCTAATGCAATTTTGACAGACCCTTCAATTTGGCCAGAGAAAACAAAACTAAAGCTTGAGCCGATTATAGGGAGATTCTTATAGAGGTTAAATTCCATACGATTTAGCGACCTCCTCGGCAATTATTTGAATTCCTTCTTTCACGATATTTTCAGATTGCGAAAAGGTGACTCTGATACATTCATGGCTGTGATCCCATTGATCGGCTAATCCAAAGAAGAAATATTCTCCAGGAACGACTAGGACGTTCCTTTTTTTAAGTTTTTCGTAAAGTTGAATTGTTGTTATAGGTAAACTAGGAAACCAAAACCATAAAAAGAAAGCCCCCTCACTTTCATGCAGCCTGTAAGGAATAGTATCGCCGAAAGAGTCTTTTACATAAGAGCGGGCTTTTAACATACGTTCCTTGTAAAATGGTTGGATAAGATTCTTGCTCATCTTAATTAACTCTCCACTTTCAATAAGCGGCAAGCTGAGAGCCTGACCTATATTGTTATTGGCAAGACCAACGACTGCATTTGCTGAAGTCACGGCGGTTATTATTTTTTCAGAACCAATTACGATTCCGGTTCTAGTGCCAGGAAGACCAAGCTTTGATAAGCTAAGAGTTAAAATGATGTGTTCATCCCATATCGGAGTTGCCTCTGTAAAGATGACTCCTGGAAAGGGATTCCCATATGCGTTATCAATGATCAGTGGAATATGTTTGGATCTAGAGATTTCTGAGAGTTGATTAATTTCTTGATCAGTAAGGACATTTCCACTGGGATTAGTTGGCCTAGAAACACAAATGGCTGCAATCTCATCGTTAATTTTAAGTTGCTTGAAGTCCACATGATACTTGAATTGGTTTTTTCCTTTTTCCTCTATTATAGCAGGTTGGGCGGCGAAAATATTTTGCGTCATTCCCTGATTGGCATACCCGATATATTCTGGAGCCAATGGTAATAAAATCTTTTTCCGCTGACCATTTGAAAATTTTCCAGCAAGTATATTAAATAGAAAAAAGAAGGCAGTCTGTGCACCGGAGGTGACGGCTATGTTCTTTGATTTTAAATTCCATCCGTATTCATGGTTAAGAGTTTTTGCAACTGCACTTAAGAATTTTGGATTTCCTGATGGTGGATCGTAGTTGACTAAGGTTGAATTAAAATTGTTTTCTTTTGCTAAAAGTTCTGCAGTTCGTTTTCTCCAAATAGATTGAACTTCTGGTATTGCTGCTGGGTTTCCACCTCCCATCATTCGCATACTAGTTTGTTCATTGAGTGCATCTCCCAAATCTTGCATGAGGTCCACGATCCCTCCTTTTTGTTCAAGTTTTTCTCCGAAAGAGGAAAATTTAAAATCAAAGCTCATGGCAATTTAAAGGATTTTAGATTTGATGAGTGCAGCTTGCATTTATTTTTATATGAATAAAACTTATGAAAATGTGTAAATGTGTAAAAAATGTGTTAGAATACAATTAACTTTCGATTTAAGAGAGCGACAAATTAATTATTTATGGGCAACGAAAAACGGACCAGAGCACGAAAAGCACGCTCAAGAAGAGTAGACAAAAGGGCTATCGCGGACGGAAGTCGTCGTCGTCGTGAAGGAGCGGGTGCTGATAAGTCGCAAGAAGCAGAAGGAACAATTTCAGCTGTATTGGCTGGTACGATGTTTAAAGTAAAATTGTCGAATGGGCATGAGCTATTAGCACATATTTCCGGCAAAATGCGCAAAAGATTTATTCGGTTGGTGGTTGGGGATAGGGTTAAGTTAGAGGTTTCTCCTTACGATATTGATAAGGCCCGTATTACTTATCGATTAGGTTAAGATTAACGCATTTCTATTTGATGCGAATTACAGGTTTAATCCTGTTTTTTTGAGGTTTATTTTTCTTACGGCTTATCTTGCCAGTTTCGTCAGTTTCGCCTAGCCTCATGACATGGCCAAACCGGCTTTAGGAAAAGGATTAGGTGCATTAATTGGAAAAGTCACTAAGGACAGTTCCAAAGCAACGCCTGTCAGTATGGATCCCGGGCCAGGAGATCGAGTGGTTACCGCCGTGCTTACAGACATTGTGCCGAGTCCACTACAACCGAGAAAGCATTTTAGTGATGAATCGCTTAATGAGCTTGTTGAGTCCATTAGGGAGCATGGAGTTATTCAGCCTCTGATTGTTCGGAAAGTTAAAAGTAAACTGGAGCTTATTGCTGGGGAACGTCGTTGGAGGGCCTGTCAGAAATTAGAGGTCGAATCAGTTTCTGTAATTTTCCGTGAAGCGAGTGACAGGGATGTTCTTGAAATGGCGCTCATTGAAAATCTTCAGCGTGAAGATTTGAACCCCGTCGAAGAGGCTCAGGCCTATACACGATTGGCGAAAGACTTTGGAATGACGCAAGAGGAAATCGCAACAAGAGTTGGTAAAAATCGTGCGACAGTTGCAAATGCTATGCGCCTCCTTGACCTTTCGAGTGAGGTTCAAAAGTATCTGGTGGCCGGGTACATAAGCATTGGCCATGCCAAGGTTATTCTTGGTGTTAAGCTTAAAAATGAGCAGACCGTTCTTGCTGATCAAATCATTAAAAGCGGAATGACTGTTAGAACTGCTGAAAAGCTTATCAGTGAGCATTTAAATCCTGATACTAAAAAAACAGTAAGTTCAAGAAATAAGACGCAAGGGCAGTTATCGGCTGCTTTATCCAAGGTTCAGGAACGTTTGAGGGATAGGCTATCTACGCAAGTGCAAATTCATCAAGGGACAAAGAAGGGTAAGATTGAAATCGAATATTACAATAACGAAGATCTTCAGCGAATACTTGAGCTGATCGGTGCGACCGATGCAGATTAGTTATAAGAGAATCTATACTCTTATTTCTTTTGCTCTTCTTTTTGGTATTGCATTTGTTTTTTTGGAGGGATGCAAACCAAATAAAAGTCAATTTTCAGGCGCCAATGCGTATCAGCATGTGCAAAAATTGGTGAATTTTGGTCCTCGCATTCCAGGAACCCAATCCATTGAGCATGCACGCTTATACATAGAGGGAAAATTGCAAGAGTTTGGATGGCTCACGGTTCGCCAATCATTCAATGATGACACTCCTAATGGATCTATAAGATTTATTAATCTTAGGGCGCGATTCCCTATAGCCCGTGATAATGATATTGAGTGGAAGAATGGGGGAAATGTTATTTTATTATGCTCACATTACGATACTAAGATAGTAAAAGGTGTAGAATTTATAGGAGCGAACGATGGAGGATCAAGTACTGGAGTATTACTGGAATTGGCTCGAGTTTTTTCTAATTCTCCTGAAATAGCAAGTGGAGTTGAGCTTGTTTTCTTTGATGGTGAAGAGGCATTAGTTGATTTTACGCCAACTGATGGTCTTTATGGGAGTCGCCAGTATGCAAAATTTTGGAGAAGCGCTCCAATTGATAAAAAGCCACGATCAGCTTATGTTCTTGATCTAGTTGGTGACAAGAGTATGCGTATTGATCCGCCATATGATTCCCCTTCAAATTTACTATCAGAACTTTACCGAGCTGCTCAAAATTTAGGCCATAGATCTCTATTTGGAATATATCCTACACCGATAACTGATGATCATGTTCCTCTTAATGCAGCAGGAATCCCTGCTTTGGATATCATTGATTCACGATACATTAGCAAAGGGAAGTGGCACACTTCTCGGGATAATTTGAAATCAATTTCAGAAGAAAATCTGGATATTATTGGAGAAGTGATGCTGGAGTTAATGAAAATAAAAATCAAATAATAGCATGTTTTCACGAGGAATTTAAAACAAATATATTCTATTATGTACGAATAAATATTTTATTAAAATAGAAATTAAAATTAATAAAATAATTAATATATTAGATTTGAATGCAATATAATTTTCATATAATGTATAAACTTATAAAGTTATATTTGATATAAAACCACATCATTAATTAACATAAATATCCTAGAGAGAAATGATTAGTAGAATACAAAAAATTAAAACTTTAGAGCAAAAAATTGATTCACTTAAACGTGAAGCCAGCGCTGAGTTAAAAAAAACAATCATACAGAAGAAAAAAGAAATAGAGAATCTTGGTCAGGAATATGTCCAGACATTCAATGAAGATTTTGTCTTCAAGGTCAGCGTTAGAAAAAATGATAAAAAGACTCACACTAAAAGCGCTTCGAGTCGGCAGAGACTCACTAAAGAAGATAAGATAAAATTACAAAATCAGATAAACAAATATATATCACGTTCTCCTCATAGCATTTCTGAAATTTGCGCAAAAGTTGGCAGGCCAGTAAATCAAGTGAGGAACATTCTTCAGAATACCAAAGGTTTGAAGAAACAGGGGGCAAAAAGAAATACGACCTATGTTATAAAATAAAGCTAATTCCCAATCATTTCGGCTTGTTAGGTATTTAATTTGTAGTCAGATGATTCCTTTATGAATAGTGATTCAATAAAGGGACAGAAGGAATTAGGCATTAATTACTAGTAGATATTTGCAATATAATAGAATGCTGATTTGTAAATCGTGAGCCTGAAATCCTTTAAACTTTATGTTGCGGAAAGCTAGTGTTTTGCTTATCTATCCATTCTTTTAAACGAAATTTGTTATATAATTCTATTAATAAAATAAGCGCCCGTAGCTCAACTGGATAGAGTGCCTGATTACGGATCAGGAAGTTGGGGGTTCGAATCCTCTCGGGCGTGCTTTTTTTGTCTAAGGAAAGCAATGGTGGTTCTTTATTCGTATATAATAATTGATGAAAAAATATAATTTTTTGTTATCAACTATTGGATTCTTAGTTCTACAGGTTGGTTTTGCATGGGCAGCTATCGCGCCCCTAAGCCCTAAAGCATTAAAAGAAATTGCAAGTCATATTGTTACTGGTGAAGTCCTTGAGGTAACTTCGATGATTCGAAAGTCTAAAACAGAAAGAGCTTTTGGTGTTCATCTTGATCGTATCTTTACAATTAAAGTCAAGGTCACTGGTATTGGAAAAGGTTCTGAAATTAAATTAACTGACAAAATTATAATTAGAGCATGGACGCCTAGTGTCAGAATCCCTTCTTATCCAGGATCGCAAGGGCATGAGAGAATACCTAAAAAAGGAGATAAAATCACAGCTTACCTTTATGATAAAAAAGATAATGCTTATTCAGCAGTAATGCCCAATGGCTTTGATATAGAAAATAAATAATGAAAAAAATAGTTATAATTACTTCAATTGCGGCACTTGGTTTTGCTTATGGTAATGCTGAAAATCCAACAATTTGTGGTGCTGAAGATAGTAATGAAGACCTAAAATCTCTGAGCCTTGATAAAAATATCCTTCATAAGGTCGAATCACTAAATTCTCAGTTCGTAGCTTTTGTTCCAAAGAAAAACCCTAAATTAAAAACTCCATTAATAATTTATCTTCATGGTGCAGGAGGAAAAGGGAATGACATAAATGTGATTAAACGGCAGGTAATGCCTCTATTAAAAGGAATTCAAAAGTTCACCAAAGAGCAGTGCATTATTATTGCTCCACAATGCTTAAAAGAATCGAGGAATGGAGGGAGAGGAACATGGAAAGTTGAAGAACTTAACTTGTTTCTTGAGCAGTTGAAAAAAACTCTACCCATGGATGCCAACAGGATCTATCTAACTGGTAACAGTTTTGGAGGTTATGGTTCATGGCTTTGGGGGGGGCATAATCCTGAGCACTTTGCAGCTATTTTGCCCATCGTTGGTGGAATTGGCCCTGGAGGTCCTAAGGACGTTACTCCTGATTTAGATAAATGGGCGGCTAAACTTGCTCAAGTTCCTGTTTACGCTTTTGCTGGAAAGAAGGACCGAGTCGTTCCAGCTGAACGTTCTGAACGTATGGTTGCTGCAATTCGAAAAGCGGGTGGGGGTCAGGCGAAAATTAAAATTTATCCTAACGAAGCTCATGGAGCAAAACGGACCGTACTCTCAGGGCCTGAATTTTATCGATGGATGTTTTCTAAGAAGAGGAGAAATTAATAAAAAAATACTACTTAATTGTTATCATTTTAATCTTATTAGTCCCGTCATTAGTTAAGCTGCTTCTCTATGAAGTTAGTGATTCTGTAGATAACTTGAGAGATTTTATAGGCAGGAAAATCTTGATTCCATCTCGTGCTATTTCAGTTCTTGGAAATAAAAGACAGTCCAGACCACATCTTAGAGTTCTCACCGACGTGGGTTATCGCTGGAATGACAGTATTCGTTTTACAGTTGAGTTGATCCAATCAAAAAGAAACGCTTCCGTGGTAAAGTAGCGGCCATGCGAGCTTTTCCTCGCACGCAGTAATGAATGTTAGAATACTTGATAAATTTTAAGACAAGATATCATGAACCACATGGGATTTTTCGACGCCCGTTAGTCTTGCGTTTAGCCCTTGAAATTTAAAAGTAAACTTTTCATGATTAATACCCAAGGAGTGAAGAATAGTAGCGTTCATATCATTCGTATGAACGGGATCCTTTAGTACATTATAACAATAATCATCAGTCATTCCATGAACATGTCCTTGTTTTATTCCCGCGCCTGCCATCCAAATACTAAAGCAACGTCCATGATGGTCTCTTCCGTTTTTTAAAGCACCCTGACTATAAGCGGTTCGCCCGAACTCACCTCCCCAGATCACCAAAGTATCATCAAGTAATCCTCTTTGATCGAGGTCCTGGACTAAGGCAGCTGATGGCTGATCTGTGTCATTGCATTGTGCTCTCAAATGAGGGATTAGACTTCCATGCTGATCCCAACCTCTATGAAAAAGTTGAATAAATCTAACGTCTTGTTCCGCTAACCGTCTGGCAAGTAGACAATTGTAAGCATAAGTGCCAGGAGTTCGTGTCTTCTCACCGTAAAGTTTAAATGTACTCTCCGGTTCATCGGATAAATCAACGATTTTAGGGGCAGCGGTTTGCATGCGAAAAGCCATTTCATATTGTGCGATCCGAGTTTCAATTTCTGGATCAGAAAATCGGGAATATGTTCCTTTGTTCAGGGAAGCAAGATCATCGAGCATTTTTCTACGGGTTGATCTATCTATGCCGGGAGGATCGTTCAGGTAAAGTAGTGGGTTTTTACCGCTACGCATTAAGACCCCTTGATGTTGACTCGGTAGAAATCCGCTTCCCCATAGTCTTGAAAATATTGGTTGGCCTGGATTTTTGCCATTGCCTTGAGAAATTAATACAATGTATGCAGGCATGTTGGCGTTGCTACTGCCAAGTCCATAGTTTGCCCATGATCCAACACTGGGTCGACCTGGAATCTGCGATCCAGTATTAATGAGTGTAATGCCTGGATCGTGATTTATTGCTTCCGTACGCATGGAATTAATGACTGTGATTTTGTCCGCAATATTTCCTGTGTAAGGAACCATGTTGCTCATCCATGTCCCACATTTTCCTCTACGTTTCATTGGTGAAACTGGTCCACAAACTACGAGTTTTTTAAGTCCTGAAGTCATCCCTGTAAGACGTTGACCTCCTCTTACACTTGCAGGTAATTCTGTCCCATGAAGCTTACTGAATTTAGTGGAGTGATCGAACAAGTCGATATGAGAAGGGCCTCCAGATTGGAAAAGATAAATGACTCTTTTGGCTTTTGGAGAAAAGTGTGGTAGGTCCGAAATGCCAGTATTTGTTGTTCCTAGTGAATTATTTTTAAGTAAAGAATTTACCGCTAATGATCCCAGAGCAATGCCGGATTGTCCGAGGAATGCTTTGCGATTCAATATAGCGGTGGAGTCTTGATTCATTGTCTCGTAACGAATTCGTCCATGTTTAGCAATGTGCTTGCAATGAGAGTCCAAGCAGCTTGTTCTTCGATTTTGTCTTTTATTTTAGATTTTGATTCGCCAATTTGAATTAATGATTTCGCATCATTCTGCCGGTTAAAATAGGAATCTCTATATTCGTTAAATGAAGAGATTAATATTCGTAGTTCTATAGAGTTGGGCTTTCTTCCGATTACTCGTAAGAATCCTATTTCTATACCTTTTGCCATTGTTTTTGTTGAGGCCATGATTCCCCCTAGTGATCTTGCTGCTTCCAGATATTGAGGGTCATTTTGTAAGACGAGCGCTTGTAGAGGAGTATTTGTTTGGAGCCTACGGACATTACATATTTCCCTGTTAGGGGCATCAAAAATGACCATCGTTGGGGGAGGAGAGGTCCGTTTCCATACCGTGTACATGCTTCGCCTGTAGTTGGACCTTCCGGTTCCTGGTAAATATTTTTGAGAAGTAAATCCTGCGGGATAACCATAATGACTGATTTCGGACCAGAGACCGTCTGGTTGATAAGGATAAACACTGGGTCCACCGATTTCTCTATTTAATAAACCTCCAGCAGCAAGAGCACTATCTCTTACAAATTCTGCATCTAATCTGAACCGTGGCGCACGTGCCAACAATTTATTGTATGGATCTTTTTCCATCATTTTAGGAGTGATCACGGATTCTTGTCTGTAGGTTTCAGACATAACGATTCGTTTAATAAGTTTTCTTAAGTTCCATCCGTTTTTAATGAAATCATTGGCGAGTCGATCAAGTAGTTTAGGGTGAGAAGGATATTCGCCCTGAGTTCCGAAGTCTTCGGAAGTTTTAACTAATCCAGTACCAAAAATCATTTGCCAGTATCTGTTCACAATGACTCTGGCTGTTAGAGGGTGGGAAGGATTAATGAGCCATTTAGCGAGATCGAGTCTTGTTTTTGCACTGTTGTTCTGACCATTAAGAGGTGGAAGTGTCGCCGGACCTCCGGATTGCACTTCTTTTCCATGCTGATCATACGCTCCACGAATTAATATGTGAGTTTTCCGGGGCTTATAATTCATGACCATGACGGTTGATCGTCCCGTGTCTGCGGATTTGCGAATGGCTTTCTCTTCGAGGTTAAGTTGGTTCTGATAGATTTTGAAGGGACCAGACTCAGTAGCAAAGGCATCGTTGATCGTTTTCCATTGATCTTTGGAGCGTTCCTGGGCATCAGCTTTGAGTGCAAGAAAAAGAGAATTGTTACTTTTCTTCTCTTTTTTCGTTTCCAAATTTCCCCATGGATTGTCTCCATATTTTGCTATTTCAACTGCCTTAGACCAATCCTGTTTATTATTATTTTTCGTTTCTCGAGTATCCCAAGTGGAATCAGTTACTAGGTGAATGACTTTATCTTTGGATAAGCGTATGGCTACGCTTAAGATTAGTCCCGCTGGACTGTTTTTTTCATTCATTGCGTTAACTGATATGACGTTCGATCCTTTGATAAGACCAGTGATTTGTATTTTTTTAGGCTTAGTCCAGTCACTATTTGATCCAACTAATGTGTTATTTATTTTGACGGAGCATTCATTATCGCAAGTGAACCAAACTTGTGCCTCTTCAGGTAATTCCTTCAGTTTGAATTCTTTTTTAAATTCAACATTTTCTGACATTTGATTGAGTGCGTTCCAAATCCAATGAGCTGTATTTTCCGGGAAAGTTGGCATATTCTTTGATTTTTCATCCAACTTAGGAGGCGTTAGATTCTTCAGAGTTTTCTTTTCCCATGCATCTCTCATTGTAACCATTCTTGGCTCTGGTCTGATTCTCATGTTTTCTAACTCAGTGAGTCTAAATCCCGCATCGCGTTTTACTCTTTCAGGGGAACAAATCAATGAATTCGCTTCAATGATCGGTGCTGTGTTAGAATTAGTTGATCCGTTCCCTGGTTCACTTGAAGTATTAAAGAATGCGAAGAATTTATAATATTCTTCCTGAGTTATTGGGTCGTACTTATGATCATGGCACTGTGCGCATTTCATTGTGAGTCCCATAAAAACAGTGGATACAGTATCAACTTTGTCAGCTGTATACGTGACACGGTATTCCTCGGCAATTGTTCCACCCTCATGAGTATTCATGCTATTTCTAAGAAAACCGGTGGCGACTTTTTGCTGTTCAGTTGCTTTCGGTATTAGATCACCGGCAATTTGTTCTAATGTAAATTGGTTGAATGGCATATTTTCAAGAAATGCATGAATGACCCAATCTCGCCAGATCCACATATCTCTGTGATCATCAATGGAGTACCCGTTAGTGTCAGCGTAACGAGCTCCATCCATCCAGTTTACCGTTAGCCGTTCAGCCGCAGCTCGGGTACTCAATAGGCGGTCAACTTCCTTTTCATAAGTGGTAGATTCTGTATCGGAAGTGAAGTTTTTAATTTCTTCTAACGATGGTGGTAGGCCTGTCAGATCCTGTGTTAATCGGCGAATTAGCGTTGTTTTATTTGCAATCTTTGATGGATTAAGTCCATTTCTTTTTAGTTCAGCTCTGATGAACTGATCAATTGTTCCTACGGGTGGATCTGGGCTTTGGAATGACCAGTGTTCTTGATATTTTGCTCCCTCATCAATCCATTGCCCAATGACCTTGATTTGGTTTTTGCTTAGGGCATGGTTTGATTTTATAGGAGGCATGCGATCTTCTGGGTCAAGCGCATTGATCCTTGTCCACATCTCGCTGGCTTCTTTGTTTCCAGGTGCAATGGCACGGCGATTTTTAGTTTTTCCTAATGGAGCGGTTGCTGTGGATTTGGAGTGAAGCTGCAATCCTCCTTTTGCATCTTTAGAATTTGGGCCGTGGCAAGAGAAACAATTATCAGAGAGGATCGGACGAATATTCCTATTAAATTTGATCTCTTCGGCTTTACTTAGGTCGAAGCTTATAGCGACAAGTAAAATTGTTAATCGGGAAGTCATCATATTCACAGACTTCAAAAATATATCTTGTTTCTGCCATGTCCGATAATACAACGCTAAAGGAACACTTGGTAGTATTATTGTAAGGAAACACGATTAAACTTTTAAATATGCTCTAGAATAATATCGTTCTTTCACTTTTTGAAGATAATACGGAGGCTTTCATTTTTTTGTTTTCTTCTTTAATCTCGTCTTATGAAATTTCCTTTTATTTTATTCGCTTTCTATTTCTTGAATGGAATTTGTCCGGCCGATGTAATTGAATATAAAAATCTAGCAAGTCAGGCCAAAATCACAGCTTCATCAGAACTTACGGAGCAGAGATTGAAGGCTTCTTCTGTTGCTGATGGTAGAATTGCTCCCGCTTTATGTCAGCACTTTGAATTTTTTCCTTCTGATAAAGGTGCCAAGTCATGGGCTGTTAATGGTGAGACGGCTGGCGATAAAGGAGATCTTGTATTTGAATGGGAGGAGCCAGTCTTTTTGCAGGAACTTATTTATTTTGGAAGAACTGCTTGGTTATTGGATGAATGTTTTAAGGATTACGTAATTATTATTAATGATAATGAAGTTCCAGTTGCAAAGGGGGCCTTTAAAAAAATGCATGGAGGACAGCGTGTCGCTTTTAATAGGCAAAAAGTAAAGAAGCTTACCTTACGTTTTTTTAATTCGCATGGTGGCCCTAATCCAGGAGCGACCGAAGTTCTTCTTGTTGATAAAAAACTAAGTGATTCAGAACTCATTAAATTGGCTCCGGAAAATCCACCTACTATTAGTCAGGGGCCGGATCCTATTTCTGCGGCAAACCTCACATGGACTAAGCCTTCTAGCGGAGAAGAAGCAATGCCTATGGGTAACGGGTCATTGCTCGCTAACGTTTGGACTGAGAAAGCAGGGAGCGTTCTTGTTTCATTAGCTCGTTATTCGAAATTGGATAGTTCTGCCAAGAGGATTGGAACTTTGCGTTTTCAATTTGATCCGGGTCTTAACACGTCACCTGAATCTTTTCGTCAGATGTTACGCTTTAAATATGGTGAGGTGGTGGTGAAAAATATTAGGCAGAAAGAAAACCCTTCTTATTCATTTTTTGTGGATGCAAAGCGGGACATTTTGCATTTGCAATTTCGTAGTAAGAGTCCGGTTCCTTTAAAGGTGCTTTTTGATGACAATGAAGGGAAAGTTTTATCTTTAGAGAAAAACAAACAAATAGCTAAAACTAATGGGAGAGATGCACTCATTGTTCTTTGCGATGGAATGGAAACTAAGGACAACCAACTTCAAGCCATTGATTCAAAAGTTGCTTTTGATTTGCAGATTCATTTGATTAGGGCTCAGGAAAATGAGCAGTTAGATAAGTTAATTGGATCCGTTTCTAAAGTCGATGTCAATGGTGCCGTAAGTGCTCAGGTGGAGGCATGGAATAAATTTTGGAATAGAGGAAGTATTTTTCTTAGTGACATTGAGAATGGTTTTGAAATTTCTAGAACACTTGTACTAAGACGTTATTTGAGTGCATGTAGTGGAAGGGGGCCTCATTCTCTTAATCCTGAAGTTATCAAAGAAATTGAGATTCCAGAGGGCGAGATTTTGTATTGGTCAGAAGAAAGATCCGGACAGGCCATTGAGAATGCACTTAAGGCAGTCAAATCATCACTAGAACTTGATGATAAGAGCTTAGGGTCCCTTCAATTTTGGGGCTCTGATTTTTCTCAATTACCACCGAAAAAGAATGGAGTCGATGCTTTAGTTGATTCATTGCGTCCAATGCTCATTGAGGCGACAGGGAAGCGTGTTTGCATTCTCCCTGGTTGGCCGATTGATCAGGACATTTCTTTCAGGATTGATACGGTGACAGGGTTAGGCGTAGATGTGGTATACCGTGACCGAGAAATCAAACGATTGGAAGTCTATCCAAAGCAGAGAACTAGTGAGGTCTTTGGTCTAGGACCTTATGCAAAAAAAGTTAGAGAGGCTTTGCCTGGTCCATTCAAAATGCCTGCAATGATTTCATTTCTTTCTCCTAGCTGGGTAGGGCCTCGCGTAGGATTAGATAATCTTTTTGTTACGATGAAAAGAGCTAACTTTAACGGGTTAGAGGGGAGTTTAGCAGATTTTGAAAAATCTAAGGAAGCAGGGATTTATATGTTGATGCATGGTGTTACTCCTTGGTCAGCTCATGCCTTGAAGGACGAGAAGACGGTAATTTCCTATTACATGAGTGACCGCAGAAAACCATCAAGTTTCCCTTATTTTGGTACAATTCGACAAAAATATGAATCTATAGACCCTTTTCATCCTACCGAGTTTACTACCTATTCTCAGTATGGAGGGATAGAATTTTTTCTCGATGCAGTTCGTCCAAGAATGCTTGAATATTACGATTATCATTGGCAGAGACAGGCGCATCTACACTTTCATTTTCTTGAATATTATAGACGCATGTCTATTGCGGCTGGTGGTATACCTGTTTTCAGGTTTGTTCATGTGCATGGAGATAATGTTGTTAAAATGAGGCAAACTGTCTCAATGAGTCTTGCTTATGGGATCAAGGCATTTAAGTGGTGGGTAGGATGGACCATGTTTGATATTCACAAAGTTGTTGAAACTGAGCCTCCTCCATTATCAGATATAGGAAAAGAGGTGTCTGGTATAAATAATACCATCGCCTCATTCAGCCCGAGTTTAACTGATGCTAGATCATTAGCTGTTTATCATACGGACCCTTTGCCAACGAGTACAGTAAAGGCTCCAGCTGATTATTGGGTGAACCCCAAAGGAGAGCATATTGTTATGGGGGTTTTTGAGGGCTCTAAAGATGAACGGTTTATTGTATTGGGGAATCGTGACATTGGTTCTAATCATGAAGTCATTTTAAATTTCACTGATAAAGTAAAATCTATTCAACATATGAATAAAAAGAATAGGAAGTGGGTAGAAGGGCGCCTAATGAATGATCGAGGTAAGTCCATTTTTAAATTAAAATTAAATCAGGGGGATGCCGAATTAATTAAAGTTGTATTGGGCGAGTGAATTAAATTTTGTTATTATAGTTCATTTATTTCCATCCCTAGTTTTATTCTAGCTTGCTCTTGTGCTTGGGTACAGAGCGGTGCTAATGTCTACAGGTGAATTTTTTCATCATCATCCTTCCAACATATATATTATTCATAACAAATGTATTTAGTCATGGATCAGCAGGTGATCCGGTCAGTCGCTCTTATCTTATTTTTCAAGAAAATCCCGAGTCCCCCAAAAATGCGGCATCAGCAGCTGCTATAGAAACTGCTGGAACGCAGGCATTTTATGATTGGCATGAAGTGAGCCAACTCGTTCCTAGATATGACCCTGAGAGCATTGAACCTTATCGATCCATTATTCCGGACAATCAACTTGCAGGAGCTGGTCGTCAAAAATATTCTGGTCTGGACATTGTTCGATCCGATTGGCCTACGACTTCGGTAAATCCGGGCCCTTATCCTGTAATATTTGATGCGTGGGTTCCACACGATCCTAGTTATTTTTTAGCCTTCATTACCAGAGTGAACTGGACACCTGATCAACCTTTGAAATGGGATGATCTTGAGCTCCTTTCGGGTACAAATCGTGTGATTCGTGATGGTCATTACTATCGTTTCACAGTTGATTTTCCGAACCGTATTGGACATCATATTCTTTATGTTATATGGCAGAGGATTGATCCTGCCGGGGAAGCTTTCTTTTCTACAAGTGACATTGATTTTGGTGACGGTAAGGGTATCGGTAATCCGGGTAACGGTGTCGGTGGTATAGATAACATACCAGACATCAAGGACATTAGGGCTGAAGTCGATTTCTCTATTCAAAATGACTGGAATTCTGGATTTACCGGTGAAGCCGAAATTACTAATCTCGGAGATTATCCGATCAATTCTTGGGAGTTGGAGTTTGAAATTGAACAGGACATCTCATCTTTTTGGAATGCGGAACTGATTAAACGCGAGGGTAATCGCTACACAGTACGCCACTCTGGATGGAATCAATCAATTCCTGTTGGGGGTTCGGTTAAATTTGGATTCTCTGCAATGCCAGGGAACCTGAAATCTATTTTTCCTTCACATCTTATTCTTAACGGAGTTTCTCTTCAAACGCATTCACATGAAGAGCAGCATCAACTATTTGAAATTAATATTAGTGCTACGCTAATGCCTTCCGGAGTCATCGATCAATTTAACTTAAGTTTTCCGACCAAGGTTGGGAGTTCCTATGCAATCCAATCATCTTCTGATTTGAATCATTGGGAAACTATAGAATCTGGAATCGATGGGAATGGTGATATTATTAAACGCCAGTTCTCAGTAGTTGGGAAAAATGGTTTTTACCGTGTTAATCAGAAGTGATCTAGTCTGATTTTTTTCACCAAGACTCATTTTTTTGGGATTCAGATTTCCATAATGCTCGGATTATGAAAGCCTTAGAAGTTATCTAATCTCGTTGTTGATGAGCTAGAATGTATAAGAGACTCTCAATCCGCAGAATCTCTCAAGCCCTAGTGTTCCCACTTGCAGCTTTGGGGTATCGTATCGATAAAGGAAATATTTCTCGTCTGTAACATTACTGATAAATGCTATGATACTCCAATTATCTTTTCTATATCCTGCACGTAAATTTGCTACAGTATATCCAGGGAGTTCATCCTTTACTAGTCCTTCAAAAACAGAACGTGATATTGCAGAACTCGTATATTTCATGTCAGCGCCAAAGAAGAATCCATTATCGAATTGATAATCTATTCCGACAGCCGCTGTGTAATCTGGTGAATGAGGAAACTTTTCTCCAGAAAAGTCTAAAATTGAACGGAACTGCGTGAATTGAAAGTCCTCAAATTCAGTGACCGCTACACCCAGAGAAGCGAACAGAGATAGTCTTTTTGTTGGAGCAGCTTGGATTTCTAATTCTCCGCCATATATCTGAGATTTTTCTGCATTGGTAATTAGAGCCGTGCTGATGTCACCAGGGATTTGAGCGATACTGACCTGTTGGTCCTGCCAATCGAGATAAAATAGGTTTGCAGAATATTTTACTTTTTTATTTTTAGTGAATCCATTTAAAGACAGCTCATAATTCCAAGCCTTCTCAGATTCGTATTCATATTTCAGATCATTAAATCGATCATAGGCAATGGATCCCGGACGATATGATTTCTGGGCCTTGAGCCCGAGGGTGTTATTCGCATCTAATTCATAAGCTATGCCTACCTTCGGTAGGATTGCATCATCGGAGAATGAAGCTGATATTTTTTTACTGTTTAATAATCCCTGTTCATTGACCTCTTTGAATGTATTTGAGAACTTTAATTCATCATGATCGTAGCGGAACCCCCCAAAAAGAGACAATCTTGGAAGGATTTGAAAACTGGTTTCTCCATAAAAAGCAAGATTTCTAAATGAGTTGTCATTAAATGTCTTATTTTCAAAATCGTTAAAGGGGAGGTTCTGATTAAGTGATTCATCTATGTCTCCATCTAAAAAATAAAAACCTAAATCTGCTTTCATTGATTCATTCTCGTAATGGACTTTAAATTCTTGAGATACATCAGACTCATTAATTTCTCCCTGCGTTGCAAGGTCCACGGAAGGAGTTTCAGTGATTGTTCTAACGATTCCAGTGAGACTCTCAATGCTCCAGTATTCACTGATAGGAACTGTCACAGAGAGATTCATTTGTGATACTTCGGTGGACAGTGCAGGAACAAATACAGGAAGGGTCTGGAGCCCCCACACACGATCAATCCATTTTACGCCAGCCGAAGGGCCGTCCGCGTCCTGATATTGGGGTGAATCGTAGGAGTGCGAGGCGCTTAGCATTGCGGTTGGCCCTTTTGGGCCAGAAGGCTGATAGAGTACTTTTCCTCTGATCTGATAATAATGATCTTCTTGTCTTTCTTTGAGTGCAGGTAATCCTTCGAATAAAGGGTAATTAAATTCTCCGTTTTTATGTTGAGACTCTGCACTAATGCGAATGGCTAGCTCATCATTGATGGGTCCTGATATCATGAAAGCGCTCTCGTAGAAACCGTTATCACCCAATCCAAAAAATGAGGAGTTCTCATGGTGAAAGGTTGGATCATTTGTCTCAATTTCTATATGACCCGCTAGAGAGTTCTTTCCTCCCAAAGTTCCTTGTGGTCCACGAAGAACAGAAATATTCTTTAGGTCCCAAGTACCCAAAGATCCTCGCCTGGATCCATCTCTGGATTGAGCAATCCCGTCTATGTATATTGTTGACAGAGCATTGCCAGAAGCTAAACCGATTCCTTCAGCATTGATTCCGCGAATTAAAAATCCAGAATCAATAGAATCAGCTACAGTGACATTTGCCATTACCCTGAATGTTTCAGATAATTCCCTGATAAGAGAACGCTCAAGAAAATCTCCATCTACAAGACTTATGCTATTAAGAGTATCATTAGAATTATTGATTGGATTCGGGCTCTCTTTAATGTTTTGTGAATTTGCATTAAGAAGAAAAAGGAGGCTGAATATACCTGCAATAATTAGTGGTTTTTTTTGGTATTTTTTTTGTTCTTTCACAATGAGGATCTATCAGAGCAAGAATGCGATTGTGATTTATAGTTTTTAGTTCATGCGCAGTTTAATCAGAATTTCGCATCAGAAAACCCCCATTTAGTATAGATATCATCAACTCCTGATTTTTTGTTATCACCGCTTAGGAAAACGAATGCATAGCGGAACGTTATCTTTTCTCCATCCTTAAGAATGAGATCTCCAGTTCCCCTTGGCTTTCCTTGAAAATGGGAGTATCCGAATGGATTTGCGGCTATTAATCCGTAATCACGAGCGTGCCAGGTAGTGGGGTGTCTAGGATTGGAGGGGTGATCGAATATTCCTATGCCTACTTCGGCATCTTCAATTTTACCCCAATAATAAAGCCACTTAGCAGGCTTCCCCCAAATCGCCTTTCCTAAAACGCCAGTATTATTTATTGCTTTGCCTGTAGCAACATCACCTTTTAATCGGAGAGCAGGATGTGTTCTTATGCCCATTGACCCCTCTTTGGTGTCACCAAATTTAACATCACCGTTGGATGCTATGATGGTCACTTCATAATCTACACCTCGACCTCCGCTAGGTAGAGCAAAAAACCGGATACGCGTTTTGTCCGAGCATTGAACGATCCCTTTAGGACTGTGCCAATCATTTTTGGTAATTATTTCATCCTTTCCTTTCTTAATGAATTCTTTATGTCTGATCTTCCCCATTTTTTCACCGACATGCCAAAAGCTGATTCCATTCACATCTCCATGTGAGTACCACAGTGATTCATGATGTGGATGGTCATGAGCTTCGTTAGGAGAATCTTTTTTCAGGGGCCAATCTCTAACCATTCGTTTGCCGCTTGGACCAAGTATTGGGTACAGAACAGGCTTTGCTCTATCTTTACTGTAATGGTAAGTAGTGAACGGTTTATTGTTAATGGTAACTGATATTTTCCCTTTAGTTTGATAGTCTAATTTAACAGATGAATTGTTTTCTTTAGAGAAAAGAGTATTGGTGGTTAGTAATATTAAAAGAAGGGAAGGGAGGTATGTTCTTTTCATGTAATTAGGTATTATTTGAAATTGGAATATTAGTTTGTCTGAGTTGTTATTTAAATTTCCGTATGTGGTTCAGGGTTGCTTTGCATGAGCAGTCCCTGGTATTTGCTTCCGTTCGTAAACAGTGGACCGGTTCAAAGCCCAGATAACTATTGCTGTTATTATTGTTGCTATAAGAGCAAGGCTTGTCAGTAGAGAAATTAATTTTCCGAACACATAACAATGATAGTCTTTATCTCCATTATAAACAAGCTATCCAAGCAGTGCGGCATAGACGCCATCCCTGTCATCTTGGGGAATTAATGAAACTTCATCGATTTTCGTTAGATGAGGGAATTTCTCTATTATTTTTTCTACGAGTTGGCTATTTTCCTCATCATCTATACTGCAGGTACTGTATACGATTTTACCGCCGTCTTTTAATAAAGGGATTATGGATTCAACCATTCGGAATTGAAGTTGAGCTAAATCTTTTGTGAATCCTGGCATCAGACGCCACTTTGCATCGGCCCTTCTTCTGAAGACTCCAGTATTTGAACAGGGAACATCTATGAGTATGCGATCATATTTATTGTTCTGATCGAATAAAAAATTATCCTGACTTAATAGGTCTCCACTTTGAACGGTGACGTTTTCAATCCCTAGCCTTCTTAGGTTTTCTGTTAATCTATTAGATCGAGGACCCTTAATGTCTGTTGCAGTAATATTTCCTTTGTTTTCCATACATAGAGAAAGTATGGAAGTTTTCCCTCCCGGGGCAGCGCAAACATCAAGAACTTGATGTGATGATTTTGGGTTTAGTAAATTTGGCGCGACTGAAGTTGATGGATCTTGTGCATAGCACCGACCATTATTGAGCGCTTCGAAAGGGAGTTTTTTGACATGATAGAATGCAGGATAATCTTTTACTGGAGATGCATCAGCATCAGAGATATCTTTATCAGTGAGTCCACCTCTAAGAGGATTTGAGCGTATCGTGATGGATGCAGCCTTGTTGGATTGGTAGGCAATGCGTTCAGCTGTTTCAACTCCAAACTGTTTTTCCCAGCGTGAATAAATATGATCAGGTATGGAATATTTATCTGCTGGCGCCATTGAATTTAAATTTCCCAGTAATGCATCTTGTTCTCGTACCGCTCGCCTGAGTATTGCGTTGACTAGACCTCGTGCTCTTGTTCTTGCAAGATTTACTGTTTCATTGACAGCGGCATGATCAGGAACACGCATCAGTAGTATTTGATAGAGCCCTATGTAAATAATGCGTTTTATATCCGAATCTGTTTTACCTTTTCGTAATTGATATAACCAATTTTCAAGAACGGTAAGATTTCGGATTACTCCTAGTGTGATATTTTGGATAAATGCCCTGTCACGCGGATCCAGTTCGAAATTATTACATTCACTTTCAATTATAGAATCTATAAATTTACTAGATTCTTCCCATTCACATAGGATTTTTATGCAAATTTTCCGAGAAAGTTGTTTGGGCATGTTTTAGGACCTACCGAGATTTTGATTAATGAATTTGATAGTTTTAGAGATTATTTAATTAATCACCAAAGAAGAAAAATTCTTCACATTTTAGTGTGATGGAGTTATTCCGACTGGGACACTGAGGGAAGGGAAGTCCTTCAGCGTTAAAGTAAAGACGAGTCCAAATTCATCTTCAGTTGAACGATGGTCTGCAACCAAGGCTCCGATGCCTGCTGTCCAACTATTAAGATCATAATGCAGTGAGTATTGTTGGAATTCTAAAGTTCCATCATCAAATTCGTATCGTTGTCTCGCGCTCAATCCCCAACGATCTCCAATGCGATAATAAGCTCTAAAGTCGAGAAGATCAGAATCTTCAAGTATAGGATGATCCTGCAAAAACCGGTGAGCAATACTGAACTCTAGTTGGTCAGTTGGCATTAGAGTGATTCTGGTATTCGATTCAGTATAATCGAATGGATCTTCAGCAAATAAAGGAATGCCTATTTCATGGCTTATAGAGAACCAAGGAAGGGGAGTGAAGGTGATCTCATTGTAGAGGTTAGAGAAGTCTCGATCAAATTCAGGATCATCAATGTAATGCTCCATATAGCTTTTCAGCGTCATCCAATTATGAGCCTTACCATCACGGTATGTTAAGAACTGTTGAGAAATCCCTGAACGGATAATACTCCAATCATTGATCTCATCGGTGGCAGTGAATTCAGATAAGTCAATGGGCCTTAACTTTGTTGATGATACAAGGTGGTCAATTTTTCCTATATCAGAATTAAGTTCATCTGCAGCAACGAAGGAATAATGCATAAATGGCTCAACGGTGTGTCGCAACTTAGTTAAACCTAGCCTAGAAAGTCCTAAATCATTGTAATCTCTAGTCAATTTGAAAGAGGCATCGAGTCCAGCATGAATGGCCTTACGTGTATCGTTTTGATCTGTACCGTTAATTCTTGAGTAAGATGTCCCTCTAATTCCTGTTCTAGGTGTTACATTTAACCATCCGAACAGTTGCTGAGGCATTGATAGCTGATGATAAGTATCAATCCGTGTAAATTCTGAATCATGTTTGTTACGAGATCGTAGGCTTTCAAATAAATTTTCTGGTTCATTGAGAAGGTTATGACTTATGCCGTTACCTTGAAGAATTTCTTCACGTTCTTTAGCGCTTAATTTTTGTTCATAAATGCCACCACTTATTTCACCGCTATAGAAAACACCTGTTTTACCTATGGATCTTGTTACTACGTCTAGAGCTAGTTCAGGGAGTCTGGTATCTGTCTGGTAGAACTCATTTGTTTGGAATCGAGACCAAAGGCTAGCAACAGCATTGGGGAAGATCTTTTGCAAATTAAGTATATTATCAGGTTGTGGGTTCAAACGGAATTCTTCAGGAAAAAAATCTTCATAAAAATACTGATCGCTCGTTTTGTTAATATCTATGTCTAAATAAAATTTTGAATTCTCTTGATTGTCGAATTTTATCCTGTGCTGTAAATTGACTCGATACCTATTGGGTTCGATATGTTCATCCCTCGTCCGATTGTTATGGGTTAATGATGAGTCCTGGTCATTTGCATAATAGGATTTAAATTGACCAAAGTTTTCGTTATTTTTATATTTTTGAGCTTTAAGGTCTAACCCTCCTGCGATCCCTCGTGATGACCTAAAGTCTAAATGATATGTTGCGAGAGTTTTGTCTCCTATCATCATCCCATATTTGTTCAGTAGGAAAGTGCCCCAACTATTTTTATATCCAGGTAAAAATTGATAACTTTGTTCGGCATCCAAAGGCTGCGATAAATATGGCAGCCAGAACACTGGAACCTTTCCCGCATACACGGTCATATTATTAAATATGATACGGCGTTTTTCTTTTGGTCCGTTGAGTCCAACTATTTTAACTTCCTTGGCTTTGATCTGATAGTTTGGATTAGCACTATCATGAGTAGTAATGATCGAAGAATGCATTGAAATTTTATCAAGTTCTTGGATTTCACTTTCAAGATTTCCTGTCTTATAGAACATGGGTGCTAATCCGCTCCTTAATTCATCTGCTTTGATTTCACCGGTGTTGATGTTATAAATTGCAGCATCACCTTTATGAACAAGTTCACCTTGGTAAATTGAAACATTGCCTTCTATATAGACGTCCCCAGATGATACGTGATATTCGGCCTGCTCTGCATAGAGCTGAGTGTTCCCGCAACTAATGTGGGCATCTCCTTTGGCTGTTGCTATTCCTGTATCGTGATTATATGAGGTTTCGGCTCCATGAATATCTATACTCTCACCCAGTTTTAGATCTAAAGTTTTAGAGCGGGCTGATAATGAAGGTGAAAAATGTATTAAAAGCGTCGCAATAGCCAAAAATAAGTGCGTTATACGATTATTTATGTGTTTTTGCACTGAGGGATATAGGAGATCTTTAATTTTTTTATAAATTTAGACGCATTTAATAGTTTAGTAAAATAAATAGAATAATTGAGGGTTGTATCTGCTCTCGCTGAGATTTTTTTTTAAAAAAAACCACAAAAAAGCTCTGATAACGAAGTGGATACTCCTTTTGCTGATTACTGAACCTTAGGAAAGCATATCCTTTTTAGGTTCGGCTTTTTCAAAGCTTCCAGCATTTTCAAAGCTTCTTTGTCCAATTTTTTATCATTTATTTTATTTAATGCCTCTCTAAAGGGGATCTTTGAGAAAAATACAGCACGATAGAGTTTTTTGATTTCTGATCGAGTAGTAGGATCCATTCCCGCACGGCGCAATCCAATGGTATTTAATCCTATAAGGCGGTTCTTTTGACTAGCTGTGCAGTAAGGTGGAATATCTTTTGCAATTCGTGGAATCGCCTTGAGCTAAGCAAAGGTCTCCCAAATGAACAAACTGATGGAATACAGCTCCCCTCCTAAGAAGGTTCCGGTGCCAATAATCACATGCCCACCCAGAAGACAATTATTGGCAATGGTGTTCCGATCGCCTATCTTAACATCATGACCGACATGACTGCCAGTCATGAGAAATTTTCATTTCCCAACTGGGTCCAAGCTCCTTTTTCAGTACCACGATGAATAATCGTTAGTTCACGGATATTTTTTTTTCTCCTATTTTCACTCCGCTTTTATTGGAAGGATCAAAGGAAGTGTCTTGAGGTTCTGATCCAATTATTGAACCTCGTCCAATACTAGTTTACTTACCGATTTCAACTGATCCGCAAATTTGAGCATGCTCACCAATCTTACAGTCGCGTTCGATACTCGCCCCAGATTCAATGATAGCGTAGGCTCCAATTTGGACTGATTCTTCAATTCTAGCTTTGGGATCAATAATTGCTGTCGAATGAATCATTACACAGAATTGAATAATTCAGAAGAGCTTAGCATTTGCAATCATCAAAGAGAGTTTCCAAATAATTTGTTATTTGTACCAGACCTTTTTGGTGCGAGCTATCTGTCAAATCTACCAAATGTTCTTTCGCTTGAGAGAGTATCTCTTTCCCGGTCAACACTGCACGTTGAATTGCTCCATCATAGTCTGCGATTCCTGCAAGTGTATTAACATCAATAGGTTCTTTTAATAAGAGCCGTTCATTGAGTTTTTTTCTCTGAGTCTTAGTGCTCGAGGCAATTAAATTTAATACCGGTAAGGTAAGTTTCCCTTTTGTGAGATCAGTGCCGAGTGTTTTTCCTGCGGTTTCTTCCTTACCGATTAGATCAACACAATCATCATATATTTGATATGCTGTACCAACTTTCATACCAAAATCATGTAATTGTTTTTGAATTTCTTTGCTGGCTCCCGACAACCTTGCTCCCAATTCAGTTGACACAGCAAAGAGTGCTCCAGTCTTTGATTCAATCATGTGAAAATATTCTTCCCGCGTGAGTGTCAGATCGAATCTTCTTTGAGTTTGAAGTATTTCTCCCTGGCACACGGCCGAAGCGGCATTAGCGACAGATCTACAAACATCAGGATCCTCAAATTTTGTGGCTAATTCGAGAGCTCTAGCAAAGAGGCAGTCTCCAAGAAGAACACTGAGGGAAGGTCCCCACTTAGCACTTACTGTGGGCATCTCCCGTCGGATTTTTGCATCATCCATTATGTCGTCATGGATTAGCGTTGCTAAGTGCACAAGTTCGACAACAGAACCAATTTCTAGATGCTTATTTGTAATTTCTCCAGTCGCGCCTCCAGCCAATATTGCAAGGGTAGGCCTAATTCTTTTGCCGCTTATATCGCAAACATAGCTGACATACCCCTCGACTCCAGGATCGAACGATTTGGCCTGTTCTCGAATGAGTTCATCAACTTTAATGAGATCATCCGAAACGAGTTCAAAAGGGAAGAGTAGGCCGCCAGGTAGATGACTGCTATTCTCTTTTGGGGTTTTGGTATTATTAGGTCTCAAATGATTAGTTTTGAGGATTCACTTTGTGTCACATTTTTCAAGGAATTTCGTCATTAAAATGAAAATTTATTACTTCGCTTTATACGGCACGATGATGAATTTGGATCAAAGAATAAGAAATTAGTTGTATTGATTTAACCTATCCTAAATTATGACTATATGGGAATTGATTCTGTAGATAGTATTTTAAATTCGGTTAAAAATGACGATGAGCCCCCAATAGAATGTTCTCAGGAACTTTGTGCCCTTTGGTATGCTAAAAAAGGAGACTGGGATGGTGCGCATGATCTTGTTAGCAATATTAATACTGACATGGGGTCATGGATTCATGCGCATTTGCATGTAATTGAAGGTGATTTAGGAAATGCGGCTTATTGGTATAATAAAGCTGAGAGGAAACCGAGCCCTCCTAATGAACTGGAATCTGAGTGGCTTGAACTTGTACAAGCAAATCTGTAATTGCTTTTACGGTTTATCTCAATAAGGACTTATTTAATTGGTTGCATGAGTGAAAAAATACCACTGATATTCAATCCCTCTGCTCATGCTGAAAGAGGAAGACAGCTCGCCGATAAATTGAGAGGATTTTCGGACAGAATTGAACTTTTTGAAACAAAAGATCATTTCCATTTAAAAGAAATTGCGAGTGAATTAGTTTCTAAAGGTTGCTCAAAAATAGCAGTAGCTGGTGGGGATGGCACCATTAATGCTGTAATTGAATTAATTTTATCTTCAGATATTGAGCTTGGAATTTTTCCTACTGGCACCATGAATCTGTTTGCTCGTGAACTCGGGTTGCCTTTAAATAAATTAAAAGAATGCTGGCAAGTAATTGAAAAAGGAAAGAAAAAGAAGGTTGATGTCTTCAAGGCAGGAGAATCTATTTTTGTTCAAATAGCAGGTGTTGGTTATGATGCAAAAATTATTGAGGAGACTAGTTGGGAAAATAAAAAAAAGTTCGGTAGATTTAGCTACTTAATTTCAGCGTTTTCTGTTGCGAATCAGGATTCGCCGGTCATAAGAGTCATACTGGAATCAGGAAAAATAATAGAGGGGGCATTTGTTCTTATAGGAAACGGTGCTCTTTATGGCCCCGCTCTAAGATTGTTTTCTGAGGCTTCAAATAACGATCGTCTACTCGATGTGATGGTCTTTAAGAATCAAAGTCCAACGGATATATTACGTTATGTTTCAGGGGTCACTCTTGGAAGAGCTGAGAAAACAAAGGGTATTGAATATGTTAGAACGTCTAGAATTAGGGTTGAAAGCGATAGTGAGGTGCCATTCGAGGTTGATGGTGAATTGGCTGGTGTTACTCCTATAGACTTCCTTCCGTGTGATAAGCAATTAACAGTTTTTGTTCCTTGATGGCCTAATGTTCTATAATGGCTGATGAATTTAATGTCAGTTTTATTGTTCCTTGTTGTGATGATTATTCCTTTCTCAGGGAGTGTCTTAGCGTATTAGTGTCACTGGAACCAATGCCACAGGTTGTGGTTTCTGATGCTTCAAGGGACCGAGTTTCTGTTAGGTCATTATGTGATGAATTTGGTGTCGATCTAGTAGAGTTTCATAAACCCTCTCGAGGTGCTCAGTTAGATGCTGGGGCAGAAATTGCTAAGGGTGAAATATTAATTTTTCATCATGCAGATACTGAGTTCACGCAACAGCACTACCATTCTTTGAATGCTCTTTTTCAGAATGACCCGTCAGTTCTGGGCGGTGCGTTTATAAAAGATGTTATTGCTTTATATCCTTCCATGAAACTTTTTACATGGATACACAAATTTTTTACCACGCATATTGGTACAATGTATGGTGATCAGAGCGTTTTTGTTTTAGGTTCTGTTTTTCAGGATTTGGGCGGATTTCGAGGCATGCCTTTGATGGAAGATGTTAGTTTTTCTTCAAGATTGAGGGAGTACGGAGCTGTTAATTTAATCGGGCCTCCGATTAAAAGCTCTAATAGAAAATTTTTAAAGGAAGGTCGCATTAAAAGAAAAATGAAAAACGTGTGGCTTGTTTTTCTATATCGCATAGGCATTAATACTGAAAGGCTTGCTCAAATGTATTATTGCGATGATTGGTCCTCTGATTGAAAATGTGGACATTCTTAGCGCGGTTATTTAATATTATGGAGCAATAACAAAAACCCTAAATGAATTAAATTGTGAATGAGTATTTAATATTCGCCTTGATTGGAGCAGGAACAGGGTGGCTAGTTGCATGGGCTTCTAACCGTCAATTGTCTCAGGTTTTGAAGTGTATCATTTTTGGATCAATTGGAGGTTTGGCTGGGGGCGGGCTAATTGATTTACTTAAGGAACTTGCGACCATGGCAGGAGCTGCCCTTGGCTCACTTATCCTTCTAGCTTACTTGAGAAAAAAATAAGTAGCGTTGCTAACCTGAATCTATTTATCTCGGGATCATATATTCTTCCTTAGTGAGCCCTGTGAGGTTTCCTATTCTTTTCATTAAGTATAGGAAGCAGCCAATCATAATTGCCATTAGAGGAATGCCGATGACAAGGTATCCGTAACCCATTACTTTTCCGACGGCGAGGTTATAACTTTCTTTATCTTTTGCGCCATCAAGTAAGAACATTGCTAGGAAGAAATTCATAAAAGAACTCAAAAGAAAACTGCCTGCAAACATCCAGGTCAATTTTAGACGGAACGATGAGTATTCTTGCAAATTTCCTTTTTCTTCTGCCGTCTTTTCAATTTTCGGAATATCAAAGATGTCTGGATTTAACAAAAATACTTCAATGAGCGGTTTTTTTGTTCTGTGTGAGTAGAGCATTACTGCTCCCAGTATCAGAGGAGTTGCTGCTTCTTTTATCGCAAAGAGCAGGGCCGCATTATCTTTGACGCTGCCATCATCATTCCAGACATGTATTGTTATGAAGCCTGTGAGTAGAACGCTAATAATTCCTAGGATTGAATAAAAATTAAACTTCTTGGTTTTAAAGAAAAACCATATCCCGTAGATCAAAGGAAATGCAACGGCGACAGTCATTCCATATTCGGGTCCAACGTGCCAGACTTTATCACCGCTCTTACTTAATTGGCTTAGAGCAATTATTGGCAAAAGTACATTTACAAAAATATTTGTGAGGGGGTTCTCTTCTTCCTTTTTATGATTCATTTATTGGGAGATTGATCTGAGAATTTTAATCTAATTTTGAGTCAGAAACTGTTGATTCGCTGGTACTGGGTATAATTGTTTTAGGTTTAAATTTTGGGTACTTTGTTTTCAGTTTATTGCGAAGCTCGGCGGCTTTTTCTTTTTGATTGATTTTTTCATGTGCAAAAGCACTCTTCAGTAGAGCAGTGGGAGTTACTTTCTCATCTTCTATTGCATACGTTGGTTTAATTAATCTTTGAATGGCTTTTTCATATTCTCCTTGTTGTAGTGCTAACTCTCCCCATAAGAGACAGAGCATTCCATAAGTTCTGCTTTTTGGTTGAAGAGTCAGGCCATTTTCAACGGCAGTTTCCGCTTCCTTAAATTTTTTCAAAGCTAGTAGAGCCACTGATTTATCATGTAAAACGCGAGCGCGATTATTGGAAGGTTGATTGGTTTCCAGATAGAAATCGAAAGCCTTAATTGCTTCTTTATATTTTCCAGTGAATAGATGAGCTTGTCCTAGATATTTCCAGATTATCGCTTGCGTTGTTTCTGGTTCTTGCGGATTACTTGCTATACTTAAATAAGTGGATGATTCTTGATAATTGCCATTGTCGGAAAGGTTAATTCCAAGCCATAAATATATTTGAGGAGGGATGCTGATTTTATGAATTCGTTGGCTTAAAATTTCTACTTCTTTGTGGACTGCGTCTACTTTTTGTTGGGAATATTCGGCTAGAATTATACGGAGAGTTGCTCTGTCATTATAGATTGCTTTGTTTAGTTCTCTTGCCTTTCGTAAGGCAGTAGATGATTCTTTAAAATTCTTCAATTCGAATTGTCCCCAACCTATCCAGAAATAGGCTTCAGACTTTGCGCTGCTATCGGGAAATTTTTCAATGAGGTTTTGATAATTTTTAATCATTCCAGTGTAATCTTGTTGCTGGCCGTTGATTAGTGCGATTTGCTGATATGCTAGTTCAGCAGATTCTGAATCTGGGTGATTTGTAATGATTAAATTTAAATCCTGCAATGCGGATGTGTAGTCTTCAATTGATCTATAATTTAGCGCTCGTTTAGCGAGTGCATTAGGGACTCTCAATTCTTCAGGATACGTTGAAATGAAATCACTGAATGCGGTTATTGATTTGCGGTAATTTTTACTTTCTGTGTGAGCCCATCCTCGTTTGTATAAAGTGGATCCTCTCAAATCTTTGGGAATGTTTGAGATTCTTATTTCATTATAAGAGTTGCCGGATTCTGCATATTGTTTTTTGTTAAAGTAATGCTCGGCTTTTAATAAAAGAGCCATATCAATATTTTTGTGATTAGAATCACGAGGTGTCTGCCATTCGACAAAGTTGTCGACATATTTTGGTATGCTTTTACTTCTCAAGTTAAATAATGAGAGTAATTTTCTGTATTCCGATTCGCTAGCTTCTTTGCTGGCGGGATAATGCTCTCTTAACATAATATAGACGCTCACGGCGTCTCTGTGGCGTTGGAGTTGTCTGAAAGAATTGCCAACTATAAGTAGCATCTTTGGCCTGATAGTTTCAGACATTGGGTAAGCGCCTTTTGAATAGGTGCTTATGACCTGCTCATAATCCTTTTCAGAATAGTAGATTTTGATGAGATGAAACTGTGCGTCAGGTTTCCATTCATCTCCTCCCTGTAAATTGAGTGCTTTATTTAAATATTCTTTTGCCTGAGTTTCTTTACCGATAGAACTGCTCATTAGACCTGATTTGACCAGAGATTCGGCCTTTATGTCTTCACGGTTTGTGATTTCATTTAGTGAAATAAAAGCTTCGATTGATTTTTCGTTATTTTCTGTTTCGGCGTAAATTCTGGCTATGGTTAAAAGCGCTGCTTCAAGGTAAGGGTTTTCATCTCGGATTGAACTTAATTCTTCGTATGCGGCTAATGCAGATTTGTTATCTTTTGTTTCTCTTAAACATCGAGCATGGTAATAAGCAGCTGATAGCTGAATGTCTTTTTTAGCCGCAGTTTTTTTTGCGGTGTTAAAAAATGTTGATGCTTCTTTGTATTGATTGTTTGAGTAATAAATTGACCCAATCCTGTAAGAGGCAGCATTTAAATATTCCGAAGAGCCGAAGTCTCCGATGATTTTCAGGTAAGCTTCTTCTGCGCCCGGGACGTCTTTTTGTTTTAATAAGGATTCCCCAAGGCGGTACCATGCTGCTGCCGATTCATTACTTGATGGCTGAGCTTCTAAGTATTTTTGGTAGTAGGAACTTGCGAGCTGCCATTGTTTCTGGCTGTAGACATAATTCGCATAATCGAGTAGATTTTTAGCTTTCTCTTCTTGTGGTATATTTTTCCCTATTTTTGGAGGTTTGAGTGGAGGGTTTACGGGTTCTGCGCGGGGGACAGTTTTATCAATTTGGATAGGTTCTGCTTTAGGAATGGGGTTTATAGGTTCTGCTCTGGGCGCAGATGGATTGTTAGTTGTTGCTTCAGATGTGTTTGTACTTGGAATTAAAGGTTCTATTTCCTGACAATGGGCAGTGAGTAAATTAAAGGCCGCGACCAGTGTAAAAACGGTTGGCAATGTTTTAATGATACTCATTTAGGTGGATTATTATCTCCTTCAGGTGGAGCAGTGGCAAAAGAGATGTTCCAAATGTTTGCTTGTTTGCACACATTTAGGACTTTAACAATATGATCAAAGGAAGCTGCACGATCACCACGCAAAATGAGTGCCTGATCAGGATATGCAGCAACGATATCATTAAACATTTTTAGTAATTCTGGCTCTGACTTACGTACACCTTCGACAACAATGTTCCCATTTTTGTGAACATTAACAACAATTTCCCCGATTGTTCTTTTTGGTGTTTCACCGGAAGTAGCGGCTGGAACACTAATATCTATTTCTGTTTCAAATCTTGCATAGTTCCATAAGACTATGAAGAAAATGAGGAGCAGAAAAACGATATCAATCATTGGGGCTAATTGAATTCCCGTACGCTCTGATCCGAACTGTGATTGGAATTTCATTTTCCTATATTAACTAATTGTTTTCCTTAGACTCCGCGAATATCAGCAGGTCTATCATCAGTGTTATCATTTTCTGTTCTTGATCTCCTCCCGCTGGCCCTTTTGTATTGTGTTGCTAGGAGCGCCATGATGTGTGTTGATGCAGCTTCTAATTCTGCAACCAGACCTTGTACCCGACCTCTAAACATTGAATAAAAAATGAGAGCTGGGATTCCTATGCATAGTCCTCCTGCAGTGGTCAATAGGGCCTCTGAAACGCCGCTAGCAAGACCAGTTTGTTTAGAGCCGACAAAACTATGTTGTGCAATTTCCCGGAAAGCTTTAATCATGCCTATTACAGTTCCCAAGAGTCCTACCATTGGTGCGATTGCACCTATGTCTGCTAAGTATTGAATGCGCTGATGAAGTAGGCTTGCTTGGCGCGAGCCTTCTGCTTCTGTTACCTCTCGTACTTCTTCAAAACTGGCCAGTGGATTTTTTGTTGCAAATTCTAACGTCTTAGAAGTGATTCGAGAAATACATTGGTCTTGACGATTGCATACAGAAAGTAGTCCAAGATAGTCCTGCTTGCGGATTAGAGAATCCGCTGATCGCATAAAACGACCACTTACTACGGCGCCTCTTCGGACCGTGAGTGTGTAGAAAATGATCAAGAAAACGGCAGCGATTGAAAGTGCAGCTAAGGGCCATGCCAGAAAACCGGTCTCTTTAACTAGTTCCAATAGAGTCAGGTCATTACTTGGGCTTGATGCGTTGGCTTGAGCTGAGCCCTGAGCACTTGCCGTTCCCACTATTAGCAGGATCGCAAAACTGATTCGGATAAGGGTAAACATTATTGGGAATGTTGTATAATTTAGGTAATTATTTATTAAAGATGCCTCTTTTCTTCATGCTTTTCAATTCCTCCTTATATTAAGAATTTGCCTTTTAGTGGATTTCTTACGTTTAATTCGGTAAATAGAATACGTTTAACGTGTCCGCTGACTTTCAAATTTCGCCTATTAATCTTATGAGCAAACTGCAAGAAGTGCCTCATAAGCCTGGTATTTATCTTATGTTGGACCGACTTGGGCGAGTAATTTATGTGGGTAAAGCTAAAGATTTAAGGAAGAGGCTCTCCAGTTATTTTACTCCTTCAAGAAAACTTAGGGCTGACATTAAGACAAGGGCACTAATTGATAGTATTTGGAATTTTGATCTTCACACAGTGAAGAATGAAACTGAAGCTCTGCTCCTAGAGGGTAAATTAATTAAAGAGTATCGGCCAAAATACAACGTGGTCTTTCGCGATGATAAAAGATTCATGAGGCTAAAGATAAACCTTTCGGATGCCTTGCCTAGATTCCAATTAGTGCGGGTCCGAAAAGAAGATGGGTCACGTTACTTTGGTCCCTTCCCTCATTCAGGAGCATTGCGTTTTACCTTTCATTGGATTAATAAGCAATTCAACCTCCGAACTTGCCGTTCTGCTTGTCCAGGAGAATCAGATTATAAGCATTGCAATGATGATGTCATTCGTAATTGTGCAGCACCTTGCATAGGTAAAGTCAGTTCGGAAACGTATAGAGATAATGTTAAAGAGGCTTGTCGCTTCCTTGAAGGGGGGTGGCGTGATAGGATTTCTGAAATCGAGAGTCAGATGGATGAAGCGTCTTCTAATCAAGAATATGAATTAGCGGCGGATTTTCGAGATATGATTGAAAGTTTAAAGAAAATCCTTCAGCCTACAAGAAGGTTCACGAGAGGCAGAGGAATTCCTGGAGCTAACATTGATCCTGTTGCAGATATACAGGAGTTGAGATCCTTTCTCGGGATGGAAGTGGCTCCGATCACAATGGAGTGTTTTGACATTTCAAACATTTCATCAAATCACATTGTGGCATCTATGGTGAGATTCGAAAAAGGTGTTCCTGATAATTCAAATTATCGCCGTTACCGCATCAAAACAGTTAAGAGCCAAGATGACTTTTCTAGTATGGCTGAGGTGGTGAGGCGTAGATACTCAAGAATTCTTTTAGAGGCTAAAAAAAGTATGGATAAGGAATCTGTAGAATTGACACAAGAACGCCCCTCAGAAGTTATGAAGAGGCTGAGTAAAACAGGTTCTAGAATTAAGTTGCCTGATTTAGTTATTGTGGACGGAGGCCAAGGTCAGCTTTCTAGTGCTCTTAAAGAGCTAAAAAAACTGGGTCTTGAAGATCTTCCAATCATTGGTCTTGCTAAGAAAAATGAAGAAATTTACAGGTCAGGCGCCATTGCCCCTCTTCGGATTCCTCATGAAACTGGAGCGTTAAAGTTACTCCAGAGGATTCGTGATGAAGCTCATCGTTTTGCTAATTCCTATCACCAGTTACTGATGAAGCGTAGAATTGAAGAGAGCGTACTTGATGATTGTCCTGGCCTTAGTGAGGCTCGCAAAAAAAAATTACTGAAAAGATTTGGTTCTGTTGCCCGTATTAAGAAGGTGGAACCAAAAGAAATTGCCGAAATAAAAGGCATTAGCCTTAAAATGGCAGAACAGATCATTGAATTTTTATGTTAAAGTACTCTACAGCTTAATGATTCTTGACGAGAATACATTGGGAGAAGATCTTAAAGAAATTGAATTTCCTAATTAGTCACTCCAATAAAGAAGTGAATTTTGTCCTCTCATTAATAATTTTTGTTTTCCTCTGTCCCTTATTTTTACAGGCAGAGGAGGATCAAACGTTGCCTCTTGGTTCCTCCGCAACGAAACCGGAAGTCATACCAAAAGCATTACCTGTTAAATCATCAAATGAAAATGCTAATGAAAACAGGAAAGCTCTCCGTGCATTGCCTCTTGTGCCTCTTGATCCTGAGGCTGAGGAGAAGCCTTTAAGGGCCTTACCTGTGGATAAAGAAAAAAAAGAGGGAGAAAAGAATGATGTTACGACTGATGATGATCAACAGGATAAGGAAAATAAGGAAAAGGAAGCTCCTCCCAAGAAATTTGAACTTCCGCCGCTTCCCCCTATCAATGATCTGGATTTGACTGATAGCGACAAGAAAAAATCTAATATCAAAGCTGCATGGGAAACTAAGACAGAAGCACGGACCCTCACTTTGAAAGTTCCTGCGCCGAGAGGTCAGATAACTGATAGGAACGGAGAATCTCTTGCTCAAAACAAGTTAGGGTTTTTTATCGCGTTAAAATTTCCTTATCTCGAAGATCGGAGTAACGAGAATATAATTAATTATGCTAATGAACGTATTGATTTTGTTTCATCTTTACTGAGGAGTGACTTGTCTTTATCTGATGAGCGAATTCTAAGTCATTACAAAGACAGGAGATGGTTGCCTTTGCCTTTCTCTGCGATGCTGACGGATGAAGAAAAAAAGGCGTTTAAAAAAAATCCAAAATCTGGATTGGAGCTTTTTCCAACGTATCAGCGTTATTATCCTGGTAATGGATTAGCATGCCACTTGATTGGTTATGTTGGGAAAAAGGCTAAAGCACCTACCGGCCCCGTTGTTCCTGGTGAATTACTTTGGCCGGTTACGGAGGGAAGAGAAGGATTAGAAATGACTTTCGATGATCATTTACAGGGTTCGACAGGAAGAATAAATTATCTATTTGATACGAATGGAGCAAAGTTAGCCGAAGAGATGGTTGCTCGGCCAGTTCCGGGGAATAATGTAGTAACCAGTATTGATCTTGAAATGCAGAGCCTTGCTGAGAAAGCTCTGGAAAGCCACACGGAAAGGGGGGCTTTTGTTGTTATGGATTGTCATACTGGCGACATTTATGCTATGGCCTCAAGGCCGACCTATGACATTAATGTTTGGGTTCCTTCGATTAGCAGTAAGCAATTCAAAGCCCTTCAACAAGATCCTAATCTTCCTCTTTTTCCGCGAGCTTTTAGGGGGCAATATCCTCCTGCCTCCACATTTAAAATCGCCGTAGCTTTTGCGGCTTTGGAAAGTGGAGTGGTGGACCAGGAGACACTGATTGAATGTCCTAAATCACTTCAGATAGGAGATAGAATTTTTCGTAATTGGAGTAAGAATAAAGAAGGAAAGCTTAATATTATGAATGCCATTATGCGTTCCTGTAATACATGGTTTTATGTTGTTGGTGGGTATGCTGGTGGAGATGAAATTGCTTCAATGGCGCATCGCTTTGGCTTCGGAGCGAAGACGGGCATTCCTTTAAATGCTGAAGAGGATGGGTTTATACCAACAGACGCTATATTGCGCGAAAAGTATGGCCATGCGTTTACTGGTGGGTATGTTGCTCATGCTTCAATCGGTCAGGGATATGTTCTTGCAACTCCTCTCCAAGTGGCTCAAATGATGGCTGGCGTAGGTAATGGTTATGCGGTTCCTAAGCCTAGGCTGGTTTTGCAGGTTCAGGATCTTAATAATAATATAACGGAATCCTTTGATCCTGAAGAACGGAATGCGTTAAATTTAGACTTAAAGAATTTATGGTTAGTCCGTCAGGGGATGGTTGATGTTGTTAATGCCAGTGCAGGTACTGCTAAGAGAGCAAGGAATGATCATGTTACTATGGCAGGGAAAACCGGGACTGGTCAGTGGGTTCAAAATGGAGAGAATTTATTAATTTCTTGGTTTGCAGGTTTTGTACCTGCAGAGAATCCAAGGTTTGCTTTCGCTGCGATATGCGAAGGGAATCCCGGTGAAGAAATTTCGGGTAGTAATAAATCAGCTCCAATGGTTGGTGAATTTTTCAATGCTTTGTACAAGTTAAAAAACGAGAGGGGTGAATTGAAGGGATATTCAAAAACGGCAGTCGCTTCATCGTTTGAATTACCAAAACCTGGGGATGATCAGCAGGCCGAGAGTAATCAATCCGTACGGCCTGAAAGTCCATTTCGCAGAATATTTAATCCCTTTCGAAAGAAAAGATAAACCGTTAATCATTTCAGCTACGACCCATGGAAGTTCAAGTTGCTACTCTTTGCGATTCTGCACATGATTATAATCACAAGCTTTGTATCATTGGTACCTTTGATACAATTTGTTCAACACACTTGCCTGTTGTTCATCCCCAGTGTGCAATAGCTCTTAGGATTTGTTTTAAGCCGGGAGATGAGGGGGATCATGAAATTTCAATTAATTTCATAGATGACGATGGCAAGCCCAAGATGCCATCTATTCAATCAAGGATAACGGTGCAGCTTCCACAGGATGCATATTTCCTTACTCGTAATCTTGTAATTAACATGCAGCGCCTTCACTTTGACAGTATTGGTCAGTTTTCAATAGATGTGAGTGCGGATGGTAATATGCTTACGAGGATTCCTCTCAGGGTAATGCTGGTTGATAAAAAGGAAACCAGCTCATAATTATTCAAAGTAAGTATCTTCATGAGAATATGGAGGGGAACAGCAGCAGAGTAATCGGATTGGACCGTCTCCAGACGCTGTGATCTGGTGCCATGATCCTGCTGGAATTAAAACGGCATCACCGGATGATATTTCTTTGGTAATACCGTCAATTTCCATTTCTGCTTGTCCTTCTAATAAGAAATAAAATTCTTCACTAGCCTTATGGTAATGCCTTTGCGTGGATTTTTTTGCAGGAAGCCTAGCCTCGGCCAGGCTCTGATTTCTGACAGGGGCATTGCTTTGATCTAAAATGCTTAGAATCGTTGATCCGTCCTTAGTTGTGAATGGTATTTGCTGATGAATACTATTGATATGCATAGAAGTAGTTTCGGGGAATGATGATAGAGGTTGCAAGTCTGACTTTCAGAATGATGCTAGTGAAATATTAAGAATGATGCCAACTGATCAAAGTCATCGTCATTTTCATTTCATAGGAATTTGCGGCACTGCCATGGGGGCAGTTGCTGCGGCCATGAAGGATCGTGGATATACGGTCACCGGGTCAGACCAGAACGTTTATCCGCCAATGTCTGATTTTCTTGCAGATAAAGGAATTCCTATAACTGTGGGTAATAGTCCTAATAATATCCCTGAAGGAGTTAGTTTAGTGGTTATTGGAAATGCCATGAGTCGTGGCAATGTTGAATTGGAGGAGGTCCTTGATTGCAAGCTCGCCTATACTTCACTTCCAGAACTACTTAAGGATGAGTTTCTGAAGGGAAAAAGGAACATTGTTGCTACGGGAACGCATGGGAAGACAACAACATCTTCTATGGTGACTCATATCTTAAAGTTTAATGGACATGATCCTAGTTACATGATTGGAGGGATTCCTTTGGATCTTGGGCAAGGAGGTAAGTTCACTGATTCTGATTTTTTTGTGCTTGAAGGTGATGAATATGACACTGCATTTTTTGATAAACGTTCCAAGTTTATTCATTACCTGCCTGAAGTTGTCATTGTAAATAACATTGAGTTTGATCATGCCGATATTTTTGAGGACATAGATGACATTAAATTGAGCTTTAAAAGGATGTTAAACATTGTTCCTAGGAACGGTGTTGTTTTTGTTAATGGGGATGATTCAGATGCTGTCGATGTTACTGTTGGTTGTCCTGCTCCAGTCATCAAGGTTGGTATGAATGATCAATGCGAACATTGCCTTAAAGATATGGTCTTCCGGTCAGGCTTGTCATTGTTTACTTTAAATGGTTGTAAATATGAGATTCCTATGGATGGTGAATTTAACGTTCGTAATGCGGCCATGGCAGTGAGCGCTTCATTGTTTGTTGGATTAGAGGAATCTGGGATTGCAAAAGCTTTGGCTGATTTTTCTGGAGTTGCACGTAGGCAGGAGTTCAGAGGAGAGGAATCAGGAGTAAAGATCATCGATGACTTCGGTCACCATCCCACAGCGATAGGATCGACGATTGATGCTATCCGTCAAAGATATGAAGGTTCTCGGATTTGGGCTCTCTTTGAGCCGCGCTCCAATACCAGTCGGAGAAATTTAATGCAGGATCAGCTAGAATTCGCTTTATCAAAGGCGGACGGTATTTTTATCAGTGAAGTTCCCGATCCAGAAAAGGTTCCTTCAGACGAATTACTAAACATTGATTCAGTAATTGAAAGCCTACGAACAAAAGGCAAGATAGCTTTTCAGGGTTCAGATTCTGATGACATAGTAGAAAAATTAATACCTCTTACTGAGCCTAACGATGTGATTGTTATTCTGAGTAATGGTGAATTTGGAGGAATTCATACAAAATTACTACAAGGGCTCCGATGATGTTCGCAAAATAAATGGTAAGGTTCCTTTATGCATTAATTTTAGCAGGATCGATTTCTTCTTTTAATGCCGCGGGTGAATCGATTCCGCATAAACATATTCTGAACAGTGTTGGACAACTTGTTGTTGTTGTCACAGATGGATGGGATAGTTCTGAGGGTAAGTTGATGTGTTTTATTCGTGAAGGCCGTAAATCATGGAGACCAAAATTGAAGGAAGCCATTCCTGTAATGCTGGGTTCTAAGGGTCTTGCTTGGGGCAGAGGAGTTTTCGCTGAAACTGAAAAAAAAATTAAAAAGGAAGGTGACGGATGCGCTCCTGCTGGAATTTTCAAGATTGGAAAGATTTATGGAGAATCTGAATCATTACCTAATAAATCTAAGTATCCTTACCACAGAATTACCAAATTAGACGCCTGGGTTGATGATCCGAAGAACCCTCTTTATAACAAGCATGTAAAGATAGGTTCCCGTGATGAGGTGCCTGTTTGGTTTCAATCTCAGCGGATGCGGCTCGGTGACCCGGCATACAAATGGCTCATTGAAATTCGTCATAATAGTGATCCTCCAAAGCCGGGACACGGCAGCGCGATTTTTTTCCATGTTCAAAGAGACCCAGGAAGAAGAACGACCGGATGCACTGCAATGAAATTAATTGATCTTGAGCGTCTGATAGTTTTTCTCAGGAAAGATAAGAACCCGCATTATATCCTTCTCCCACATTTTGAGTATCAGAGAAAAATTAAAACACTGAACCTTCCTGATTTTTCTTACTAGGCATGAACTTAATTAAAATACTCTGCCCAACTTGTTTTGAGGTTTTCGAAATTGTCCCTCCTCCTTTCTCAGAAATACCGGCAGAGCTTGATTATGACTGTGAGGTGTGTTGTTCCCCTCTGATTATTGATCTGTTTAAAAAGGGAGATGAAATAACAGTTGAATCACGTGCTTTGAGTAATTGATCTTATGTCACGTGTTTCTGTTATTCTTCCTGTATATAATGCAGATAAAACTCTATACCGTGCAGCGAAAAGTTGTCTAGATCAGACATATGAAGATCTGGAATTGATCATTATTGATGATGGATCGACAGATGGAAGTGCCGAGATTTCTAATTCTATCGTGAGTTCAGATCAGCGCGTTTCTTTCATTCAATGTGATGAAAATGTTGGTGTATCAAGTGCAATAGAGAAGGGAAGGCGAATAGCAAGTGGATCATTCATTGCTAGAATGGATGCTGATGATGTGTCACATCCAAACAGGATAAAGACACAGGTAGAAGCGTTGGATACTAATCGATTCCTTTCAGGTTGTGGGACCTCGGTCCGATTAATCAATGCTCCAAGAGCGGATCCTGGTAGAGGGTTTTCTGCATATGTTTCTTGGCTGAACGGGCTCAACGATGTCGAGTCTCTTGCGTCTCAGAGGTTCATTGACAGCCCGATCGCCAATCCTTCGAGTATGGTTCGCTCTTCATCTTTGGATATGATCGGTGGATTTCTTGATCCTGAATGGGCTGAAGATTATGATCTTTGGCTTCGTTTTTTGGATAAGGGGATGAAATTGATGAATATACCCGAAATTCTTTTTGATTGGTATGATTCGCCGAATCGTTTAACGCGCAGTTCTGATCGATATTCTTTAGAGAGATTTTCTCAGGTCAAGGCCCATTATATTTCTAAATTAAAATTGGCAATTGATAATGGAGTTGAGATTGCTGGAGCGGGACCGATAGGAAAAAGAATTGCTAATAATTTTATTTCTGAGGGAATTTCAGTGAATCGTTTTTATGAAGTTAATGAGCGGAGGATAGGAGAATTTATTCATGGAGTCGAAGTCTTTGATTATTCTTCTCTCAGATCAGGATCTTCAATGCTTATTAGTGCAGTGGCACGTCCAGGTGCGCGTGAAATTATCCGTGAATTGGCTATTAATTCAGGATTCTGTGAAGGTGTTGATTATTTTTGTGTGGCCTGAACTAATTGCTTGATTCTATATCAAGAACACAGCGGAATCCGGTATGATATGAAGCGCTGATGTCATCACTGAGTTGTCGGGCGCCGACCCTGTACCCTGTACAATATCCTTCACTGCAAAGGAAAGATCCTCCACGGATGATTCTCTGGAAAACAATAGGACCTTCTCCTTTTTGAACGATTGATTGACCTATTCCTCCTTTAGGTGATTCGATTGGACTTCTTGCATAGTAGTCTCTCTCATATTTATCTACGACCATTTCCCATACATTGCCTCCCATATCAAATAAGCCGTAGCCGTTTGGCGAAAATGATTTCACGGGAGAGCTTGTCATGTAGCTGTCTTCATTTGTGTTTTTGTTTGGAAAATCACCTTGCCAAAAGTTGGCCATCATTTTTCCTTTCGGTGATAGCTCGTTGCCCCAGGGATATAATTTTTCTTTGAGTCCTCCACGTGCTGCATATTCCCACTCAGCTTCCGTCGGCAGTCTTTTTCCAGCCCACTTTGAATAAGCGAGTGCATCTTCATAGGCAATGTTAACTACTGGGTGATTCCATCGGCCCTCAAGATTTGATTTTGGTCCTTCTGGGTGATTCCAGTCGGCTCCATGGACTAGTTTCCACCAAGTCCAATGCGATGCAGTATTTATGTCGACATTGTTTTTTGGAGGAGCCATAACGAAGGCCGCAGGCAGTAGATCTTCTGGCTTTGCCTTTGGGTAATCTTTTTGATTGAACGGTCTTTCTGCTTGAGTTTTGTACCCCGTATCATCCACGAAAGTCTTGAACTGAAGGTTGGTTACTTCAGTTTCATCCATGTAAAAAGGCTTCAGAATGACTCGGTGAGGAGGGTTTTCTTCTGCCCCGCTCCTCACCGGCTGTTCTTTGGGTTCGAGACTCGTTCCCATAATGAATGATCCACCCGGTATGAGAACCATTCCTTCTGAGGGAGAGTTTTTTACTTCTTCCGATCTTTTCTGATTTTCACAACCTGAAATTGTAAGAACGCAGATTAATATTAAGAATGGGTTCCTGATCATTTGCGATTAAAGATGCTGGAATTAAATGAGTTTGTCCACTTCATTGATATTCGTTTGACAGCGAGGCTTCCACATCGCTTGATACACTTAGATGACTCAGTTCCGCCCATGCATTGATCTTCATGATGGACTTGTTAAGCAGGTTATTGGGGGAACCTTTGACGAGGAGGGTGGAGAAGCGCCAATAGAAAATTTTGTCAGTGAACGGGACTCAAGACACTATGCTCAGATGTATCGCAATGATAACCTTGTCGGTGGTCATGTCATTATGCTTGGATCCGGCAATGAAGAATCAGCGAATGATGCTATAAAAGAATATCCGCAAGGACTTCAATTAGGTGGAGGAATTACCCCACAGAATGCTACACGATGGCTTGATCGTGGTGCCAGTCATGTAATTGTGACTTCATACATTTTTGAGGGATCAAATTTTTCAGATGAAAAATTATCATCAATAGTTAAGGCGGTGGGTAAGGATCGACTAGTTATTGATCTTAGTTGTCGTGTTTGCTCTGAAGGAGGATGGAAAGTTGCAAAGGACCGGTGGCAAACAATAACAGATCTTCCAATCAATTATGAGACACTTGATAAGTTATGCCGAAGTTGTGCGGAATTTCTTATTCATGCTGCTGACGTTGAAGGGAAGTGTGAGGGCATGGACACTGACCTCGTTAAATTATTGGGAAGTTGGGGGAAGATTCCTCTGACCTATGCTGGAGGTGTGAAATCCATTGAGGACTTACACAAGATTGATGAACTTAGTTCAGGTTGCTTGGATGTTACCGTCGGTTCTGCTCTGGATATATTCGGTGGAACTGGAATCAGTTATACTGAATGTGTAGAGTGGAACGCACGCTGAAGGAGAGAAGTATCATTGCCAAACTTTGGCATCTTGAACCACGTCCTTGTAGATTGATTCCAGTTTTTGGGCCATGGAATTTAACTCTTTAGGGTGTTTTTCAGCAAGGTTATTCATTTCGCCGATGTCTTGAGATATTTTATAAAGTTCGAAATCCCCTAACTTCGCTTTCTGAAGAGATGAGCGGTTTGCTTCTGTTATGGATCTTGCTTTGATGTTTTTTCCGTTAGCAGATTTTAAACTGGCTAGCAATTTCCATTTGCCGTCCCTGATAGCAATTTTAGCTTTGTTTAAAGAAGAATAGTAACACCAGAACAGAGGCTGTTTCCGCTGCACGGAAGATCCATCGAATGCATTGATCATGTCAGCACCGTCAAGCTTGAGGTCAATTGGGATTTCACCTGCCGCTAGGCTTGCAAATGTAGGTAAGAGGTCCAGCGCACTGATAGGTGAATCACTGACTTGTTTAGCTTTTATCTGAATTGGCCATCGCATTATTCCGGCAACTCGTATACCAGCTTCGTGAGTGTGGAGTTTCATTCCCCGGAGAGGGCCTGGACTTCCGTGAGAACGCCATGCATTACGGTACCTGTTCAGAGTTTCGGGGCCATTGTCTGAAGAAAATATCACGAGTGTGTTTTTTGTGAGATTTAGGCGGTCCAGACTCAATGTTATCTGACCGACTGCAGAGTCCATGTTCTCTACATTTGCATAATAGAGAGCCTCTCCTCTTTTCTTTGCCTTAGGGTAGTTTTCAATAAGATTCTTGGGCGAGGCGATCGGTTCATGAGGTTCATGGAATGCTACGTAAGAGAAGAAAGGTTGGTCTGGATTATTTTTTACGTGTTTGGTTATCCAGTCCACAGCTTCTTGGGCAACGATTTGGCAACTAAAGCCTCTGCTTATACCTACATTTTCTCCGTTACGGACAAAATTTTTCGGATCCTTATGGCTCGGAGCGGCATTATTTTGAGTTGCGAACCAATGATCAAATCCAAAGTCACCGGGCTGCGGTTGATTTTTTCGATTAAAGATTCCATTGCAGTGCCACTTGCCTGTCATGCATGTTGCGTATCCAGTTTTTTTCAACATGGCCGGCATAGTGAATTCATTTTTGCTCATATGCATTCGATTGCCTCCGGGTATCCAATCATAGACTCCTGCCCGGTTAGGCGTTCTGCCTGTCATGAGCCCAACGCGTGACGGTGAACATACCGGAGAAGATGAATAGAAACTGGTGAAACGGATTCCCTCAGAGGCTAACTTATCGATGTTTGGAGTTCTGATAATTTTATTTCCGTAACAGGAAAGATCACCGTAGCCGAGATCATCACATAGGATGATTATGATGTTTGGCCGTTCATCGGCTTTGGTCGAAGAAAAGGATGATAATAATGTGAGTAATATGAGTAGAGCTTTGGTGAATGGAGGAAGCATAACGATATTGTTTATATTGATCGGCTGTTATTGTCTGTTGAATTTACTGAATAATACACGGCTTTTTAGCAAAATTAATTTCAGGCGCAGGCATAAGGATAAATGAAATGGATCACAATTATTTAGTCTTTTTCTGATCATATTGGGAAATAAATTTCATAAAAATCGACCTTTTACTCTAAAAAGATGATGATAATAAAGTGAATCAGAAAGTTTTTTGATTTTTTTCTAAGGGTCTTGCCTCTTCAATCGTTGTTTATGATGTAACAAATTAATGTTAGAACACAATACAGCCGACGAACGAGAAGGAATTGTTCATAGAGCCCTCATTGAGTTTGAGTCAGCCTTGATTGGTTATGCGGCTAGCATTGTTAAGGATGAGGACCGCGCTAAGGATGTCGTACAGGACACATTCATAAAGCTTTATGAGCAAGATCCTGAAAAAGTGAAAGAATCTCTCAAGGCATGGCTTTTCACGGTCTGCCGAAACCGTTGTTTTGACGTTATAAGAAAAGAAAAACGTATGATTAATGTAGAAGATGATCAATTGACAGTCATTCGTGATATTGCGGATGACCCTTCACGAGCCGCGGAACGGGCGGATGAGCATAGTAATGTTATTAAGTTTTTGGACCGGTTGCCGCAAAATCAACGTGAAGTGATACGTCTGAAATTCGAAGGAGATATGAGTTATAAGGAGATAAGCCAGACCACTCAATTAAGTGTGAGTAATGTCGGGTTTCTTATTCATGCCGGTATCAAGCGATTGAGAGGTCTTCTATCGGACCAGATCGCGTAGAGGGAATGACAAAGTTTAATAAATAATTTTTTAGAAAGGAAATATTAGTAATGAAAATTGATTCTGAAGACCCGAGACTTACTGCTTATGCGCTTGGTGAACTTGACCCGAGTGAGGTGGATGCATTTGAGAGGATTCTTGAAGAGTGTCCTGAAACAAAGTTGGAAGTGGATGCTATTAGAGATGCGATAACAATCATCAAGGAAGAATTTGATGAGGCTCCTAAAAAGAAGCTTTCCGAAGAGCAAAAACAAATACTTTTTAGTAATGAAGTGGACGTTATTCTGAATCCAGGGCCTGACGCCTTTAGTAAGGTTAATAAGTGGCTAGGTGTTACCGCAGCCGCGGCCTGCTTTGTCGGAATGGGGATAGTTGGCCTCCGATCAGTAAAACAAGAGCTTCAAGAGGATTCAGATTATTCGGGTAAACGAAATGCAGCAACTTCTACAAATTCTCCTGAACCAGTTCCAGTAGAGAAAGCGCAACTCGTAAAGAAGCAGTCTGAGAATAATGAACAGTTGATTAAATTATCAAAAAAAAGGACTGGCAAAGCCGCCACCGCTGATCCCTTCACTTCTGCGGATCTTGCAGATTCTAAAGAATCTGCCGCCAGCCTTGCTTTCGAAGCTACAGTTCCTGAAGGAGAAGCTATTGTAGATCTTAATCTTAGTGCCAATGGCAATGCGAATAAAAGACAATTTACGAAAGAGGCAGTCAAAAAGTCTTCCCCAAAACTATCTAGTCTGCGAGCTAATTCAATCGTAGCTAGTGCGAAGACGCCATCACCAAACGATTTACTATCAGTTGGAGGTCTGCGAAATAATCTAAGCAAAGATAGATGGTTCCTTAAAGAATCTGACAAGAGGGACCAGATTGTAGGTGAAGAGCAAAATCTGAATCGTGAGCAGTACGGGGTTTATCATGACACTCCTTTCTTCCCGACTCTTGAACGGCCCTTATCTACTTTTGCAGTTGATGTAGATACGGCGAGTTATTCAAATGTCCGTCGTTACATTGGGCGGCGTGAACAACTTCCCCCGGCCGACGCTGTTCGTGTTGAGGAAATGATCAATTACTTCGATTATGATTATCCCTATTCAGGTGATAAGCATCCTTTTTCAGTGCACCTTGAAACTTCTTCAGCTCCCTGGAAAGCTGGTCATCGACTCGTAAGGATAGGCTTGAAGGCTAAGGACATGGATGTGGACGAAAGGCCCCCATCTAATCTTGTTTTTCTGGTCGACTGTTCTGGATCCATGGGGAATCCGGACAAATTACCCCTCTTGAAAAAATCTCTCGTATCTTTAGTGGAGAATTTGACTGAGGATGATCGGATAGGGATTGTCACTTATGCTGGTGGAGCAGGAGTGGAACTTGATCCACTGCACGGTGATCAGAAAGATAAAATCATTGAGATAATTAGGGGACTTAGAAGCGGTGGTGCAACCAATGGTGAAGGGGGAATTCGTGTCGCTTATGATCTTGCTACGAAAAATTACATTGAGGGTGGAACGAACCGTGTAATTCTTGCCACTGACGGTGACTTCAATGTTGGAATTTCTGATAACAGTAAATTAGTTGAGTTAGTTAAAGGTCGTGCGGATAAGGAGAAGATTTTCCTTACGGCACTTGGTTTCGGTGAAGGCAATATCCAGGACGCTCGACTCGAGCAGATTGCTAATAATGGTAACGGAGAATATTACTATATTGATTCCATTAAGGAGGGAAGAAGAGTTCTTGTCGATAAGATGAGCTCGACTCTGGTCACTGTGGCTAAGGATGTTAAAATTCAGGTCGATTTTAATCCTAGTACGGTCAGAAGCTATAGGCTCATTGGTTATGCTAACCGTAGAATGAGAGCTGAAGAATTTCGTGATGATGCAAAAGATGCAGGAGAAATTGGAGCCGGTCATGCAGTGACTGCTCTTTACGAAATAGTTCCAGCAGGATCTGCTAATGAAGAAGGGGATGTGGCAATAAAGTCAAAGTATAGGAAGTCAGCTAAAAAAGCAGATAAAGGTGAGCGGTCAGATATTGTGGAAAGTGAAGAATTGCTTACTGTCTTTTTAAGGTACAAGGGTCCTGAGGATGGTATTGAAGATGAGGCGAAGGAGTTTTCTGTACCACTTACCGATTCAGATAATGGATGGGAGAATTCCAGTAAAGACTTTCGGTTCGCTTCATCAGTTGCAGGATTTGGAATGCTGTTGAGAAATTCCAAGTTTGGTGGTCAGGTCAATTATGATCTGCTGCTGGAATTGGCATCTGAGGGGATAAGTGATGATAAGAATGGCCTTCGTAAAGAGTTCGTTGAGCTAGTTAAAAAGGCAAAGGCCATCACCCGAGCAAAGAGTGATTCCGAGTAGCTCCGGCTAAAGACTCATTAACGTTGTCGGGGTCGGCGACTGCGGAAATCACCAGTTGGCCGGCCCCGGGTAGGCGTTTCAAGAATAGCCGTTTGGGTTTCTTGTGGCAACCCGCTGTTAGGAAGCCATGCCTTGGCCGCGTCCGCGTCCGTGCGCATCCAAGACTGAGCGACTGTTTTAAGTGTATTAATTCGGGTCTCTTCATTGTCAATCGTAGCGGCCCATGTGGCCGCGCTTTTTGGATCTTCACGGTCAAGTGAAGTTGCAAATGAGCTGACAGCTGAGTCTCGGGTTTCTGAAGGTTTCATTGCTATAAGATGATTGCTCGCAGCTTCAGGATCATTTCTTGTCCAGTTTTCCATAACCTCTTCATATGCTTGTCCTTGTGCATTTGTTGGGAGGCTCGAGACCCAGTCCACAGCATCCTGGGGATTCTCACGGCTTAGATGTGAGGCCACTTCACTAACAGCTCTTTGTGCATATTCTTTTCCAGCGTTACTTGACACCCATTTTTTAGCAGCATCAATGTCAGACCGTATGTAGCTCTCAGTCACCTGATCAAATGCGGATGATTTCAATTCACCATCTGGAAGTGCTTCGGCCCATTCTATTGCGGTGCTTACTCCTTTTTTTAATTGCTCTGATGCAATTTGACTAATGTAGCGCTGTGTTACATCACCTCTGCGTAAAACTCCGGTTGGTTGTTCTTCTGGTTCACGGTTCGCTTCCATTTTTAATACATAATCAGTAGCAGCGCGCGCATCACTTTTGGCTAGCCCATTAATGAGTCCATAGGTAAGAAAACTTTTTTGCCTATCATCTTCTAAATTTGAAATTGTTTTCATTGCAGATTCCGGGTCAACTGATGCCCAGGCGGATAATGCAGAATACGCATACATGTTACTTCCTTGGCCACCTCTGCCTCTGTTTCGGTCAGGATTATTACTAAGTGCCATTTTAATAGCAGATTCTCCGTCCGCTCTGCCCCAGGCCTGAAAGAAAAGTTCCATTTTTCTACTTCTTTCACGTCCATCTAAATTTTCTTTTAATGATTCATAAATTCCCGAAGCGTTGTCTGCATTGAGGCCGATTAGCATTTGGGCGAAAAGTAAATTCTTTTCAATTGGATTGCTGGAGTTTAGATAATTATTGATCAGTTGATTTGCAGGTGCACTGGTAGTTGAGATATTTTCAAGGGTTGGTAATTTTCTATTTTGGCTACGGATACCATTATTTTTTTCTGCAATGGCAAGAGGTTTTGTTTGTTGCTCTTGCTTAATTAATTCTAATTTATCTGTTTTCAGATTGTTTTTTGATTCGATTTTCTTACCAAGGGCAAAAGCTGTTATAGCAATGAGAAACCAAATGGCATGAGGAGTTATTTTTTTATCCATGACTTTGAAATGGTTATTAGATTTAATAAGAGAGCGTTTGTCTATAGCAAAAGCCCCGAGGGTTATTAAGTCCTCGGGGCCAGATTGTTTTTCTAGGAAATTTCTAGAATTTTAATGGCAGATTTTATTATTCGGCTGGTTTACGGGAACCTTTAGGGCGACCACCTTCTGAGCGTTTTCCTTTAGGGCGACCACCTTCTGGGCGTTTTCCTTTAGGGCGATCACCTTCTGGGCGTTTTCCTTTAGGGCGATCACCTTCTGGGCGTTTCGTTTTCCTTTAGGGCGATCACCTTCTCCTCGCTTGCGCCTTTCACCCATTTTTGCGATTGCGGCTTTTATTTCCTCATCAGAAACTTTACCATCTCCATCGCTGTCTGCGCGTTTAGTAAACATTTCTGCAAATTTTTCATTTTCAGCTAAACGGGCTTTAATTGCTTTAAGAGCTTCTTCAGGTGAACGCTGTGCACGAGGGTCTTTTGGCTTAGCGCTTTCTGGGCGTTCAGCTGTAGGTTTCCCTTTTTTCTTTCCTTTTTTTTCTTCATCTTGAGCAATTGCTGAAGAAGACAAAAGAGCCAGAGTGATTGCACTTGCAGCAAGTTTTGTAAGTTTTGTTTTCATTATATTTTTGGTTGACGGTTAAAAGAAATTCAAAGTGGTGAAATCTCTATGAGGGTTCATGAATTTATATTTAAGATAGTAACAGGCGTAGATTACCTTAAGATGATCTGCTTAACTTTTAATATCAGTTCTAGATAATACAAATTTGATTTGATCACTCTTTATGAGTTCTGCCTCTAAATTTAAGCCTAAGCATTTTGAGCATGCTTTTGATAGAGCTAGGCCTAATCCGCTATGAGATCCGTCAGTTCGGGAAATATCACCCCTCCATAATCTTTCAAAGAGGTGACTCAACATCTCTTTATCAAAATTTTCAACTGAGTTAGAAATACTAATAATATGCCCTTCAGATTCTTGATTTCCACTGATATCGATTATTCCTTCTGAGGGCGTATATTCTGAGGCATTTGAAAATAAATTATTCATAATTAAACGGAGTATCTTGGGATCTGTTTCAATTAAATGTTCGTTAGAAATTTTTATTGTCACTTTGATCTTTTTTTCTTCAGCTTTTTGGACGAATGGACCCCAACAATCTTTCGTGAATTTGTGGAGTGGTATTTTTTCATATACAGGATCCTCGTCTCCATTATCGTATCTGTTCAATGCTAATAAACTTTCAATTATTTCCTGTAATTGTTGAGCGATATCTAAAGTTTCGTTGGCGTGGGATTCCGCATTATTTTCAGGCCAGCGCAATGCGACTTCTGCCATCATTTTTAATTCGGCAATAGGTGTTCTAAGTTCGTGTGCTAGATCCCCACTGAATCTCCGCTCTCTTTCAAAACCATCCTCTAACCTTTCCATGAGTTTGTTGAGATGTTCGCATATTGGAGAGAGCTCTACCGGTAGATCAATTTTGGAAAAACGATGACTCAAAGAAGAAGAATTTACTGAGGCTAGCTTATTACCCAGTGCATAAAGAGGCTTTAGGCCATTCTTTAACGCAAAATGGACTAAAGAAAATGAGAAGAATCCTGCAACGATACCGATAGCTATTATTCCAAATAATAGGGTATTAAGAGTTTGTTCCATTGGTTTTGAGTTCAAAGCAATGATTCCTGTTAGTGATATGTTCCGTGGTGGATTTTGTTCTTGATTTTGTGCAGGAGATTCATCGTTAGGTCTTCGCATTCCTTCATTTCCCCTTGGCCTTGGCCTACCAAATCCAAATCTACGAAAAGTCGAAGCCATGGCTCGCATGGAGTCTCCATTTTGGAGTGATATATTAAAGAAAATAGGATTGTTAGAATCTGTAATTTCAGGGAATTTAAATTCTTTTGTAGATAGTCCTTCGGATTGTCTGATTACTGTATCTTTATTTAACCATATTATGTATTTAGGCCCTCCTGCGCTTAAAAAATCCGGCCATCTTTGGGTTATACGATTTTCTGGAGTGGTGCGATTCTCACTTGGTTGAAAGTTTTCTCTTGGTGGTCGTACAATCAAGCGGTCAGGCCTCTGAGGACCAGGGTTCCGAAAAGTGGATCCACCAATGAACCGAAGAGCGCCTTCCATTCTTTGTAATTCAGAATCAATTTTAGTTACTTCACCTTGCTTAACAGATAAGTATATTCCTGCCCCTGCAATGGCCCATAATAAAGTTAAGCCTAGCAATAACCAGATAAATAGATTCTTCCTAATTGAACTCATTAGTTCTTTGGCATGAGTATGTATCCTTGGCCTCTTCTCGTATGAATTAGTTCAGCATCATCAGGCCCTTTTGCTATTTTTTTCCGAAGGTTACAGATCGCGGAGTCGACCACATTACTCATAGGTGAAACAAGTTCATCATAAATGTGTTCTTCTATTTCTGATCTCGAAACGACTGATCCTTGTCGCATTGCCAAATATTCAAGAATCGCATATTCTCTGGCAGTGAGATCTATTAAGTTACCATCACGCTTAACTGTTTTAGCAGAACTATCAATGATTAGATCATTTAAGGTAATAGTTGATGTAGACTTTTTATATGAACGTCTGCAAAGAGCTTCTATTCTTGCTAGGAGTTCCTCAAGTGCGAATGGTTTTATGAGATAATCATCGGCTCCTTTTCTGAGACCTTTGACTCTATCAGCGATTGTGTCTTTAGCGGTTAATAATAGGACCGGAGTGTCACGTTCTCGTTCCCTTAACTGTTCAAGGACACTTAATCCGTCGAGGCCCGGTAACATGATATCTAGAAGAATGATATCATATGTATTCTCAGAGCCCATCCAAAGGCCATCATTTCCATTGTCAGTTGAATCTACAGCGTAGCCTGACTCTCTGAGTGCTTTTTCTATTGCCTCTCTGAGTCGGTTTTTATCTTCTACAAGTAAAATACGCATAATTGATCGAATCCATTAGATATTATGCGAAGAATATGACCGCACCATTACGCGAGTCATACTCTAATACTTAGTTTCATTGGTTGATTATAATGAAACACCCCTCTTCCAGGGTAGAAAATCATCCTGTCCTAAGATGACTGCTTTTGGTTTGTATGTACCGCTAGCCGTTTCAATGAGTAGATCGAGGAGATTATTTCCTAGTTCTTCTATTGAAGATTCGCCTCGTATGATTGATCCAGTATCAAAGTCAATGAGGTCGGGTAATCTCTCCGCCAGTTCGCTGTTAGTTGAAATTTTGATTGTCGGAGTTATGGGGTTTCCTGTTGGAGTGCCAAGTCCAGTCGAAAAGACCATAAGGTTAGCTCCTGATCCGGTCATGGCAGTCGTTGATTCTACATCACCTCCCGGAGTGCATAATAGGGAAAGGCCTTTCTTGGTCACGGGTTGTGGATAATCAAGAACCTCAATAATGGGTGAAGTTCCACCCTTCTTTGCAGCCCCTGCTGATTTAATAGCATCAGTTATTAGGCCATCCTTAATGTTTCCAGGGGAAGGATTATCTTTAAACCCTGACCCGTGCGCTTCGGCCCGAGCATTATACACTTTCATCAAAGAGGCGAATCTGAATGCAGTTTCATTATCTATGCATCTATTACATAGGTCCTGCTCGACGCCGCAAAGTTCTGGAAATTCAGAGAGTATTACTGAGCCTTCAAGACCCACAATCAGGTCCGCGCATTGACCGATGGTGGGGTTAGCTGATATCCCTGAAAAGCCATCCGATCCACCACATTCGACTCCTAAGCAAATATTAGAAAGGTCAGCAGGGTTCCGGTTGATTTGATTTGCAGAAATCATTCCTATGAATGTTTCTCTGATGGCGGAATTTAACATTTCTCGCTCTGAGGTGAATTTCTGTTGCTCGAAAATTAGTAATGGCTTGTCGAATTGTGGTGAACGAGAATATATCTCTTCTTGCAAAATACTCACTTGTGCATTTTGACAACCTAGACTCAGAACAGTTGCACCAGCAACGTTAGGATGATTAATATATCCAGCTATCAGCCCGCACAATGTTTGTGCATCTTCACGCGTTCCTCCACAACCCAAGCCATGGTCTAAAAATTTCAACCCGTCTATATTTTCAAATAAAGGTTGTTTTTGTTTGATAAATTTATTCGATTGAAGGTCACGCAGATTCTTCTCATTGGATCCCCCTTCGTAAGCTTTTTTAAGATCTTGAGCAAATGAAGTGTAAGGATCGTCGAATGAGTACCCGAGAGTCTTTTTTAATGCAGATTTTAGCATTTCAAGATTCCGTGATTCACAAAATACTAAAGGTACAAAGATCCAATGATTGGCTGTTCCTACTTTTCCATCGGACCGATGATAACCATTAAATGTTTTATTTGAGTATTTTGAAATATCTGGTAAATCCCAACTTGTCTCACCGCTCTTCCCTTCATAAGGGGAAGACTTGTGTGTAACATTTTCAGTGTTAATAAGTTCCCCGGATCGTATTGATTTTTTAGTCGAACCTACTACGACTCCGTACATTGTGATATCATCCCCACCATTAAAGTCTTTCCCTGCTAACTTTTGTTTGGCAGGTATTAATTCCTTGGTAATTAATCCTGGTTCAATTTCTTCAGAACTTTTGATGTCAGTAAGCGCAACCAGAACATCATCGTCAGGATCTACTCTAATGGCAATTTTACGGGACATTATTGGGATTGGAGATTAATTTTCTGAGAATCTATTTCAGAATTGAATTGTTCTGAGCTTTATATGATAACCGTCTATTATTGTGTTTCATTAAGTAATCGATTTATATTTCTAATAACATGTCAGTTTCGGCAAAAGAGCCTAATTTTAATGACGCATATGAGCGGACTAGGAAAAGTTTAATTGAGCGTCTCAATGATTGGGAGGATCAAAAGAGCTGGGATGATTTTTATAAGACTTATTGGCGTTTGATTTACGGTGTTGCTGTAAAATCTGGTTTAAAGAATGAAGAGGCTTTCGATGCAGTTCAAGAAACTATTATCTGCATCGCTAAGCAGCAAAAAGAAGGTAAGTATGATCCAAATAAAGGTTCATTTAAGGCGTGGCTCATGAACATGAGTCGCTGGAGGATAGCTGACCAGTTTCGCAAAAGAAAAAAGGATAATGCTATAGTTGATTGTCATGGAATGGACGATTCAATAAGAACTGCTGTTATTGATAGATTCGAGGATCAGAATGGTCCTGAAATTGAAAGGATATGGGAAGCGGAATGGAACAAAAGTATTACAGATCGGAGTCTAGCAAAAGTGAAAGGTAAAGTTTCACCTAAACAGTTTCAAATATTCGATTGTTACGTTGTTCAAGGCTGGTCAGTAGATAAGGTCAAAAAAGAATTGGGAGTTAGTATTGCTCAAGTTTATTTAGCAAAACATCGCATTGGTTCAATATTAAAGAAGGAAATCCAGAAACTTGAAAAGCAGCTCTTCTGATTTCAGTGAAAGCTCCCCACTGATTCCTGATCACGAAATGATTAGAAGGATTGGGAAAGGGTCTTATGGAGAGGTTTGGCTTGCGCGCAGTGTCACTGGATCTATGCGGGCTATCAAAGTGGTCAATCGTAAGGACTTTGAATACGATAGAACCTTCGAAAGGGAATTTGAGGGTATTAAAATTTTTGAGCCAATATCCCGTACTCATCCTGGCCTGGTTAATATTTTGCATGTTGGGCGTAATATGGATGATGGCTTCTATTATTATGTCATGGAATTGGCAGATGATAAGGTTAGTAAGTCTGAGGTTATTGATGATAAGTATGCTCCAAGAACGTTAGCATCTGAGATAAAAGACAGACAAAGAGTGTCAATGGATGAATGTGGGGAGTGGGGTGCAATTATGGCGAGTGCTTTACATCACATTCATGAGTCGGGTCTGACTCATAGAGACATTAAACCTTCAAATGTGATTTTTGTGGATGGGATCCCTAAGATTGCTGATATTGGCCTTGTGGCACTTTCTGGGCAGCGCACATTTGTTGGCACCGAAGGTTTTGTTCCGCCCGAAGGGCCGGGTGATCCTAAGGCGGATATTTATAGTTTGGGTATGGTCCTTTATGAAATGAGTTCTGGTAAGGATCGTTTTGAATTTCCTGCAATTTCAGATCCAAATGGGAATGAAGTGGAGAGAAGAAAATGGCGTTCCCTTAATGATATTATTTGCAAGGCATGTGCCACTCTGGCGGGGCAACGTTACGATAATGCTCACAAAATGAGCCAAGATTTGCAGTCTTTGGATAAGAGGAGGGCAGTTAGTACGATTGTGGTTAAGTTCTCTAGAGCTTTACTGCTCATGGCTTTGGTTGCTATTGCTATTTTTGGTGTATCAAACATTGATTTCTTTGAGCCTTTTCATATTAAACAAAGCGAAGAACCTGATGACGTTCCTTCTAATGGGAACAATACCATTACAGAGGGTGATGATGAGGAAAGTGAGGAAAAAGAACCTAAAATAGGTGAAGATAAGTTTGGAAATGTTCGGATCACTGCTGTGCCTAGAGGCGCCAAAATTTTTCAGGTCTTTGAAGATGGCAGAAAAAGGTTATTCAAAGGAATTGCTTCACCGGATTATTTTGAGTCGGAGGTATCAATCGGCAAGGTTAACTATGAGTTAGAACTGGAAGGTTACCGAATTAAGTTGGCTCAAGGTATTGTCAAAGCTGATGAAACATTATTACTGGGAGGGCATTTGGAATTCTATAAGCCTCCAATTGAGGAAGAGGAGTGGCAAAACTCACTTGGGATGAAATTTAGTTATTTTGAAGAGAACCATGTTTCGGAGGTTCCTTTTCCATTAATGAAATTTGAAGAGTATATTGCAAATCTTCTGGAGACAGTTGATTACCATAAAGCTCAATTGATTCTTCCTAATGAAGATCCTGCTGTTGTTTATGAGACTGCATTGGTGGGATCCCATTTGGCTGAGGATTTTTTTAAATGGATGACCCTAGAAGAACAAAACAAAGGTTACTTAGCAGAGAATCAAAACTATGAATTAAGAGTGGATGTTGAACATGAGAAAAGGGACGTCGTTTACGGGAAAGATGTTTTTGAGGACAGGGCTCCACTTTTTGCGTATGTGCGTACAGTAACTTATGCAACACTAACACTGAATTCTGATCCGGAAGGAGCTTCGGTTTATATTAATGACAGGTATGAGGGTAAAACAGGGTTGCGTCTCTCTGATTTGACCCCTAATCCCATTGAAGTTCTTTTTCGATTAAAAGGTTATAGAGATGAGAAACGATTGATAGATCTTCAATCCAGTATTGATCATCCGGTAAGTGTAAAAATGAGAGAGAGTAATGGGGTTGATTTTGCTAAGGAATGGAAGAATTCTTTAGGTATTCCAATGTTGCCACTGAGGGATAATGTTATGATGTCAGCTTGGGAAATCAGAGTTAAAGATTTTGATTATTTTTGCTCTTTGACGGAAGAAAAACGTGAATCTAAGCCGAAATTCCCTCAAGACGATAAACATCCTGTAGTCTTAGTTAATAGGAATCAGATAGATAAGTTTTGTGAATGGTTGACTGAATATGAGAGAGGTAAAGGACAAGTAGGATTTAACTTACGTTATGAATTGCCAACTGATAAGGATTGGAGTTTTGCCGCAGGATTAAAGGTTGAAAAAGGGTCCAGCCCTGCGGAGCGAGACCGTCTAGTCAAAGGGGTGTTTCCATGGGGTAATAATTGGCCTCCTGAAAAAAGAGCTGTTAACATTGCAGATTTATCAGCTTTGAGTTGGTTGTCTGAGTCTACTATTGTTCGTTCGTATGAGGATGGTTTTTCTCATACCTCGCCCGTTGGGAGTTTTAATCCAAACGATAAGGGTTTTTATGATCTTGCAGGAAATGTTTGGGAGTGGGTTAAGGATTCTTATGGTGGGGAATCTAACTTTAAAGAATGGTCAGTTGCTCGTGGAGGAGGATACGATTCTCATTTAGAACAGCATTTTTTGTCATCTTATAGGAGCGTTCAGCCCTTTGGTCAGAGAGGAGTGAGTTATGGGTTTAGAATAGTTTTAGTTATCGAGGCCCAAGGCAAAAATAATTGAAGTTATATGCTCCGTTATTTAGAATAGAATCAAGTATTAACTCGTTTTCAGATATGGTAGAAATAGAAATTAATTACGACAGAGATTAGCGGTGCGGCGCCAAACATGGTTTATCAGGCGCGACTATAGAAACGGACGCACCTATTGATAATCATGGTCTAGGAGAGGCATTTTCTCCAACAGATTTATGTGCAAATTCATTAGGTGTGTGCATGTTAACAATTCTTGGTATAGCGGCTAAGAAGCATGGAGTTGATATTGGTGATGTTAAGGGGAGGGTCATAAAGGAAATGAGTTTCGATTTGCCTCGAAGGATTGCGAAAATTACAATTGAGATAGAAGTCCCTTTACCGGATGATCATCCTAAGAGGGAATTAATTGAACAAGCGGCTATGGCTTGCCCTGTCCATTTTTCTCTGCATCCAGACATTCAAAAGGAAATTTCATGGAAGTGGATTAATGAATAATTTCTTTATTCTTTTGTTCTAGGATAAAATCACATATCAGCATTCGATGATCTGAATGCACTGTTCTAATAGAGCTGGCGTCAACAGGTTGGAGGGCCGGATTAGAATAGATATGGTCGATGCGAATGACTGGAAAATAATTAGTGAATGTGTTACCAATCCCTTTTCCGATGGAGCTGAATGCATTTTTATATTCAGGTGATAATATTTTAAATAAGTTGCTATTTTGGGGAGAATTGAAGTCGCCACCGAAGATTTTTGGTCTATCGGAGGCAAACTCTTCATATTGTGATAATAGCTGCTTTAATTGATCGCGCCTTTCTTGGCTTCGTTTCTGATGCTCTTTCCAGCAATTTTTATTCCATAGATCCCAGCGAGTTACTGCGCTTTCTAGATGAATGCATAGAAGCTCTATAGTTGAACCATTTTCAAGTGTTAGCATCGCACCTGTAGCGTAATTATAGAAAATAGAGGAGTAATTTCTTTTCGTTAGTTTTCCTTTAGCAATGATTGAACAGTCCCATCCCCCGACAATCTGGATTGTTGGGTTTAATAATTTATTTTTTATGATTTGGAGGTTTTTTGGTGATGGAGATTCTTGCAAAAAAATAACATCAGGATTGTAGTCGATTGATTCTAGTGCTGCTTCAATTTTACGACCATTACAATTGATCGATGCAATGCGTAACGTTTGAATGTGGTTTGCTAGATCAGTTTCCGTTTTTATTTTTTTTACTGTTGGGATGAGCCCTCGTTTTAATGATGTGATTTCATCTGATCCTAGCAATGCTGTAAGTATCCACGCGCCAAAGAACCACAGGAGTAGTTTTTTCTTTAGACATATTATTGAAATGAATATGAATCCTAAACCGATCGCGGACCAGAGCCAGATTGGGAAAACTGTAACAATGGATAATTGGTCACTATTATAATTGAAGCTAAAAAGAATCAATGAATGCAATATTGTGGAAACCAATAATGCAAGCCAGCCAATGGTACGTGCTATTTTGATAACAGAATTAATCTTTCTTAACCTCTTTGAGTTCACCTCTGTTGACTCAATAGTATAGCCAGTTGTTTGTTTTATGCAAACTACTCTGCCCGGGTCTTTTAATTAATGTGATTCATACAAGGATCACATTAGAGCTAATTAATAAGAAAACATTTCACCCTCACCAAAGAATCGTTTCAATTCATTGCTGGCAGATTCTTCCGAATCTGACGCATGACATACATTCCGCATTGTATCGACACCAAAGTCGCCACGGATCGTTCCCTTATCGGCAACAGTTGAATCTGTTGGTCCGAGTAATTCTCGAACACGTGCAATGGCGTTCTCACCTTCTAGAGCCAAAGAAATTACGGGGCATGCCTGCATAAAATTAAGTATTTTAGGGAAGAATGGCCTGTCCGCTACGTGAGCATAGTGTTCATTCAGAGTCTCGGTTGAAAGGGATATCATTTTCATACCCCTAATTTTAAATCCTTCGCTCTCAAATCGCTTAAGGATTTCACCGACTATTTTTTTTTCAACGCAATCAGTTTTGAATAGTATGAGAGTTGTTTCTAATGACATTATAAAATGTAGTTTAAATGGACATTTAATAAATGCCGCAAGCTAGGAAAAAGTCAAAGAAGTGTTCACTTTGATTAATCGGTAAAGTCTTGTGATTAATAATAAGTTTTGAGTCTATTTCTCCAACCCTTAAGCCATTTTGTTTCATCTTTAGGAGCATTATCAACTCTTTGTGTCAAAACGTGATCAGCAGCTCTGGCAAATTCAAGTGTTGCTTGGCTTGAGGAGAGATTTGGACGCATCGCTTCAAGCACTTGTAGCATTCCCCAACCCTTTCCTTTGTAACGTTCTTTTTTGTTTGTTCCTTCTCCCTTAAAGTTTACATAGTCCATTAAGGCGTACTTTCCTTGGGAGCTCTGTAATAATGTATAGAAATTATGTTTAATTTTTTTCTGCTTATTTATAGAAACTTGAATCAACATCTTCGGTAAAGCCCGTTCGAGGCGAGTTAGAATGAATGAGGTCTGTAAAGGAATTGTCCTATGAAGGAATTCCCTTAATTGATTCATTTGAGGGGAATTTTTAGAATTAATGAACTCTGTTCTTGAACTCCATGGGCAGTCGACTGTTTTTGCTATTTTTGGGACTCTGATTCCTTTTGAAGCTATGAATCGAATGAGTTTTGGGAAACTTTCTTCAAAGGGGCCTTGTTTGACGCGGCTATACCATATGAAGTGACCGATACCCAGAGAGGCAAAATATTCACCTTTGTTCCAGCTCGTGAGGCCTTCTAGCGTTCCTCCGCACTCATTCTTCCAGATTTTAGCACCAATTTTTTCCGCTTCTGGCCCAGAAAGGCGAATTCCGCTGGTTCTTATATCTTTAGATTTAACGGATACGGATTTTGGCACATTTTGTGAGCATGCGACGATCATTAGAGCGGATAGTATCGCAAGATTACAAAGGGGTTGATTTACTTTATATATCAGTTTATTAGGAGCTTTAATATTTAATGATATTCTTTTATATAAGATATAAAATATTTTTGTTGGAATCGACAAATTTCATTTCAGCGTTAGTTTGGCATGATTCCAGTATATAAATTGACCTAGTTCATGATAATATTTGCCCCCAAGGAGACTGATTCTAGTGAAACTAGAGCAGCCCTTACTCCAACAACAGTTAAGAGGTTAGTTGATATTGGATTGGAAGTTGAGGTTGAATCGGGAATTGGAGCTGGGTGTGACCATTCTGATATTGAATATTCTGAATCTGGAGCAAAAATCGTTACTGACAAAGGTTCATCCTTATCAAATGCTGATTTTATTTTTCGCGTCAGGAAGCCTCCGAGTGAAGAAATAAGTATCCTCAAACAGGGTGCTATGCATCTTAGCTTTCTTGATCCGTTTAATGATAGTGAGTCCCTTCATGCAATGGCGTCCTCTGGTATCACTGCAGTGAGTTTGGAAATGATCCCAAGAACAACTCTTGCTCAAAAGATGGACGCGCTCAGTTCACAGGCAAATATTGCAGGATATACGGCCGTAATACATTCGGCAGATAAGCTGAATAAGATACTGCCTATGATGATGACTCCCGCAGGAACAATTTCTCCTGCCAAGTACTTTATTTTGGGAATAGGAGTGGCAGGACTCCAGGCGATCGCTACCGCTAAACGTTTAGGTGCTAGGGTCACGGCCTTCGATGTTCGTCAGGAGGCCCTTGAACAAGCAGAGTCTCTTGGAGCCAAGGCGTTAAGAATCGATCTTGGTGATGATTCATCAGAAGCTGGTCAGGTGTATGCAAAAGAGTTGACGCCTGAGCAGCTTGCAAAGCAGCGTGAAGAACAAGCAAAAGTTTGTGAAGAATCTGATGTGGTTATTACTACAGCCAAAGTCTTTGGTAGGAAATCTCCCATACTTGTTACGAAGGATGTAATTCAAAGAATGAACCCAGGAAGTATGATCATTGATTTGGCTGCTGAGTCCGGTGGAAACGTTGAAGGTACAGTCTTGGATCAAGAAATTGTAACAGAAAACGGAGTTAGTATTGTGGGCATTGGTAATTTTGAAGGTCGTGTTGCTAGGCATGCAAGTCAGGTTTTTTCCGCAAATTTGGGTAATTTTGTTGAGCACTTTTGGGATCAGGAAGGGAACACATTTAAACTCGATCTTGATGATGAAATATTATCTGGCTGCGTCTTAACGCATGCAGGGAAAATCGTTCATGAGAGATTTCTTGAGGAGAGCGGTGAAAAATAAATTAATTAGTTGATCAATGGAACTTATCTTACTTTTATTTACTTTTGTCTTAGCAGCCTTTCTTGGCTTTGAATTGATTTCAAAAGTCCCTTCGCAATTGCATACGCCATTAATGTCGGGATCTAATGCAATTTCAGGCATTACAATAGTGGGTGCATTGATTGCCTCTGGGCAAGAAAATGACGCTATATCGAAGTGGCTGGGGCTGGCCGCTCTTGTGCTAGCAACCATAAATGTTGTGGGTGGCTACTACGTAACTGATCGTATGCTGTCTATGTTTAAAACAAAAAAAGACTAATCACCATAGGAGCTTTCTTGAACTTGTAATCTTTCACTGCCGAGCATGCCAGAACCTATAATTAACGTTTCTTATATTGTCGCTGCGATCCTTTTTATTCTTGGTATGAAAATGCTGGGTTCAGCGTCGACTGCTGTTAAAGGAAATAGGATTTCATCTTTGGGAATGCTCATTGCCGTTATTGTGACTCTTTCCAAGAGTGATCTTGATTATACTTGGATAGTTACTGGTCTGACTCTTGGAGGGGTTGTTGGATTAATTGCAGCTAAACGAGTTCAAATGACTGGAATGCCAGAGTTAGTTGCGTTATTTAACGGGTTTGGAGGTTTGGCAAGTTTGCTTGTTGGTTGGTCGGAGTATGAAAAGGTCCGGTCCGGAGGCTGGGCTGATTATTTGGAAAGTGCGGGTGATGCGATGCCGGGTCAATGGTTCTTAGCTTTGGTCATTGTTCTTGCGGTCATTATTGGTGGCATAACGTTCACAGGTTCTATCGTTGCTTATCTTAAGCTTTCAGGAAAGATCGGTGGTACTGCTACAATTTTTCCATTACAAAAACTCATTAATTTATTAGTGATGCTGGGGACTGTTGTGGTCGGGTGCTATTTTATTACAATAGTAGATAGTGGAACGGCTAGGTTCTGGCTGTGGTGGGTCATTGTTCTATCATTACTAATTGGTGTGCTAGGTGTGATCCCTATAGGCGGAGGGGATATGCCCGTAGTGATTGCGTTATTGAATTCATTTTCTGGCCTAGGAGCAGCGGCTGCAGGTTTTGTGATTACGAACACAGTACTTGTTGTGGCCGGTTGTTTGGTTGGAGCGAGTGGATTAATTCTCAGTATCATTATGTGCAAGGCAATGAATCGTAGCCTCGGCAATGTTCTATTCGGAGGTTTTGGAGTCCTTACAAGTTCCGGAGGCAAGGAAGTTGAAGGCGAAATGAAAGCCCTAAGCGTGGAAGATGCGTACTATGTTCTTGAAGCAGCTCAGAGTGTCGTTTTTGTGCCTGGTTATGGAATGGCTGTGGCGCAAGCGCAGCATGTAGTTAAAGAACTTTCTGAAATTCTTGAGCGGAATGGGGCCGAGGTTAGGCATGCAGTTCATCCGGTAGCTGGTCGCATGCCAGGCCACATGAATGTTTTGTTAGCTGAGGCTGATGTTCCATATGAGCAGCTATGCGAAATGGAAGAAGTGAATGCAATTATACCGACAGTTGATGTTGCAATTGTGATTGGCGCTAACGATGTTGTGAATCCAGCTGCGCTCGAAGACGAGGAGAGCCCAATCTATGGGATGCCTATTATAAATGTTCACCAAGCGAGATCAGTATTTGTTCTTAAGCGTGGACAAGGGGCTGGGTATTCTGGTATTATTAATACTCTCTTTTTCCGGGAAAATTGTAGGATGATCTATGGTGATGCTAAGGCCACCGTCGGGAGTATGGTTGCTCAGTTTGAGAAATGATTTTCTTCTCTCTCAAAGGCAACGAACCAGAGTCATAAGAGCAAATGCTGTTCCGTATGGTCGGTGATAAGAATAGAAAGGATAATCCCACCAACTCCCTTCCTTTTCTTGAAGTGGTAACATAATGGCAGCCAGTTGGCCTTTATGGTATTTCGCATTTTTTGCATCGGATAAATCCTCAATGCAGAGTGATGCATAGTAGTGTCCGTAATAATAAAAATATCCTGCTACTTGGAACCAACTTTCATGAGGGATTGGACGTTTTCTTCCAATCGATAACCAGCCGTTCCGAGCCCATAGTTTATCCAGCCAGGTATCGAGTACTTTTTCCGTGACCTTTTCATCTCCCCATAATTTAAGAGCGATATTGCAGGCTTGAGATCTTCCAAGGCTTCCGCCTGGGAGATTGATGCCTCGCATTGGTCGAAGCTTTAAATATTCACCGTAAGTATAGGAGAAGTCTGGTTTTTGTTGTCTTTTTGTGGCGTCAAATGCGCGCTTAACGAGACGGTCTGGAACATCGACACCTATCTGTTCTGCTTTTTTTAAGGCAACTAATGCTGTTGAGTTAGTAAAGCTAATTGAGGAGGAAGATGGTTGCTTGGCATGATAACGGAAATCATAATATCCCCATCCTCCATCAACGCTTTCATATTTCTGAAGCATTTTGATTTGATGTCTTATTGAATCTTTTATGAGTTTTTTGCGGTCATCTGAGGTTTCTTTCTTATTGTGCATCGCAACTAATGCAGCGATCCCATAAGAATGTCCCCATACGTTATAAAGTGCATCATGGTTAGCCCTTCGAACTGATCCAAGATTTTTAAGGATCCATTTTTCACCACGTTCAAGTGCAGCTTTGGCTTTTGGATCTTGATCAGCGACATTTGTTTCAATTAAAGCATTAACGCACATTGCTGTAACGGCAGCTCGAAACGCATGGTGTGCACCAGGTACCGGAGCATAAATGTTTAGGCCCTTTGTGTTTCTTGCAGATCCCCAGGACCCATTTTTGTTTTGATTTGATATTAAAAAGTCAATGCCTTTACGGATAGAAGACTCTATTTCTCCTTTGGGTGGAGGCGGTCGAGAAGCTTTTTGGATGCCAGTATCACCCATCATGTGCTGAGGGTGAACTACCAAAAATAAGGTTAAAAATAGAACTGCCTTAGATGTTAGAAAGCCGATTCTTGATCGTGAATTAATCATTGATAAAATTTAAATTATTTTGAAACGACTTTTTCTCCTTCATTTAATCCTTCGAGGATTACCGTGACTTTTCCATCGCTTGGTCCGAGCTTTACTGGGCGTTGGATTTTTTCTTCTCCGTTCATGATCCAAACATTGCTATCATTTAATAAAGCATTTGGAACCGTAATAACTTTATCATATTTTGCAGCGATAATAGTTACTTTTGCTGTCATTCCTGGGAAGAGAAGTGGGTCTTTAGTTTCCGCTGATAAGATCGCGGAGAAAGAACCTGGAATATAATTCACATTAATTACTTTTCCTTTAATTTTTAGTGAAGGGTTAGATGTGGGGATGATTGTTGCAGCTAAGTCATTTTTTAAATGTGTGAGTTTTGCTTCAGGTACAATGGCTCTCAGCCCTAGGGAACCAGGCTCAACAATAGTCATGAAGACTTCATGAGGTGCAAGCTTACCTCCTGGAACAAGTTTTTTTGCTATTGCGGGAGCGGTGATCCATTTGCCGTCTTTGCTTAGTCCATAATAAAGGGTTCCGTTAGCTGGTGAAACTATCTCAAATGATTCAAGATCAGTCTTTAGTTTTTTGAGGTTCTCCTCTGCTTTAACTTGGTCGCGTTTTACTTTCTGCACTGAGTGGCGTTTTTGTTCAAGTGTTCGGGGGAGAACAAGCATGCTGTCTTGGAAAGTTATTTCTCCGATGACGGCAGTGGATTTTTTTGAAGTTAGTTGTTGTGGCAGCGAGATTTTCAACTGGCGATCAATGCTCATCTTAGACAAGCGGAGATTTTCGCTAGCGCGTTCGAAGCTGTTCTTGGCACGTTTTAAGATGATCTCTTCTGTCTCTTCTGTCAGATCGTCCGCTTCATACATTTTCAGTAACTGCTCGTATTCTTCTTTGGCGTAATCGTAGCCTTGCTTGGCAAAATGCAGACTAAGCTCTGTGGCCCGAATAGCTTCTGGATGCCCGACTTTTTCATAGTAACTTAGATTTCCATCAGCGATATTTTTTTCTCTTTGAGTTTTCTCAATGATAAGTGGGGTGCTTTTTTCGAGAGACGCTAGTTCTGATTCGAGTAACTTTAGGGCTAACTTTGCAGAAGGACTTCCAATCTCTATTTCTTCTATCGTTTTTTTAAGCTTTTTTGTTTCGAGGCTAAGAATGCTCTGGCCTTTTTGTACTTTAGTTCCATGCGATAAAGCTGAGATTAAAGTCATGTCAGCCCAAGCTTCAGGGCTTAAACTTATTTGGTGCTCTTTTTCTGCACTGAAGAAAGCATCAAGTTCTACCTTAATATGGAATGGTCCAGTCTTGGCGGTGTGTTCACTGGGAGTCGGTTTTGACGGTTCTTTTGAATTGTTGCCGGTTTCTGGATTCGGTTTTTGATCTTCTGCAAAAACATGGCCGAGGATAATGGTTAACGAAATAAGATTAGCGATGAGTTTTCTTTTCATGTTCTGGTTGTTGAGGTGTTTTTTTGTGGCCAATTAAGGTACTTTTATGCTATTCAAATCGGTATAGATATTTAATAATAAAAGGGGTAATATTATTGGAAATCTTAATAATTTAAAGTTCTTCTCCAAAATATATTTTCACATATTTCATGCCTTTGCTCTCGTCCCAGCCCTGTTCTAATAAGCTTTCGGATTGATCTAAGAACTTTGATGTGAATGTTAAGTCTGCCCCGGTGTCAAGCTTCATACGTTTTTTTAGCCGTTTCTGTGCTTTGGTTGCCTCTTTCTTAGATATTGTGAATTGATCCTTTATACTGTTGCCGGCATTTTCTTCGTATTGTTTTTTGAATGAGGTGAATTGGTCTACCAGCTCAGGTTCACCGAGGGCCTTTTCAAAATTTTCAATTTCAAAATCTTCACTTTCATTTAGATAATTAAGGGCACGGTTAGCTGCTGTTATTCGGTTGTTTTGATCTGTTTCCGAGTTGAGTCCTTTGTTTGCGAAGTTAATGCAGAGCTCTCCAAATTTCTTGGTCATATAATCTTCATCTCTAATGGGAGCGGCTGCTACGAAGTCCTTATTCCAAAATTGCGTATTTCCAGATTTATCAAAGAGATACACGATGTAACCTTTTTCTTTTTGATGATTCAGAATGAGGCACCCCTTGTCGACTTTGTCTGGGTAAATCCCATGTTGGGTTGTCAGAGTCAGGTCCCCATCTTTATCCGAAATTTGCAGGAAAGGCTCCTTGTTTTCGCTTTTTATAATACATATTCCCGATACAGATTTTCCTTTAATGATAATTCCCTCGAACAGGGAAATGCAGAGATCTCCTGATTTGATGTTTGGGTGATATGATTTTGCGTAAAGGTGATGTGCTATTTCTTTTGCTGTATCTAATAGGGCGTCACTGTCATTGAAAGCTGTATGAGCATAATCAAAAAGAGGGTTTCCTTCTTCAGTTTTGATTCCTTGCAATTGATGAGGGTCCAGAGATCTGAACGGATTTAGAAAGCAACTCGTGAGAAGATTAGATTCTTCTTCATCAAATTTGCATAATTCCTTAGAAGTAAGAAGTGGTTCACCTTTGAGAGGGTTGCCAATTTTTGCTAGGGCAAGACTAGTGAGTCCAACTTCTCTGAGGTTTACCGCTAAAGCCATGAACAGTAGAAAGAAGATCGCAGTAGCGAACTTGTATTCAATAAATCCGAAGAGTTCTTATTTAACTGTAATTGTTATTTCTTCTGAAATTACCGGAGGCTGATGAACTCTATGGAGATGGTCAGCAAAGACCAACTTCAAAGTGTGTTTTCCTGGTTTAAGCTCAAGGAATGTTTCTGTCTGGCCTGCTCCAAAATGTTTGAGTGTTTCTGACATGGAAAGTGGGAGGTTCATGTCAAATTTTGCTCCATCGATAATTAAATGATGATGACCGGTGTTGGGGAATTTTATCCCTGCTGGAGCAATCCCCATTTTCTTCAGGCCGAACTTAACTAAAAATTTTGTTTTTACTGTTTTGCCGTTTTTAGGGAAAATAATGTAGGCTTTTGCACCTTTAGGCGAAGCCATTTTAGGCTCAGCTGTTGGCGCTGGTTTTTTGGATTCCTCGGCATACATGATGCTGGAGGTGATAAGAATAAAGGCAGCAGTTGCGACAGTGTTTATTATACTCATTGATTTATATTTTTGATTATTAGAGTTAACTAGGTTCTTCAATCAAATGTCGAGCACGTTATTGAAGATTTCATCATAATTTTAAAGCAAAGAGCCGGCTCCTTTTTTCAAGGAGACCGGCCCTTTAGACTGTAACTGATTATACTTTTATTATTTGGACACTAGGTTTCGTGTTCCTTTTAGGAATCCATTAGCTGTAACCTTTTTTGGTGCGGCATCAGCATCAAGGTCTCCTATAGCATATTGTATTCCTGCTAGATAGTGTTTGAGAACATCAGGATTCCAGTAGATTTCATCTCTGTGTCCAAGTGAGCAATAGAATATTCTACCTTCACCATATTTATCGAGCCAGGCAATTGGATATAATCCTTCCTTACCGCTGTTGCCTCTTCCCTTATCCACAATTTCACCAGACAGGCTAAGTAGCATGCGTCGCTCGTCTGCGGAAGCAGTGTCTTTACGGAATTGATAAATTTCGTCAGCGATTTCAAAATCTTTACCAGAAAATGCGACATTAAGTGGGTGGTTTGGCTCAAGATTTTTGACTCTTATTTTAGTGTGCCAAGGATGACCAGCGAATGCTCCGCCCATCATGTCGTTGAAATCTTTCCACTTCTTATATGTGTCGGTAGCTGAATGTGTGCCGATTAGTCCTTTTCCTGATTTTACAAAATCGACTAAGCTTTTTTTAAGTCTATCTTCTCGGCCTTCTTCTTTGGATTTAAATACCTCCCCAGTTGTGTTAAGGAAGATTACCGCATCAAATTCTTTTAATTTTTCAGGCTCAAAGAAGGAATCATCTTCAGTTGCAGTCACTTCAAATGCGCCTGTTGATTTACCCATTTGTTTCATTGCTTCGATTCCGGTCGGGATGGACCCATGTCTAAATCCGGCAGTTTTTGAGAAGACTAGAACTTTGCGGGCTTTGGCGGGTTTAGCTGGAGCTGATTTTGGTAGGTTAGCGGTAATCTTTTCAGCGTTTGATTGCTTTTTATTTTTCTGTGCATTTGATACCGCCATTGCTGCGGTCAGTATGCTGACAGGGATTAAGGCTGTAAGTGTTCGTATATTCATAATTAGATATTTGATTATTTGAGCAATTTTTTCTTATCGATATCATTAAATAATGACGTGTTCCTGATTATTTCTCAACAAGGATATGAAAAATCACATATAAAATTAATCATGTTCCAAGGTACCTATGGAACACAATTATTTTTTTCAGCCCCTTAATTTTCCCCACTATGAGCTTGTTTTTATTTAAAACTCCTATGATTTGAGGGTTATTACTATTTTCATTAGCTGATATGAAAGAACCAATTTCCATATAAATTTCTTTTTTTGCAGTTTCTATGGATCCAATTTTTGCAGCATAAGTTGCTACCAACTTTGCTGATTTGGTAACTTTATTCATGGCTACTGAGATTTGATCTCGAGTGTTGATTTTAAGGTTTTTAAGTTTCAGTTCGGTTCTTTCGATCTTTAGATCGTTTTCTTTGACTCGTAGTTTTAGCGTTCCTATTTTTTTTCTTCCTTGGGTGTATTCATCTTTCAGATGCTCAATGTTGTTTTGAGTGTCTAAGACTTCCCCTGTGGCATCGTTTTTTTTCAGATTTATACTCAATGCGATGAATTGATTTTTGCTTGTTTCGCAATGTTCTTCCTCAGACCTTATTTCATTATTAAGCTCAATAGATTTCTGAATCAGATTATTCTTTTTAGTACTAACAGAAATCACAGAGGACTCTGATTCAGCTGTCAGACCGTCGGCTTCATGAGTTAAATGATCGTTTTGGTCTCGAATTCTTTTAGCTTCCATTTCAAGATTTTCTTGTTCATGGAATAATCCTTTCAACTCCCAATAGTTTTCTGAGAGCTGTAATATTTCACGAGTGTCTTCCCATGAATTGCAACCGAGGGTCTCCTCTTTCTCGCTTAGTAGATGAATTAATCGAGAAGCAGTTATGTTATAATTTTGTTTATTACAAACTCCAATGGATTTAAGTAATTTCCTTACAATGAATCCGATAGAAGTCATTTTTTACGCTTTTGTAATTACCCTTTAAGTATTATTTACTGAAATGGAATTTTGGATTACGAGACCCGTAACATGAAAGATATTAATTGTTTTTCTGGAGGCTGGCAATGACTTGGAAATCTTCAAGAGTTGTAATGTCTCCACTCACTTCGCCCCCCGCACAAATTTCTTTGAGTAATCTGCGCATTATTTTTCCACTGCGAGTTTTAGGTAGGGCGCTAGTGAATCTGATGTCATCTGGTTTTGCAATTGGGCCTATCTCCTTACTGACATGATTGCGGAGCACTGTTACTAGATTTGCGTTATGCTTGATGCCTTCTTTGACAGTAACGAACGCAACAATTCCTTGTCCTTTTATTTCATCTGGCCTTCCTACGACGGCAGCTTCAGCTATTGATGGGTGTGATACTAGTGCGCTTTCTAATTCTGCAGTTCCTAGTCGGTGACCTGATACGTTGAGGACATCATCGAGTCTGCCTACGATCCAGAAATTGCCATCATTGTCTCTACGTGCGCCATCACCAGCAGTGTATATCCCATCATAGTCATCCCAATAGGTTTTTTTGAACCTACGTTTGTCTCCGTAAATGGTTCTTAGCATTGATGGCCAGGGTTTTCTAATAACTAATCTCCCGCCTTCGTTTGCTTTGCACTCCTTTCCTGTTTCATCCAATATTGCAGCGTCAATGCCGAAGAAAGGCAGGGTTGCTGTTCCGGGTTTGGTTGGTGTTGCTCCAGGTAAAGGGCTGATCATGATTGCTCCAGTTTCAGTTTGCCACCAGGTGTCTACTATTGGGCACTTCCCACCACCAATCTTTTCATGGTACCACATCCATGCTTCTGGGTTGATAGGTTCACCGACTGATCCCAGTAAACGTAAAGAGCTCAGATCGTGAGCTTCAGGTAAATGGTCACCCGCTTTAATGAAGGCCCTGATTGCAGTAGGAGCCGTATAAAAGATTGTTACACCATGTCGTTCGATAATATCCCAGAACCTAGCAAAGTCAGGAAAGTTTGGTGCACCTTCATACATTAAACAGGTCGCTCCGTTCAGTAATGGTCCATAAACAATATAACTGTGTCCAGTAACCCATCCCACATCTGCAGTGCACCAATAAATATCATCGTCGCGTATATCAAAAATGTATTTGGTCGTTGAGTAGGTGCCTGTTAAGTATCCACCAGTAGTATGCAGAATACCCTTAGGTTTTCCGGTGGATCCGCTGGTATAAAGAATATAAAGTGGATGCTCGCTATCTAGCTGAGCTGGAGGGCAATCAGTTGATGCAGTTTCCATAGCCTTGTGCCACCAAATGTCGCGACCTCGCTTCATTTTCACTTCATTTTTACACCGTTCTAGAATAATGACTTTTTTGACGAGTTTTGATTTTTTTAAAGCTTCATCCACGTTTGCTTTAAGAGGAACCACCTTGCCTCGTCTCCAACCTCCATCTGCTGTTATAATTGCACTTGCTCCAGAATCCTCTACACGGTCTAAAATGCTAGTTGCTGAGAAGCCGCCAAAAATGACAGAATGAACAGCTCCTATTCTCGCGCAGGCGAGCATTGCAACTGCGGCTTCCGGAACCATTGGCATATAAATAATTACGCGGTCACGCTTTTTGATTCCTTGGTCCTTGAGGACGTTGGCAAATTTACAGACTTCGCGATGCAGTTGCGCGTATGTAATGGTTCGCGTTTCCCCAGGTTCACCTTCCCAAATAATGGCTGCTTTGTTTTTACGTGGACCAGTTAGGTGTCTGTCCAGACAATTCTCTGAGGCATTTATTTTTCCACCTACAAACCATTTTGCGAAGGGTGGAGTCCATTGAAGGACCTTGGACCATTTTTTTTGCCAATGCAGTTCCTTGGCTTCTTTTGACCAGAACTTAGAGGGAGACTGAATTGACTCTTTGTATATCCTCTTATATTGGGCAAGGCTACTGATACGAGCACGTTTTGAAAATTCTTTTGTGGGTTTGATAACCCGATCTTCAGTGAGGTGAGATTCTATTTTTTTGGTCATGATTTTTTAACCAGTTTTATTGTTCATATAAATTAGCGATCAAATGGATTGTTCTCAATCTTTTGTTGCATTGAATAATTTATTAAGATCTTTTTTCCCAATAAATCGCCAAGATCCAGGTTCGAGCGAGGTGTCAACTAGGTTGCCGATCCTGACTCGGATCAGTCGCGTTACTCGATAATTTAAAGTCATGAGCATATGGCGTATTTGGCGATTGAGCCCTTGTTCCAAGGTGACTGCGATGTTTCTTTTTGATACTTTTTCGACTGATACTGCTCGGCCGAACCCTGAATCTATTTCGATGCCTCTTAACATTTGTTCTTTGTGAATTTCTTGAAAGGGGGAGGAAACTGAAACGAGGTACTCTTTTTCAATTTTTGTTTTTGGATGAGATAGTTTTTGAGAAATGTTGCCTGAATTTGTTAATACAATTAGGCCCTCACTATCAAGGTCAAGACGACCTGCATAATGAATATTTCGTTGGGTCTGTAAGTGCTTAGGAAGTAATTCAAAAATTGTAGGTCTTCCTTGAGGGTCATCCCTTGAGCATATGTAACCTCTGGGTTTGTATAGAAGTATATTTATTGGCTCGTATTGAGGCTTAAGTATTTGACCATCTACTTCTACTTGATCCTCGGGTCCCACTCGAGTTGAAAGAGAAGTGCAAACTTCACCATTAATGATAACTCTGCCCTCAGTTACAATTACTTCGCATGAGCGTCTTGAACCTAATCCGCAATCTGCGAGAAAGCGGTTAATTCGGAGCTTTTGAGCGCCTGAGGATGACAAAGAAGGTGGGCCGGTAATTATTGCCGGCAAGAAGGATTATTCTAATGGCTTGGTTTTCGGAAGTCCAATTGGGCTATTGGAATCTTTCCATTTTCCACTGGCTTTAAGAAGCTTAACACGCTCAAAGCGTTTTAATACGTTTCGTTTTGCACCAACGGTAGAAGAACCTTTAAGACTGCGGTGTTGAGACATGGCGTATAAAATTGATTAAATGAATCCGATCATTTGAGCGGGCAGGGAATTTATAGAGTTTCTGGATACTCGCAAGCCATTTTTATTAAGGAAAACAGCTGAAAAGTTTAGGTTATTCTAAATCATGCCTAGTTTCATTTTCCCCTCTTCAGAGATCATGTCCTGTGTCCATGGGGGATCCCATACTAATTCGACTTTTGCTCCATCTATACCATTAATGTTTTTGATCTTATTTTCTGCATCCGCGGCAATCGTTGGTCCCATTCCGCATCCAGGTGCAGTGAGTGTCATTTTTACACTCGCTTGCTTTATACCGTTCTCTTCAATCACATTACAATCGTATATGAGCCCTAAGTCGACAATGTTAACAGGAATCTCAGGATCAAATACTGTACGGAGCTGTTCCCATACAGCGTCTTTGTAATCACCGTCACTGACATTAACATCGGAATTTACTTTTTCAGTTGCTGGCTGTTCAGTCGTTTGTTCTTCCAGACCTAAGGCATCAGAATACTGTTCTGAGATTCTAGCTAATCCTTGATCCGTTGCGACTGTGTAGGTTCTACCGAGTGACTGGGTAAGTATGACTTTAGTTCCTGCTGGTAATTTGAATGTGTCACCACTTGGTATTTGAATGGCTTCTACTTCGCGTGACAATTCTAATTCCCCACCATTTGGATTTGTTTCGTTCATGATTTTTGACCTTCTGTATCTGTTATTGGGATTACTTTAATCTTACCAGCAACGGTGCCTGCTTGCACGAGGCTTTTTGACAGAGTTGATTCGTCTTTATTAGGTGTACTTATGTTTTCATTTGGATTTTCCTCTAGGGCAGATCTTAGGGCGCCCTCTACCATCTCTCCACAATGTAATTTCATTGGAGGAAGTGATCCTATTTCAGCTGTCATTTTGTCCGCTGATAGATTTTTTGCTTCATCAATGGTTTTTCCTTTGAGCATTTCCGTTGCCATGCTCGCAACGGCGATTGCAGTTTGGCATCCAAAGCTTTGGAAAGTGGCCTTGTTTATAATTTTTGTTCCTTCACTTTCATCAAATTTCAAGAACATCCTGACCATGTCACCGCATTCCGAACTGCCGACAGTGCCGATCGCGTCAGCATCAATCATCTCACCCATGTTTTGTGGATTTTCTATGGACTCTTGAATTCTTTTTTCTAGAAACTCTTTCTCTTCGTTCACTTTTCTAACTAAATGCTTAGTGAGAAAATATGCAAGTGAAGCGATTGGCGAAATTTATTACAAAAATCAGCATATGCGATCTATATACTGTTCAAGTATTTTTTTTGAACCAATTGCCGTCCCAGAGATCTTTGAAAAGGTTCCTGTAATTTTCAGGTTTCATATATATATGCTAAATAGGTGATATTTTTTTGGGAATAAACTTTTACTGGAGGGCGTTCATAAAAATTATCTTCGAAGGCATCAAGTGCATCCCATTCCTTTTTGTTTATCTCTGAATAAAGGATCCCTTTAGCATGATTATTATCTTTAGTTTGCCTGAGGCCTGGAAAAGTGTGCCCATTTACTATGAAAGCGATGTGGTTTGGAAGGAGTGGAACCACTTCACGGAACATTAATGTTCCGTAAGCGAATAATTGATTAGATAAAAACATTTTCGATAATGTTGGATTATTTGCTGGAATTATCTTTAATAATCAATGATGGCGAAACTGATCGCTAATTTCTTTTTTTTCTTAGCTCTTTCAATTGTTCAAGTCAACGCTGACCAACAATTGCAGGAAGATTCATTGTCGGGCTTAATGCCTGATGAAGCTTTACTGTTTTTTGAAACGATAGGTTTTTCAAATTTTCTTAAAGAGGTAAAGAAATCTGAAGTGCTTCAATCGTTGCTTTCCAGTGGTGATCTTAAAGATATTAAGTCTAGCCATTTTTTTAAAAAGGCTGCATCTGTGTGTCGAGTTCTTGAACTTGTTCTGCGTACAGATATATGGAAATTAAATGACAGGTTCTTGAGTGGGAGAATGGGCATAGCTGCGTACTCACCTCATGAAGACTCTGATGATCCTGGAGTGGTGATATTAATCAGGCCATCAGAGTCAAGTAGCTGGCTTAAAAACCGCCTTCGTTTTGCTCCTTTACTGCGTTTAGGAATAAAGCGCATAGGCAGGAAAGATTTCCAGAGGGGTGTATTTGCTTATCGGACCCGGGGAAGAATAGAGAAGGCAACATTATTTGCTCTGCATGATGAATGGATTCTGGCGGCTACAAATAAAAAGTTACTCAAGCATGCGGTTGCTTTACAGGGATCGAAAGTTGTTGATTTGGATGACCCATTACCAATTTCAAAGAATTCAAAGTATCTTAGGATGAAGAGGGCCATGGGTAATAAACATTTGGCAACTGTTTACCTTAACACTGAAAAGATTTCTGAGATCGATGGAAGATTTGGTATTCCTGATCAGATAGATGATCCGATGTTGTCTTTGTTTTTAGGAGGCGCTATCGAAACTATAGGGCGTAGTTCTTATGCAGGAATTACTTTGAATTATAGTAAGAATGAACTTCTTTTAAATGTTTGTATGGATAGGAATTTATCTGATTTAAAAGGAAGTTCTCAAAATTCTATAGTGGTTAAAAATAAACGCCAAATTTTAGAGCCACCGAAAGTGTCAGGATACCTAGGAGGAATTTCAATTTACCAACCCTTTGCGGAATTCTACAATAAGCGAGAGAATGTTTTTAAATCTACAATTATCCCTGGTTCTGAGTTGATTAAGGGAAAGTTTGGTGATTTTCTTTTTGGTGAATCGAAGGGTTTAAATGAAGGATATTTTGGTGATTTGGTTGTGTTTTTATCAGCTCAGGCCAATGATGCTGGTGTAGATGAACAAGGAATTAAGCTCCCAGGATTTTGTTTCATAGTTGATCTCAAAAAGACAGAGGGAGCAGAGGAAGCAATGAAGAATCTTTCTGAAGCGATGTTATCGGAAATAAGCCCTAAAAAGGGAACTGATTGGATCGCTGAAAATGAGCTTTATAATGGTGTAAATATTTTGGTTTCGCGTATCAAGAATACTAAGGGGGTGAATCCACTTATTCCTGCATCGGCTCGTGTCCGGGATTTATACATTCTGAGTTCTTCCCGAGACCTTTGTACTGCCGTGATTGATTACCTTTTGGCTGAGGAAAAAATAAAAATGATTACTAAAGGGCTTTTGTTTAACGTTGAGTTTTCAGAGCTTTTACATTTTTTCTCAGCAAATAGAACCGCATACGAAGCGGAGTTTGTCAGAGGAGGGAGGAGCAAAAAACAAGCGAAAGAAGATTATGAAAATCTTTATAAGATTCTCAATGGGTTTGATTCAATTACAGGTTCGTCAGAAAGGGTGGATGGGGATTTTAAATTTCTGTTTAAGGGAAAATTAAAGCCTTTGGAAAAAATAAAGGTAATTGATTAACGTTTCCTTGATTGCTTAGCAGGTGGTTTTGATATCTTTTCGCTACTACCTCTTACGATGCGGCGTTGTGGAGATTGTTTCGTTGTCTTGCTGCTGGTTTTTGAAGTTGGTAATTTGCGTTGGACTGTTTGTCTTTGCCTCTGCTCAGCGGTTTGTCTTTGGGTGATTTGATTTCGCCGTGCTCTATCTTCTGCGATTCTTTTAGCTGCAGTGATTTCCTGCTGCTGCCTTGNNGCCGTGCTCTATCTTCTGCGATTCTTTTAGCTGCAGTGATTTCCTGCTGCTGCCTTGCTTGAACAGTTTGTCTTTGTTTGCCTGGATTGTTTTCCTTTATTGGGATTGCTTTAGGTGTTTTTTTCCCACTGATTGGAGGAACGATTACATTTGATTGTATGCGGTCATTAGTTTCTTTAGATGTTGTTCGGCTATGGTTTGCTAAATTTGGTATTTTTCTTTCTGATATGCGACTGTTTCTGCCAGGTTTGTTAATTCCATCAATTAAACCAACTGCTTTTATTTTGTTGTTATCAGATCTTTGATTTGCCGGTTTTTCCAAATTCTTTTGTTTTTCGGAATCATTGTAGATATGTCTTCTCAGTTTTTTTTCTTGATCATTGTTAGCTAATTCATTCCAACCATTATCTACTTCTACTTTGTGTAATTTTCTTAATGCTGGTCGATTATTTGGTCTTTCCGGATGGCTAGATTTAATCCTTTCATGTACTACAATTTCATTTGATGAATGATTCGCTCGATTAATAGCTCCGCGTTTTCCCCTATTCTTTATTATTTGAAGAGTTGGGTGATTTTGCTGGTGATGCCTCACTAGGTGGTCTCTGTTAGGCCCTCGACTATGGATGTGGTTGTTACCCCCTCTAGAGCTGGACAAAATAAGAGTCACATTGTTGGTCGATAGAATCAGTGATGCATTCTGGCGGCGATTGATGACTGAAGTGCGGCAGTTCCTTGAGCCAAAGTCTGTAATTTTAAGAAAGCTATAATGGCTTGGGCCAATATTGCAGCGCGAATCAACCCAACGCCTGATGCCAGTTGTATGGTTCCATGTTGCTGTGGGAGGAAGTGGAGACCAACCGATGTGGCTTGAGGAAGTTCTCCAAGATACCCATGCGGGTGCCCATTCTCTCCCAGGTACCCAGCACCATCCAAGTGTTCTGTATTTAATCCATCTCCCGTAATGATAGCATGCCCATCCCCATGGTTCTGGTGATGTGAAATGCCAGCCCAGTTCAGTGTAATTCCATTGACCTACAGTGTATGGTGACCATTCTACAGTTTGAGAAGTGTTAGGTCTCCAAACTTCACCATAGTTATCTGTGGATAACCAGTCTCCGTATGGATCAAGAGATTCTCCGAAATCTTCTCTGGCTTGATTGTCAGGCACGAATTCAGGGAGGTCTTCTTCGTTTATATCCGTAATATTTTCAGGGAACAGATCAGACGATGGTCCCAATTCTTGTGGATTTTCTTTAACTGTTAAATCTGATGATTTTTCAGTTGGCTTTTTTTCGGTGGAATCTTGATTTTCTTTGAGCCGTTTTTCTAATTCATTAATCCGCTCGGTGAGTAGATTTATTTTTTTTAGGAGTAAATCTTCGCGTTGGTCCTGAGCGGGTTCAATTTTATCTACGATTGTTATAGGCTCAGTTGCTGAAGGGTCAATTATTGCAGGATCAATTGTGGCAGGATCTGGTACGGTTGTTTCTTTAGTGAGAATCTGATCTGCTCGGATGAGCAAAGTAGAGACAGCGCTAATTAGGAGTGTTATTCCTATGATATTCCAAATTTTCATCCTTCGTTTGACTTGATAGGCTTTAGTTTTATTCAAATAAAAATAAAAAACTTTTGTTACAGACAAAGTAATCTGTTCGTAATCTATTTATGATTATTTAATCATGGTTTACAAAAAATGAACATTAAAAGCATTTCATTAAGCGTATTTTTCTCTTTAGCCCTTTTTTCTAAGTTTGCTTTAGCTCAAATTCCGTCGCGAGAAGGGCCAGGCAGAGGGGGTTCAGGTAATCATCCCGTGTTAAGAGCATTGGATATTAACGGCGATGGGTCCATTTCATCTAAAGAAATTGAAGAAGCATCGGAATCGCTTTTGAGCTTAGATGAAAATACGGATGGGATCATTTCGGGTAATGAGTTAAGATCTAATCGTTTTGGTAGGGGGCCACGATCGGATACTAATGAAGGCGAAAGAAATGGAGCTATCCGTGGCCAGGGCGGACCGAGGCGAAGAACTGGCGGACCGAGACCAAATGATTTGGGTGAATCTTTATTGGATCTGGGTGAGTCTGGTATAGTCTGGTATCCTAGATTGGAAGATGGAATCTTAGAGGCGAAAAGGATGAACCGACCAATTCTTTTTATGGCGGCGGCTTCGCAGTGCGGTGGCATTCCGGGTGTTTTCTGACCTGGTTATACAGCCACAAAGAACAGTTTGTTCAGTGATCCAGACGTCATTAAAGCTTCCAGAAAATTTATTTGTGTACGAATAGAGTCATATGAAAGTGAGAAGAATCAAAAAATTGTAAGAAGTCATCTAGGAGGAAGATTTGAGAATACCGCTTTTTGTATTATTGCTCCTGACGGCCAGAAGAGATTAACCCGTAGCGGCCGTGGTCCGCAGCACATATCGCGGAATTTTGATGATGTAGCCGTTATAGCTGACCGGTATAAATCAAGAGGAGATATTTTGGACTCTCGTATTCCAGATTTTAATAGTTTTGCATTGGCACTGAATGTTTCATCCGCAGATCAAAAGATTCTTTTGCTTATTGCAGGTGATGAAGACGAAATTGCTGATGCGGGTAAGAGAATTCGGTCTGTTGTATGGGATGAAAGCGTTGTGGGTCGGTTCAATTATGACTTTGAGTCCGATAGTGGTTCTTGGGCTGTTCCTTTATCGTCGAAGAGTAAGAAATCAGGATTCTATATAGTTAGGCCAGGAGAATTTGGCTTAGAGGGAGAAATTGTTAAGTTGCTCCCTTTGAACGCATCAAAGGAAACTCTGCTTCAGGAAATGGCCGCATCGAACAGAGAATATGCTAAAAGGACAAAGAAGAAAGTATATAGCAGTCATGTCGTTGAGGGACGCAAAAAGGGTAAAAGAATTGAAATGGCAATGCCGTTTGGTGAAGACCGCGATGGTGATGGTAAGATCGATCACCGTGGGGGTGTAGGTAATAGAAGGAAATGACTTTATTGATTAGCTGTCCTATTCAGAAGGTCCTCATATAATTTCTTAATTGATTTTGGAAGTTTCTTTTCTGTCCCTTGATAGCATCGCATTTTTTTATCGATAGTAGAACGGAGGGCTTCATTTGCTTTTTCGCGATCAAATTTGATATCTAAGAATTTAAAAAGAGGCTCCATTGCTTTTGATGGGATGTCTTTTTGAAACAGGGAATTGTAATCTACTATGTGTACTGGATATTTGTGCTCGATATTCCAGAAGTTAAGAATTGAATCCTTCCACCCTGCATAAGTTAGGGGTAGGGGCAATTTAGTCTGACGTGTCATTGAACTGGCTGATTCCCAAGGATGACGAAGGACAAATAATACTGAGTCAATGCTGCCATGAATCTGCCATGGATCCATTAAATAACAGAACCTAGGATCTTTAACGATTTTGCTGTTAAGGTCTTTTGACAGTGAAATTATTTGGTCGGATTTTTTTCTGCCGCGTTTCTGAATCAGCGATTTTTTTGAAACTAATGGAGCCAAGGCCAATGAGGAGATTTTTCGTAATCGAATCAATGGATTCTTTGGCCACATCGATTCTATCCATATGTTAGGTGATGACCATGGTCCGAAAAGGAGTTCATGATTGAGCGTATTTACGGATGTGTTTTCAAAGTACCCCTTACTGTTCCACTCATCAGCTTGGACTAATTCTTCATCGGATCCGAAATCCGCTCCTAAACGATGAAGTAATTGGCAGATGAATGAACTTCCGCTCCTAGAGCAGCAGGTGACAATACGCATTAGATTTAGATATGTTTTCTAAACTATAATATCCTTGATGACTTTACCGTGAACATCAGTTAAACGAAAATCTCTGCCAGCATATCGATATGTAAGCTCTGTATGGTTAACCCCCATTAAGTGCAGAATAGTTGCATGCAGATCGTGAAAGTGTATCGGGTTTTTTTCTGCATGGTAGCCATAATCATCGGTGCTTCCGTATTGGATTCCGGGTCTAGTTCCTCCACCAGCTATGAACATGGTGAAGCCGTGTGGATTATGATCGCGTCCATTGTCACCCTGAGCGACCGGAGTCCTTCCGAACTCGCCTCCCCAGAGGACAAGAGTGTCTTCCAAAAGTCCACGCTGTTTTAGATCTGTGATCAATCCTGTCACGGGCTTGTCCATTTCTTTCGAAAGTTTCTCATGTTCTCCACGCAAATTTCCATGTGAATCCCAATATCGGTGAGTTACTTGAACGAATCTCACTCCTGATTCGCTGAGTCTCCTTGCCATGATGCATTGTTTGGCAAATTCTGCAGTTGGGTTTTCGTCTGCTCCGTAGAGTTTATTAATATGCGCTGGTTCTCTAGAAATATCTTGAATCTCGGGCGCTGTCATTTGCATGCGGAAGGCTAGTTCGTAAGATTCTATACGTGATTCTAGATCAGTGTTGAACTTGTGCTTTGCCAGATGTTCGTGATTTAAGGAATTCAAGAGATCTATTTCTTTTCTTTGCTTAGATCGATCCTTTAAAGGGTTATTTATGAAAGGAATTTTCATTTCCTTACTGTTTCCTCGGATCATAGTTCCTCCATAACGAGCAGGAAGAAATGCAGAAGACCAGGCTCCAGATCCTCCGTGACTGCTCGGAGGATTAATTGTTATGAATCCTGGGAGATCATTATTTTCGCTTCCAAGACCATAATTGATCCAAGATCCCATGGACGGACGAGTGAAGGTGTCTGATCCTGTGTGAAGTTCAAGAAGTGCTCCACCGTGCCGGGAATTTGAGCAATGCATTGAATTTAAAAAACAAAGGTCATCCGCAATGGATGAAATATTAGGCAGGAGTTCGCTCACCCATGCTCCGCTCTGACCATGTTGTTTAAAGTTCCAAGGAGATGCCAAAAGGTTGCCGGTCTTAGATGATGCAATGCGCGGTTTATCGTAAGGTAAAGGCTTGCCATTATTTTTTTTTAGGGACTCTTTCGGATCAAATAAATCAAGGGTCGAAGGGCCTCCGTGCATGAAAAGAAAAATGATCCTTTTAGCCTTAGCTAGGCTAGGAGGGAGCGGCACTGATGAGGATTCAGTTGTCAGCATTGCGTTCAATGCGAGTGATCCAAACCCAATGCTACTTCCCTTGAGCATATCTCTTCTGCTAAGAGGGGAGAGTTGGCGATTTAAGCAAAGTCCCATTTTTTCATTCTATATTATTCAATATATAAAAATTCGTTTGATGCAAATAAAGTTCGAGCGAATGCAGCCCATGTGGCCTGTCCGTTGCCTGGTGAATATGTATGAATGAAGTTCTCTGCACGTAAGATCTCTTTTTTGGTCGCGGGTCTAGATAACAGATGAAGAATCATCCAGTTTATTCTATTTGATGTGGGCGTATTTGATGTGGCCTTTTTATGTATTTCGGCCAATGCGTTAGAGCATCTATGGATGAGCGGACTGTTCATGAGATATAGTGCTTGAGGTGCGATCGTGGAACTTTTTCGGTTCCCATTGATCATTGCTGGATCAGGAAAATCAAAAGCATTCTGGCCATCATATCCTGAACTTCTCATCACCGGAAGATATACTGTTCTTTTATTGCTTTTTATGTGCTCTGAAAGTTTATCGCGGTTTGCATATTTGTGCTTCGAGGCAGTTAGCATGGATTTTCCCATGTTTAAATCTATCAGATTGGCTTTAAAGAGAATCGAATCACGAAGAGCTTCTGACTCTAATCTGCGAATTTTCCACCTAGCAAACAACTCATTGTCTGGATCTGCATTTTTAATGGATTCATCTGTAAAAGATGACTGCTGATAAGTTGCAGAGTTCATAATTAATCTGTGCATTGCTTTTATGGACCAATTTGAATGGATGAATTCGAGTGCCAGATAATCAAGTAGTTCAGGGTGAGTTGGCTTTTCCCCCAATGTTCCATAGTTGTCTGGTGTAGGAACGATGCCTCTACCGAAATGCCATCGCCAGATTCTATTAATAATGACCCTAGCAGTCAGTGGATTCTTTTCAGAAGCGATCCAGCGTGCGAGTTCCAGTCGTCCGCTCTGATCGTTAGGCATGGGATGCTGAATTTGTCCTGCTATTGCCGGCGGGAGCCTCCTTGGCACAGTGTCTCCTAATGTCTGGTAATCACCTCTAAGATGAACTCGAACATCTTTGGTCGGATATTCAGTCACGGCTAAAACCTCATAAGGAGGAGGTGAATCTTTTTTAAGTATTGCAACTTCATCCTGAAGTTTCTTCTTGGTATCCTCTTGAATGTCTTTAACAGATATTTTTTTCTCAATCTGTGAAATTTTATTGCGCCGCTCCTTCTCTTCCTTTGTTGATAAATCATGGTGGTGAAGTTGTGCCACAACGTTGTACTTGATGAGTGTTTTTGTGGACATGAAAATACCTGCCAGTCCGTAATAGTCTTCTATGGAAATTGGATCAAATTTATGATCATGGCATCTTGCACATCCGAATGTCATTCCCATAAAAGCACGTCCGGTCGTATCAATTTGTTCATCTGCAATGTCCCTTCTCATTTTATCAGGATCATCACAGGCGAGCATTTTTGGGCCAATAGACAAGAATCCAGCTGCTATCGTTTGTTCGCGTTTTTTGTCGGAGTTTTCTGCCGGTAATAAATCTCCAGCGATTTGCTCGATAATGAATTGATTGAAGGGCTTATCCTGATTGAAAGCATTTATAACATAGTTTCTATACCGATAAGCTTCGGGATGTGCGATATTCTCATCCATTCCGTTGCTGTCAGAATATCTGGCGACATCAAGCCAGTGCCTTCCCCACCGTTCTCCGTAAAGAGGGGAGGCTAGGAGCTGTTCGATGAGTTTGCTCCAAGCATTAGGATTCTTATTTTCTAGATAAGAATTTAATTGTTTAGTTGTTGGAGGGATTCCTAGTAAATCTAGATAGGCTCTCCTCACAAGTTTGTGAGGTTCGGCCCTTTCACTATGTTGATGTCCTGCCTTTTTAATTTTATCCAGAATGAAATTATCGATTGGATTAATAGGCCATTTTGTATTTTGAATATTAGGAATTTTTGGCTCTGAAGGAGAAACGAATGCCCAGAATGGCGTAGATTTTTCCTTAGATGGTCCTATTAGGCTCATCGTAAGGGAAAAAAAAATGATGTGAACGAATAATATCAAAACTAATCAATACCTTGCTTTCAACGAACCTAACCGTCAAGAATGGTGCGGAAAAACAATAATATAAAAATGGCCGAAGATGATGATTATGGTTTGAGTCCAGAAAAAGAAGTCCGAACGATTGACGCTCCTCCTGTCAGTTATTTACCGTCAATACCAAAGAATTACAGTCCTAAGATTGGAATTATTGGGACAGGAGGGATTAGTGATTTTCACTTAAAGGCTTATAAAGTTTGCGGATGGGACGTCGTTGCTATGAATAATAGGACACGTTCAAAGGCAGAGGAGAGGAAGGATAAATTCTTTCCTAACGCCCAAGTTTATGATGATTATCGGGAAATTTTAGATAATGAAGATATTGATGTTGTTGATATAACTCCTCACCCAGATGATCGCATTCCCATAGTTCGTGATGCCCTGGAAGCTGGTAAGCATGTGCTCAGCCAGAAGCCTTTTGTCCTTGATTTGGATCAGGGTGAAGAGCTCGTTTCCTTAGCGGATAAGAATGGAGTTAAATTGGCTGTCAATCAGAACGGTCGTTGGGCTCCTCATTTTTCATACATGAGGAACGCTATCATGGACGGACTAATTGGAAGGGTAGTAAGTGTCGATCTTTCACTGCAATGGGATCAGACATGGATAACAGGTATAGAGGCATTTGAAAGTATCCATCATTTAATACTTTATGATTTTGCTGTTCATTGGTTTGATATTTCAAATTGCTTCATGCGTGGTCAGGACGCAGTCGATGTTTATGCCTCTGCTGTGCGGTTTAACGAGCAGAAATTTTCACCGCCCGCATTAGCATCGGTAATAATTAATTATCCTGAGTCGCAGGTAAGAATGGCCTTCAATTCTCATACCCAGTTAGGGGAGGAAGATGTTACCACAGTAGTGGGAACGAAAGGGACATTGAGGAGTCGTGGGCCAGGCCTTAATGAGCAACCAAAAATGGAAATTTATACGGAGGACGGTGAATGCGTTGTTCCCCTCGATGGTTGTTGGTTTGAAAATGGGTTTCAAGGAACAATGGGAGAACTTTTGTGTGCAATAGAGGAGGGGCGTGAGCCTGATAATAGTGCGCGAGATAACTTACGTTCACTTGCTCTATGCTTTGCTGGAATTGAAAGTGCGGATACAGGTAAAGTTGTTAGGGTCGGAAATGCACGAAAAATAAAACAATAATATATTAATGAGGATGATAAGAGCAGGTCTATTTTTGACGCTTTCTTTAATTGGTACTTTTGTCAGTGCATTAGAACCCATTCCAGACAAATTGGTTGTCCTCGGCTTTGATGATTGTAATAAGTCTGATCGTAACTTTGTAGCTGGGGTTCTTAAAGAATATGGTTTTGGCGCGACCTTTTACGTTACTGAGGGTCTAGGGTTCTTAGGTAATAAAAGGCACTACGTGACTTGGAAAGAGATTAAGGAGTTGAATGACATGGGTTTTGAAATTGGTAATCACACCAAAACTCATCCTAATGTGACGCGAATTTCGCGTGAAAATTTTTCTAAGGAATTGGAACACATCGAAGGTCGCTGCGCTCAATACAAGATTACTAAGCCAACCACATTTGCTTATCCAGGATTCTCTCATGACCTCAAGTCGGTTCAGATACTTAAAGAAAAAGGTTATCATTTTTCCCGCCGTGGAGTGGGTCCGGAATTTAAAGATAGCGGATCTGGATCGAGGGGCCCCGTTTATGATCCATTAGAAGATCATCCGCTACTCATTCCAACGACAGGATACGCTGGCCCAAAATGGGGGATCGAAGATTTAAAATGGGCGATTAGCAAGGCTAGGAACGGAAAAATTGCGGTGATTTGTTTTCATGGCGTCCCTGCTCTGGATCATCCTTGGGTCAATTGTGATCAGGATAAATTCAAAGAGTACATGAAGTTAATGAAGGAGGAGGGATGTGTTGTTATTTCAATGCGCGATCTTTCAAAATATGTTGATTACAAAAAAGGTCCCAGTGATCCTTATGCGCCAATAAAAAAGCGTAAAACAAAATGAATTTTAATTCCAATCGTTATGAGGGAAGGGTAGCTATCGTTACTGGGGGAGCGGACGGTATCGGCAAGGCAATCGCAATTAGACTCGCTGAAGAGGGTGCCAAGGTCTGCATTTTTGATAAGGATATAGAATTACTAGAAAAAACGATTCAAGAGGTTCCCGGATCGAGTTCATTCCAAGTGGATATATCTGATGACTCATCAGTCAGTTCAGCTTTCGATGAGGTCGTGAATGCGGAGGGGAAAATTGATATTGTTGTTCATTGCGCTGGGATCGTTGGGCCGAACGCGAAAAAGATTACTGAAGTCGACGTTAATGATTTTGATCAGGTCTATGCTGTTAATCTTCGAGGATCATTCTCTGTGACGAAATATGCCGTGACGCACATGGAGAAACAAAATTACGGAAGGGTATTACTTTTTGCTTCTATTGCTGGGAAGGAAGGTAATGCTGGGATGACTGCATATTCGGCGACTAAGGCCGGGGTTCTTGGTTTAACAAAGAGCGCAGCAAAAGATTATGCAGAAACGGGAATTACAATAAACACTATTGCGCCAGCAGTGATTCGCACAGCGATGGTTGATGCTCTTGATCAGTGGCAAGTTGATTATATGACTGAAAAAATTCCAATGAAGAGGTGTGGAACACTCGAAGAGGTCACGTCTTTAGCTTGTTGGATAGTTTCAGAAGAGGCCAGCTTTAATACGGGAGCCGTTTTTGATCTGAGCGGCGGTAGGGCCACTTACTAAATATGATTAACTGCCTGTGAATTGGAGATAAACTTGTAGTGTTTCTTCAGCCATTTTTTTAGCGCTAAATAATTCAAAGGTGTTTTTACGTCCCATTTCACCTAATTGATTTGCATAATCTTTGTCTTTTATTAAGCGTACTATTTCTTTGGCTAAAGATTTTGAATCTGTAGGATTATATAATATTCCACCCTCGGTTTTCGCTAACATTTCTGGAAAGATCCCATGGTCAGGCTGAACCACGGGTATTCCGCAGGCCTGAGCTTCCAGAACAGAGAGGCCCTTAGGTTCTTCATGGGTGGTTGGAAGAGAAAAAATATCAATTTTCCCTAAGAAATCTTTCTTTTTGTCCAGATCTGGTGATCCGACATGATCGAAGAAGTTAATGAGATTTGCTGATTTTAATTTATCTATTTGTTGATTGAAAAAGTTTTGATCGGATGGACTCAGCCATCCGCCAGCGCATAGTCGGGCATTGCTCAGATTGTATTTTTGATGAATTTCAATGAATGCATCCACGATGTTATGGAATCCTTTTTCCGGAGCCAATCGGCCAAAGTATCCTATCGTCGGATCCTTAACGGGATGACGAGTGAAATCATTGAATTCATCAGTGTCTACTCCCAGATTAACTAGATGAAACTTTTCTTCAGGAACTTCCAATAAATCAGCCATTTTCTTGGCATAGAATTGACTGAAAGTTATGAACCCATCGATATGTGATGCGAGTCGTCTCAGCTCGGATATGACAAGGCTTCTGTGTGATTCTGTTAATTCATCAAGGAAAAGGTCATCTCCTTGCAAGGTAACGATGACAGGTGAATTCAGCTCACGCTTCATTGACGGAACAAATCCAGCAATGAATAGATTGGTGAGATTGATAAGATCAGGTTTTGATTCTTTTTTTATCCATTGAACGGCTCTTTTCAGGGACTGCCGCTGATTGCCTTTCTCGCCACGCAGTATTGACAATGTGAGCTCACCAAGATTTTCAGCTTCGATTTCAATTTTTCTTTTTTTAGTTAAGGACCTGACAATACCAGGATGGTCCAGCCACTTTGTCATAAATCCTGGCAAGTATCGGAACGGAGGAAATTTCTGCTCCAGATAGACACTGATGCCACCGTATAGCAGTGCATTATCACTTGAGTCTTCTCCTTCTACTGTGATCGGAGTGTAGGCAGGTACCAAAATTACTGAACAATCCAAATCGCGGAGCTTTTTTACGAGAATGTTATCTCGCAAACAGCTGCCACATATCATTTCCGCGGCTCCGGCAGTTACGTATGTTACTCGCATCGTATGGTTAACCTCACTTTCCGGTATTAAAATGTAAGGTCAAGGGTTGGAGAAGGTTGATTTATCATGGAACAGAAGCACATTCCCAAATGCTACAAAGCAACATAATCTTTCAGCGCATTTCAGAGGAGCTTTCTTTACAGATTTTTCAATATCTTAAGGGAGATGAAAAAGAAGCCTATAAATCAGTACTGGCAAGTCTTGCCCAGAACCACAATTTGCGCCCAATATTCATCCAAAAAAAACCTGTAGATAAACAAATTAGCTGGATGATTGGTAACCTGAAGTTGAAAACTAGCAGTGAAATTGCCGATCAGGTACTTCAGGTGTGGCTGCTAAAAGCAAAAAAGGATATGTTGATCGGTTTTCTGGATCAATTAGGCATTGAACATGACGGAGAAGGTTCAGTCGAAGGTGATTTGCCTAAAAAATTAGATGAGAAGAAACTCAAGAAAGCAGTAGATGAAATGTTGGAAGCGCACTCAGAAGAAGAAGTGAAGGTTTACCTCAACCTTTTCCAGTCGCAACGGTCCGGAGGATGGAAAGAGCTCAATGAATTGATTGAGTCAGATGAGCGTCTGTCTTTTTAATTGCTAATTAAAGAAGTGCCCAATTGCTTCAGCGACTCCTGAACCTGAATTTTGTGAAGCTATATAGCCACCTTGTTTTTTAACTGTATCTTTAACTGATTGCACGGAATTAGCAGGACAGGCAATCATTGATGCAATTCCTTTATCTAGCATTGAGAGATCATTATGATTGTCCCCGATCACAAATGTGTTCTTAGGAGGAATTCCTATCAGTTCTCCGAGCGAAGCGGCCGCGGTTCCTTTGTTATAATTTGAATGTGCAAAGCGTAGATAAATTGAGTTCCTTTCGTATGATAAGTTTTTCGGTGACGAGTTGATGAGCTCTTTCTGAATCAGTTCACATAATTGATCCATTTCTTCATCACTAGTAGCAATGATTGCTGCGGGCTCATCTGAACTGGCGACCCACTTTGCTTTGCTTTGTCCTTCAACGAAGAGTTTTATTCGATTCAAAAACTTTCGATTCTTTTTGAATAGTTTTAAGTGATCCTTTCGGCATTTTTTGTTCCAATTTCCGTAATCGATCCATCGTCTGAATTGATTTGGTTGATAAATTTCACGTTCCCACACAATGAGGTAATCAGGAATGTCGCGTAACCCGCACCGATGCATTCCTTCCATTGCCTCAATCAGGGATCGGCCCGTATTAATAGCAAAAACAGCTCCTTGGGCGCGCAGCTCTTCGAGTGAACTCATGAGGAGCGGATCAACTTCGGTGCTGTTATTTGGATCAATGAATGTACCATCAAAATCAAAGCACAGTAGCCATTGGGGTTTCATGATGTTCATTGATGGACTGAGAACTTATCATGTTAGCCATTAATTTCCAGAGTTCCATGCATTTTCATTACTGGATCTTTTCATTAAATTTGTGTTATTGTATTCTTATGAAATCAGCATACGAACTTGCCATGGAGCGTTTAGAGAAGGAGTCTCCGCAGGAATCATTGACCGAAGAGCAGAAAGAGTTGATTTCGGAGATAGAAAAAAAATACTCTGCTAAAATTGCAGAGCGTGAAGTTTTTCTCCGCAGCAAGATACAAGAATCCTTATCGGAAGGTCAATTTGAAGAAGCGGAGCAGATTAAAGATGAACTGAGCCGGGAACTGAAGTCACTTCGTATGCGTAGTGAATCTGAAAAGGAGAAAGTCAGAGGCAATTAGTTCATTCACTAACTGCATTGGTTTATCATGAGACCCTCAGGACGCTAGGCCGCAGTCAAGTTCAGTAACCATCAGGTGCGGATTAGAGAATTCTGATTCGTTCTTATTTCCGGAATTTCCAACGACCAGACTGATCGATTTAAATTCAGGGAGATGAAGGGCAGGGAGTAGAATCTTTTCTTCACCTACAGTGAGTTTTGGGATGTAGATACTCTTTATTTTTTCAAATTCTAAGCACATAAAAATAGAGCTTTCAGATTCTATCTGTGATTGGTCAAGATAGCCTATGACTCCTTGTCCATTGATTGGATCAATGACTTCACCATTACTGGGATTTAGTGAGACAGCGATGCCTCCCTGAAGGTCCATTGATTTAGCTTCGAGCCTATGACTGTCCAGTATTCCTAAAAATAATCTCTGAGCTTTATTGTAGAGTTTTAGCTCAAGCTCAAAAATGACTTCTCCGCTAATCAACTCGATCTCAGCGTCATGCAGCCGAGTGAGGTTGAAGCGTTGGTTGCCGAACTCTGTGGGGTGCGTACTCATTGATTCAATTTTTTAAGGCAAAGCTCAATAATTTCAGATTTACTGAATTTAAATAATTATTAAAATTATAATATATTACCATTAATATCATATTTAATTATAATTACCATAAAAAAGTACAAACTTAGCGAACTTTTCAGCTATTAAGCCGATTTATTCAGATTTTGAGGCTTTTTCGAACTCATTCCGCCAGTACTGGAGCCTTTCCCCGATCCGTTTTTCCTGCCCATTTTCAGTAGGCTCATAGTATTGCCGACCTTCTGGGAGATAAGCCTGTGGAATGTATCCACCCTCAAAATCATGGCTGTATAAATAGCCTTCACCGTGGCCCAACTGTTTTGCCCCTTTGTAGTGCCCATCTCTCAGATGCTTAGGCACTGCGAGAGTTCTTCCTCCCTCAATATCTTTTTTTGCTGCCATTAAACCGGCATAGGACCGATTACTTTTTGGTGCAGTGGCTATATATACTGATGCATGAGCCAGAGTGATTTGAGCTTCTGGTAAGCCAATGAAATCTATTGCTTGCTGCGCTGCTACTGCGACCCTCAGCGCATTTGAATCTGCGAGCCCCACATCCTCAGAAGCTGCGATTACTATTCTGCGTGCAATGAATCTTATATCTTCTCCTGCGTATAACATCTTTGCCAACCAGTACAGGGTAGCGTCTGGATCTGATCCCCGCATGGATTTAATGAATGCGCTTATTGTATCGTAATGAGCGTCACCGTCCCCATCATACACGACTGCCTTCTGTTGGATCGATTCTTCAGCGACCGTAATATCAAAGTTAATAATCTTAGACTTGTTTGGTTTGCTCGTGATGACGCCAAGTTCAAGTGCGTTCAGGCACTTTCTGGCATCGCCATCTGATTTTGTGACAAGTAACTTAATGGCCTCTTTAGCTATTTTAATCTTAAGTTTACCGTATCCTCTTTCTGAATCCTTGATAGCAAGATCAATTAACTCTTCAAGGTCCTCATCTTGCAATGGTTCCAGTGCAAAGACTTGTGAACGGGAAACTAATGGGCTGTTCACATAGAAGAAGGGATTATGAGTAGTTGCACCAATGAATCTTACGGTCCCTCTTTCAATGTGCGGGAGGAGGACATCCTGCTGAGCCTTGTTAAAGCGATGTATTTCATCAACGAACAATGTTGTTGTGGAGTTATGTAACCTGTTAAGCGACTCGGCGGACTCTACGGACTTACGTATTTCCGCGACATTGCTTTCGACTCCGCTCAAATTAAGGAAACGTGATTGGCTATGATTGGATATGACTTTGGCTAAGCTCGTTTTGCCTACTCCGGGAGGGCCGTAAAATATTAATGAAGCGAAACGATCAGCTTCCACCGCCCTTCTGAGCAGTTTTCCTTCACCCAAAATATGTTTTTGCCCGACATATTCGTCCAGTGATCGGGGCCTCATGCGTGCGGCTAATGGGACCGATGAGTCGATCGATGAAACCGAATCTTCTAATTCAGTTTCAACTTCATTTTCGAAGAAGTCGTTCATCTTTATTTTTTTTGACAGTGAAATTAAATCTCAAAGGCAAGTAGTCCTTCCGGTTTTTCCTTTTCAATGATGTCATGAATACTGCATTGATCGAGATGATTGATGACGAGTTCACTTAATTCAGAAAAGCATTCCTCGAGTCCAGTCCCTGGCCTATTGCCTGTGGATAAACCTATTGGGTCAAATGGGCCGTCGATAATTTCGAGGATGCTTCCTAATGATATTTCTGAAGGATCTTTTTCCAGATAGTACCCGCCGCTGGCTCCTCTTTTACTTCTCAGTGTCCCGGCCTTCTTGAGTGATAAGAGAATTTGTTCGAGGAATTTTATAGGTATGGATTCGGAATTGGAAAGTTCACTGATTTGAAGCGGAACGTTCCTAGGGTTGCGTGCAATCCCAATCACTGCCCGCATAGCATATTCCGCTTTTTTGGAAATCTTCATTTTAAAACTCGATTCTATACCTTGCAGGTAGGGATTCAAGCCTAGGGATTGTTCTTTGTCTTTTTTAGACGACTTGCAATTTAATCAGTAAAGCACGATGGTTCATTAACCCAATTTGGGGGCGCTTTGGTTTCGACTGATGATATGAAACTTGAGTTGCATGCCGAGGATGATCTGTTGGCCTCGTAAAAAAGCAGATCAAAACATATAAATGCAGATTCTAACGAATTAGCTCTCGCTGCTTAATCAGCGACGCCTCGCTCCTGACGCCTGTTAGGGGGACGAGGCGACGACAACAGGCTAGGCTTTCTTCGGGGTGTCCGCGCAGTCAGCTCAAATAAAACAGGGCAAACGGAACAACTGAGTTTTTTGGATGCACTTACTGTTCTATAATAAGCACCAAATAAGCATGTAGACGCTTAAGCAGAGTCTCATGAGGACAGGGGTTCGACTCCCCTCGCCTCCACTTAACTTGCTCATGGTTAATGTGGGTACGACTCAATTTCAAGGAGAGGTACATTAAATAAAGAAAATAATTTATCTTAATTTAAAATATTTCGAGGAATTCTTATTAAGAAATAACAAATTCTAAAATATGAAACTTCGAGAGGTTATTCCCGCCCCTAAAGATATTATCATGAAGATTGGTTCCGCCGTTCTCTTTACCGTTTCGATTTTGGTGACTACGGCTGCCCAGGCCCAGTCGGTCGCTGACAATTGGCATCAGTGGCGTGGTCCGGAAAATAATGGCGTCTCCCGCACCGCGGATCCACCTGTAGAGTGGAGCGAAGAGAAGAACGTTGCGTGGAAAATTGAAATAGGAGGCCATGGAACCTCCAGCCCGATCGTGTGGGGCAACAAAGTATTTGTGACTACGGCCGTCAATACCGAGAAAGTCGATCCTTCATTGCCGAAGCCGGAAGATCAGCCAGAGAGGGTCTTCGGGATCAAGCATCCCAATACCAGTTACCAAATGACGGTACTCTGCATTGATAAAAGTACGGGAAAGGAGCTTTGGCGGGACGTAGCAAGAACCTTGGTTCCACACGAGGGCCATCACAGAGACGCCAGTTTCGCTTCGGCTTCGCCCTTCTGCGATGATAAGCGAATATATTGCTGGTTCGGATCTGGCGGATTGTTTGCCTACAGCCACGATGGAAAGAAACTTTGGGAGCGTGACCTTGGAAGGGCGAAAATGGGTGCGAGCTTGGGCGAAGGTAGCTCGCCGGTGGTCCACGACGGAAAAATCGTGATCGTCCGTGACCATGCCGGGCAATCGACTATTGAAGTGTTGGATGCCAATAGCGGGAAGCCCATATGGAAAAAGGATAGGGACGAGGGTAACGCCTGGGCGACGCCGGCAATAGCGAAGCACAACGGGGTGACGCAGGTCATCACCTGCGCATCGAATAAGGTCCGTAGCTACAACCTCAAAACCGGTGAAATTATTTGGGAGACAAAAGGTCTGACAGGAAACTGCACTCCGTGCCCGATCGTCGATGACGAAGTCGTCTATTGTATGAGTGGCTACGAGGGATATTCGCTGCTCGCTATTCCGATCACAGGCAAAGGAGATGTGACGGACTCAGTCCTTTGGAAAGTCAATAGGGGCACACCTTATGTGCCCTCGCCGATCTTCTATGATGGCCTGCTCTATTTCACCCAGTCGAATCAGAACATCATGACTTGCGTCGATGTTAAGGATGGTAGTCGGGTAATTGAGAGGGATCGGCTGCCCGGTCTCGGTGGAGTTTACTCTTCGCCGGTAGGGGCCGCTGGCCGGATCTATATGACGGACCGTAAGGGTACAATCTTGGTGTTGGCGCGGGGGCGTGAGACGAAGGTGCTCGCCACTAACGAACTGGATGACAACTTTCACGCTTCTCCGGCCCTGGCGGGTAAACAGCTCTTTCTGCGTGGGATGCGTTTTCTCTACTGTCTCGAAGAGGGGAGGACTCCGGTAAAACAAAAGGTTGTCTCGAAACTGCCTGCTGAAAAAAAACCGCCGACTGCCTCATCTGCGAAGTCAACTCACGGTTTACTTATGCAGATCGCAAAACGTGAATTGCCCAAGGATTACCCGGCAGGCAAAGGTCACCAGCCATTTGTCGATAAATGGTTTGCGAACGCTCCCCCTGAAAAGTCCAGTCGGGTGGGTCAGCTCTGGAAGGAACAGGAACGCCTGTTCCCCAATATGAAGAATCGCGGGGCATCCTTCATTAAGATTCTCGACTACGTCCGAACTAACGGGGGCAAACCGAAGGCCCCGAAGCAGCAGGGTAATGCTAATCCCCATATCAAGCGAGTGGTGAAAGCTGAAATTCGGGTTGAGGAGGGTAAGCCTTCTGGCGAGCGCGGCTCGGTTTCTGGCCTTGTCAGGAATCAAGATGGCGAGCCGATGGGTGGGGTGATGATCTCCGCATTCGACAAGGGCCGGCGAATGACTACCTCGGTTTTCTCGCAACCGGACGGCAAGTTTCGGATCGACGATCTAGCCGAGGGTGACGTTCGGGTTCGGGCTCGTCTGTCTGGTCAACGCGACAAGTGGATCGAGAATGTGGAACTCGGCCAGGATGCCATTGCGATCACGATGGAGTCGGCCACCGGCAAGGAACTGGAAGCGCAGCGCCCCGCCAGCAGTGCCTTTGCTCAGCTGACATTCGAGAGCCCGCGCGACAGGTTGAACTTCAAGATGATGTGCGCCTACTGCCACCAGATTGGAACACCGGCTTTTCGGTCGCCTGAACAACCGGTCGACTGGGAGACCATGATTACGAGAATGAATGGATTTGGTGGCCTCTATCCCCATACCAAGAAGACGATCGTCCAGCGTATCATCGACACCTACAAGGACGATGCGGTCGATAGCTGGCCCGAGTATGTCCCGCCGCCGGCACCGACTGGCATGGTGACAAAGGCGAAGATCACCGCATGGGAGTTGGGGGAGGAGTATGTGGGCTCATTCCACGATCTCGAAGTGGGGGATGACGGCCTCGCCTACGTGGTCCACATTGGCAAGCAGTATACGGCCACCCTCGATCCGAAGACCGGGGAGCGGATTTACTATCGCCTGCCCCGCGGCTCGCACGGTCCACATTCCATCGAGCCGGACAATGAAGGACAGATGTGGCTGACACTTTGCGTTAGCGGCGAGATGGCGAAATTCGATCTTCAAACGAAGGAGTACACGATCACTTCCAGCGCCGAACCGCCCGCTGATCGAGGCTCCTGGCCACACACGTTGCGGGTCGATCCCAAGGACCCGGAAGGACTCATTTGGTACACCGATGCCGGCCGTAACTCGGTCTTCCGGTTGCACCCAAAGACACTCGAGCGGAAGGAGTATCATCTGCTTGAAGCCGGCCAGGTGAAAGCCGGCGGGAAGGGCGAGTCGCGCGGGATTACTCCCTACGGTCTCGATTACTCTCCGGTCGACGGAATGATCTGGTACTCCAAGCTCAACGGCAATCGCATCGGCCGGATCGATCCGAAAGTTCCGGACGGTGACGTCACGGAGTGGAACCCACCGTTTCGCGGGCCGCGTCGGCTCCACGTTGCCCCGGACGGCATGGTGTGGGTGCCGGGGTTCGGCTCCGGCGTGTTCGGCAAATTCGACCCCAAGACAGAAGAATGGACGACCTATCCGCTGCCCGACTATATCAACCAGATTCCCTACGCTCTCAACGTCGCTCCTGACGGCATGGTCTGGATCTGCGGCACCCACAACGACACACTATACCGCTTCAACCCGGAGACAGAATACCTCATCGAGTTTCCGCTGCCATTTCGAGTCAGCTACACCCGCGAGATCGAGTTCGACAAGGATGGCAACGTCTGGACCAGCACGAGCGGGCCGGCGCGGCACATGGAGAACGCCTGCGGCACCCTCATCAAGCTGGAGATTCCCGAGGGTATCAAGGAATCCGGTGGCATGAAGCTGACGCCGATCGAGCTCAGCCCGGAGGAGCAGGGAGTGCAGTCGGTCGCGGCGCAGCAGGAGGAAGCTAAGAAACTCGGTGCCCTCCTCGCTAAGATCGAGGCTCGCGCGCTGCCCAAGGAATATCATGGCGAGCCTCATCAGGAGTATGTCGACCGGATCATGGGAGGATTGACCGACGACCAACGCGGGCACGTGGGACGTCTGTTCAACAAGCGTCGCAAGGCCGAGGTGGGGATGGAGAATGCCGGGCATTCTTTCGTCCGGATTCTCGACTATGTTGCGAAGGGGGGGCGAAGCACGGAGATTCCCGCCGAGCCTGGCCCCGGTACACCTTCGCAGCCCAAGCCGTCCGGGAACTCGATCGGGGAACGCGGAAAGCCGCCCAGGGAGATGGAATCGGGCAAGGACATTATCAAGGTGATCCAATCCGGAAAGTTCGATTCGTCTCCCTTTGATGCGGTGGATCTGGCCCTGAAGCAAAAGGATCCCAATGCCCGTGGTTCGGCTCTTTCGGCCGCATTCGGGCGACTGGGAGGTGGTGTCGGGGGCATTGAACTCGAAGATGTCGTGAAGCGCCTGAATTCGCTGAAGAGTGAGAGAAACAAAGACTTTGCAATTAATGGGATGGCCCACGGTCTGGCCTCGTCCGATCCGGAGGTGGCTTTGAAATGGGCCAACAAGATTTCAGACAAAGGGTTTCGCGACATCGTGTTAGCGAACCTGAATCGACGGATCGAAAAGCAGCCTTCCCGTCCGCCAAAAAAGAAAAAAGGGGAAGGCTCCACTTCGCCGGCCGAGTCGATAGAAAAGAAAACCGGCATCCACCGGCTCGACAGCTCCCTCCGGGCGCCCTTTGATGCCTTTGTCTATGTGAACCGGATTCCTGACCGGGCACGAGAGGACGAATCACCGAAGAATTTTGCAGGTCGCATTTATGGTCGCTTGGCCAACCAGGAAGGTCGAATCCAGATCAAACTCCCACCAGGGATGGACCTTTCGGCTTATCGTGGCTTCAAGACGTTTCTGGGATCTGAAGGTAACCCGGCGATCTCGAATTGTGCGGCGTGCCATGCGGGACCGGAGTTTCCTGCGGAGGGTTCCTCGCTCCGAAACCTGAAACTTACCGAAGAAAAATTGGAATCGATCATTCGTGGGAAAATGGCCAAGGCAGCAGGCGGGGACGCAAATTACGCGGGCTTGAAAATCGATGAAGGGGATGTCGCAGAATTGATTTCGTTTCTGCAATCTTTGAAACGGGTCAGTGACGAGCGGTTCCGTGAATTGATTATTGATGTCAAAGTCACAGACGTTACCGCAGAGGTTGCTCCGGTAGCCCCTGCTGTTCCCGCTTTGCGCGGAACCGTTCGCTTCGAAGGCCTACGACCCGAGCGCAACCGGCTCCCGATGGACGAACCGAGCCGCAAACTCTACAACGGAAAGCCCGCTTTCGACGAAAGCATTCTGATTAGTAAGTCCGGTGGTCTCTCCAATGTCTTTGTCCATGTGAAGACCCCAGTGAGGGGAGATTTTCCAGTACCGAAGGCTCCCGCTGTCATCGACCAGCAGAAATCGGTATTCCGGCCCCGAGTCCAGGGGTTGCGGGTTGGGCAGGAGCTCGTTATGAAAAATGGCGATCCCTTCATTCATAATATTCGTTCCCTCTCCCGGAAGAATCGCCCATTCAATATCGCCCAACCGACCGGCTCACCTGATCGCAGGAAGACCTTTGAAGCGGCCGAGGGACCCATCACGATCAAATGTGACTTCCATCGCTGGATGACGGCGCACTTCTGGGTGATGGATCACCCCTTCTTTGCGGTGACGGATAACGAGGGGCGCTTCTCGATTCCCAACTTACCGCCGGGCAAGTACACCCTCGCGGCCTGGCACGAGGTCTTTGGAGAACAGGAGGTAAAAGTCACGGTGGGGAAGGACTCCCCATCTGTTGCTGGATTCACCTTTAGTCCGAAAAAAGATTAATGCGTCCGACCGGAATCATCGCGGCGTTTGGCTTCGCTCTGGCCACGGTTCAGGTTTCTGCGGAGGAGCAGCGTCCGAACGTCGTCACTCTACTTGTCGACGACTTGGGGTACCGCGACCTCGGCTGTTACGGTGGTCCCGTCAAGACCCCGATCCTCGACAAGTTGGCCGCCGATGGCGTGCGCTTCATCGACTTCCATTCCGGAGCGCCGGTCTGCTCCCCTTCGCGCGCCACCTTTCTCACCGGTCGCAACCACATCCGGGCCGGAGTCTATTCCGTCCTCAGTGAACAGCGTCACCGAATGCATCTGCTTCGGAGTGAAACGACGCTCGCCGAAGTCCTGAAAGACGAAGGCTACGGCACCGCTCACTTTGGTAAATGGCATCTCGGTATGCCGGTAAACAATCGCGACAACCCCAC
>LWDU01039390.1_pt1 | contig 172997 bp, 152 predicted proteins | sample 727161 | NCBI WGS metagenome assembly LWDU01 (sample SAMN04566230, study PRJNA314399) | hydrothermal vent metagenome | isolation source: deep sea hydrothermal plume seawater | place: Mexico: Gulf of California, Guaymas Basin | collected 2004-07-11
GAGGTCGAATTCGAAGACCAGGAAGTCAGGGTCCACGCAGCGATCGCATTGGAGGCAGACCTTGCAGGCCGTGTACCCCCTGCCGAGGAAGACCCGTCGTTATTCATCCCGTCGTTCAAACTGCTTGGCATTGAAATACGAGTTTTCCCTTCAACCAGAATAGAATCCGGTCTTCTTGAGACTTTGGTGGTTGGTGATTTCCTCGAAGTCAGGGGAATTGTAAATGCCCAAGGTGTCATCACGGCATCTAGAGTCGAACTCAAGGAGGGAATCAACAAGATTCGCTTGGATGGGCCCGTTGAACAGTTTGATGAGACGACCGGCCAGTTCACGATCCTAGGCGTGCCCGTGTTCACGGGCGTGGACACGGTCACGGGCAAAAAAACTAAGTTCAACATCGATGATTCCATGGAGCCGCCTGAAGAAGATGTCCCGATTTCGTGTTTCTTTGAAATTCTCAACGAAGGCGACTTCGTTGAGGTGAGAGGGTTCGACTCCGAGATCTTTTCCGAAGATAACCCGGCAAAGGATGTCACACTCGTCACGGCAGAAGGATGTCCCCCCACCTGAAGTCAGCCCAGCTTCAAGTCTTCCGCGATTTGAGTAATGAACGCGAGCCCGTCGTCCACAGGTGACACGCCGGGCGCGAGTTCCGGCGCCGTGAATCCACGCATCAGGACGAGCCTCGACACGCCAAGGTCTGCGTATCGCTTGACCATGTCTAGATCGACTGGCCCCGGTGGCGTGATGCTGATGTCAAGCTCGCCCAATGACGCGGGCCGCTCGACGCGCTTTGCCGCTTCACGAAGTCCCTCGATGCAGTTCGCTGTGGCGTCGAGGTCTTGGAAGAACCCGTACCACTCGTCTCCTTGTGCGACGGCGCGCCGAAAAGCAGGGGGCGACATGCCGCCGATCACGAAGGGTGGATGAGGTTGTTGTATCGGGCGCGGGTTTGACTGCACGCCAGAGATCTGGGTGAACTGTCCTTCGAACTCCGGCTTGTCCTGGGTCCAGAGTGCGCGAATGGCTTCGATGTGTTCCGACACTCTCGCGCCACGTTCTTCGTACGGAACGCCAATCACGTCGAACTCTTGTTTGACGTAACCAACGCCAATGCCGAACAGCAAACGGCCGTTCGACAGGACGTCGATGCCCGCGAGTTCTTTTGCAAGAACAACAGGGTTGCGTTGGGCGAGCAAGATGATGCCGCTGCCGAGCTTGATCCGTTCGGTTGCCGCGGCGGCAAAGGCAAGGGTTGCGATCGTGTCGACCATCGGAGTTTCGGGAGGGATGGGCGACGGAGGCACCTGCGGGTCAACGACGACCAGGTGTTCCCCGGTCCAAAGGGATTCGAAGCCCGCGTCTTCCGCGGTCCGGGCCAAGCGCAAGATTGCCTCGCGGTTGGTGAAGACACCCATGTTGAGTCCGAAGTACCCGATCTTCATTTGATTGCTCCTTGATGTACAATTGTACGCCGAAGGCCTTGGATTCAATCACGGATCCGGCTCGCGTTTCGATCCGAGCGCCCTCTACGGCGCTGCAATGTAAAACACTGAGGTCAATCCGTCGGTGAAAATCCGACCTGGCATTCCGCGATCGGGGTCCATGTCCAACGAACCGAGTGAGAGCGTAAGCTACGCAGCTGCAGAACCCGGCTACTTCGAAAAGCGCGGGCTACGCCGATTCGCCGGGGTGTGGTCGTTGTGGGCGCTGGGCGTAGGCGCCGTCATTTCCGGCGATTTTTTTGGTTGGAACTTCGGCTTGTTAGCCGGAGGCTTTGGCGGCCTCTTGGTCGCGACCGCAATCGTGGCCGTCATGTATGTCGGCCTGTGTTACTCGATTGCTGAATTGAGTCCCGCGCTCCCCCACACCGGCGGCGCTTATTCGTTTGGGCGCACGGCCTTCGGACCCTGGGGTGGGTTCATTACGGGGCTCGCCGAGAGCATCGAATACGTACTGACTCCCGCCGTAATCGTTGTAGGCATTGCGGGTTATATGGGCACGATTGCAGAAGCATCATTTGGTGTCGTAATTCCGGCGCCGGTTTGGTGGGCTGTGTTCTACGCGCTGTTCGTTGGGATCAACATCTCGGGCGTTGAACTCACCTTTCGATTAACAGTGGCGATCACGATTCTCGCGCTCGCAGTCCTCGTCGTTTTCTGGATCGGAGCCATCCCGCACTTTCGTTGGGAGCACGCCCTGGATATCGCTCCGAAAGAGGGGGGGTCGCTTTGGTTCCCGAACGGGTTGTCGGGCATTACGGCATCGCTCCCCTTCGCGATCTGGTTCTATCTCGCAATCGAACAACTTCCCTTGGCTGCAGAAGAAAGCCATGACCCTAAGCGCGATATGCCGCGTGCGTTGTTGTGGGGCATCGCGACCTTGATCGTGGCGTCAGTGCTTACGCTGTTCCTCAATGCGGGCATCGCGCCCGGCGCGGCGAAGGTCGGAGCTTCCGAAGAGCCTCTCTTCCTTGCTTTTCGGACGATATTCGGAGACGGGGTCGGGACGACTGTGCTTTCGCTGGCCGCCGTCGTGGGTCTCGTCGCAAGTTTTCATGCGATTATCTACGCCTACGGTCGCAACATCTATTCGCTGTCTCGCGCCGGTTACTTTCCGCGCTGGATGTCGATCACACATCCCACACGCAAGACCCCTCACGTTGCGCTCGTTGTTGGGGCAGTCACAGGCTATGCGGTCGCGCTCGTGATCGAATATGGAGAAGCGTGGTTCGGCGGTGTGCCGGTCGGTGGCGTGCTTCTCAACATGGCGGTCTTTGGCGCGGTGATCGCCTACGTGATGCAGATGGCGGCATACTGGCGCATTAAATCGATGACCCAGCTCGCGCGTCCCTACTTGAGTCCACTTGGAAGAACGGGCGCCGCCGTCGCAGGTGGGATCGCTGCCCTGACGCTGATCTTTCTGTTTATCAATCCGGACTACCGCCCTGGTGTTTATGGCGTTGCGGGATGGTTTTCACTTTCACTTGTCTACTTCGCACTCTACGCCCGGCACCGCATCACCCTTTCACCGGAAGAAGAGTTTGCGATGGAGGCGCGGCGAAGCCAGGTCTCGTGAACAGAAGCCAGAGCTCATAAACAGAAGCCAGAGCTCATGAATTGAAGCGCAGGCTCATGAATCCCGGTCGCATCGGAACCCATTTGGGCAACCGTGAGGTGTGGAAGAGTGGATGGCAAGGAGGCGCGCCCGTGAAGCCAACCGAATCGTACGAAGTTCTGATGCGATTGATGGGCGAGCGACAGCGCAAGGTCCCCAAGAGCACGCAGATCCATGCGAGCGTGAGAGAGCGCTGGGAGGCGGCGATGCGCAAAAAGTATCGCCCGCAAACTTGAAGAAGTTTGTTAAAAAGCATGACTGGCCAACCTGTGGAAAGACTGACCGTGGCGATCGCGTAACGTCTGCCACCCAACAATGAGAAACATCGTGGAGTAAATGAATATGTCGGAGCGCTTCGTCGGCAAGACGGTGATCGTGACAGGTGCGGCAGGGGGGATCGGGCTGGCGGCGGTCGAGCGCTTCGCGAGCGAAGGCGCACAGATCGTCGCGGTGGACTTGAAACAGAGCCCGCTAGAGGACGCGCTGGCGCTCGCAAAGACTGCCGGTGTTGACGCCATCGCGGTTGGAGCCGATGTTTCTGACGCGGCTGACGTGCGGCGCTACATCGGCGAAGCGGTCTCGCGCTTCGGCGGCGTCGACGGCTTGTTCAATAATGCGGGGATCGAAGGGGCGGTGGCTCCCATCGAAGAATATCCCGACGATGTTTTTGACAAGGTCATGTCCGTCAATGTGAAGGGCGTCTTCCTTGGCATGAAGCACATCGCACCCGTGCTGCGAAACCGAGGTGGCGGAGCGATCGTGAACACGTCGTCCGTCGCAGGGCTCACGGGCAACGCTGTCATTTCGGCCTACGTGGCGAGCAAGCATGCGGTGATCGGCTTGACGCGTTGTGGCGCGCAGGCGTACGCGGCCGAAGGCATTCGTGTGAACGCGGTCTGCCCGTCTCCGATCGACACGCGAATGATGCGTTCGCTCGAAGAGGGTTTGCGCGCAAACATGGACGATGCGGAGGAACCCGTTGATGTGGTGGCCGCCATGCAGGCGTCGATCCCGGCCGGTCGCTACGGAACGCCGGCTGAGGTCGCAGCGTTGGTCGCGTTCTTGATGAGCGATGAAGCGTCGTTCATGAACGGCGGCGTCCACACGATCGATGGCGGCATGACGTCAGCTTGAACGATTTCGTTCTGCGGAGCGATCGATTGGCGCGGGGTTACAAGGCGATCAATAAGTAAACGACCGCTATCGCCAATTGCATTGCAGCGTAGGGGACCGCACGCTTGACGAAGTCTGCGAACGAAAGTGCGATTTTGTTTTTGTGGATGATCGTGACGGCGACGAGGGTCGAGGCGGAGCCGATCGGGGTGATGTTGCCCCCGAGGTTGGCGCCAAAGATGACGGCCCACCAGTAGGGCGAGTCCCCGCTCAGTTCGAGTCCAGCCAAGATCTTCGCCAGCATTGCGGCGAGCGGGATGTTGTCTGTCACGCTGCTCGCTACCGCGCTTGCGACGAGCAGCGCGCTGGGCCCGGCGGTTTCGCCAAGACTCAAGATCGGTTCGAGACCCAGGCCGATCAAGTGAAGGACCTGCGCGTGCTCCATCACGTTAATGACGATGAAGAGTGCGGCAAAGAAGGCAAGCAGGTCCCAGTCTATTTCCCGGTAGAAGCGGTCGGCCGTCGCCTTGTGTTGCACGAGTGCCACGATCGCGAACGAAAGCGCGACGTACCCCATGCCGAGATCGTTGAGCAGGGTGTCTGGGATCGAGGCCGAGGCAATGACGGCGATGAACAACACGAGCGTGGCCCCACCAAACCAGAATTGAAAGTTGGATGAAATGCCGTCGTTCTCGTCGAAGCCCGCGACGAGTCGCGCCGCGTCTTCAACTTCGGCGTCGCCCGAAAGCCGGTGAATCCCGAAGAGCTTCGCCCCCAACGCAACCGTGATGGCGGTCGTCACGACGACATAAGGGGCCGCTGTCACAAAGAAGCTCGCGAAACTGATCCCGGCCGCATTGCCCACGATGATGTTCGGGACCGAGCTGATCAAGGTAAGCAGGCCACCGACGTTCGTGAGGAAGCCTTCGATCAACAAGAACCCCAGAAGCTTGTCCGAAATGCCAAGTCTGCGCAGCGAGACACCGGTGAGCGAACCCACGATGATCATCGCGGTGACGTTGTTCAGGACCGCGGAAAACACCACCGTCATACAGCCGTACGCGATCAGCAAAATGAGGGGGTCGCCCTTCGAGGCTTTGGTGAGGCGCAGCGCGATCCAGGTGAAGAGCCCCGACTTTGCCGTGACATCGACAAAGAGCGAAGAGCCAAGGATGATCGATATCACCCCCCAGTCGATCGCCGGGATGTATACGGGCAGATGGATGTCTGCATCGCCTATGTGAATGTCCATCGCAGAAAATGGAAGTAGGCCGAAGAGACCGCCGAGCAAGAGCGTTGCAACGGCAAAGACGCCGACGATCACCGACTTCTTTGCATGGAGTTTCTCTTCGAACGCGAGACAAAGGATCATCGCGACCAGGAGCGCCGCGAAGAAGATGCTGGTGCCGAGGGCGACTTCGTGCCCGCCCCCATGCGCTGTGGCGAGGGCCGCGTCGTTTACTTGTTGCACGCCCGGATTCTCCATCAAAGCAAAAGCAACGGGATGCCCCGCAGTTCGACTGCGAGAGGGTAAGCCTGGCCGTGCATCGCGAGCTGGTCGCCATCCATGGTGTTCATGACAAGCAGATTGATTTCGTGCTCTTCGATGAGGCCCCGGTACGCAGAGATGCGATCCCCCATATACACGAGCGTTTCAATGTTGGCTTCGACGCCCGCCGCAGCTGCAACTTCTCGACATGACGCGATGTAGTCCCGGGGTTCTTTCAACAACTGTGCTTCGACGAGTTCGCGCGCGTCTTCGGTTTCGATTTCGGGGACCTTCTCGACTGCCGCGATGAAGTGATTGAACTGGAGTCGGCTTTCGATGTGGGTAAGCCAGCAAGTTTCGCCCGCTGCCGTAAACCGCAAGGCAAAATTAACGAGCCGCGCGTCGCCCAAAATGTGATCGGTGATCGCCATGACGCGTTTGGTGTTCGCAAAGGCATGGGGGAGGGCGCGGTCTGCATCCGGGTGAGGGAGGACGAGGACCGGGTAATGCGTCGCCTGGGTGAGCACGTCGAGGTACTCGCCCAGACTGTGCGGCCACTGCCATGCGTGAGAATGCAAGTGACGATAGGTGACGATGAGGTCTGGCTGCGCCCGTTCGACGACTTCGAGCAGCGCACCGACAGAATTAAAATCACCGCCGCCGACGTGCTGCCATTCAACGTTCTCGCCAAGCACGGACAAAAACGAAAGCGCCTGGTCGATCAGGCCCGTTGCGGCTTCGTCAGCGAGATCAGTTACGAACAGGAGGCGGCGAACGTCAATAGAACTGTGGGTGTGGACGGGTTTGTCCGCGGCTTTGAACACAGACTCGAAGGTGTTGAGGTTGGTCATCAACCTGGGAGCCTACCGAAGATGGTTGCGCGGCGGGACGGAACCGAGGAAGCGCAATCGCTTACGTTGCGGGCGTTTGCATTTCGACGCGGAGAGGTTTGCGCTGATCGTCGAAGACGAGTTTCCATTCCGGTATGCGAAGGGCGGCGAGACAGCCGTTGAATTCGACGCCGTGGCGAGGGTCGGGGCGGTTCATCAAGTTCTTCGAGTAGGCCCCGCCGCCTCGTTCCGCGAACCGCAGTCCGACCGAGTAGTCGATGCACATCACTCGGCGCTTCGGGCCCAGCGGTTGTTCGGGGGGCGTAGACCCGAAGACGTCGGATTCACGGAGTTCGGCCAACGGCAGTGGGTCCGCGAAGTAGCGGCGCCAGTAGTGACCGATGACAACCGGCGGCCCGTCGTATTCCCCCCACCACGGCACCCGTCGTACCATGCGCCACTTGCCGGAAGCAAAGAAACTCTCGCCCGCGGCGCGTTCCATGCCGGAGGTCGCGACCTTGACCGCGTTCCCCATCTGGTTTGCTTCGTCGAACGCCGCAAGTTCGGGGAAGAAGTCCACTTTTTGTGCGGGGTTCTTCAGGATTGCTGACGTGAGTCCCCGCTCGCGCCACAGGGTTCGAAGGCTTTCGCCCATTGTCTTGAGCCTGGGACGCAATGCTTGCTCTTCTTCGTCGAACGCGTCGATGACACTTGATGCCCCTCGCAATTTTTCAACGGAGGGTTCGTGCCAGCAGGCGTGGATGATCCGTAGATCTTCGCGTTCGAATGCACCCGGTAGGCTGCGAAGAAATGGTAGAAATGTCCGCGCCTTTTCGTCGGCGTCGACCACGACGCTGTTGTAGCCGGCTTCCTCGCGTCCGTACCACCAGCCTTCTCCCGAGCGATTTTGATCCGCTTGGTCCCGGACGGCATTGAGTTCGTGGTTGCCCGTGATGCACTGGGCGTTGCCGGAATCCACCAAGCGCTTGACTGCGCGAAGGACGCCCGGGCTGTCGGGGCCTCGGTCGATCAAGTCACCGACGAACACGAGCTTGCGCTGCTGCGCGTGTCGGCCGTCGTGGTCGTAGCCGAGTTTCTTTAACAGGGACACGAGCGCACCGAGTTCCCCGTGGATGTCACCGATGATGTCGATCGGGGTCTCGGGAATCGTTGCGATACAAGAGGACGGCAGGGCGAACCTTCTGGGCTGTTGTTGCGGGGGATCCAGCGAGATCGGAGTCTAGCAGGCTGCGGAAAAACCCCGGACCGAGCAGCGCAGTTCCACTGCCGATGTTTCCGACTTCGGCCCGGAGCCTGTAGGTCGTGTTGGGTTCCAGGCACCGGGGTGAGTGTCTGTTCGACTCCGACCACAGCACTTCCCGCCTACACCGGCGGCCATGCGTGAGGTGTTCTAGGCGCATGGGTTCTCTTTGGGCGCGAGCCGAATGGACCGTTGGGTGCGAGATGTTCCCAGCATCCGCGCTCCTTCGAGAGCGGTCGATCACTCGTATTGAGGACACGTTTGGCAGCGGGAAAGTTTTATCCAAAATTTCCGTTATCTTGGCTGAATGTCGGACATTGCGTCTCTATTGATCGAACGCGCTCAGGCTCTCGTACCCCTGCTCGCCGAGCACGCAGCGGAAGCTGAGCGCCAACGCAAACCTCACGACGACGTGATTGCTGCACTTGAAGAAGCCGAAATTTTCAAGCTTATGGTGCCCGCTGAGCACGGTGGCTTCGGCTTGGATCTCGACACGTTTCTTGAAGTGGGGCTCACACTCGCCGAAGGCGACGCGTCAATGGCCTGGGTGACGACCTTCTACATCGAGCATTGCTGGATGTTCTGCCACTTTCCAGAAGCGACGCAGAAACAAATCTTCGCCGAGCGTAGCTATGCGTTGGCGCCGGCTGTCATCGCACCAAACGGAACCGCAGAGCCTGTGGACGGCGGCTTTCGCTTGAACGGTCGTTGGCAATGGGGCACCGGGGCCATGCACGCGCACTGGATCATCGTGGGGGCTCGCGTGCTTCGTGAAGACGACGCCCTGGATTTTCGATTTCTCGTGATGCCGCCCGAAGACGTCACGATCGATGACACCTGGTACGTCGACGGCATGCAGGGCACCGGGAGCAATGACATCGTGATTAAAGATCTCTTCGTTCCCGAAACGCATTCGACATCGATGATGGACATGCTCTCGGGGAAAGGGCACGGCGCGAAACTTTATTCCGGGCCGCTCTACAGCACTCCAATGATTCCCATCTTGGCGCTTGCGGCTTCGATGCCCGCAGTAGGGCAAGCACGCGCCGCAGTGAAGCGCTTTCGAGACACGATGCAGGAACGCATCTTGTACGGCAGCGCGGACAAGCAGGCAGACAAACCCGCGGCGCAGATCCGTCTCGCCCGCGCGGACATCGAAGCAAAACAAGCCGAACTCTTGTTGCGTGACGTCGTGCGAGAAGTCATGGAACTTCGAACGGACGCGACTGTCGACGACCGAGCGCGATGGGTCGCGTCATTCGCATACGCGGTCGATCAGAGCAAGCGTGTCTTGCAGTCGATCGCAGAGGCGAGTGGGGCGCATGCGCACTTTCAATCGCACCCGTTGCAACGGGCCGTGCGGGACGTCAACACGATGGCGTGCCACGTGGTGTTCGATCTCGATCAGAACCTGGAGCGGCTAGGCAAGGCGATGCTCGGCCAAGAACCCAAAGGGCTCTTGTAGCTGTCGCTACAACTTGGCAGTCGGAAACGGGCCCTTGGCGTCGCGAGGAATGATGCCTTCCTTGAGGGCGACCGGCTCCTTGAACGACACGATGTATACGACGCGACCCACGACTGCGCCTTCGGCGTGCCAGGCGCCCTTGGGAATCACCATGCGGTCGCCCGCTTCGACCGGGATATGCTCGCCGTCTTCGTCGACCATGTAGGTCTCACCTTCGACCACATAGCCGATCACGTCGTGGTCGTGTCGGTGAATGGGGAGTTCAGGCGATGCACCCGAAACGAACGTGTGCGGCCAGTAACCTGTCTGCTGGATGTCTTGCATCGCACCGGCGCGGTCGCTGAAGTGACCTTTGTCGATCGTCATCTTCGCCATTTGTGCCTCCTGCCCGAGTCGTTTGACAGTACAATAGCCCGGCGTCGCCACCTGATGTGACGTTCTTCCGCTGGAGTTTGATGATGATCCGCATCGTACTGATCGCGCTTGTGCTGGGGCTCACGGATCTCGCGATGGCGGCGGACGAACCTGTCGGTGAAGACGGCGGCAGCGAAGCGTCGACCGGCGAAGCTGAGCCCTTCGAGCCCTCGAAATATGGCTCGCTGGGGCTGGCGATCGGCGTCGATCAATTCAGCCGCTTCGATCCAGTTGACCTCAATGGATCCAATCGCATCAAGCTGGATGCCAACGAGGGCATTGGTTTGGACTTGGCGTTCGGTTACCGCTGGCACCGCAACGCTTCGGTCGAAGCGCACTTCGTCTATATGCAGGGGCTCGACGACAATAGGAAGAAGGCCGAAGTCGAATATGAAGCCTTCACTGCAAACTTGAAGGTTTACCCGGTCACAGGTCAGATCGAGCCGTACGCTTTTGCTGGGATGGGTGTGGGTCGCTTTCAGGTGGAGGCGGCGCGCGCAAAAGATTCACAGTGGGGCAACGTGTTTCGCCTCGGCGCGGGGGTAGATCTGCACTACACCGAAACGCTCGCCGTGTCCGTCGGGGGGGCTTATCTCTTTACCCGAGGCGATGTAGACGGCCGCGACATGCTCGAGTTCAAACTCGGTCTAATAAGCCGGTTCTGGTAGCGTACCCCGGCCCCCGGGCGTCCCCGGCGCCGGCATTCACCGCGCTTCAAATTACGGAGTCCCCGATGCGCACTCGCGCCTTTTCACTGACTGCGCTCTCCTACGTTGTCGCTTTCGCCGCCGCCGCAATCACGGTTGCTGTGTTGTCGAGCGAGAGTCCCTTGGTCCGCGCCTTCTGGGCGGATGTCGTCGCAACCTGCGTGGTCTTCGGCTTCAGCTTCAAATTCAATAACTCGAGTTTTTACGACGCGTACTGGAGCGTCGCACCGGTCCCGATCGCGATCTACTGGATGCTGCTCCCCGAAGCCGCTGCAGCGGACGGTTTGCGGCAGCTGGTCGTCGCAACGTTGGTCACCGCATGGGCTTTGCGGCTTACCTACAACTGGGCGCGTGGCTGGACCGGGCTCGATCACGAAGACTGGCGTTATGTCGATCAACGCGAAAACACAGGCTCACTCTATTGGGGCGTAAGTTTCGTGGGTCTTCACATGATGCCGACTCTGCTCGTCTTCGCAGGATGCACCGCGCTATGGCCGGCGCTTGCGATCACGTTGCTATTTCGCTTTGTCAGTCTGAAGCTCATCGACGATCGGATGCTGGCGCGCCGTCCAGGCTACAGAGCGAGGATCGAAACGGTTCCGGCGCTCCTGCCGAGGCTGCGAAGAGGCGAGACCACAAATGCCTGAAACTGCAGGGTTTCAAATCGGAGACTTGAAGAATTCCCAAGACCCCTACGCGATCCTTGAAGCCGCGCGGGCGAAGAGCGGCGCGGTCTTTGATGCGGGCGGAAGCTGGTTGATTTTTGGCCACGCCGAAGGAACGGAAGTCTTGCGCAACTCGTCGACGCGTTCGGGCTTCATCGCCGACGGCTTTCGTCGGCGCTTGCCGGCGGGGGCTGCGCAAGACGAAATGGCGCATCGGATTAACTTTCTCGACCCTCCCGATCACACCCGGGTTCGCCGCCTCGTCGGAAAGGCTTTTACGCCGCGTCTGACCGCCAGCTTACGCCCCTTCGTGGAAACCATCGTTCGAGACTTGCTCGCGAAGTTTCCCGAAGACGAGCCCGTCGATTTTGTGCACGACTTCGCGCACGAAGTTCCGTCTCTCGTCATATCCGAGTTACTCGGTGTGCCCGTAAGGGATCGCGACCGCCTGACACAGTTGTCGGATCAGGTTTCGCGTTTGCTCGGTACCGACAACACCGAAGACGAGATGTCCAATGCGATCGTCGGTGCAGAAGAAATGCATGAGACACTTCGCGCGCTTCTTGCCGAACGGCGCGCGCAGCCCAAAGACGATTTGTTGAGCGCGCTGCTCGCCGCTGAAGACGAGCGCGAAAAGCTTTCGGAAACCGAACTGCTTTCGTTGGCCGCGACACTGTATTCAGCGGGTCATCGCACCACGCGCGACCTGTTCTCAAACGGACTCACCGCACTGCTCCCGCGCCCGGACTTCATCGCGGCGATCCAAGGCGGTGAACTCCCCGTCGCGGCGGTCGTCGAAGAGTTTCTTCGTTACGAAACGCCGACCCATATGATCGGACGCATGCTGACCGAACCGCTCGAAGTCGGGGGACACAAGATCGAGCCTGGGCAATACATTGGCGTGCTGCTTGCGGCGGCGAATCGAGACCCCGAAGCTTATGACCGCCCCAACGATTTCGACCCATGGCGATGGACCCGCAAGCCCGAGCCGCCGGCGCCGCTTTCATTTGCTCTCGGTGCCCATTTCTGTGTCGGGGCGAGCCTTGCTCGACTCGAAGTCGGTGTCATGCTCGAAATTCTGCTCCAAACATTTCCGAAAATTCGCTTGCACGACGCCGCATTGTCTTGGCACCACACCGGCGTCTTCCGAGGCGTTGATTCACTGCCGGTTATCTTGGGTCCGCGCAGCTAAGCGCATGGTCGTCGTGTGCTTATCTCGTATAGTCACCTGTAGTTGATTGAGATAGTTGATTGCGATAGTTGATTGAGATAGCTGATCGCGATCGTTGATTACGATCATTAATTACGCCGCGCGGAGCCCCCTTTCGTGCGCAAGGAGGTCCGATGGCACGCGAAGGCATTCGCGACAAAGTTTCGATCGTTGGGGTCGGGTGTTGTCAGTTCGGCGAGAACTGGGACCAAAGTCCTTCGGACATGATTGTTGACGCCGCTTACGAGGCCTACGCCGACGCGGGCATCGACGAACCCCAAAAACAGATCGAAGCGGTCTTTACCGGCAGCATCTATTCCAACGCCGGTCCCCATGAATGTGCGGACGCACTCAAGATGTTCGATAAACCGGTGAGCATGGTGTCGAACTACTGCGCAACCGGAACCGACGTGTTTCGCTATGGCGTCATGAGCATTGCGGCCGGCATGTACGACACGGTGTTGGTCGTCGGGTACGACAAGCCCAAAGACCGAGGCGTGTCCGGCCCAAGCGTGATGATGGACGGTGTGCGAGACCTGCCAAAAACTCCGGCGGGTTGGTTTTCACTTTGCGCCGCGACGTACTTTGAAAAGTACGGCGCCGGTCGGGAAGACCTTGCAAAGATCGCGGTCAAAAATCATCACAACGGGACGCTCGCTCCGAAAAGTTTTTTGAAGCGCGAAATTACGGTGGATGATGCACTGAACGCGCGCATGATCTCCTGGCCGTTTGGGCTCTACGACTGCGCGGCCCAGACAGACGGAGCAGCGGCGGTGGTGCTTACGCGTAGCGACTTGGCCCGTAGCTTCCGCGACGACGCCGTGAAGGTCAAGGCTGTAGGGATCCGGTCGGGTCCGAACCCACAAAAGGACCCGGGGAACGATTTTCTTTCCTGGAAGCCGAATGGCTGGGCGGCACGCGATGTCTACGAACAAGCTGGCATTACCGACCCGCGCAGTCAAATCGGTGTGGCGCAGGTACACGACTGCTTCTCGCTCACCGAATTGCTCGCCTACGAAGATCTGGGGTTTTGCGAAAAGGGCAGTGCAAAAGAACACATCGCCGCGGGGACGTTCGAATTGACCGGCGAGCTTCCGGTGAACACCGATGGCGGTCTCAAGACTTTCGGACACCCAACAGGTGCGACGGGTGTGCGCATGCTTTACGAAAACACGTTGCAGCTTCAAGGCCGCGCCGGTGCGCGCCAAGTCGCTGAACCCAAACTCGCGTTGTCCCACAACCTTGGCGGTCATCCGACCGTCTGTGGGATCGCGATCTTGGGGCGGGATTAATGTTGGAGTCCTTCATGAAGAGGGCGCGAACTCTTTCGCGGTTACCGGCTCCCTGAAGACTGGGCCGTGTTCCTGCCCGCCAAACCCGTCTGATCCTCGGCACACCACGAAACGATTCAACCACTAAACCACTAGACCGCGACGCCCCCACTGGTCAGCGGGCGAATTCTCCGCGAGACTCGTTTTCTACTTTTTGTCTTATTGAGTTCGAGGAGACCTCCCATGCCCGCAACCACACGACCGAGTCACTTTGGTGTGACGCTTCCGCAGATCAAACGAACTTGGCAAGAAGCGCGCGACACCGCGCTAGCGATCGACGCGCTGAAGTACGACTCGGTTTGGGTTTGCGACCACATGTACGGTGTTCCCAACCCCGCGCTACCGATCTTTGAAGCCTGGAGCCAGCTTGCCGCGATTGCGGCCATCACCGAGCACGTTGAACTCGGTACGTTGGTCACGCCGCCATTTTTTCGCAACGTGGGCGTCCTGGCAAAGCAGGTCGCGACGATTGACCACGTTTCTTCGGGGCGAACCATCATGGGTCTTGGAGCGGGATGGTTCCCGCCCGAGTTCGAAGCCTATGGCAATCCCTTTCCGACCCTCGGCCAGCGCATGCGGGGCCTCGACGAAACTGCGCAAGCACTGCGCGCACTTTGGACCGAACCGAGCGTCACGCTGGACGGCGAGCACGTTCATTTGAAGGACGCTGTCTGCGAACCCAAGCCCGTGCGTACGCCGCCGATTCTCATCGGGGGAACGGGCGAGAAGGTCTTGATGGGCATCGTCGCGCGACATGCTGACATCTGGAACAACATGGCGATCACGCAGGCACAGCTCGGCAACAAGGTCGAAGTCCTCGAGCGACGCTGCGGGGAAGAAGGGCGCGACTTCGGCACGCTCACAGTGAGTCAGCAGACCGTTGTGATTATCGAAGAAACCGAAGAAGCCGCGCGTGCATCCCTCGCGAAGGCGAGCAAAGTCTATGGGGGGCACATGGGTGCCGGCATCGAAGAGCACGGCATCTGGGGAACGCCCGACCGTGTCATCGAGTGCATCGAACGTCACCGCGCTCTGGGCTGCTCGAGCTTTGTGATCGAGTTCTTCGGACGAGATACAAAGGTGCCCGCAGAACTATTCGCGGAAACGGTGATGCCGCACTTTCGAGCCAACTAGGAGCCTGGCTCGTTGCGGTGACGATTCGCGATCGGAATCTGGCGCGTCTGGAGCTGTGTTCGCGGGTTGGGCACCGACGTAGAGCCGGTGTATGTCGTCAGACCATTTCGGACAGAAGAACGATTTTGAGCATAGGCGGTTTTAGTTTTGCCGAGGCCGCCCTTGCAGCCAGGTACTCCCTCTTCACTTTTCTTCATCGTGTACCGACTGCGGGGCCTTGTTCCAAATCCCCAAAGCCGAGATCACTCAAACATTCCCGGTTCGCGTGCTTACGCGGCCCAAATCGTGCTCTTCCCACAAAAAACAAAACCCACTCCAACCCTCTGAAGTGGGTAAACAATTTGGTGGTGGCCCGGAGTGGACTTGAACCACTGACACCTCGATTTTCAGTCGAGTGCTCTACCAACTGAGCTACCAGGCCACGCGGCGCGGACTCTAGCTATTCCCTGGGTAGGGGGCTAGCCGCTTCGATAATCTTGCCGTCGTCTTCAATTGCCCATTTCGGCACTTGAAAGGCAACTCCCTGCTAATGGCTGGTTTCTTCTTCGGTCGCCGGCAGCGAAGGGTTGATTCCTGATTCGTCGCGAGACGGCTCCTCGAAAGTCCGAGTCCCCTTCGCCATCACTCCGCGTTCGAGGAGTGCGCGCGTGAGCACGACGTTTTCGAGGGGGGTGTCTTTGCTTCCCCAGCGTCCGACCGTATCGGTTTCGATTTCCGTGATCCCATCGACGACTTCAATGCCCGAGATCACGCGACCGAAGGCGGTGTACTTCCCGTCGAGGTGGGGACTGTCTTGGTGGACAATGAAAAACTGGCTACCGGCGCTGCCGGGACGACCTCGATTCGCAAGGGACACGACGCCGCGGTCGTGATGGATCGGCTGGTATTCGTCTTCAACCGATAGGTCGCCCCAGTCTCCTTGGGTCGAGTCGGGACCGCGCTTGCGCGTGCTGGGGTCGCCACCCTGGATCATGAAGCCTTTGATGACCCGGTGGAAAAGCGTGTCGTCGTAAACGCCGCGGGTCACGCAGTCGACAAAGTGTGCCACGGTCGTCGGGGAGACTTGATCGTAGAGGCCGATGCGGACCGTTCCGCGGTCCGCGAATTCGAGGGCGACCACGTGACTCGGTTCGCCTGGCCAAGCGAAGGCGGCTGCTTGCTCGGCGAAACCGTCCACTTGATGGACCTGGTTTCGGCTCGACGGAGGGCCCTTTTCGTCGCACGCCACGGCGACCCACGAGCCCAGGATCGCCGCGAATGCGACGAGCCACAACCGCGCACGAGCGGGTGCGGGTTCAAGGTGCTGCTTCGCAATGTCGGAAGAATACTTCATGATTTCATGGTCTTGAGTTGTGGGCTCCGTACTCGGCTCGGTGCGGGCGTGGGTGTGATAATTTTGATCGCATGTCAAAACAACCGCACGCGCACGTCACTTCATCTTTGACCTCGCCTCTTTCTCATCGGCAGGGGTTGTTGAACTTTTCAGTCTATCGTGTGTTCGCGCCGGTAACGCGGTGGTTGTTTGTGGCAATGCTGCCCGCGCTGTTGCTCGCTCCCTACGCACAGGCGGCGAGTAAGACGCCCCAGCAGAGTCAACGCGGCATGGTGGTGACGTCCCAAGTCGACGCTGCCAACGCTGGACGCGAGATGCTCGCGAAGGGAGGCAACGCGGTTGACGCCGCGGTGGCGACGGCTTTTGCACTGAGTGTCACGCAACCGTTTTCGTCGGGTCTCGGTGGTGGCGCGTTCGTTTTGATTCGAACCGCAGACGGCGAAACGATCGCGATCGACGCGCGCGAAACGGCGCCCGCCAAAGCCCATCGCGATATGTATATAGAAGAAGGAGTGCCGAAGTTTGCGTCGCGGTCGGGACCACTCGCGGTTGCAACTCCGGGCCTCGTGCAGGGACTCGCGCTGGCACTTGATCGATGGGGGACCCTGCCGCTTGCGACTGTGATCGCACCGGCCATCAAACTCGCGAAGGACGGTTTCGAAATCGGCCCTTACCACGCGCGGATGGTTTCACGAATGCGCAAATACTTGGACGCCGAACGATTTCCAGAGACTGCACGCATTCAATTTAACGGGGGCGGGGCCGTCGAAGTCGGATGGCGTCTCGTCCAAAAAGATCTTGCAAAGACCATGAAGGCCATCGCGAAGAAAGGTCCCAAAGCGATGTACTCCGGTTCGGTCGGCAAGGCGATCGCGAGCGAGGTAGCAAAGCGGGGCGGCATCCTGACCCTCGCGGACCTCAAGGCCTACAAGCCTGTCTTGCGCGAAGCGGTTAGCGGCAACTATCGCGGCCTTGAAATTCATAGTTATCCGCCGCCTTCTTCGGGCGGGGTGGTTCTACTCGAAGTGCTGAACATCCTCGAGGGCTACGACCTGGCGCAACACGGTGCGGGCAGTAGCGCGAGCGTTCATCTGATCGGCGAAGCCATGAAGCTCGCCTTCGCGGACCGTGCGGCCTACATGGGGGACGCCGACTTCGTGGATGTGCCTGTTGCGAAGTTGATCTCAAAGGAATACGCGAAGAAGCAGCGCGCTCGCATCAATGCACCGAATGCCGATCGCGCCCTCGGCACCGGCTTCGACAAAGAGATGGCGATCACCGTCGAGGGCCCGGGCTTGCCGAACAATGATTCGGGAACTGCGCATTTGTCGGTCGTCGACGGAGCCGGCAACGCGGTCTCGATCACGAAGACGATCAACACCCCCTTTGGTTCGGGCATCACCGTCCCGGGTACCGGCGTCATCCTCAACAACGAGATGGACGACTTCGCGGTCGCGCCGGACACGCCGAACGCTTACGGGCTGGTCGACACGCGAGGCTCGAACGCGATCGCACCGCTAAAACGACCGCTTTCGAGCATGACGCCCACGATCGTCGTCAAAGACGGCAAGCCCATGATGGTGAGCGGCAGCCCCGGCGGACCGCGCATTATCACGACGACATTGCTCACGATCTTAAACGTGGTCGACTTCGGGATGAACGTCCAAGAAGCCGTGGCGGCGCCGCGCTTCCACCATCAGTGGGTTCCCGACAAGTTGTTCTTGGAACCAGAGTTTTCTAAAGACGTGGTGCGCGCCCTCGAAGCGAGAGGGCATACCGTAGACATCTCTGGTCGACGATGGTCATCCGCGCAGAGTATTGTGATCGACCCCGAAACGGGTCTCATCACTGGAGGCAGTGATCCGCGAGCCGATGGCGAAGCCGTTCCCTATTAGGTCGGCGTAGGCCGGGGCCTTATTGCTGTGCTTACGGTTGAACGAGCGCTTCGGTATAGGCGTCGAGAGTCACAATGCGGGTCGCCACACGCATGATGTCCTCTTGATCGACGGCTTCTACGCGCTCGGTGAACTGCTGACTGTGCAACGGGCCGAGGCCGTAGAGTCCATCGAGGGCCAGGTGTCCTGCGTGTCCCGAGTTCCGCTGCTGACCAATGACGTGGTTGCCCGTGAGGTTGCGCTTGGCGTGCTTCAACTCTTCAGCACCCGGCGGTTCGCTGAGTAACTTCGAAAGTTCTTCGAGCATGCCCGCGCGCGCCTCTTCGACTTTTTCGGGGGCCGTTGCGATATAGACGACGAAGAAACCCGGCGCGTAGCCTTCGACGCTCATCGCACTCACGGTATAAGCGAGGCTCTTCTTGTCGCGCAGCTCGAGGAACAACCTGCCGCTTTGCCCCGCGAGCAATTGGGAGATGACGTCGAGGGTGTAGCGGTCGTCGTCGAGAATGCTGAGGCCGCGAAAGCCCATCACGAGATGTGCCTGTGCCCGGTCTTTTTGCAATGAAGCCCGTCGGATCTCTTGGGGGATCGGATCTACGGTCGGGAGTTCGCCACCGAAGCTCTTGCCGGCCGGCAGCGCGCTTAGGCGGCGGGACAGGCCGGCCGCGATGGCGTCGGGGTCGACGTCTCCCGCGACGCCGATCGACAAGTTGTTCCCGACGATAAAGCGGTCCTGATGCGCGCGCAGATGTTCGAGGCTGAGATTCTTGATCGAGTCTCGTGTTCCGATCATTGGCAAGCGATAAGGATGCGCGTCGAAATGCGTGCGTGAGAAGAGGGCGAACGCCTGTTGGGAAAGTTGATCTTCCATTCGCTCGATCGTTGCGAGGGTTTCGCGTCTTTCCTTTTCGATCTCTTCGGGTGCGAGTGCGGGTTCGAGCATGATCTCGGCAAACAAGTCGAGGGAAGGTTCGAGTTGGTCGGTCGCAACGTCCAACGTGAGACCGAGACTGCTTCGTCCGCTAAAGCCATCGATCTCGGAGGCCATGTCTTCCATCGTGCGTGCAAGGTCGGCGGCCGAGCGTGATTCGGTTCCCCGGGTCCAAGCGGACGAGAGAAAATGCGAGATGCCGGCGTTGTCGGGCGTCTGCGCGAGAAGCCCACCGAAAAACGCGGCGCGTACTGCCACCACCGGTATGTCGTGCCGAGGTTTGACGAAGAGCTGGGCGCCATTGTCGAGGGTGTAGCTGACGACTTCGTCAGCCTTCTTTGAGCGTGCCTTGGTCTTCTTGGTTTTGCGCGCAGCACCTTTGGCCTTGCCGTCCGTGCGCCGTGGCACCGTCGATTCTTGTTTCGAGATCTCGATGCCCGCATTGACTGCCGCCAGCACGGACTTTTCGGTGAGCGAGCCGTTCGCGCTTTCGGGCAGCAACACGCCTGCGGTGAGTTGTTCTGGCGCGAGATACTTCTGTGCGACACGTTGCAAGTCTTCCGGCGTCGCGCGTTTGAGTGTCTCGAAGTAGGTGTCTTCGCTGCGCCAATCTCCACCGATGACATGAAAATTGCCAAGCTTGCTCGCGAGCCCCGAAACGCTTTCGCGTTCAAAGTGCTCACTCGCCAAGAAGTTGGCGCGGGCACGTTCGAGTTCTTCATTGCTCACCGGACGCGAACGAATGCGTTCGACCTCACGCAGGCTCGCTGCGATGGCCGCATGGGCCTTGCTCTGCTCAACGTCCATATTGATCGAAAAGACACCGGGGTCGAGCGGGGTATAGGACGAGCTGTCAATGCGGTCGGCGAGTCCTTCGTCTTCGCGTATCCGTCGCACCAGCCGACTCGATTCGCATTCGCCGAGGACGAAAGAAAGCAGGTCGAGGTAGGTGGCGTCTTCTTCGTGGAAGGCGGCGCTTGGCCAGGTGAGGTCGAGCTTGGTGCGTTCGAACTGGCGATGCAGAATTACACTGCGCATCGTTTTTTGTTTGGGCTCGCGCCGCCGTCCGCGTTGCTTCGTCCCCGCTTCCGCGTCCGCGAACTGCACTTTGATCTGCTTCGCGAGCTTTTTTGCATTGAAGTCGCCCGCGGCGACGATCACCATGTTGTCCGGGGTGTACCAGCTCTTCCAGAACGTCGTGACCTTCTTGCGGTTGAAGCTTGCAACACTTTCGGCGGGGCCCAAGATCGGCAGGCCGTAGCGATGCTTCTGGAAGTGCTCGCGAAACACAGCGTCACTCAAAACGTGTCCGGGAGAGTCTTCGCCCCGGCGAATTTCTTCGAGCACCACTTCGATCTCGCGGTCGATCTCAACCGGATCGAATGTTGAGTTGCGAACCGCGTCCACCAGCACGTCGAGCCCGGTGCCAAGTGCGTCGCTGGGAAGGGTTGCGTAATAGACCGTGACGTCGAAGGAGGTGTAGGCGTTGATGCGCCCGCCCGCGCCTTCGATTTCTCCGGCAACCTCGCCAACTCCGCGGCGGTCCGTGCCCTTGAAAAGCATGTGCTCGTGAAAGTGCGCGAGCCCAGCTTCGTTTGCGCGCTCGTCCGCGCTCCCGACTTTGGCCCAGATCTGCAAGTCGACGACCGGGGCAAAATGGCTTTCGCGCAACAGAAGCGTCAAGCCGTTGGGCAGGACTTCGTGATGTACGCTCTGTTCAAGCGGAGTCAGCGCGGCTTTTGAGCGCTTTCTTCGGGGGCTGCGGGTCGTCGTCTGCACGGTGGATGTTGCACTAGATCCAATAATCGAAGAGTGATTGCCAAACGTGCTGAACGGGCCCGAAAACATCGTCATAGGGGCCGAACGTAACCAACGGGTGGGACGGATGCCTGCTTCTTTTACGGGTGACCCGGTGTGGCACCGGGCAACGAAACGATCGTTTGAAACAAAAGGTGCGGAAACCGCGTGACCTCTTCCGACTCGCAGACGCAAAAAATTCGTAAAATCCCTTCGGGCGCAACCGACGCCGACCACGGTGTTGGCGTCTACGTCCATATCCCATTTTGCGAGCGCGTTTGTCCGTATTGCGATTTCGCGGTGGTCGCGGCGCGGCAGATCGATCCTGGGGTTGAGGAGCGGTATGTCGACGCGCTGCTTCGCGAGCTCGAAACGCGAAGGCACGTCTTTGCGGACCGGCAGCTTGCGACGGTGTACTTCGGGGGCGGGACGCCGTCTTTATTTAGCCCAGACTCATTGGGTCGAATCGTCGCCGCCGCGCGCGCTGCCTTTGCGAGCGGGGCTGAGCCTGGCGAAGTGACCCTGGAGATGAACCCCAGTACGACCGAGCGCGCTCGGCTCGCCGCTTTTCGTTCGGTCGGGATCAACCGGCTTTCGATGGGGATCCAGAGCTTCGACGACACCACCCTCAAAAAACTTGGGCGTGCCCACAAGGCTCACGAGAGTCACGCAATGATCGAAGCCGCTCGTTCGGCGGGTTTCGAAAACCTCTCCCTCGACCTCATTCTTGCTTGCCCCGGGCAGACCTTTGCGAGTTTTGAACGGGACCTCGACGCTGCGCTCGCGCATTCCCCGGAACATCTTTCCGTCTACGAACTCACGATCGAAAGTGGGACTCCCTTTGCGCTTGCAAATGAACGCGGCCAACTCGACCGTCCCGACGAGGACCTAGCCTCAGAAATGCTCGAACACACCGTTCTGTCTGGTGCCGCGGCAGGTGTCGAACGCTACGAAGTCTCAAACTTTGCGAAGCCCGGTTTCGAATCGGTCCATAACCGCCGCTACTGGGCGCGTAGCCCGGTGTTGGGCCTCGGCATGGGAGCGTGGTCGGCAGAAGTGCGCGGCGGCGACATGCCATACGGGGGTCGCCTCATGAATCCGCGCGATCTGCTCAGCTATCTCGCCGCAATCGAGGAAGAGGAGAGCGACTTCCGTGTGATCGACTGCCTAAACGAAGAACAGGCACGAGGTGAGGCCGTATTTCTCGGTCTTCGTACCCGAAAAGGACTCAACGCTCGGGCGTTCGAAACGGAGTTTGGCAGCCCACCTCGAACGTTCTATGCGGAGCAGATCGAGCGCCTCATGGCCCAGGGGCTCATGACCGAAACGAATGACGGAGGCCTGTGTCTGACGGATCGAGGCGTGCTCCTGTCCGACACCGTCTTCACTGATTTTGTATGATCGCGTCATCGCTAGACCGGCTGCTCGGATTTGAGTCGGCCTAGACGGGGCAACTAAGGCCGCAGGTCAATCAAGGGATACAGACGTGTCCGAAGATCTGAATACATTGAGTTCCAACCTGCTCGGAGATCGCCAGGCGCGGGTTCTTCGTGCTGTCGTCGCCGCTTATGTTGGCGGTGCGGCGCCGGTGGGTTCCTCGACAATTTCAAACTTGTTGGCCACACCACTTTCGAGCGCGAGCATTCGCAACACCATGAGCGAGCTCGCGGCATTTGGGTTGATCGAAAAGCCGCACTCGTCTGCCGGCCGAATTCCCACCGAAATGGGACTCCGGTTGTTCGTGGACCATCTGCTCCAGCCCAGGGAAGTTGCAGCGGAGCAACGTCGCCAACTGCACCACAGCTTTGGCAACACCGACATCGACGGTGCCATGCATGCGGTGTCCCAGTTTCTGTCCGACAACACGCGTCAACTTGGGTTTGTTCTGATGCCCAGGCTCGAACGCGTGCGGTTGCAGCACATCTCTTTTATTCGACTTTCAACGGAACGTTTGCTCGTTGTCCTCGTTACCCGGTCTGGTCGCACATTTCACCGCGAAATGGACGACCGGGAGAGCGGGGCACAGCTCGAACTCGACCGCATTGCAACGCTTTTGAATCAGCGAATTGCGGGGCGAACACTTACTGAAGTGCGTGAGGCGATGGCCGAAGAAGCGCTTGGCTTGCGCAACCAAGCTGGGAGCCTGCTCGCAAGAGCGGTGAATCTCGGCCAGCGCGGGCTCGAACTGGCCGGCGACGTAGCAGAACCCATGGATCTTGTGGTTGCAACTCGACTCGCACTGCTCGATCAACCCGAATTCAACGACACCGAACGCTTGCGCGATTTATTCGCCGCGATGGAAGACAACGAGAGGCTCATGTCGCTGATGGGTGGGTTGCTTGAAAGTGATCGGCCGAGTGTCGCGATCGGCGACGAACTCGAGGCACCGGGGTTGCGGCATTGTGCCCTAGTCTCTGCGCCGTATCGGGCCCATGATGTCGATATCGGTGCGCAGGGCCTTGTAGGTGTCATCGGTCCGAGTCGGATGGATTACCCACGTATTATTCCGTTGGTGAGTTATTGCTCTCAACTGGTGGCCGAAAAATTCAATGAGAACGCGACTAACGAAGAGATGAACCGTTGATTGAGATTGAGAACGACGAAGCAAAAGATTCAGAAACGATCGGCACCGAAGAAGAAGGCCTCGAAAGCATCCAGGCGGGCGACGAGCTCGAAGCCGCGTTACGCGAAGCCGAGGAGGCGGTAGACCAACGCGCTGCCGACCGTGCTGCAGGCCCGATTGATGCCGAGGATGGAAACAGCGCCGACAAAATGACGATTGAGCTGCTTTCTCAGGAATTGCAGAGCCTGAAAGCCGATTACGACACGGCACTTGCCGCGAAAGTCGAGGAAGACGACAAGCTGCTTCGCCTGACAGCAGAATTCGAGAACTTCCGGCGCCGCACCCTCAAAGAGAAGCAGGACACCTTCAAGTACGGCCACCAGAATCTCGTCAAGGATCTCCTGGCTACGGTCGATAACTTGGAACGAGCCGTCGTGCACGTTGAGGGAAATAAGGACGGGGACTTCCAGAGTTTGTTGCAGGGCGTTGAGCTTGTGCAGCGAGAGCTTTTGGGTGTTTTGACCAAGCACGGCGTTGAAAATATCGAGGCGGAAGGGCAACTATTCGATCCGAACGTGCATGAGGCCATGGCACAAATTCCCAGTCCCGACCATCCCGAAAACACAGTGATTGAAGTACTACAAACGGGTTACATGCTGCGCGATCGCATGCTTCGCCCAGCCAGAGTGGTGTTTTCCAAAGCCGCAGACGAAGGCACGGAGCAGCAAGGCAGTACAGAAGTTGAGCAAGGTGAGACTCCCGGAGACGGCGAGTCGTAGCGTTTGGGGCGAGTCAACACTTCCCCGAGCCATAAGGGGAGTCGTTGATGGGCAAGGTCATCGGGATCGATCTCGGTACCACCAACTCGTGTGTTTCAGTGATGGTTGGGGGTACGGTTGAAGTCATCGCCAACGCCGAGGGCTCTCGTACAACGCCTTCGATGGTCGCCTACACGGGCGCGGGTGAAAAGCTCGTCGGTCAGATCGCCAAGCGTCAAGCCGTGACCAACCCCGAACGAACCATTTTCGCCTGCAAGCGCTTGATCGGACGCACGATGACGTGCCCCGAAGTCGAGAGCTTCGCAAAGGTGGCGCCGTTTCCGATCGTCGCGGCTGAGAACGATGACGCGTGGGTCGACGTTGCCGACAGCCATCGATCACCCCAAGAGATATCGGCGTTGATTCTCGCCAAGATGAAAGACACCGCGTCTGAATACATCGGCGAACCCGTGACCGACGCTGTTGTGACCGTTCCGGCGTACTTCAACGACGCGCAGCGCCAGGCAACGAAAGAAGCCGGCACCATCGCGGGGCTCAACGTTCAGCGCATCATCAACGAGCCCACCGCGGCGGCACTCGCTTACGGGTTGAAGGACGACGACAACAAGAAGATCGTGGTGTTCGACCTCGGCGGCGGCACCTTCGATGTCTCGGTTCTCGAAATTGGTGACGGCGTATTCGAAGTGAAGAGCACCCACGGCGACACGTTCCTCGGCGGTGAGGACTTCGACAATCAGATCGTCGGTCACTTGGCGAAGCTCTTCGAAGACGAAAACGGCATCGACCTTTCGAATGATTCGATGGCGCTCCAGAGACTCAAAGAAGCTGCGGAGCGTGCCAAGCACGAACTTTCGTCCGCGGAAGAGACGGACATCAACTTGCCCTTCATCAGCGCAACGGATGACGGTCCGAAGCATCTCGCGCTGTCGCTTTCGCGCGCGTCCCTCGAAGAATTGATTTCTGAGTTCATTGACCGTCTCGAGGCTCCTTGCGTGACGGCACTCGAAGATGCGGGATTCACGACGGCCGACATCGACGACGTGATCCTGGTTGGCGGCATGACGCGCATGCCGCGGGTACAGGCGAAGGTTGAAGAAATTTTTGGTCGCGCGCCGAACAAGACCGTGAACCCTGACGAAGTCGTTGCGGTTGGCGCCGCGATTCAAGGTGCGGTGCTCAACGGCGAAGTCGAAGACGTGTTGCTCCTTGATGTCACGCCTCTTTCGTTAGGTGTCGAAACCCAGGGCGGCGTCTCCACCAAGATCATCGAGAAAAATACAACGATCCCGACGACGAAGAGCCAGGTCTTCTCGACCACCGAAGACAACCAGGACGTCGTACGGATTCACGTGCTCCAGGGCGAGCGCGACATGGCGTCAGACAACATGAGCCTCGGCCGATTCGAGTTGCTCGGGATTCCACCGGTACCCCGCGGTGTTCCGCAGATTGAAGTGACCTTCGCGATCGACACCGATGGTGTGACGAGCGTGGGGGCAAAGGATCTCGGTACGGGCAAGTCACAGGGCATCCGCGTCATGGCCCAGAGTGGCTTGAGCGAAGAGCAGGTTAAGGCCCTCGTGTCTGAGGCGGAAGAACATGCGGACGACGATCGCAATCGTCGTGGCCTGATCGAGCTCAAGAACAAGGCGACGGGTCTTGTGTACTCGACTGAGCGCACCCTCGACGAATTCGGTGCCGACATCACTTCCGACGACTCCGAGGCCGTTCGCAAAGCGGTTGAGAACACGTCCGAGCTGATTGCGTCGGGTGACTACGAAGTCCTCAAGGAGTCCGTCGAGGCGCTCTCGATCCTTTCATACGGCATGACCGAAAAGCTCTACGCCGCGTTGGGTGGAGACGACGATGGCTCCCCCCCGCCCGCCGCCGCGATCGAGATCACGGATGAGGAAATCGAGTCCGAGGACGACGCCGAATAATCGGCCGAAAGCTCAGGTTCCTCCGGCAGTCGCCTTGCGCGATCAGTCCATGTGTCTAGAGTCCGACGCCGTGTCCCGCCGCTTGGTGGATGTGCACATGCAACTATTTTTCTGAAATGATTCCGAAGGCTTAGGGCGACGTTGTGAGCAAGCGCGACTACTACGAAATACTCGGGGTGGACCGACAGGTCTCCGAGGGCGACCTGAAAAAGTCCTATCGCAAGCTCGCGATGGAATTTCACCCGGACCGAAATCCGGGTGACTCCGTGGCCGAGGACAAGTTCAAGGTACTTTCTGAAGCCTACGCGGTGCTCTCGGACGCTCAGAAGCGCCAGGCCTACGACCAGTACGGGCACGCCGGCGTTTCGGGTGCGGGAGGCGCCCAAGACTTCGGCGATCTCGGTGGCTTCGCGGACATCTTCGGTGATCTATTCGGAGACATGTTCGGCGGGAGCCGCGGCGGTCGAGGTCGTGGACAGCGTGGTGCCGATCTTCGTTACAACCTCGAAATCGATCTCGACGATGTCCTGAACGGTACGAAGCCCAGTCTCGACATCCCCAAAACGAAAGCGTGCGACACATGCGAGGGGTCGGGCGCGCGTCCCGGGACGAGCAGGAAGCGTTGCGGACGCTGTGAGGGTCGGGGTCAGCTCGCCTTCCAGCAGGGCTTCTTTCGTGTGAACCGTCCGTGCGACGCTTGCCACGGTGCGGGCGAAGTCATCGAAGAACATTGTCGCGACTGCCGAGGGGCGGGTCGCGTCGAAACCGTGCAGTCGATTCAGGTCTCGGTCCCACCCGGCGTCGAGGAAGGCTCGCGCTTGCGGCTAACGGGAGAAGGCGAGGCAGGGCTCTCGGGCGGAGGCCCAGGCGACCTCTATGTCGTGCTCAGCATCAAGGCTCATCCACTGTTCGAACGCGAGGGCACCGACCTTCACTGCGAAATCCCGGTTCCTTTTGTCACCGCGGCGCTCGGTGGTGAAATTGAAGTTCCGACCCTCGAAGGGAAGGTCAAAACCAGCATTCCCGAGGGCACGCAATCGGGAAAAATGTTGCGATTGCGCGGCAAGGGGCTCCCACCCCTCGAACCCCGTCTATCCACAGAGCAGCTCAAGAAGATGCGCGGCAATTTTTACGCTCGCATCTTTGTCGAAGTTCCCTCCAAGCTCAATGAGCGCCAGCGTGCATTGCTAGAGCAGTTTGCAGCCGAAAGTGGAACTGAGGTGTCGCCCGCGACATCGGGTTTCCTGGACCGATTGAAGGACTTCTTCGATTGATTTGTCGCTTTCCGCGACATTGAGCCCAGTTTTCGCCGCGCGTTGGCAGCAAGTAGTGTCGGCCACTGCACGATGCTGCCCAGCTTCGGTTTTCCCCACACTGTGCGACGCCCCTGAACTACACCCCTGAAAACAGCCGCGGCGATTTTGTAAAACTCGACCCATTCGGACCATTGCCGCCGGCGGTCGCGAATGCGACGGTTCGCCCGAGGCAACGCCTCTAATCACCTTTCGCGAACATTGATGCCAAGTGGGGAAACCAGCGCCATGAAATTCAACCGAGCGAGCAAACCCAACCGGCTCGCTCTGATTGCGACTGCGTGCCTTGCCTGGTTCGCACTTTCTTGTGCCGGGACTTCGCGCGAGGCCAACGACGCGGAAAGCAAGCAGTACCAGGTGGCGGCTCAAGTAGCGAAGCAAGACGCGGAAGAGGGCAAGCGACTCTTTATGGAGTTCCTCGATCAAAACCCGACGAGCCCACTCGCCGATGACGCCGCGGCGCAGCTCGCCGACCTTTCGCTTCAGGGTGCAGATGAGCAGGGCGCAGCCGGCTGGTTGCAATTGATCGTGCGCGACTACCCGGATGAGGCCAACGCCGATCGCGCCAGGGTATTGCTCGCGGGAATGGAAGCGCGCAACGGTCGTGTCGTCGAAGCGCGCCGACTCCTCACGAAGGTTCGTTTCGAAAGACTGAATCCCGCAGAGGCGCGGCTCGCCTATCGGTTGTTCGCGGGCTTGAGCGACGACCCCGTTGATCGATTGAACTGGCAAGTGCGAGAGCGTTTCGCCGTGGTCGAAGAGCTCAAGAACGCCGACTACGAATCCCCGGTGTTGGGCGGCGGGCTCGAAGATCTAGAGCGCGAGATCATCACCTTGGTCGACAGTTTTGCGGATGAAGACCTGAACCGCGCGTCGCGTTTATTGCGCCGAGACCTTCCGGCCGGGCGAATCCTATTGCTTCTGTCCCGTCGCGCTTTGCAACGGGGTGACTTTGAAGCGGCGAACAACTACTTCGAGCGCGCTGATGGACACGATTTTATGTCCTCGGACAAAGCGTTGTTCGACGAAGTCGTGCTGGCACTCGAACTGCGAGAACGCATCGTTGAAGACGGTGGAACGATGCCGAGCTTTGCCGACGTCGCGGCGATTCCCCGCCCCGACTATTCCAACGTTGGAGGCGTGATCGGGGTTGTGCTTCCTTTGAGTGGTCGCTTTGCGAAGTACGGTGAACAGAGCCTCAACGGTATCGTCGCCGCCGCACGGATCTTTGGCATCGAAGCCGAGATTTCGTCCACGATCGACATCGCAAACGAACAGAAAAGCGAGCCTCGTAATGAGGGCAATGAGGGCAGAGACGAGAACCGGCTGCGCCTAGTCGTTCGCGACAGCGAAGGCCTGCCGGAAACGGCCGCGTTGGCGGTTGTGTCTCTCGCGGCTGAAGACGATCTCATTGCGATCATTGGCCCGCTGCTCGGCGACACGGCCGAGGCCGCAGCGCCTGTTGCGGACCAGCTTGGGATCCCGCTTATCTCACTGACGTCCCGCGAAGAAGTGCCACAGAACCGGTCGTACGTCTTTCGCCTTCGCACGTCACCCCGAGATGAAATCCGCGCGTTGGTCGACTACGCGTCGAGTGAACTCGGCGCCAAGCGCTATGCGATTCTCTACCCCAAAGACAACTATGGGCGAGGCATGCGCGATCACTTTTGGGAAGCCGTATCGGCGGAGGGCGGCATGGTGGTGGCGTCTTCGGGGTACGAAACCGACGCCACGGACTTTGCGCGCCCGATCCGTGACATGGTCGGGTACAAGCTTCTCACTCAAAAAGAAAAGGCAGCGCTTGAACGTAGAGAGACGGTTCTCCGGCGCTCTCGCAGACTCGACCCAGAGGAGCAGCGCTTGGTACGGGACGTTGCCAATGCCCTCGCGGGACCCGAAGGTGACCCGCTACCGCCTCAGGTCGATTTTGACGTTCTCTTTATTCCCGACTCGCACGACAAGATCATCTTGATCTCGCCCCAGCTTACGTTCCATGAAATCGATGACGTCAATCTCATGGGACCGAGTGGATGGAATCATCCTGAACTTGTTTCGATCGGTCGCAAGCATGTGCGGGGTGCAGTGATCAGCGCATTGTTTCACGAGGAAAGCCGGTTCGAGTTCGTCTCCGATTTTGTTCGGCACTACACGGAAACCTTCGGAGAAACTCCCGACGTATTCGCGGCACACGGTTTCGATGCTGCGCGTCTCGTGATGGCCCAGTTAATTGCCGGGGCGAACGATCGCGAAGAGGTTCGCAACGGTATCTTGCGCACCCAGGGTTTTCCCGGTGCGTCCGGGGTGATCAACATGGCGCCCGACGGGAATGCGAGGAAGCGGCCGTTCCTCTTGAAGGTGCGGGGCGGCAAATTCGTTTCCCTCGATTGAGCGTTTTTACGCGAGTATTTTCGCTTTCAAGTCGAGTTGTGTTTTGAAATTCTGCGGAGCGTTCTGACCCTAGTGCGGTACTTCGCTGTGTGACCTGGATCACTTTTCTCGGCTCATTGGCCGCGGTTTACGGTTGCGATGGGGACGAAATTTCCGAGTCGCCGTTTGGTTGCCGACGCCCGCATTCACGCGAGTGTTTTCTCCTCACGAGAATTCCAGTTGATCGATCTCGGCCTCTCAAGTCGCTTCGGCGCCCGGACGAAACGGGCTTTAATGATTGAATCTCCTTCTGACAAAGTTGCGCAAGAAGAACTTCCGATTCTTCCACTTCGTGAGTTCGTTCTTTTTCCCTATATGGTTCTCCCGCTCTTCGTTTCGCGGCAAAGCTCGATCGCCGCAGTAGAGGACGCGCTTGCGTCAGGCGGGCGGATCTTGCTCGTGGCGCAGCGCGATCCCGAGACCCAGGAACCAGGGAACGAAGACCTCTACAGCGTTGGCACCATTGCCATGGTGATGCGTAGCCTGCGTATGCCTGATGGTCGCCTGAAGGTGATGTTCCAGGGGTTGAGCAAGGCCCGTATCGACGCCTTTGTAGATCGCGAGTCGAGTAGTACCTGGGCAAGTGTCTCCTCGATTCCGAGCGACGAGACAGGCGTCTGGTGCGTCGAGAGCGAAGCACTCGTGCGTGCGGTTCGCACCCGAGTGGAAGAGCTACTGCCGCTTAAGGATTTACCCCCCGAAGTGCTGTCGATTATGACCAACATCGACGAGCCCGGGCGTCTCGCGGACATCGTCGCCACGAATTTGCGTTTGCGACTCACCGAAGCGCAGGAAGTGCTCGAAGTCGAAGATTCGCTTTCTCGACTTCGCAAAGTCGATGCATTGGTGCGACGCGAGCTCGAAGTCACCACGATGCAGGCCGAAATCCAGCATCAAGCGAAAGAAGAGATGTCTCGCGGACAGCGCGAAGTCTTTCTCCGCGAACAATTGAGCGCGATCCAGAACGAATTGGGTGAAGTCGATTCGCGTGGTGGTGAAGAGACTGACGAATACAGGCACAAGATCGAAGAAGCCGGGCTCGATCCCGAAGCACACGAGGAAGCGCTGAAGCAGCTGCGACGACTCGAGCGGATGCACCCCGACGGGCCCGAAGCGCAGGTTGCACGCAACTATCTCGACTGGATTGTAGCCCTGCCATGGTCCAATACTTCGCCAGATCAACTCGACCTGATGAACGCGCGTGCGATCCTCGACGCCGACCACGCGTACTTGCACGAAGTCAAGGAGCGCATCCTCGAGTTCTTGGGCGTTCGCAAGCTCCGCGCTGACTCGCGGGGTCCGATCCTGTGTTTCGTAGGCCCGCCCGGCGTTGGAAAGACGTCGCTGGGTCGCTCGATTGCCCGCTCGATGGGACGCGAATTCGTTCGCGTGTCTCTTGGTGGCGTGCGGGACGAAGCCGAGATCCGCGGTCACCGACGGACATACGTCGGTGCGCTTCCCGGACGGATCATCCAGAGCCTGAAGTCTGCGGGCACGAACAACCCGGTCTTCATGCTCGACGAACTCGACAAGCTCGGTTCCGACTTCCGCGGCGACCCGTCTTCCGCGCTACTCGAAGTTCTTGATCCAGAGCAGAACTCGAATTTTGATGACCACTTTTTGAACGTCCCCTTTGATCTCTCGAAGGTGATGTTCATCGCGACCGCCAACACGATGGACACGATCCCAGCGCCGCTGCGGGACCGTATGGAAGTGATTCAACTCTCGGGCTACACGCCGGAAGAGAAGTCTTCGATTGCCAACCGGTTCTTGATTCCGCGACAGCTGGCCGAACACGGCTTGCCTGAGACCAGCATCGAATGGGCGCCGAGTGCGGTCGACAAGATCTGCACGGGGTACACCCACGAAGCCGGTGTCCGTAGCCTCGAACGTCAGGTGGCCCAGGTTTGCCGCAAGGTTGCGCGCCGCACCGCAGAGGGCAATTCGGACGTCGTCCGCGTGACGTGCCGGAACCTCAAGAACTATCTTGGCATCGCACGCTTCGAAAGCGAAGTGCACTCGAAGCAAAATCAAATCGGCGTGGCCAATGGCCTTGCGTGGACGGAGGCGGGCGGTGAAGTCCTTACCATCGAAGCGTCCCTGACCAGAGGTGACGGGTTACTCCTCACGGGGCAGTTGGGCGACGTGATGAAGGAATCGGTGCAGACGGCATTGAGCTATGCCCGCTCGATCTTGTTCGACCTGGGAGTCGACGATCGCGCGCTGACCGGCAACCAGATTCATGTTCATGTCCCGGCAGGTGCCACGCCAAAGGACGGTCCGTCCGCAGGCGTCACCATGGCGACAACGTTGCTCTCTCTCGCGACCCACAACCCGATTCGCGGCGACGTTGCGATGACGGGCGAAGTTACTTTGCGAGGCCGTGTGCTTCCGGTGGGTGGCATTCGCGAGAAGGCGCTCGCTGCGCTGCGCTGCGGGATCGATACTGTGATCGTTCCGAAGTCGTGCATGGCCGAAGTCGACGAGATTCCGAAGAAACTGAGGCGCAAGCTCAAGTTCGTTCCGGTCGAGACCATGCGAGAGGTTCTCGACGCGGTACTGTCGCAACCCCTGTCGTGGCGCGACAAAGCAGCGCAGCCCCCGATGGTGACCCACGCTCCTAGGCCGGTGGCTTCGGTAAAGGGTCGATAGCCTTTCGTTAGTCCGCCGATCAATCGGCTCGCGAAGCCGATTAGCAAGCTAGACTCGGCGCGATGACCACCCTGGCAGAGCTTGGCGAGTTCGACCTCATTGCCCGCATCAAGGCGCGGGCAAGTCGCTTGCATAGTCGCGATGTCGTTGTTGGCATTGGGGATGATGCCGCGGTTCTTAGGCCGCGTGCGAACGAGGACCTCGTCGTTTCAACCGATGCCCTCGTCGAAGACGTTCACTTCCGTTGGGACAATCAGTCGCCTGCAAGTCTCGGGCGTCGTGCGCTGCTCGCGAATCTTTCCGATCTCGCCGCAATGGGCGCTCGCCCGGTTGGCTTCACCCTGGCGCTCTCCGCTCCCACGTCTCTGACGCTTACCCGGATCGACGGAATGCTCGGCGGTTTGCTACGCGAAGCAAAGGCTTACGGGTGTCCCCTGATCGGCGGGAATCTGAGCCGCGCCAAGCAGACCACGATGGCGATTACCGTGCTGGGGGCTGTCCAGCGGGGGCGCGCTCTACGGCGCGACACTGCACAGCCAGGCGATGCCATCTGCGTCACCGGCACGCTCGGCGGTGCGGGCTTGGCCCTCCGCAAGAGCGGCGACTCAGGTTCCGCCCTGCGACATCTCCCAAAGGCGCGCGTCGCCGCGGGTCGGGCCCTCGCACGGTTGAAAAACGCGGGCGCGTGCATCGATATTTCTGACGGGTTTGTGTCCGACCTGGGCCACGTCCTCAAGGCGTCGGGAGTCGGGGCAGAGATCGATCTCTCTCGCATTCCAACTCCGCGGGCATTCGCTCGCGGTTGTGAACAACTCGGACTTGATGCCACCAAAATCGCGCTTCACGCGGGGGAAGACTACGAGCTTCTCTTTACGCTCCGCTCGCTCAACGGAGTACGTCGACCGAGCGAAGCGGCTCTCTCGAAGCGGCTGGGCGTTCAAGTTACGGAAGTGGGGCGCGTCGAAAAGGCGCGCGGTTTGCGCGGGCTCGGTGCGTCAAGCTCGGCTGCTGGCTTTCGTCACTTCTGAAGTTGCACGTTCGTGACGGTGTCCTGCGACTCGTCTAATTCGCATCTCATACGCCATCAAGGTGCACGTCGGTAGCGCCGATAGATTGTGAGTGAGAATCGCTCTGACCCACAAATTCCTTTCGGGATCGCTACTCGTAGCGGCGTCTGGCGGGATCCTGCCTTGGGGCTTCCGAACCCTCGGACTCGAGTTTTCCGAGTGGGGATCGATGTTCATTGCACTCGGTGTCGGCGGTGGGCTCGGCTTTGCTTTGTCGCGAAGTCTGGGTCGCAAGCTCGAGGTGTTGCGCGAGGCGACTGACAGAATTCAAGCGGGTGACTTGACCGTGCAGTTGAAGGTTTCGGACCGCGAGTTTTTTGCGGACGAGACTGACGAACTCGCCGTTAGCGTGAAGGGCATGTTGAGCCAGCTCAATACGTTCGTACACCGCGTGCAAGACAACGCAGACTTGGTGACCACTGCCGCACACGACCTGACTCGAGAGATCGAAAACGTGCGCGAAGTCAATGAAGGCATTTCGAACACAGTCTCTACCGGGACCGAAGGCAATGCCCGAAAGCGAGAGCTTCTCGATCGCGCGACCAAGTTGATTGGACGGATCTCAAGCGACATCGAAGTGAACGCGGGTCGTGCGCGGGAAGCATTTGGCTTTGCTGCGGAAGCGAACCAGAAGGCAAGCAACGGTGTTGAAGTGTCGGGGCTCGCGATCGACAAGATGAGGGCCGTATTCGAGCGCGTTGAAAAAACGGGGCAAATGGTGTTCGACCTCGAAGCCAAGACCGGCCACGTCCACCAGATCACCGAAATCATTACGAGCGTTGCGCACAGAACGAACTTGCTGTCGCTCAACGCTTCGATCGAAGCCGCACGAGCGGGTGAAGCGGGCCGCGGCTTTTCGGTTGTGGCGGACGAGATTCGCAAGCTCTCGGAAAGCGCCACGCGTAGCGCAGACGAGATCTCAAAACTGATCAACGAAATTCAGTCGGACACCAGTGAAGTCGCCGACGAAATGCGACAGTCGAGCGAAGTAATCACGGAAGGTCGCGAGGACGTCAATACGATCGCGGACTCACTCGGCGAGATCAGCATGGCGGTTGGCGAAGCCGCCGCACGTTCCGAAGCGATTTTTCACGATGCCGACGAGCACGCCATCAGTGCCGAGCGCATGGTGGCCGCGATGAGCGAGCTCAAGGGCAGCACTGAAGAAAGTGACAGTACCCACAGCGAAGTTGCCCGCATGGCTTCGGGCCAGCTTGGTGCCGTTTCAAAAATGGTGGGTGGGTCACTTGCGCTATCGACCGCCGCCGAAGAATTGCGCGAACTGCTGAGCCACTACCGAACCGCGGGTGGCGGAAGCGAAGGGGAGGGAGGAGCATGAGCGAGCTTCCCGTTCCCGATGACAGCGTTTCAGGCAATCGTCTCATGACGTTTGAGGTGGGCGGCAACGTTTACGGACTACCGATTTCCGAAATTCTCGAAGTGGTGGAGCAGTCGGGTTTTAGCTGCGTCCCGACCCTGCCGCGGGGATTGGGTGGCGTGATGAACTGGCACGGCGAAGCGCTGCCGGTGGTGGCGCCGCATTTGTTGCTGGGTGGATCTCCTGTAGTTGCACGCGAGTCGGGAACTCCGCAGCAGTTTCTCGTCGTGACCGATGGCTTGGATGTTGTTGCCCAGTTGGGATTGCCGATCGATTTTGTCTCTGGGTTGGTTGATGGAGAGCCGGGCCGCGCGCGGGGCGAAGACGTCGTCGTCGAACGCAGAACGGTGGATGACCGTGTTGTCAGTGTGATCAACCCGCAGCGCCTTGTGGCGCGAGCGGCAAAAATCATAGAAGGTGCTGTTGCCTAGCGGTATTGCAGCCAAGTTGGAGGAAACATGAAAGCTCGAGTTCTAATTGCTGATGACGCTTCTTTCATGCGGCAGATGATTCGCGAGATCATCGAGCCCGAAGGTTACGAAGTCGTTGGAGAAGCAACGAATGGAATGGAGGCCGTGGAGCTTTACCTCAAACTGCAGCCCGACCTCGTCACGATGGACATCGTGATGCCCAAGCGCAGTGGGATCGAGGCGGTTCGCGGCATTCTTGCCGAAGACCCGCTCGCACAGGTCGTGATGTGCAGTGCGCTCGGCCAAGAGACGTTGGTCATGGAAGCCCTTCATGCCGGTGCGAAGAACTTCATCGTGAAGCCCTTCAAGCCCGACGCAGTGCTTTCGACCCTCGACCGCCTTCTTGAAAAAGAAGACATGGCGGGCGAATAGTCAGTGGCACTCGATATGGCCAAATACCGGGTCCTCTTCCTCGAAGAGGCCGCAGAACACCTTGCCGACATGGGCAAGGCTCTGCTCGATCTCGAAAAGGACACGGCGTCAGCCGAGTCGATCGACGTGATCTTTCGGATGGCCCACAGCATCAAGTCGATGGCGGCCTCGGTTGGCTACGACCCGGTGATGGAAGTGTCGCATGCGCTCGAAGACCGCATGGAAACCATTCGCAGTGCTGGCTGTGTTCCGCCCGGCGATTCGTTGAGCTTGTTGTTCCGGGGGCTCGAAGGCCTCGAACAGATGGTCGCGATCGTCAGCGAAACCGGTGAAGCGCCCCCGGAACGCCCCGATCTCGTTTCGGAACTGTCGGTGCCCATTGAAGCGACTCCGGTGACTTCAATGTGCGTTGAATCCGAATCAACCCCACCCCCCGAAAGTTTGCCCGAGCCTCCTGACGCTGCTGAACTCGACGTTGAACTCGCCGCGGTGATGGCTGCCCTTGAGGCCGAGGCGGGAGCAAAAAAAAAACTCTTGAACTGACTCCGGTCGTCGCTCACGACGATGGGGCTTTTGCCTCCGGGGCGGGTCAAGAGAACGGCGCCGCCGTAACGGGTCCTGGGCAGAGTCTGCCCGTACCCGCGCCTACCGTCCGCGTTCGCACGCAGACGCTCGACAAATTTCTCGGTGCCGTGGGCGAAGTGATTCTCAGCTCGCGGCAGCTACGTGGCGCTGCACAATCGGGTGTGAGCGGTGCCGAACGCGCCGAGCGCTTTGATCGCGTCGAACGCCGGGTCAACGAGCTCCAGCGACGCGTGCTCGACTTGCGCACGACCCCGCTCTTGCGCGTGATGGAAAATTTGCCCCGGGTCGCCCGTAAGGTTGCCGAAGCCCAGGGCAAGCGGGTTGACGTTCAGTTGCTCGGTACGGAGCTCGAACTCGATCGCTCGATCCTCGACAGACTCAGCGAACCCCTGCTCCACATTATTCGCAACGCCGTCGATCACGGGCTCGAAGTGATCGAGGAACGGATTCGCAAGGGGAAACCCGAAGTCGGCCAGGTGGTGATCGAGGCGCGACGCGAACGTAATTCGATCGTCATTGAGGTGACCGACGACGGCAAGGGGATCGATCTTGCGGCGGTGCGCACCCGCGCCATCCAAGTGGGTCTGCTGCACCCGGACCTTGCCGACGATCTGCCAAAAGAAGAAAATCTAAATTTGATCTTTCAGCCGGGTCTCTCGACCGCGGCGCAGTTGAGTGATGTGTCGGGCCGCGGTGTGGGAATGGATGCCGTCAAAGCGACAGTCGAAGCGCTCGGCGGTTCAGTCAACCTTGCGAGCACCGAAGGACAGGGGACGACGACTCGACTGGAAGTCCCGATTACCGCTGCCGTTCAGCGTGTGCTGTTGGTCGAGGTGTCGGGCGAGCGCATCGCGCTGCCGATCGCCAAGGTTGAACGCATTGTCGAAGTACCCCGGGCTTCGATCGAAGACAGTGGCGGCGAGATGTTTACGCTCGTCGACGACGAGCCCATCTTGGTGATCGATCTCGCAGAGTGCATGCAAATGGATCGCACCGAAATGCCCGACCCGGTCCCCCTCGCCGTGACGGACGTGCGCGGTGAAATCGTTGCGCTCAGCGTCAACAAATTTGCCGGACAACAAGAAGTCTACGTGAAACCCGTGCCCGAACTCCTTGCTGGAGTGAAGGCGCTTGCGGGCATGACGATCCTCGAAGACGGAAGTCCCGTTTTCTTACTCGATCTCAACCACCTGGTCTAAGTCGGAGTCCCGTGTGACGGCCGCCATGGAAGAACAGATCGACCGCTTGAGCGAACTCGCCAATATTGGTGCGGGCCACGCTGCGGGTGCGTTCTCTCTTCTTACCGGTCATACGATCAGGATGGCTGTGCCGCGCGTTCGATTGACCTCTGCCTTGACCGCAAATGAGCCGGCACCGGACGACCCGCTCGAATTCGTGAGCCTGGCGACTGCCGACCGCGGTTGGGAGTCAGGAGTCATCTTTGAGTTCGATGGTTGCTTGCACGCGATTCTCGCGATTCTTTTTCGGCGCCCAATGTGTGACGCGGTGGTGCGCAATTTGACTGGGCAGTCAGAAGGTTTCTTGCCTCCGGAAACGATCGAGAGTGCGTTGATGGAATTGGGCAATGTTCTTGCGTCCCACGTTGCGTCCGCGATCGCCGACACCCTCGGTGCACGGCTCTTGCCTTCGATCCCCATGCTTTCGGTTCACGATGCAATTCCGCAACTCGAAGCGTTGGCGGCGACGCATCCTGGTGCGGGCCAAGTCTGGATCGAAAGCGAGTTGCTCGATGGCGACGGCAATCTCGGCGGACTGGTTGTGATGATCCCGGACCGTGAGACGGCCTGAACTCCGCGCGATCGCTCGGCCCAATCTCCCGGGGCCGCAACGGCAGCCGCGATCTGTATTTGATACCGTGCATCCCCTTCGGCGAAGGGTGTGAGATGGAACGCGATCGGATCAGGCAACTTCTCGAAAAAGTGAAAGACGGCGACGTCGACATCGACGGTGCGATGAAGTCGCTGTCGAGCCTGCCGTTTATCGACACGCCGAACGCTCGGGTCGATACCCAGCGTTCGTTGCGGATGGGGATCCCCGAAGTTGTGTACGGACCGGGCAAGACGCCGGGACAAATCGTCGAAGTCGTCACAGCGCTTCGCGAAGCTGAACAAAGCGTGCTCGTAACAAGGGTCGAACCGTCCGCAGCACAAGATGTTTTACAGGCGTTTCCAGCTGGCGAGTACGACGAAGTCGCACGCACGCTCTGGTTCGGCCCTGCCGAAGTCCCTGTGATTGGAAAGGGCACGATCATGATCGTGTGCGCAGGGACGAGTGACCTGCCCGTCGCCGCTGAAGCATCGGCGGTTGCTCGCCGCTTCGGCAATAAGGTCGAGATGCTGATCGACGTGGGTGTTGCGGGTATTCATCGCTTGCTTGCGTCCCACGACGTTTTGCAGAACGCGCGGGTCTTGATTGTCATCGCCGGAATGGAAGGCGCGCTGCCGTCCGTCGTGGGAGGGCTTGTCGACAAGCCCGTCATCGCCGTGCCGACGAGCGTGGGGTACGGCGCCTCATTCGGAGGTGTCACTGCGTTGCTCGGCATGTTGACCAGTTGCGCGTCCAATGTGACGGTGGTCAATATTGATAACGGGTATGGCGCCGCGTATGTCGCGACGCTCATCAACCGGCTCTAAGGCTGTATCCGTGACCGCAAGGCCAAAGTCTCCGCGCAAGGCAAGACGAACGTCCGCCCCTAGAACGATTGCGGCTGGGCGGGTTCTTCATCTTGATTGTTTCTCCGGTATTTCGGGGAACATGTTTCTCGGCGCGCTGCTCGACCTCGGGCTTTCACGCAAAGAACTCGACGCAGAACTTGCGGGCCTTGGCGTCGACTACAAACTGAAGGTGTCGAAGGTCGCGCGAGGTGCGATTGCCGCGAAGTATGTGGACGTGTTGATGCCCGGCGCAAAGCGAGCGTCGAAAAAGGCACCTGCGAAAAAGAAGAAGGCCGCGAGTAGGGCGCACACTGACCACCATCCGCACACGCGCGATGATCACACCCACGTCCATCCCCATCCCCACACGCATCCCCATGCGCACCCCCACGCCCAGCACAGCCACGGCAAGAGCTACAAACAGGTACGCGCGATCGTCGAAAAGGCGAAGCTGGCGGCAGCCGTTCGAGAGCGCGCGCTTGCGATCTTTGAAGGGCTCGCCGTTGCAGAAGGCAAGGTTCACGGTGTCGCCCCAGACGATGTCCACTTTCATGAAGTCGGCGCCATCGACGCGATCATCGACGTCACCGGGGCGGCGGTTGGCCTGCACCTGCTCGGGGTGGAACGCGTGACATCGTCGCCGGTTGCACTCGGACACGGCACGGTGCAAACCGAACACGGACTTCTCCCGCTCCCGGCGCCTGCCACGATGGAACTTCTGCGCGGGATGCCCACGGTCCCGGCCCACGTCGCCTGGGAAACTGTGACGCCGACTGGCGCGGCAATCCTTCGCAACATCGTCGACGAATTTTCGCCGCTTCCCGCGATGACGATCGACAAGATCGGCCATGGCGCAGGCAACGACCGCGCAGGCGAGATGCCCAACATTTTGCGCGCGGTGCTGGGTTCCACCGGGCAAACGTCGTCAGATCGGATTAGCTGCCTCGAATGCAATCTTGACGACTTCAACCCCGAACACTTCGACTACCTGATGGAGCGTTTGTTCGACGAGGGTGCCCTCGACGTTTCCTTGCAAAATATCCAGATGAAGAAGAACCGCCCTGGCTTCCTGGTGCGGGTCCTTGCACGCCCTGACCAACGGGTGCGCTTGTCTCAAGTGTTGATGAGCGAGTCGACAACGCTGGGGGTGCGAACAACCGATTGGGAGCGAGTGGTTCTGCCGCGGACCCGCCGCAAGGTTGCGACGGACTACGGCCGCATCGCGGTGAAGGTCACGGAGACTCCCGACGGTCGGCTCGACTATTCTGCGGAATACGACGATTGCAAGCGAGCCGCGCGCAAGCACAAGGTTGCGTTGCGCGATGTGGTACGGGCTGCAGAACGGGCTGCCGAGAAGAACGCCGGTTAAGCGCGGTGGTACTCGGTCACCCCGAAGTGGTGAAAAAAAGAAAGCGGCCCCGAAGCGAAAGCTTCGAGGCCGCAAAACTTGCCACAAGTTCCGTTCAGAACGGAACGAGCAACGGACTTACATCATGCCGGGCATTCCGCCCATGCCGCCGGGCATCCCGCCGGGCATGCCACCGCCGCCTCCGCCGTCTTCGGGCGTGTCGGCGATCATGGCTTCCGTGGTGAGAAGCAGGCCAGAGACACTGGCTGCGTTCTGCAACGACGCGCGTACCACCTTGGTCGGGTCGATGACGCCGGCCTTGATGAGGTCCTCGTAAACCTCGGTGCGTGCGTTGAAGCCATTGGCGCCCTTCAACCCCTTCACCTTGTCTACAACGATCGAACCTTCGACACCCGCGTTCTCGGCGATGTATCGCAGCGGAGCTTCGATGGCCTTGCGCACGATACTCACACCAGCCTTCTGCTCACCTTCGACGTCGAGCTTGTCGAGGGCAGACTGCGCGCGGATCAACGCCACACCACCGCCAGGCACAATGCCTTCTTCAACGGCGGCGCGGGTTGCGTGAAGTGCGTCTTCGACGCGGGCCTTCTTTTCCTTCATTTCGGACTCGGTGGCTGCACCGACCTTCACAACTGCAACACCGCCGACGAGCTTGGCGAGTCGTTCGCTGAGCTTTTCGCGGTCGTAGTCCGAGCTGGTCTCTTCGACCTGGGCTCGTATCTCTTGGCAGCGACCCTCGATCTCCTTCTTGGCACCAGCGCCGTCGATTACGGTGGTGTTGTCCTTGTCGATCACGATGCTCTTTGCTTTGCCGAGGTCCTTGACCGTCACGTTCTCAAGCTTGAGGCCGAGTTCTTCAGCAATGACCTGGCCACCCGTGAGGATCGCCATGTCCTGGAGCATCGCCTTGCGGCGGTCACCGAAGCCGGGCGCCTTGACGGCGGCGACGTTCAGCGTGCCACGGATCTTGTTCACCACGAGCGTGGCCAAAGCCTCGCCGTCGATGTCCTCGGCCACGATCAGAAGCGGGCGACCCTGGCGGGCAACCTGCTCAAGCAGCGGAAGGAGATCCTTCATGTTCGAGATCTTCTTCTCGTGAAGGAGGATCAGCGGCTCTTCGAGGGAGACTTCCATGGCTTCCGGGTTCGTCACGAAGTAGGGCGAGAGGTAACCGCGATCGAACTGCATTCCTTCGACGACGTCGAGTTCGGTCTCAAGACTCTTACCTTCTTCAACCGTGATTACGCCTTCGCGGCCAACCTTGTTCATCGCTTCCGCGATGATGGCGCCAATGGTCTCGTCATTGTTTGCCGAGATGGTGCCCACCTGTGCAATTTCTGAGGTGTCGCGGGTGGGCTTGCTGAGCTTGCTCAACGTCTTCGAGATGGTGCCAACCGCGAGGTCGATGCCGCGCTTGAGCTCCATCGGGTTCATGCCAGCGACAACAAGCTTCGCACCTTCACGATAGATCGCCTGGGCAAGCACGGTTGCTGTCGTGGTTCCGTCACCAGCGACGTCGGACGTCTTGCTGGCAACTTCCTTCACCATCTGGGCGCCCATGTTTTCGAACCTGTCTTCGAACTCGATTTCCTTGGCGACCGTCACACCGTCCTTCGTGACCGTCGGAGAACCGAAGCTCTTTTCGATGATGACGTTTCGACCTTGCGGGCCGAGGGTCACTTTTACTGCGTTTGCAAGACCATCTACTCCGGCGAGCAGCTTGGTGCGTGCATCTTGATCGTACTTGACTTCTTTAGGCATGATTCAATTTTCTCCTACTAGTCGTTTTTTCCGACCGGCTCTCAAAAGAAAGCCGTCGCAAAATCGACGAGTTATTCCATGATTCCGAGGACGTCGTCTTCGCGGATGATCAGGTGCTCTCCACCGTCGACGGCGACTTCCGTCCCGCCGTACTTGCCGAACAGAACCACGTCACCCTTCTTTACGTCCAGGGGGCGTACCGTGCCGTCTTCGGCGATGCGACCGTTGCCTACTGCAACGACCTTGCCTTCCTGAGGCTTCTCTTTGGCGCTGTCGGGAATGATGATCCCGCCTTTCGTCTGTTCTTCCTCGTCGATGCGCTTGACGAGAATGCGATCTTGGAGTGGACGAATTTTCATGAGTCCGAATTCCTTCTCTCTGCTTCTAAAGTCCCGTCCACATCACCAACCTGGGAAACATGAAGAGTGGGACTGGGGATGATCTTGAGGTGCCCGCCACGGAGGGTTCGTGCTTGTGATGCCCCTCGCCGATTCAGCGCCGGGCCGGGTGGCCTGGCTCGAATTGATGGCGGGTTGGGTCTTTGGCAGTCGAACCACTCGACTGCCAAGTGGCGCGCCAACGTATGCCCTCACGCGGCAGCGTCAAGTCGATGTCGCGAAGAATTTTTGAGATGTCGAGATTTTGGGACCGACACGTCGCTTCGACCCTTCAGCCGCCACCCCAGATTTACCGAGGGTTCGAAGAGAGCGGGACGTACGCTCACGGGGCCACGTACTATGAAAGCCTCGAAATATCAAACACTTAGCGACGAAAAAACGATGATCCCGCCCGCGCGATCACCCGGGTCGGTCGCATTGTCTGCGAACGTTATGGCATGGGGCTCGACGTAGACGATCACGACTATTTCGTCTCGCCTGTTCTCTCTCGCTCACTTCTTCCCGAACCTTTTCGCGCACTGGCGTTCTCGCGATCGAAGAAGAGGACGAACTCAAGCTCGGCGTGAATCTCGACCCTGACAATCAGGCGAACTCGTTCGCATAAGTAGAAGAAACGAGTCATCTCGTCTGGCAAGCCGCAAACGATCTACCCGTCTCGCAACTCGTCCTCGAGTTTCAGTCGGAAGTGGATCGATTCCTTTATTTCTCCCACGATTTCAGTTACTTGGGCTTCTCGCGCTCCGAAGCGGGTCGGATCTACGACTGGGTGAATCGGCGCTACGAAGCCCGGTACGAGATCGCTGGGAGTCGCCTCATCGCTACTGCCACGGTCTTGTCCAGGCGTTCGGACCACGGGGTCACACCGCAGGGTTGGCACGTGAACTTCGTCGTTACTCCCGCTCGTCGTCCGCGATGAAACTCGCAAGTTGAACCGCGAGCGCCCGTACTTCCTCAACTTTTTCTAGTCGACCCTTGACTTTCGCCACATTTTCGTGAACTCTGCGCCCGAAACTAACACGAAGGTGGCGTATCCGATGGCACTCACTCGGCGACAGCGAGAGATCTTTGACTTCATTTCGGCCTTTGTCGAAGAGCAGGGGTACTCCCCCAGTCTCGAGGAGATCGCGACCCAGTTCGGTCTGTCCTCCGTGGCCACGGTTCATCGCCACGTCCAGCACCTCGTCGAAAAAGGTCTGCTCCGCAAAGCCTGGAACCGGTCGCGCTCCCTAGAACCCGTTCCGCAAGAAGAAGATGAACCGGGCCTCACCATGCTCCCCCTCGTCGGCACGGTTGCCGCGGGTGCCCCGATCGAAGCCATCGAAGTCCACGAGCGCATTGCCGTCCCAGCCGACATGGCTGGCCGCCCAGGCGAGTGCTTCGTCCTCCGCGTTCGCGGCGACTCCATGATCGAGGACCAGATCTGCAACGGCGACCTCGTCGTCATCGAAAAACGAGATCAGGCGCGCAATGGCCAAACCGTCGTCGCCCTCATAGACGGCTCCGACGCCACCCTAAAGCGCTTCTACCAAAACGGCAGCCAAGTCAAACTCGTCCCCGCCAACCACACGATGGACCCCATCGAAGTCAACGCCGAACAAGTCACCATCCGAGGCATCGTCCGCGGCTTGATGCGGTCGTTCTGATTCCTTGAGCGCCTCCGCTGCGCTCCGGCTTTCCTAGTGTCACGTCTTTAAGGTGGATGGATTGGGCATGTGCGCCCGAATTGCGAGGGCGCCTGCCTGACCCCCTAGACGCGCCACGCCGAGACTCCGCCTTGCAACTCACCTTCTCCGCCAAAGAATTTCGAAGCCACTCTTCTTCCCGCTTGCCCGTATTTGACTCATTGGACGCGTCGGACGCGCGAACAGACCCTCTCTCGGCACTGGCCGCGGCATGCCGATTCGACGCACCCCAGTACGCTACTGTGACGCCGTTTTCCCCGAACACCTAGAGGACACACCCCCGTGGTCCGCGTCACAAAAGCGATAGAATTCTCCGCATCTCTGCGTTACCAAAACGGCCGCCTAACCGACGCCGAAAACGCCGAGCTGTTTGGACTCGCCGCCCACCAACACGGCCACAACTACCGCCTCGAAGTCACCGTGAAAGGCGACCCCGATCCACGGACCGGCATGGTGATGAACCTCGTCAACCTCAAGGCCATTCTCGAACGCGAGGTGATGTCGCGCTTCGACCACAAAGACTTGAACCGCGATACCGACTTTTTCAAGGAAGCGCCGCCGACGCCGGAAAATCTTGCGTCCGTCATCCACGAAGTTCTTGTGGCGGCACTTCCCGACGGCATGTTCGATCGGCTGCGACTTTTTCAGGACGCCGACCTCTACGTCGACGTGGTGGGCTAGGTCGTGATGCTTGAAGTGACTCACCGATACAAACTCCCAGCCGCGCACGTGCTCGCGAACCCGCGTCTTTCTGACGCCGAGAACACCGAAATTTTCGGCAAGTGTTCGAACGAAAACGGCCACGGCCATAACTACGAGTTTGAAGTGACGATCGCCGGGCCGGTGGATTTGAAAACGGGCCAGATCCTATCGAGTGATCGTCTCGACGAAATTTTTGGCGAATCGATCGCCGAGCGCTATTCGCACCGTCTCTTGAATGAATGCGAAGCCTTTGATGCGCTCGTTCCCACAACAGAAAACTTCGCTCAAATTGTTTACCAAGATCTCGCGCCCGCCCTCGCGCGTGAGGGTTCGGTCCGGCTCGTCCGGGTTCGTCTCACCGAAACCCCGCGCAATTTTTTTGAATATGGAGACCCCAGATGAGCGACCCGATCGAAAAATCGATCACTGAAATTCTGAACGAACTCGGCGAAGAGCCCGAGCGCGATGGATTGTCGCGCACGCCTGCCCGCGTGGCGGCCGCCATGCGTTTCTTTACTAAGGGCTATCAGCAAGACCCGGCCGAAACGTTGAACAACGCTTTGTTCGATGTCGACTATGACGAGATGGTCGTAGTGAAGGACATCGACTTTTACAGCCTTTGCGAGCACCACATGGTTCCGTTCTTTGGACGCGCACACGTGGGGTACATCCCAGACGGCAAGGTGGTCGGACTCTCGAAGATCCCGCGTCTCGTTGAGATGTTCGCGCGCAGGCTTCAGGTTCAAGAGCGCTTCACAATGCAGGTCGCGGGCATCATTGAAGAAGTCCTGAAGCCCAAGGGCGTCGCGGTCGTGGTTGAAGCCAAGCATCTCTGCATGGTGATGCGCGGTGTCGAAAAACAGAACTCTTCGGCGATCACGAGTTCGATGCGAGGTGTGTTTAACTCGGACTCGAAGACTCGCTCCGAGTTCATGGAACTGATCCGCCAACGTTCAGACTCGTTCGTTTAGGCCATGGGTTTCACGTCGTGAGCGAATCTGATTCTCTGCTCGAACAAATTCGGCTTGCGCGAGAAAAGTACGCCGAGGCGCCAGGCACCTGGCCGGCGAAGCGCGAACTCGCCGACGCCGTGCGTGAGCTGATGCACAACTTGGCTGCCACAGACGCGCCCGAAGAAGAGCTGCTTTCGATCGCCGAACAGGTGCGCGAAAGCGCTCGTCGTTTCGCGGTGCAGCCGGTGATGGACAACCCGCCGGGTGTTGCAGAAATGTCGCTCGCTGCGGGCATGGAGGTCTTTCGCGACCGCAGTCCGGTGGTCGGCATGGCGAACCCGCTCGCTCCGCCCGCTGAACTGGTGGTCGATCTCGACGAGAAGACCGTCACTGGCGACGTTTTTTTTGGAGCGGCCTATCAAGGTGCACCGGGTTGCGTCCACGGTGGCTTCGTTGCGGCGCTCTTCGACGAAGCCCTCGGCATGGCGACGATCTTTTCGGGTCAACCGGGCATGACGGGTTGGATCAAAGTTTCGTATCGCAGCCCTACGCCCCTTGAAACGCCGCTGCGCATCTCGGCGCGCATGGACGATTTCACAGGTCGAAAGATCATGACATCGGCCGAACTCATGGCCGGAGACACCCTTGTCGCCGAAGCCACGGGCCTGCTCATCACAATTCCAAACGAAAAATTTGCACAGCTGCGCAACGCAGCGGCTGAGCGAAAAGAGAAGTCCAAACGTCCGGCGTAAGCCGGTGGTCAACGCTCCTTAGCGACCCACCACCACTGCAGCATTGACCTGCAAACGTCCCTGACTCTCGAACGCTGCCCGGCGATCGTTAATCCAGGCTTCGAGGATCTGGTTTTGTCGCTGCGCGTCGAGGCTCTGCTTTGCTGAAGCCACCGCAGCATCGAGGGTGCTGGGGTCGGGCTCTTGGCGTTCGAGCAACTGGATCAAAACCTTTTGCGTTCCCACGTCGAACACGGTCGATGAACTCGGCGCGTCGGCGGTCAACGTAAACGCTGTCGCGATGACCTCGGGAGAGGGCAGCGTCAAGCCGGGAACGAAGCCATCACGTCGTCGCGTAAAGAAGCTCGTGCGTTCGAGCGTCAGGCCGGCAGCGCGCGCGGCGTCTTCGAGGGACTGTCCTCCATCTACCGAAGTGGAAAGGTCGCTTGCAAGCTTCGCTGCAGCTTCGGCACTTGCTCCTTCAGCTGCGAGGACGAGGCCCGCTTCGTCGAAACTCTGCTTGCTCGCTTCGATCTTCGAGTCGACGCGAACGATGTGCAGACCTTCGGGACCCTCAATGATTTCGCTGTGGGTTCCGGCCACGAGGTCAAAGGCGGCAGCTTCAATCGCGGGTGCAACATCACCGCGCCCGATCGGCCCAAGATCGCCGCCATTCTCGCTGGAACTCGTGTCGTCCGAAAGCTCTTCGGCGAGGAGGGCGAAGTCTTCACCTGCCTGGAGCCGTGCCAGTGCTTCGTCGGCCCGGGTGCGATTGGCGGTGGCGTCACCGTCAGTTGCTTTGAACAGGATGTGGCGCAGCACGACCTGTTCAGGGGAATCGAAACGACTGGATTCAACGTCGTATGCGGCCTGCAGGGCTTCTCGATTGGCTTCGAAGTAGGCCTTGGCGTCTTCGTCGCTAGGTCGCTTGTTTTCGGGAAGGTTTCCCGTATCGAGAGCGACGTACGCGATCTGGACTTCTTCGGCCTTGTATCGCGCCGACCTCAATGCTTCCTCGTCGCTCACGCGACTCTGGGTCATGATCAATTCGAACATTTTCTGCTGTAAAAGGTCGCGTTGCATGGTGCTGAGGTAATTCGCCTGGCTGCCGTACGTGTATCTCACGTTTGAATCGAAAGTTGCCTGGTCGAAACGCCCGTCTTCGTCGCGAAGGTTGGGGTTGTTTCGCAAGAGGTTCTTGACCTCTTCGGCACTGACGACAAGCCCCACCTCCTTGGCGGACTGGGCGAGCACGAGGGAATTGACCAAGGACTGAAGCGTCTGAGAGTCGAGGAAGGAAGCCAGCGCGTCCGGGTCGAACTGAGCGCCGAGGGCGGCCTGCATGCGTTGTTGTTGTTGTTCCCGCACCCTACGAAAGTCCGAAACGAGAATGAGTTGGTCGTCGAGTGATGCGACCGTGTCATCCGACGCACCCGGCCCTGAGCCACCGCCGGGAACTTGTCCGTCGAGACCGAGGAAAAAGACGAAAACGATTCCGATGGCAAAAATGAAGATTGCGGTAAGCCATCTTGAGCTCTTGCGAAATTTATCGAGCACAGGACCTCCTTTTAAATCGCGTACGAAGAACGACGGGGCCGATGACCGGCCCCAAATGAATGAGAACAACATCCTAGGGCGCGGACAGTAGTGACGAGTTTTACCCGGAGCAAGCCAAGCCTTTCTTCGTACTTCGGCGAGTCGCGCGCCAAACGTGTTGGCCTTCGCCGACCCAGATTGCGAATGAAGCGGCGCCAGAGGTGCTTCTTCGCTTGTGATCGAAGGGGGCGATTGGTATTGTGCCCGCTTGAGGGCGCCAACCAAACATCCGCGAATTCGAGCACTTAGGTACGAGCGATGCGAATGGCTTTGGGCTCGAAGTCCAGAGCAAGTGGGTGCCCGGAAGATCCAGCAATGTTAATTCCAGGACCAGGATCGACAACAAACTTGACAGACCGTTAAAAGATCGACCGGCGCTTCGAATCACAGTTCGTCAGCACGGAAAATGAACCACGACGCCAAATATAGAACGACCCGCCAAACAAGAACGTCAGACAGTGTAGTCGAGACGTTCGGGCAAAAAAGAGCAAGGCCACACACACAGGGGCAAGCGAAATGATTCTAGACAGGATCTTGGGTTTCTTTTCAAGTGATCTGGCGATTGACCTCGGTACTGCGAACACGTTGGTATCGGTGAAGGGTCGAGGGATCGTTGTTTCCGAACCGAGCGTCGTGGCCATTTGCAAAGACGGGCGTGGTCCGGACAAAGTCCGAGCCGTCGGAACCCGCGCAAAAGAAATGTTGGGCCGCACGCCTGGCAACATCGTTGCGATTCGTCCTATGAAGGACGGCGTGATCGCCGACTTCGAAATCACCGAAGCCATGCTTCGTTACTTCATTACCCGCGTCCATGATCGCAAGCGATTGGTCAGGCCGCGAATTGTTATCGCCGTTCCGTCGGGCATCACCGAAGTTGAAAAGCGCGCAGTAAAAGACAGCGCGATGCTCGCCGGTGCTCGTGAGGTTTACTTGATCGAAGAGCCCATGGCTGCCGCGATCGGTGCCGGCCTGCCCATCACCGAGCCTTCGGGAAACATGATTATCGACATCGGCGGGGGGACGACTGAGGTTGCAGTCATTTCGCTTTCGGGTGTGGTCTATTCCAACTCGACGCGTGTCGGCGGCGACAAGATGGACGAAGCCATCATCAACTTCGTCAAGCGTAAGTACAACTTGTTGATCGGTGAACGTACGGCCGAGCAGATCAAGATAACGATCGGTACCGCGTACCCGGTCGACGAAATACTTTCGATGGAAGTGAAGGGACGCGATCTTGTTCAGGGTATTCCGAAGACCCTAGAGATCAAGTCTGAAGAAATTCGCGAAGCACTTGCCGAGCCCATCAACGCGATTGTTGAATCGGTGAAGATGGCGCTTGAGAAAACCCCCCCGGAACTCTCTGCAGATATCGTTGACAAGGGAATCGTGCTCGTTGGTGGTGGGTCGATGTTGGCAAACCTCGACGTCCTCTTGCGCGAGGTCACGGGGTTGCCCGTGATGCTGGCCGAGGATCCGCTGACGGCCGTTGCTATGGGGACGGGCCGCTGCCTCGAAGAACTGCATTTGCTCAAGGAAGTTACGATACGCACCTAGACCGGGATTTCGCACGGCAGATCTCTGTAGCTGCCCGTGAAACCAGGGGTTTTTGCGTGATCGCCGGTCGCTGCGAGGGGCCATGTTCGAGTTCCTGAAGCGATTTTCCGCACCGATTGCGTTCGTCTGCCTGCTCCTGCTGGCGGCGGTCGCGATGATTGGCGACTCGCGCGAAGAGCGCGCGCCAGGTGAGCAATTGCCTTGGTGGCGAGAACTCGTGCTCGAAGTTGTGGCGCCGGTTCAGCAGTTGGTTTCAGTCCCCGCCACCGCGGTGAGCGATGTATGGAATCGCTACATCAACTTGATTGCAGTTGGTGAAGAGAACGAACGCCTCGCCGAGCGCGTCGCCGATCTCGAAGAAGTCAACCTGCAGTACCGCGAGGCGTTGGTTGCGAGCGGCCACTTGCAACGCATTGCCGCGATGCGCGACGACTTCGAAGTTCCGATGCTGCCCGCGCAGGTTGTCGGGCTCGACATCTCTCTTTGGTTTCGCTCGGTCGTCATTGACCGCGGACGAGCTCACGGCGTGAGCGCGGGCAACCCCATCATTACCAACAGCGGTGTGGCGGGACTCGTCACTGCGGCGTCGGGGCATGCGGCAAAGGCCATGTTGTTGGTCGATCGCCAAAGTGCGGTCGACGGTGTGGTGCAGCGAAGCCGAACCCGTGGAGTTGTTCGTGGCAATGGTTCCGGTGCGCTCGAGTTCGAATTTGTTGCGCGCGACGGAGACGTTCAGTCCGGGGACATTGTTCTGACTTCTGGACTCGACGCGATCTATCCCAAGGGTCTTCGCATCGGTGAAGTGCAAATGGTTCGCGACCGCGGGAGCGACTTGATCCAGGCCGCGACCCTTGCGCCGGCAGTTGACTTCGAACGACTCGAACAAGTCTTCGTGATGTTCCATCAAGGCCCCACGATGGAACTCTTGTATGGCAACGCCGTCGAAGACGATGCCGACTTGAGTTCAGACAAAGTGGCGCCCAAGCCCGCGGCGGGCGACGTGGCTTTCGGCCCCGAAAACTTGAAGCCCGCGTCATGAAGCGCCCGCCGTTTCGAGCGGTGAATTCATGAAGCGGGTGCTTGTCATTTTTGCGCTCGGCTTGATCGCACTCGGCGTACAAGGTGGGCTCGCGAAAATTCTTCCCCGAGAATTGTGTCCTGACCTTGGTCTCTTGGTCGTGATCGCAATTGGGTTGCACTGGCAAGAAACGACGCGCGGGTTGATCGTCGCTTCAGCACTTGGTTTCGCGGCGGACTTTCTTTCGAGTTCACTCTTTGGTGCTCACGCTTTATTGCGTGTAGTCGCTTACGCGATGACGACGGTTGGGCGTAGCCAAATGGATCTGCGCAGCGGCCTCGCCCTCGCATTGTTCGCCGGTGGGCTCACAGTTGCATACGCGATGGGGTTGCTTGGGCTGATGTCGATCGTCGATGGCCCGGGACAAAAAGCGGCTTGGACGGGAATTGGGGGCATGCTCCCTCATGCCGTTGTGACGGCAATTGCCGCCCCGGTGATTTCGAGTTTGGTGAGTCGGTTGTCAGAATGGGCCGACGGAGAAGCGAGCCGACCCGGGCTGCAGATCGACGCGAGTAGGGCGCGATCATGAATAGCGGCTTCAACGACGGCAGACTTTCCCCAGGTGGTCCTCACGGCGTTGAGAGTCGCATTGGCATCATTGCCTTCCTGGTGATCGTTGCCTTTCTGATCTTCATCGGTCGGTTGTTTCAACTGCAGATCGTTGAAGGTGCAGACCTTCGAAGTCGCTCCGAGCAAAACTTCGTGCGCACCGTACGGCTCGAAGCACCGCGGGGCGACATTGTTGACCGCGAAGGTCGAATGCTCGCGACGACCCGCCCGGCGTACCGTGTCGAAGTGATCCCGAACGAGATCCACGATGGCGACACGACCTTTCGAGCGCTTGGTCAGATCCTTGCCGAGCCCGCAAGCGAACTCAGCACCAAGGTCGGCGCACCTCGCGGACGCAAACGTTTCCAACCGGTGCTTTTGCGCGGCGACCTCGAGTATGAACGGTTCGCCCAGGTCGAGTCCCACCGTTACGCGCTGCCCGGCGTGGTGACCACGATCGGTCCGCGCAGGCTTTATGCCGAAGAGGCGATGGCTGCACACCTTTTGGGCACAATTGGCCAAGTTGGAACCCGACAGCTCGCGCTTCCTCAGTTCAGCGATTACGTCTCGGGCGAAGTGGTGGGCCAGTTCGGTCTCGAGGCCAAACTCGAAGCGCATCTCCGCGGGCGTGCGGGCGGTCGCAACATGGTGGTCGACGTCGCGGGGCGCGAAATCGAACTCCTCGAAGAGATCAAACCCGTTCCGGGCGGGCGGGTCGTGCTCAACCTCGATGCCGATCTGCAGCGTGTCGCCGAACAAGCCTATCGATCCCTCGACCCCGAAGTGCCCGACCACATGGGTTCGCTCATCGCCATGGACCCGAATAACGGCGAAGTCCTCGCTTTGGTTTCGCTCCCGAGTTTCAACCCGAACTCCTTCGCGGGCGGCATCGATTCCGCGACATGGGACCAGCTGACTTCCGACCCGTGGAAGCCACTGAGCAACCGCGCGATCTCGGGCGAGTACTCCCCGGGTTCAACCTATAAAGCTGTGGTCGCCGCGGCGGGCCTCGCCGAAAAAGTAATTGATCGTCAAGAGCAGATCTATTGTCCGGGGCACTACCGATTGGGCCGCCGGGTCTATCGATGTTGGAAACGCGGCGGACACGGCGACGTGAACATGGCCGCGGCGCTCAAAGGGTCCTGCGACGTTTACTTCTATGACCTAGGTGTGCGGCTCGGAATCGATCGCATCGCGCGATACGCGTTCGGGTTCGGCTTGGGGAGAGCGACGGGGATCGGGCTCTCTGGAGAAAGGTCAGGCCTGATCCCAACTCGCGCATGGAAGAAGAAGGCGAAGAAGGAAGACTGGATCAAGGGAGAGACGGTATCCGCAGCGATCGGACAGGGATACAACCTCACGACGCCGATTCAATTGGCGGTTGCCTATTCGGCGATCGCCAACGGCGGTCGGGTGCTGCGGCCGCAGCTGGTGAGGCGTTATGAAACTTGGGATGGCCAAGTCATTTCGATCGAAACGCCCCAAGAGATTTCACGGGTTCCCGTGTCTCGCGAAATTCTTCAGGTTGTGACCGACGGGTTGATTGCGGTTGTGCAGGGCGAAGAGGGTACTGGGGGGCGTGCGCGTGTTCCCGGTATTACCGTCGCGGGCAAGAGCGGAACCACCCAAGTCGTCAGTCTTGACCTCGTAAAAGACATGGAGCCCGAAGAGGTTCCGGTTCGCTACCGCGACCATGCGCTGTTTGCAGCGTTTGCCCCCGCCGGAGCCCCGGAGATCGTTGTGGTCGCTTTGGTTCAGCACGCCGGAGCAGGCGGCGGAACCGTGGCTGCGCCGATTGTGCAGAAGGTGCTCGCGCGTTACTTCGAAAAGACGCGTCCGCCAGAGCCGAAGGTCGACGACCCCCTCGCACCGCAGCTTCCAGCCGAGCCGGCGGATGATGCCGAGATCGACACGCGCGTGACAGACGCCGCGGCTGCGCGCGCTTCGCAATTCGCCCAAGTGCGAGAGGCCGCAGAATGAAAGTCGATCGTCGTTCTTTTCAATACTTCGACTGGGTGTTGTTCGTCATTGCGGCGGTCTTGATCGCACTGGCATTCGTCAACTTGACGTCGGCGACCAACGCAGGTGTCGAGGGTGGCGTGTCGGACATCGTGCGAAGACAGGGGTTGGTGGTCGGCTTCTGTACGCTGGTGATGATGGTGATCTTGATGATCGACTATCGACATTTCGAGCGCTTTGCACTGCTGCTCTACGGTGCCAGCTTGCTGCTCTTGATCGCGACGTTGGCAATCGCGCCCGAAATCCGGGGTGCACGCGCGTGGTTGTTTGAAGGCCGCTTCCAACCGTCTGAGTTCGCGAAGATCACGTTGGTCCTCGTGATGGCTCGCCACTTTCATCGCAACCCTCCCGAGGCCAACGCGGGGTTGCGCCAACTCATTCGACCGGCCTTGATCGCGGCGCCGCCGGTCGGCTTGATTGTCGCGCAGAAGGACATGGGTGTGGCACTGCTAACACTGCTCGTGGCGCTGACATTCTTGCCGTTCGTTCGCTTGAGCGGTCGAGCGTGGGGTGGGATCGCAATGGCGGGCGTGGCTGCACTCACCGCGCTCTGGACTTATGGCCTTAGGCCGTATCAGCAGCAGCGTATTCTCGACTTCATCGATCCCGAGCGCGATCCGCTTTCGTCGGGCTACCAGGCCATGCAGTCCCGCATCGCAGTGGGAGCCGGTGGTCTCTTCGGCAGCGGTTGGATGGAAGGCACCCAGACCCAGCTGCGTTTTCTCCCGACTCAACACACCGACTTCATTTTTTCTGTGCTCGCCGAAGAATGGGGCTTTGTGGGCAGCGTGTTCGTCCTCACTCTGTTTTTATCGATGCTGCTCTGGGGACTTTGGATCGCAACGAACTCGAAAGATGGTTTCGGCGTGATGCTCGCAGTCGGGTTGGTGGGTACGCTCTTTTGGCCGGCGGTGATCAATATCGCGATGGTGCTCGGTTTGGCACCGGTGATCGGTGTGCCGCTCCCGCTCTTTTCGTACGGCGGCTCCGCCATGCTTTCCGCGTTTATCACGCTTGGCTTACTGCTCAATATCTCGATGCGTCGATATCTATTTTGAGCCAATCGAAGATCGGTGCGTTCTTCGACATGGACAAAACGCTCATCGCCGAAAATTCGGGGTCGATTTACTTCCGCGAAGCTTGGGAGCGCGGTGAGATCAAGACGCTTGACGTTGCTCGTGGCGTCGGGGCTTATCTGCAATACAAACTCGGGACCCTCGACATCACGCGCTGGACCGAGCGCATGCTCGGCGATCTCGCCGGCCAACGCGAAGCGTTCATGTACGACGAAGGTCGGGCACTCTTCGAACGTCGCGTGAAAGCGAAGATCTATCCCGAAGCCGCGCGCCTCGTCGCGGAACATCTCGCGGATGGGCATGTCGTCGCGATCGTGTCCGGGTCGATTCGCTACTTGGTTGAACCGCTCGCAAAGTCGCTCGACGTTGCGCATGTGCTCTGTACCGAACTCGAATCGGTCGACGGCGTTCTTACAGGTCGTTGTATCGAGCCTGCTTGCCTAGAAGAGGGCAAGGTGCATTGGCTTGAAGGCTTTATCGAAGAACACGACATCGATCTTGCGCGCAGTTGGTTTTATACGGACTCGATCACTGATCTCCCTGTGCTCGAGCTTGTTGGTCACCCCATCGCGACCAACCCCGACCCACGGCTGTACCGCACCGCGGTTCGTCGAGGTTGGCCTGTGAGGTTGTTCGATGTGAAGGCCTGACCTTCATCGTTTATTGAAGGGCTTCATCCAGGATCGGTGACAGGATCGCGATCATGTCGTCGATCTCACTTGGGCTTGTTGTCAGGGACGGCATAAAGCGCAGGACGTCTGGGCGCGGCGTATTGATGAGCAAGCCCGCTTCGAAGCAGCGTGCAGCAACCTCGCTCGCAACGGGTTTGGGTAAGACCATCGCCAGCAGATGTCCTTGGCCCCTCACACTCGCCGAGTACTTTTGCGCGGTGTTTTCGAGAGTCGATCGCAGGTGATCGCTCGCCTGTGAAGCAGCATGGGCAAAGTCGGCATCACACAGTGTGTGAAGGACCGCCAAACCCACCGCGCACATCAGCGGGTTTCCGTTGAAGGTCCCGCCTTGATCGCCGGGTTCGAAGCACGACGCCTTTTCACTGGCCAATACCGCGGCGATCGGAACTCCGCCCCCAAGCCCTTTGCCCAAGGTCATGATGTCGGGGGCGATGGTGCTGCTCTGGTACGCGAATAGTGGCCCCGTGCGACTCATGCCTGTTTGGATTTCGTCGAAGATCAAGAGCAAGCCATGCTCATCGCAGAGTCTGCGGAGTGACGCGAGAAAGCCTTGCGGGGGCTCGACTACGCCGGCTTCACCTTGAACGGGTTCCAGCATGATGCCGACGGTTTGACTCCCGATCGCGGCCTTCACCGCGGCGAGGTTTCCAAACTCGACTCGGCAAAAGCCGTCGACACCGGGGGCGAACAACGTGTCCCAACCCGGCTTGTCCGTCGCGGCCATCGTGGCGAGGGTTCTGCCGTGGAACGCCCCGGTGAACGTGATGATTTCGGTAGCACCGCCGCGGTTTTGCTTGCCCCATTTTCGCGCGAGCTTGATCGCGCCTTCGTTGGCTTCGGCTCCGCTATTGCAGAAGAAGACCCGGTCGAGTCCGCTCTTTTCGCAGAGTAGTGCCGCAAGGTCGAGTTGGGGCCGGTTGTAGTAGGCGGGGCTCGGGTTGAGAAGCTGGTCGGCTTGGTGGACCAGCGACTTGCGAATCACGTCCGAAGAATGGCCGAGGCAGTTCACCGCCCAACCTTGGACAAAATCCAAGTAGCGATTGCCGGTTTCATCATAGAGCCAGCTTCCTTCGCCCCGGGTCATGACGACATCGGGTCGAGGTGTAGGGGCCAAAAGGTGGGTCGTATCGATAGGGCTCATTGCGATCTCCAGTTCGCGCCAAGGCGCGACACACGCGGGGGGGGGATCGCCGGCACTTCCGACGAGGTCGCCTCCCCAACGCGATGATGGGGCGGTGCCGCGGAAGCTTTTGAGAAGAGGGTCCTAGGTGGATCGAGGACCCGAAGAACTAGGAGATGATCAAAATCCGCGCGGCCGCCGGCTGTGTACGCGAACGACGACGCAGCTGCGTGACGCAGACGGCTTCGGTCAGGCTTTGATCGGGGATCAACATGGAAACCTAGTCCCGGAATGATCGGGTGATTCGGTGAGTAGGGAACTGAGAGGGTGTCACGCTTGCGCGACATCCAACCCAAGTGAATTAAACCAGCTTTTCAGCCATCTCGACAAAGTCAGCCTTGGGGCGAGCGCCCTGAAGCTGTTGCACAACCTGGCCAGCCTGAAACGCGAGAACCGTCGGCACGGCGCGTACGCCGTACTGCCCGGGTGCGCCGGGCGAGCTGTCGATGTCGACCTTCACGATCTTCACGCGGCCGTCAAACTGGTCGGCGAGCTCCTTGATGACCGGAGCAATCTGCTTGCACGGGCCACACCATTCTGCCCAGAAGTCGACGATCACCGGGATATCAGAATCGATCACTTCGGCTTGGAAAGTGGCATCAGTTGCGTCGACGATTACGGCCATCGGATGTCTCCTTGAAGATGCTTCTCATTGCTCTTCGTTTGGGGGTGCTTGGACTGCGCTTTTCGTGTTCTGTCGAGCGCGCTATTTCGGGTATGGCGGTCTGTTGCAGCGGATTTGATCGGCGCGATTCTCAATCCGTCAAGCTTCTCGCTCCACTGGAATCGGGTCGTATCTTTATAGCCCGCATTCTCGGTGCTTGCCTCCGGGCTATACCCGTTTTCCCCGATTGCGAAAATGACTCGATACAAGTACTGGGTCTCTGTATTCTCCCCCCAAGGTGACCGCCGTCAAAACGATGGAGAACATTATCGGCGCGGGGTTGAGGACGACATGGCCAACGCGAACGAACGAGTGCGACAGACCTTTGCGGAGAGCATTCGGGTCAAACAGGCAACCGCAGAAGCTTGCAGTGACGAGATCGCTGCGGCAGCGGTGACCCTTGCCGAGTGCTTTCGAGCCGGGGGCAAACTGCTGATCTTCGGCAATGGCGGTTCGGCCGCGGATGCTCAGCATATCGCCAGCGAGTTTGTCGGACGCTACGTCCACGACCGACCGGCGCTTCCCGCCATCGCACTCACGGCCAACAGTTCCGAATACACCGCGATCGGCAACGACTATGGCTTTGATCATGTCTTTGCGCGGGGGATCGAGGCCCACGGCCGCGCCGGCGATGTTGCGATCGCGGTTTCGACGTCGGGCAACAGTGGGAACCTTGTCGAAGCCATTCACGCCGCGAAGGACCACGGGCTCACCACGATCGGCTTGCTTGGCAAAGGCGGCGGCAAGCTTCAGCTTCTTGTCGATCAGGCCATCATCGTGCCGAGTGAAGAAACACCGCGTATTCAGGAGACTCACATCACCATCGGGCACGTCTTGTGTGCGCTGGTCGAAGAGGCGTTGTTTCCCGAGATGTCGAACCGGTGACTGCCCGAAAGAAGCCGATCGATCGCTCCAAGGTGCATACCGTCCCCGCACGTCGCCGTCATAGCAAGGTGGCCGTTGCGCAGGAGGCCGTGCCTCACCAACCGGGTGGGTCGTTCAATGATTTCGTCGCGAACTTGCCCGACGTACTCGGCGCGCGCGACTACCGCGAAGTTGTCGCCGCGTGGGAAAAGGCCTGGAGTGGAAATAAGACCGTTCTCTGGGGCCTTGGAGCACATCTCATCAAGGTGGGGCTCGCCCCGGTGGTGGTTGACCTGATGGAGCGCGGTGCGATCTCGGCGATCTTCATGAACGGTGCCGGGTGCGTACACGACCTCGAACTCGCCATGATGGGACGCACCAGCGAGGAAGTTGGGGCGGCGCTCGACGACGGCAGCTTTGGCATGGCGAAGGAAACAGGCGCAAGACTCAACGAAGCCATCAACGCGGGGGCGGCTGCCGGCTTGGGGATGGGCGAGGCGATCGGTCGCGCAATTGCCGACGGCAACGACCGACACAAAGAACGTTCGGTGCTTGCGTGTGCCGCGCGACTCGGAATCCCCGCGACAGTCCATGTTGCGATCGGGAGCGATATCCATCACATGCATCCCAGCGCGGACGGCGCGTCACTCGGTGCGACGAGCTACCGGGACTTTGAAATTCTTGCGTCGGTGGTAGCCGGGCTCGACCGCGGGGTTGTGTTCAACGTCGGTTCGGCCGTGATCTTGCCCGAAGTGTTCTTGAAGGCACTTTCGCTTGCGCGAAACCTCGGCAACCCCGTGCGTCGGATAACCGCGGTCAATCTCGATTTTATCCGCCACTACAGGCCGCAAATGAACGTGGTCGATCGGCCGACGCGACTCGGTGGCAAAGGCTATTCGATCGTGGGGCAGCACGAACTGTTGGTGCCGCTACTTTCTGCTGGCGTCGTTGAAGCCCAGGCTGCACGAAAAACGAAGAAGGCACGCAAGCCCAAAGTGGGGGCAAAATAGTCGCAGCGCCGAATGGACTCGCACTGAATCAAGGGAAACTCTGTGGCCAGGATCACGTTGGTCGAAGGCGATATTTCTGAACAAGAGGTCGACGCGATTGTCAACGCGGCGAACAGCCACTTGATTCTGGGTGCGGGTGTTGCGGGTGTGATTCGAGAAAAAGGCGGCCCTACGATTCAGCAGCAGTGCGACGAAATTGGCCGAATTGAAGTTGGCGCGGCAGCGATCACCGATGCCGGTGAGTTGCCGGCCAAGCATGTCATCCATGCCGCGGGCATGGCGCCCGGCGGTGTTGCGGATGAGCAGAGCGTGCGGAAGTCGCTTCGCGCGTCACTCGAAATTGCGGCCCGCGAAAACCTCACGACCATCGCGATCCCGGCCATCGGAACCGGGGTCGGAGGCTTATCGTTGCAGCGCTGCGCTGAGGTGTCTCTAGAAGAGGCCAGGGCCTACACGGGCGATGGGACGAGTCTCGAAGAGATTCGCTTTGTTTTGTACGGCGAACCCGCTTTTAGGCTCTTCGAAATGGTGAACGACGCCGCAAAGGTCGCCGCGCAGATGGAACGACTCGCGAAGATGCGAGAACGGGACTGACGCGCCCTTGCGCGGCGCTTCCGGCGCCGCGGTCCTATACTGCGCTCGGGTAAATCCCTAGGCCCCCTTTGCAAGCCGCAACGGTGCGGGTCCACAACTTCAAGACATTTTTACGGAGCACTTCGTTGGCCCTGTTCCTCCAACTCGCAGCTGCGATCTATCTCGCGTCAGGCATCGTCGCATTGGTCGGCGTGGTCCTCCCCGCGCCGAAACTGATCCGTGGGGGCGTGTGGGGGTTGATCCTCGGTGGGGTCTTGCAGGCAATCGCATTTGCGACCCTTCACCGGGCGGAGGCGTCCGCCATTACATCACTCCCGGTGGTTCTTTCTTCTAGCGCATGGATGACCGTCGTATTCGCGATACTGCTCACGTGGCGCGTTCGCCTTCCGGGGATCGCGGCCATTATCGGTCCGCTGGCGTTTCTTTCCGTGGTCGTCGCTTCTGCGGGTTGGCAGACGACCGACGCGGCGAACGCAACCGGAACCTGGCCGCACATGCATGTGCTGCTCGCGAGCGCGGGTCTTGCACTGTTTGGAATATCGGGGTTGGCGGGGCTGTTCTTTCTACTCGAGCATCGAAGACTCAAAGCCAAACGACCCATGGCCACCAGGATTTCGCTTCCATCCCTCGAAGCCCTAGACCGAGTCAACGTGGTGACGACCGCAGTTGGTTTTGTGCTGCTGACCCTCGGCATTATGACGGGTGTCGTGTGGCTGCAAAAAAGCGAGGGCGTGGTTTGGATGGGGACAAGCCACGAAGCCTGGATGGTCGTTTCGTGGATTTTGTACGCGGGACTCGTGCTTGCGCGGTATGCGGGTAGGCAAGGTGCACGTCAAGCCGCGGCGAGCGCACTCGCGGGTTTTGCGTTCTTGTTGGTCGGAGTCGTTGTCGTTGGGGTGATGGCGTGAAGATCCTTTTGATCGGCATGAACCATCGCACGGCACCGCTGGACTTACGCGAACGGTACGCCGCACAAGATCCGGGCCCGGCGCTGCGCAAACTGATTGCCGCTGAAGAAATTGAAGAAGCCGTGCTGGTGTCGACGTGCAATCGCGTCGATCTCGTCGTGACAACCCACCGTGTGGACGCCGCCGTCCTACGACTGCATCGCTTCTTCCGAACGGACCTTGGTAACGGCGACGACGTAGGGATGCCCCGAATTGAAGAGATCACGTATGAGCACCGCTGCGGTGATGCCGTGCGGCATGTGTTCCGGGTGGCGTCGTCACTCGATTCGATGGTGGTCGGTGAGCCGCAGATCCTCGGGCAAATGAAGGTTGCCTACCGCCTCGCAGTGGAACACGAAACCTGCGGTCCGGTCCTTGCGCGCTTGTTTCAGCGTGCGTTTGCTACCGCGAAGCGCGTGAAGAACGAAACGCGCATTGCACAGCGACCGGTTTCCGTTGCCCGGGTCGCGGTAGACATCGCACGTCAAATTTTTGAAGACTTGCACGACAAACGAGCACTCTTGCTCGGTGCTGGGGAAATGATTGAACTCTCCCTTTTTGCGTTGCATCGAGAAGGCTTGCGCGATGTCGCGGTAGTGAACCGGACAGTCGCCAACGCGGAGACTCTTGCCGCGCGCTTTGATGCAACGCCTCATCCCCTGAGCGATCTTTCGCAGCTTCTCTCCGGCGCAGACGTTGTATTGGCCTGCGTTGGCGGTGAGCAACCTATTCTCAGCTACTCGCTTGTAAAGAAAGCACTCAACTCGCGTCGTAGTCGTCCCGTGTTTTTTATCGACATGGGTGTACCGCGTAACGTCGCGCCCCGGGTCGAAACCCTCGACAACGCCTACGTCTATGACATGGACGATCTTCAGTCCGTGGCCGACGCGAACTCAAACGAACGACGACGCGAATCCGATTTTGGTGAAGGGATTGTAAGCGAGGAGCAACTGCAGTTCGAAAACTGGTTGAACGCATTGGAGGCGGTTCCGACGATTCGGCATCTGCGCGCACGCGCCGAAGCGATTCGCGAAAGAGAACTCGATCGCATGGCGGGTCGATTGGCCCTCGACTCCGATCAGCGCGAAGGCGTCGCCGCCATCACCCGAGCGATCGTGAACAAGCTCCTGCATGCGCCCGTCGCACACTTGAGAAACGAAATCGACGGCGAAGCCCGAACCGAATCGCTCGACTTAGCGCGGACGATGTTCGCCCTCGACGACGATGCGGCGCCGGGCGCCGAAGCCGACGCCGCTCTGCGCGAAGAAATGGAGCGCGTGCGCTTGGCAGATTCGGTTGCGGACGACGACGCACTTTCGAACCAATGCGACGAAGAGGACGAACGATGAGCCTGATCCGCATTGCAACTCGGGGAAGTGATCTCGCCCTCGCCCAGGCGCGCTACATCGCCGGAAGAATCGAAGGCGAACTCGGCCACGAAACTGAGCTGGTCATTTTGAAGACCAAGGGAGACAAGATTCTCGACATGCCTCTCGCCGAAATTGGCGGTAAAGGGCTCTTCGTAAAAGAGATCGAGGACGCGCTTCTCGACGGACGCGCCGACGTCGCAGTTCACAGCGCAAAGGATCTGCCGGCCAAACTCGAACCGGGGCTCGTGCTTACCGCGTTTCCCGAGCGTGTCGATGCAAGAGACGCGCTCGTGGCGCACGACAAGTCGATGACGATCGAGTCGCTACCCCAGAAAGCGCGGGTTGGAACCGGGAGCACCCGGCGCACAGCACTGCTCCTGGCGGCGCGCCCCGACCTCGAGATCATTCCGTTGCGCGGAAACGTCCCAACCCGCATCGGCAAGATCGATAGCGATGGGCTCGACGCCGTCGTCCTCGCTTGCGCGGGTCTCGAGCGACTCGGCCTCGATGACCGGATCAGCGAACGCATTGCAAAGGAAGTTATGCTTCCCGCAGTTTGCCAAGGCACGCTCGCACTTGAAACAAGAGAAGGCGACGACGCGACGCCCGAAATCGCAAAGTTGAACGATCCTGTTGTCGCGCTGACGGTTGCGGGTGAGCGCGGATTTTTGGCCCGCATCGAGGGGGACTGCACGGTCCCGATGGCGGTCCATCTGATCGAACAAGACGATGGCAAAATCTGGCTACGGGGGTTGGTGGCGAGCCTCGATGGCACGAGGATCGTGCGGGCGGAACTGACCACCGACGCCTCGGAAGCCCAGGCAGCGGGCGAGCGCCTTGCCGAAGAAATACTGAATCGCGGTGGAGCGGAAATTCTGCGCAGCTTGCAGGGCAGCAGGTAGCCCTGATGGCGAGTGAGCCCAAGTCATCAACGTCCAAGTCCCAAACGATGGGACGCGCCATTCTTGTCGGCGCCGGCCCGGGCGATCCTGACTTGATTACGTTGCGCGGTGCGTCCGCGCTTGGCCGAGCAGACGTCGTGCTATTCGACGAACTCGCGACAGATGAGTTGCTTCACCTTGCACCGGAACGGGCAGAAAAAATCAACGTCGGCAAGCGCGGACACGATGCGCCGACGCGAAGCCAGGAAGACATCAACGCCTTAATCGTGGAGCGGGCCAAAGCGGGACAAACCGTTGTGCGTCTCAAGGGTGGCGATCCTTTTGTCTTTGGGCGCGGCGGTGAAGAGGCCTGTTTCTGTGCCGAGAATGATGTTCCCTTCGAAGTGATCCCGGGTGTGAGCTCAATGGTTGGAGCGCTCGCGTACGCGGGCATCCCCGTGACGGACCGTCGATACGCAGCGTCGTTCGCAGTGGTGACGGGCCACAAAGATCCAACGCTCCCGGCGGAACAAACCCGTTGGCGAGAACTCGGCAGTGCGGTCGATACCCTCGTTATCCTCATGGGGATGAAGAAGCTCGACGAACTCGTTGCGAAGATCATTGAAGGCGGCCGTGCGCCGACGACACCCTCCGCTGCGGTCATGAACGGAACCTTGGCAAAGCAGCGGGTCGTCGAAGCGCCGCTCTCGGAACTGTCCGCTAGAGTCGTCGAAGCGGGTTTGAAATCGCCCGCGGTTGTTGTCATTGGTGACGTTGTGAAACTGCGTGATCAACTGGCGTGGTGGGAACGCTTGCCCATGTTCGGAAAGAGAGTGCTTGTAACACGGACCGGTGCCCAGGCCGGTGAAATGGCGAGCGCTCTACGCGCAGGTGGCGCTGAGCCCGTGCTGCTTCCGATGATTGACCTCGTCGCCTCCGACAAGCTGGGTCCACTCGACACAGCCCTCGCCCAACTCGAAAGTTACGACGGCCTGCTTTTTACGAGCGCAAATGCCGTCCGGTTCTTCGCCGCGCGAGCGAGAGTGCAGGGTGTTGCGGGCGGGTTTTCGAAGCTCAATTCTCGCGTGCTCTGCGTGGGGCCCCAGTCGGCGCGGGCCGCACTTGAAGAAGGCTTGCCGGTTCACCTGACGGGATCGGGGCGCGGAGACTCAGAGTCGTTCCTTCGCGAGCTCATCGACATTCTTCCGCCAAAGGGGCGGCGCTTTCTGCTGCCCCGGTCCGACATTGGTCGCGACGTTGTGCCTGACGGACTGCGCGCTGCCGGCGCGGAAGTTGATGCCGTGGAGGCGTATCGCAATGTGCCCGCCCCCGTTGACGTCGCGGCCCTGCGTGATGACTTGCTCGCCGGAAGGCTCGACGTGTTGACGTTTGCGAGCCCGTCGTCGGTCGACAACTTCTTTGCGCTGCTTGACCCAGAAGCGAAAGCCGCGGCCGAGGGGCTCGTGATTGCGGCCGTGGGTAGAACGACCAGCCGTGCTCTCGTACGCGTGGGCGTAACCCCCGACGTGGTGCCCGATCGCCCGGGCGGCCCCGAGTTGGTTGCGGCGCTCGCCGACCATATGGCCCAAACTCAAGAACGTGGAGAATAGGAAATGAGTTTTCCGAGCCAGCGAATGCGTCGACTGCGGCGCACCGAAACCCTGCGGCGCATGTCGGCGGAAACGCGACTGTCCCGGGACAACCTGATCTTGCCGCTGTTCGTGGTTGAAGGCGGTGGTGTGCGCGAGCCGGTCCCATCGATGCCTGGCGTGCTTCGGTTTTCAGTTGACCAGGTCGTCGATGAAGCCAAGCGGGTTTCCGATCTCGGTGTTCCGGCCGTGATTCTATTTGGGATTCCTGAGGACAAAGATCCAGTCGGGACTGGAGCCGACGCCGCGAATGGCATCGTCCAGCGCGCGGTGTCTGCGATCAAGCGAAGTGTTCCCGATCTTTGCGTCATGACCGACGTCTGTCTCTGTGAGTACACCGACCATGGTCACTGCGGCATCATTGAAGGCGAAGAAGTGCTCAACGATCCTTCGGTTGAGCGGCTTGCTTCAACCGCACTTTCTCATGCACGGGCAGGCGCCGACATTGTGGCGCCATCGGACATGATGGATGGTCGCGTCGCCGCGATTCGAACCGCGCTCGACGCGAATGGCTTTGAAGAGATCGCAATCGTCGCCTACGCGGCAAAGTTTGCGAGCGCCTTCTACGGTCCGTTCCGTGACGCGGCTGAATCGACGCCTCAATTCGGCGACCGGCGGTCGTACCAGATGGACCCGCCCAACCGACGCGAAGCCCTGCGCGAAATGCGACTCGATCTAGAAGAAGGCGCTGACGTCTTGATGGTGAAGCCCGCGATGCCGTATCTCGACATCCTGGCTGATGCCCGCCGCGAGTTCGACGTGCCGCTTGCCGCGTATCAAGTGTCCGGTGAATACGCGATGATCCATGCCGCGGCACAGAACGGATGGATTGACGGCGAACGCGCAATGGAAGAGGCCTTGATCTCGATCAAGCGCGCGGGCGCAGACTGGATCCTGACCTACGCCGCCGCGGACATGGCGGCGCGACTAAAGAGCTAGTCGGAGTTGCAATTTCTTGCGCGCGCAGAGCGCCTCGAACCGATCGGGAGTTTGCGTGGCTGTTAGGTACAAAATCGTTGAGTTGAGCATGGTGTCCGCAGAAGACATCGAAAACGCGCTGAATGAATGGACCGCCCTTGGCTGGACCTTCGAGAACACGCAGTTCGCAATGCGCGACTCATCGAAGCGACCCGCGATGGCGTTCATCACGTTTTCTAGAAACGACGAAAACGAATAAGCTGCCGGGACGAGTCGCGACCGACTACTCCTCATCTTCGTAGTCGTATTCGTCCTCATACTCGTCTTCGCCTTCGGCGTCACCACCTCCAAACAAGGCGGGGCTCTTGTTGAGACACGACCATTCGGGCTCTTCTTCTTCGAACTCTTCTTCCTCTTCTTCGTCGAAGTAGTAGTTCCCGCTATACGAGCACTGGGTCCAAAGGCTTGCGTCGAACTCGAGAATGAAGCTGCTCCCGTATTCGTTGTATCGGTACTTCATTTCGTCGGCGAGGCCGATGAGTTCGAAAAACTGGAAGCCCACCCGGGGCTTCGGCATTTCGTCGAGGTACCCCGTTTCGACGAGTCCGTTGAGCGTCTCCGGATAAAACTCTTCGACCTTGATATGGTTTTGAAGCGCTTCGATGACCAGGGGCGCGCGCACGTTGCGATTGCTCGCGTAGTCCCCTGTAGCGAGGGCCTGGCCCGCAAAGATCGGAACGAAGGTCAGTGCCGCTCCGAGCCCCATCTTGTATCCGCGCTGAAGCAAGTTGTTTTCGCGAGAGCCTGCGCCGGGTCGACTGACGCTGACGCCGATAAGCGCCATGGCGACCAAGGCCGGAATCAAACCGGTTTCGATCGGAAGTTCAGTCCCCGCGCAGGCGATCCAGCCGATCGGGATCGCAAACGCGGTCAACATTCCAGCGCCCGCTGCCCCGCTCATCTTTCCGCTCGCGAGGGATACGAGGCCAGTTGCGACCGCGAACAGCACAACGCTCACCAGCAATGCCAAAGTCACGAGGCCGTACGTGGTAAAGATCGGCCACGGAGACACCATGAAGGCCATGTGCTCACTGGTTCCCGTGGCACCTCGAACCGCGGCCATCAAGCCGAAGAATATCGGGAAGTAGATCGCGATGCGCGCTGGCGATGAAAAGCGCAGCCAGCGTTCAACGAGTAGTGGGGCCATGCACGCGGCCGCGACCGCGCAACCGATACTGGTCATCACTACGGTGAATCGCCAGCTGAACAAAACCCAAGGGCCTGCTCCCGCAAAGCCGCCGAGTGCAAACAGCACGGAGGTCAAACCGAACCCGAGCGAAAGGGTGCGCGCGATGGCCGAGCGTGTGGTGAGCACGGTCGTAATAAATAGAAGGACCGCCGGGATTCCGAACAGCAGCGCGCCGCTAACCGGGTCGTCGACGAAACCGCCCATCGTCTCATAGTCGAGGATGTATGTACGACCATGCCACCAATCGGTGGGCATTCCGTCGGGTGGCGGAGCGAACCCGTAGTACCCGTAAGCCGAAAATGCGAAGTTGAGTGCAACGCTCAACCAACCCACTGGTGTGTGGACGGGGCGCGAGTCTGTCGTCGATGATTTTTGTTGTGCCGGTCCCATTCGCGGATCGTGCCCCATCATTGTGGCCTTCGCTGCAGGCGCGGCGGTGTGAACGGTGAATGCGCAAGCGCAGGACGGACGATCGCTTGCCCGAAACATCGCTTGGGTGTGCAGTGATCGTCTTCGATTCGCGCCGGTGGATCCGGCTCTAAGTTCCGGGCAGCGAGGGGATCCAAAGGCCGCTCGACGGTGGGTAGGCGAGATCACGTGCGGACCGAGAACTGTCCGGCCAGATCCCACACGTCTGATCGGCCCAGACGTGATAAGGATAAAAATCTTTTCATTTCAGAGAGTTGAGTGAGACGTGTGTTTTTGGGACTCGACCCACATCAAAGGTTTGCGTGTCCCTCGGGGGTATCGTAACTTAGTGGTCACCCCCCGGGCACCCGTGTGGAGACCGACTTTTCCCACAGGGACTCTTGGGTTCGCTGGGGCGCGCAGGGCAAAGCACATCGCACACGTACCTGGAAGGTCTGTGACCTCAGTTTCAGACAGACATGAAATGGTGGGAGCCTAAGAATGATTGAATCAATTTTGGTCGCGTCGGATGGGTCGGAATGCGCGATCGCCGCAGAGATTTGTGCAATCGCCCTGGCGTCAAAACTTGGCGCGTCGCTATCGGGTATCACTGTCGTTGAAGATCACTTGGTGCGCGCACCGAGCAGCGAGGGTTTGAACTTGCCCCCGTTTCCAGAAGCAGAAGCTTCTGCCTATTACCGGGCTCGCGGCGACGCGATATTACGTCGGTTCAGCGAGCGGGCTCGAGCAGCCGGTCTCGAAGTCAGTTGCGATGTCGCCAACGGCAGCGCCGACGACCGCATTGCAGAACGCTCGCTCGCTTCGAGTCTCACTGTTTTGGGTCGCGACAGCCGCTCTGATGGCGGCCGCGGTGGACTCTTCGGATCGACTGCAGAAGCGGTGACGCGCAAAACCACGCGGCCGATTCTGATCGTGCCAGCCGGTGCGCAAGTCACAGGACCTATCGTGCTCGGCTTCGACGGTTCACCCGGTTCGAAGCTTGCTGCCAAACTCACCGTCTATCTCGCAAACGACCTGGGCGAACAGGTCCACGTGTTTGTCGACTCAAAGGACAAAGGGCGTGCAGTCACGCGCTTTGACGACGTTCGTAAACTTGTAAGCGGACTCGCAAGCCCGATCCGCGAGACGTCTTCGACCCTCGGACGACCGGACGTTAAACTGGTCGATGCTGCGCGGGACGCAAACGCGGGCATGATCGTGATGGGGGCCTTCGGTCGCAATCGCATCACCGACTACTTCATCGGGAGCAACGCGGCGGCGGTCGTTCGCACGTCGGCTGTTCCGGTACTGCTCGCGCGTTGAGCAACGGGACTCCGGGCAGAGCGCTGCGCCTAGACGAACTCGCTCGCTTACTCGATCTTAGGTTTAGCGGCGATGCAGCATTGATTGTTCGCGGCGTTGCTTCTCTAGAGGAAGCAGGCTCAGAGGATCTGGGGTTTATGCGCGACGCCCGTCACTTGGACGCCATGGAGAGTAGCCGCGCAGGTGCCGTCATTGTCCCGGCTGATTTTGACGCTTCGGGTCGTGCGGCGCTTTATTCTTCAAACCCGTCGCTCGATTTTGCACGTGCAGTCGAACTGGTCTGCGCACCGAAAGTTCAACCGGCCGGCATCGAGGCGGGAGCCCATATCAGTGCGGACGCCGAAGTGCATGAAAGTGCTTGGGTCGCGGCGGGCGCTGTTGTCGGCGCGCGGTGCAAAGTGGGCGCGGGCACGAAGCTTCATCCCAATTCCACGCTCTACGCTGACGTTGTTGTCGGTAAAAGCTGTGTCGTGCATGCCGGCGTGGTGGTTCGCGAACGGTGCGTTCTCGGCGACCGTGTTGTGTTGCAACCTGGAGCGGTGATCGGAGGAGATGGTTTTGGGTTCGTACCCGAAGCCACGGGCGCGCTTCACAAAGTTCCACAGGTGGGCGTTGTGATCGTGGGCGACGACGTCGAAGTCGGCGCCAACACCACGATCGACCGCGCGTCCCTGACGCAGACCAAAATTGGTGACCGCGTAAAGCTCGACAACTTGATTCAGATCGCTCACGGCTGTGAACTCGGGCCAGATGTCGCTGTTGCTGCGCAATCCGGTTTCAGTGGCAGTACGAAAATTGGTCGCGGCACGATCGTGATGGCACAGGTGGGCGTAGCCGGGCATCTCGAGATTGGCAGTCGAGCGTTTCTCGGTGCTCGGGCAGGCCTCCACAAAGACGTTGCCGACCATGCCCGAGTTTACGGAACACCGCAGCTGGAAGAGCGACGCTGGCACCGCGTGATGGCGGCCCTCAAGCGGCTTCCCGAAATGCTGAAACGACTGCGCGCCGTCGAGCGGAAACTCGGCATGCGCGACAACGATCCAACGGAGTGAAGGTGACCGACCCCAAGCCCCCGCTTGCGACGACCCAGCCGATCACCGTGCTGCGAAGCCACCTCCGCTCCGCGGTCGAACTCGAAGACGAAGCCTCGCTTGTCGACTTTGCTGAAAAGCTCGGTAGCGACCCCAGGCGCGGAGTTCAGGTACTGGTTCGTTCGGCGACGACGCGCGTGGGCGCCATGCGGTCCGAGCGCGAACGCGTTGCGAAGATGTTCGAACTTCGAAGCGGTCTCTACGTCCAGGGGTTTAAGGCGATCGCAGGTGTCGACGAAGTTGGAGTGGGCCCGCTGGCGGGTCCCGTCGTAGCTGCCGCGGTGATTTTGCCCGAAGAAGTCAACCTCCCGCTCGTGAATGACTCGAAGAAGTTGAAACCGGCGCAGCGCGAAAAACTGTCGCTTGCGATCCACGCACAAGCCGTTGCGGTTTCCATCGGCAGCGTTTCTCCTGAAGGAATCGACTCGCGCAATATCTTCCAGGCCTCGCTCGAAGCGATGCGTCGCGCCGTCGAGGGGCTCAACCCCGCGCCCGACTACTGCTTGGTGGATGCGCGCACGATTCCCCGCGTCACGGTCGCGCAACAAGGTTTGATCCACGGTGATGCGATCGATGCTTCCATCGCGTCGGCATCGATCGTCGCCAAGGTGTTTCGCGATCGGCTGATGCAAGACTTCGACGTCCAATATCCCGGCTACGGATTCGGACGACACATGGGCTACGGCACAGCGCAGCACCTTGAAGCGCTCGAACGTCTGGGCGCTTGTCCGATTCACCGCCGGTCGTTTGGGCCGGTCGCTGCCGTGATGCGCGGTACTGCGTCGATCCGATAGACGTGGCGTACTTCAAAGCTTCCCCTGAAGACTTCTTGGTGGATGAGATTGCGCTGTATCCGGCGATCGGAAGCGGCCCGCACACATTTGCGCGGATCGAGAAGCGGTTGCGAACCACCGAAGAAGTCGCCGAAGATCTTGCCCAAGCGTTCGGGCTGAAGCGCCGAGACATCGGCTACGCGGGGCGGAAGGATCGGGTTGGGGTGACGCGTCAGTGGTTTTCTTTACCCGACATTGATCCTGAGCGCGTCACGGCCACAGTTCTTCCCGACGCCAAAGTCCTCGAAGCCGTTCGACATCAGAATAAATTGCGTACGGGACATTTGCGCGGCAATAAATTTGAAATGTGGGTGCGCGGACTCACCGAAGCGGAAACAGAAGCGGCGGTCGCAAGGCTTGAGACCGTGAAACAGTTGGGCTTCGCGAACCGATACGGAGCGCAGCGCTTCGGACGCGATGGCGACAACGTGCGTCGGGCGCTTGTGATCTTGCACCGCGGAGCAGCGCCCAAAGACCGTAGACGCGCGCGCTTTCTTCTTTCTGCGCTTCAGGCGGAAGTATTCAATCGCGTTCTCGACGAGCGGCCGCTCGAGATCGGACAACTTGAAGTGGGCGACCTTGCGGTCAAGCATGAGTCCGGTGGCGTGTTCTGTGTCGAAGATGTTGAGGCGGACAACGCGCGCGCTCGCAATTTCGAGATCAGCCCGACCGGGCCGATGTTCGGCACCAAAGTCGCGCAGCCCCTTGGGGCGCCCGCCCAACGCGAGGCCAAGATCCTGACCGAATACGGCGTCCCCAATCAGCAGGATCTAAAAGCGCCTCGCGGCGTTTCGCTGAAAGGTGCGCGCAGGTCTTTGCGCGTGCTTCCCATCGAATTCGTCCACCAAGTTGATGCCGATGCGATGAAAATCAGCGTCACTCTGCCGAGCGGAAGCTATGCGACGGTCCTGCTTGAGGAAGTCTTCGGCCCACTTCACGAGGGGGCGGATGTGATTCTCGATGGAGAGGGTATTCTCGACTGACAGCGGCGGCGGGCTGCTGCAAGTCGGCCAGACCACTGCACGACGGGAGGCGAGATGGGGAGTTACGGCAGCGTCATCGAATTGATCGGCAAGACTCCATTGGTTCGACTGAACCGTGTGACCGAGGGCATCACTGCCGAAATTCATGTGAAGCTCGAATCGGCCAACCCGGGCAACAGCGTCAAAGACCGGCTTGGCATCGCAATGATTGAAGCGGCCGAGCGAGACGGATTGATTACCCCCGGCAAGACCGTCATCGTCGAACCGACAAGCGGAAACACGGGCATCGCCCTCGCGATGATTTCTGCGGTCAAGGGGTACGACTGCATCCTTGTCATGCCTGATACGTTCAGTCTTGAACGACGCGTCACGCTGCGCGCGTTTGGAGCGCGCTTGGTCGTCACTGAAGGTGCAAAGGGAATGACGGGTGCCGTCGAACGGGCAAATGAAATCGCCGACCAAATCCCCGAAGCATTCATTCCGCAACAGTTTCGAAACCCCGCGAATCCGGAGGTCCATCGACGCACAACAGCCGAGGAGATTTGGGAAGACACGGAGGGCAAGGTCGACACGCTGATCGCAGGCGTGGGGACGGGGGGCACGATTACCGGCGTTGGGCAAGCGTTGATGAAACGCAAGTCGTCGTTCGAAACGATTGCCGTCGAACCCGAAGCCAGCCCGGTGCTCGCCGGGGGCTCGCCTGGGCCGCACAAGATTCAGGGGATCGGCGCCGGGTTCATTCCCGAAGTCATGGACCCCACGCTCCCGAGTGGCGTGATGGCCGTGTCGAACAAAGACGCCATCGAGATGTCGCTCAGGCTCGCGAGAGAAGAGGGCATGCTCTGTGGCATTTCATCCGGCGCGAATGTCAAAGCGGCAATTGAATACGCGAAAAGACCCGGTAACGAAAATAAATTCATCGTTACGATCGTTTGCGATTATGGTGAACGGTACATTCAAACCGCGCTCTTTGAAGCGTATCGATACGAAGGGAGCGATGATCTTGACTAACGTCTCTAGCGCCCCTGCGTCGCGTTCATTGCAAGCCCAGGGTGAGGACGGAATGCAAATGAAACATTCGGGCGGGCGCGTTTCGCGCGAAGAGAAGAAGCAGCAGTCGCGACGTCGCATCCTCGATTCCGCGAGAGACGTCTTTTTCCGCGACGGGTTCATGCTTGCCAACCTGGACGAAGTTGCAACGAAGGCTGGCGTCGCAAAAGGGACCCTGTACCGATACTTCGAGAGTAAGGCCGATTTGTACGTCGCGGTGCTGGCCGAAAATGGTGCGGGCTTTGTCAATAAAATGCGTGAAGTCGCTGAGTTCACGGGGCCCGTGCGCGATCGACTGAACCGGCTTGGTGATTTCTATCTGTCCCATTGGACCGAGCACATCGAGTACTTCCAGATCTTTTGGGCCGTCGACAACGAATCGCTCATTGGTGGCCTCCCCGAAGACGCCGTGCGTGAAGTCGCAAACTTGTGGGAGGGAAGTCTTTCGATCTTGAAGGACGTTCTCGATCATGGCGTGGCTGAAGGCGAATTGGCCGAATGTGATACTTGGGAGGTTTCGTACATCATGTGGACGATGGCGAACGGCTTGATCCAGTCTGAGTACACCGCCCCGCGCAAGGAACTCCGCCGCCGACCGCTGCAAGATGTTTTCGCAGACGCGATCGAGTTGTTGGTCTTGGGACTGTCTCGTCAGAAAACGTCCAACCCGGGTTGAGACCGATCGATTTTCTTGGTCATGATGAGCCGCCTGGTGAAGAGCCCATGAGGAACGTACGATGAGTGCAAGTGTCGTTGAGCGATTGCGTCAGCTGGTATCAGACCAGCTTGGTGTTGACGTTTCGAAGATGAAGTCCGAAGCCAACATCATTGACGACCTGGGTGCCGACTCGCTCGACGTCGTGGAGCTCGTGATGGCGATCGAAGAAACCTTCGATATCGAAGTCTCGGATGAAGAAGCCGAAGTTCTTCGCACGGTCGGTGACGTCGAAGCGTTTGTGGTCGGGCGTGTCGCGGCTTGAATTCGGCCCCATGCCGCCGCCATTGGGCGAAATCAGCCTAGAAACGAAACCCTGGAAGTAATTTGAAGTGAGCCCCGGCGCCCGTCCCGAGAAGTGCAAAGAAAATCGCGAACGGCATGCGGGGACGAAATGCCGCGTGCACGCTCGCCTTCGCCGCGGCTTTCTGCTCCTCGGGGCTTCCTGGCGTGTCTTCGAGAACCCTCGCCATTTCGGGGACGACCAACAGTAAGCCAAATAGACAAAAGAACGCGGCGAAGTAGAGCAGCCCTAAAATCGCGACCGGCCGAAACTGGGGCCTAGTTCGGTTGGTTACCCGCTTCTGTTCGGCTTCGTTCGACACGGCCGAACCCTACAGACCGCACGCTGTTCCTGCGACCTGTAAATTCGAGCTAGTCTGGCCCGACTCAGCAGGGCACGAGAGACCGAACCCCATCGACAACGAGGTGCGCCGTGGCGGAAAAACGGAAGAGCGCGGCAACGAACAAAAAGAGCAAGGGTAAGAAGGGACTGAAGCGCCTCGTTGTGATCGATGGAGCCAACGCGATCTTTCGCGCGTTCTTCGGGATCCCCGGGTTGCGCGGGCCAGACGGTTCGCCAACGAATGCCGTTCTTGGGTTTACCAACATCTTGCACAAGATCATTCGGGAAGAATCGCCCGACTACATCGCAGTTGCGATGGATCCCAAAGGCGGTTCGTTTCGCAACGAGATCTACAAAGAGTACAAAGCGAATCGCGACGCGACGCCCGAAGACCTGATCGTGCAGTTCCCGTTGGTTAAAGAATTGATCGACGCGCATGGAATTCAGCGTATCGAGATCCCGGGCTTCGAAGCCGATGACGTGATCGCAACGCTCGCCACGCATGCACCCGACGACGTCGCCGTTTCGATCATTTCGACAGACAAGGACTTGATGCAGTTGTGCACCGACCGCGTCGAGCTTGTAGACGGCATCAAGGATCGTCGGTTTGGCCCCGCCGAAGTGCAGGAGAAGTTCGGCGTACCCCCAGAGCAGATGCTCGATCTGCGCGCGCTCGTTGGAGACCCGAGTGACAACATCCCGGGCGTAAAGGGGATCGGCGTGAAAGGCGCCGCGAAGCTGATGGAAGAGTGGGGGAGCCTCGACAATATGCTCGCCCACGCCGAAGAGATTACAGCCAAGCGCGCAAGGGAAGGGCTCACCGAACACGCGGATATGGCGTTGCTGTCGCGAGAGCTTTCGACTCTGCGCTGTGATGTTGACCTGGGTGTCGAGCTCGAAGAGCTCGCACTTCCCGAGGCTGACGTCGATTCGCTTCGCGAGTTGTACAAGCGGCTCGGCTTCACGCGACTCCTCGAAAACCTCGAGCCCGACAGCGATGACGCGGAACCGTCCAGCGTCGACAGCCAAAGCCCCGTTGAAGAGCTTTCAATCGACATTGTTCGCGACGGCAAAGCCCTCACGAAGGCGTTCGCAAAGCTCTTTAAATGTGACGAACTTGTCATGCTCGCGGTTGAAGGTGCCGGCAGCGTCGTCGACGCTCCGGTTGTCGGCTTGGCGTTGGCCTCCGCAGAAGGAAACGACGCGGCCTATCTACCGCTCGTTCGCTTGAGCAACGGGCAGACGGATCTCCCCCTCGGCGGAGCCGAAGAAGCACAGCTTACGATGGCAGAAGTGGTCGCTGCGCTCCAGCCGCTCTTTGATGTTCCGTCCCCCAAGCCGTGGTTCGGCTGGTCGACGAAACGATTGCAAGCGTTGTTGGGCGAGCAGGGGCTCGAAATCCCGGTCCCGACATTCGACGCTCGCATCGCTGCGTTCTTGCTCGATCCTGCTGGCTCCAACGACTTGGCGCCGTTGGCGATGCAGCTACTGGGGCGGTCAGTCAAGAGTTGGGAAGATCTTGCCGGGCGCGGCGCGAAAGCAACGCCCGCCGCCGAAGTTCCAGTGGAAGACCTCGCAAGTTGGCTTGCCGATCACATATCGGCCGTCGTTGCGATGCGGCCGAAGATCCAAGAGGGCTTGGATCGAGACGGGCTGACGAGTTTGTTCGTCGACGTCGAGCTCCCACTCACCCGGGTACTTGCGCGGATTGAACGCAATGGCGTTCGAGTTGACGAGACGATGCTCGCGAGCCTCTCCGAAGAGTACGAGTCCACGTTGGCAACCTTGGAAAAGGAAATTCATAAACTCGCGGGCGAAGAGTTTTTGGTGAGCTCGCCCAAACAGCTGCAGGTCATCTTGTTTGAAAAACTGCGGCTTACCCCGATCAAGAAGACGAAGACTGGCTATTCCACAGCGGAGAGCGTGCTCGAACAGTTGACCGACGAACACCCGATGCCGGGTAAGATCCTCGAATGGCGGCAGCTCGCGAAATTGAAAAGTACCTACGTCGACGCGCTGCCGAAGCTGATCAGCGAAAAGACCGGACGCATTCATCCCACGTTCAATCAATTGGGCGCGGCGACGGGACGGCTTTCCGCGTCGGAACCCAACGTGCAGAACATTCCGATTCGAACCGCTCAGGGGGTTCGGATTCGCGAGACGTTCATTCCGGCAAGTAAGCAGGTCATGCTTGCCGCGGACTATTCGCAAGTTGAGCTCCGCGTGCTCGCGCACTACTCGGGAGACGAGAGTCTGGTCGATGCGTTTTTAAAGGGAGACGACATTCACCGACGGACGGCCGCGGAAGTGGCAGGGATCTCGGTCGACGAAGTCGACGATGACCAGCGCGCGCACGCAAAGGCCGTCAACTTTGGAATTATCTACGGATCGTCGGCGTTCGGACTCGCGAATACATTGGGGATCGCCACCGCGGAGGCACAGGGTATCGTCGACGCCTATTTCGCGCGATATATCGGAGTGCGCCGTTTCCTCGACGAAACCACAAAGAATGCCAAAACGGACGGGTTCGTTTCGACCCTGCTTGGCCGGCGGCGCTACCTGCCAGATCTCTCTTCGAAGAACCGCATGCTCAAACAAGCTGCGGAGCGAATGGCGGTCAACTCTGTCATCCAGGGAACGGCGGCAGACTTGATCAAGAAGGCGATGATCGACGTCGATTCGGCGCTCACGGAGTCCGGGCTCGGTGCGACCATGATCATGCAAGTCCACGATGAACTGGTCTTCGAGACGTCTGAAAAAGACGTTGACGCGTTGAGCGCGCTCGTGCGGGACAAGATGGAAGGTGTTTATCCGCTTGAGGTTCCGCTCGTTGTCGACTTGGGTTACGGCAAAAACTGGCGCATCGCTCACTAGAGCCGCCACTACTGCCGCCACTACAGCCGCAGTGTCAGACCGGCGCGAATAGGTTGACGCTGTATTCGTCGTCGTCATCGAGCCAGCGGGTTTCGCAACGCATCTGCGAGAGCGCTGCGAGCTCGTCGATCTCCTGAAGAGAGTACTTGTACGAGTTCTCGGTGTGGATCTTGTCGCCCTGTTGGAATGCGAACGACTGGCCCAGCTCCGCGACTTGTACGCTTTGATCGCGAAGGCTCACGAGTGAACTCTCGACGCAGCCCGAATCTTCGTGGTAATGCGCTCTAAACTCAAACTGCTCCGGTGAAAAATCAGCGCCGAGTTCTCGGTTGATCCGAGTGAGTAGGTTCTTGTTGAAGCGTGCCGTGACGCCGAGGGAGTCGTCATATGCGCGTTCGAGACGCTCTCGGTTCTTGCGGAGATCGATGCCAATCAAAAGGCGATCCGACGCTGCCATGCCCGCACGGACTTTCATCAAAAAGTCGGCGGCTTGCGGCTTGTGGAGATTGCCGACGGACGAGCCCAGCCAAAGAACCAGGCGTGGGGTTGAATCGTGGTTCCCTAGCACGGTCAGCGCGGTTTCGTATTCACCACAAACCGCATGCACGCTGAGCCGCGGATGTTCGCGTAGGAGCGCCTCCGCGCTCTCCTCGATGGCGCTGCGAGAAATGTCGATGGGGACGTAGACCAGAGACGCTTGCGCGGCGAGCAGCGCTTCTAACAAGACTCGCGTTTTTCCCGCGCTACCACTCCCAAATTCGACAAGGGTTGCGCCTTGATCGAAGTGACCTGCAATGTCGGCGGCGCGCTCCCGCAGTAGCATGCGTTCGACGCGGGTGAGGTAGTACTCCTCGAGGTCGCAGATCTCCTCGAAGATCTTTGAGCCGATCTCGTCGTAAAAGAAGCGGCAGGGAAGGCTTCGCTCAGCAGCGGAAAGGCCCGTGCTCACTTCTTCCGCAAATGACGGAAGCTCGATCTGCGCTTCGGGAATGGTCAGCCTATAGCGGTCGGCATATTGGCTGAGGCGCTTCGACGTGTTCTGCGAGCTTTGACGCGGCAAATTCGATTGCTCCGGGGCGCGTTCATGCGAAGCGCAACACCCTAGCATTCGATCGAAGTTGACGCGCTGGGCACGCGTGAAGAGGAAACCGCCCAGCCCCTTCGCCGCGTGCGATCAGCCGAGCCGCTTGCTCTTCGCCACGGCGATTTCGTCGTCGCTGATGATCCCGTCTTCACCGAGCTTCTGCAGTTTCATGATTTGGTCTGCGAGCGAATCATGTTCCTGAACTTCGAGCGCGAACGACACGTAGGACGAGACAGAAGAGTCTTCTTCGTCTTTGAAGGAATCTGCATCGAGGAGCAATCGTTCGTCGCTACTGCGAGAAAATTTCGAATCGCGATTCGCGTCCGGAGCCTTTTGCTTGCGCTTGCGAATCCGTGCTTCAACCGATCCGTGGGCATCGAGTGTCGATCGCTGCTGTTGCGCGAACCGCTCGGCGGATTCGTTCTTGAGCTTCGGTGCGCGCAGGGTTGCGACCCGCACTTCGGTGCGATTGATCGCTTGGCGACTTCCCTTGAAGAATAGATCTCCACCAACGGGATACAGAAAGAGCCCGGCGAAGAACCCTTCCGGCGGGAGAGCCTCCGTCGTATTGCCGCGCAACACGATCACGCCGAGAAGGATCAACGCCAATCCGAGCTTTCTGGGTTCGTTCATGTCGGCTCCACGGCCTCATTCTCAAGTAGCTGAAAACGCTAAAGATTTTACATTTTCTTGACTAAGACTCAAAAAAGGGTCCATTTGATTGCCCGCTTTTCGCCCAGAGCACGCCTCTCTATAGGAGCGGCAAAACAGTGAGTTCTCGACATCAACCAAGCCGCTAGCAGAAGGCGAGAAGAGGAGAAAAAATGGCGATGGAACGAACCCCGACCAACCCCGAAAACGAAGCGCGACTCATGCGTGAGATTCTTGCTGGCAACGACGCCGCATTCGTCGAACTTCACGAACTCTACGAGCGACGGATCTACTTCTTCGCACTCAAGCGGATGCGCGATCCGTCTGACGCAGAAGACGTGACTCAAGAAGTATTTCTCCAGGTCTTCCGTGGCCTGGCCAAGTTCGAAGGACGCTCGTCCATGCTGAGCTGGATGTTCGGCATCGCGCACAACCAAATTTGCCGACGCTATCGAAAGCGCAACGTGAAGATTCAATCGCTCCAGAGCGACGAGGTAAACGCTCTCGACTCAGGCGAGACTCCCGCTGACCAGCGAACTGACTTTGTTCGCATTCTGCGCAACTGCAGCCGGGTACTCGAGGAGAAGGTGCCAGACCAGCAGCGAGAAACATTCGAGTTGCGGTATCTCGAAAATAAATCTACGCGAGAGATCGCGCAGAAATTGGGCAGGTCGCCGCAGGCGGTCAAGATCAGTCTCTTCCGCACGCGGCGCACCTTGGCGGAGAACAATCGCAAGTTGTCCTCGGTGCTGAGCGCTTAAGCACCCAGGTGCAAACGGGGGAAGTCGGAAAGAGATCGATCTACTGAAGAAGTAAGTGCGCTAAAAGAGTCCCAGAGTGGACGCCTACGAAATCGCTCCCTGTTAATTCGCGCAGGGGGCGATTTCACGTTTTGGGCAGCACTTCGGTCACAAGTCGCCGTCATCGAACTTTGAGGCGCGCAGGAGCGGCGCTAGGGCGTTCGGCTTTCTAGGATTGCCTTTAGGCGCACACGCGCGGTGACCCAATCACTCTTGACCGTTCGCTCGGAAATGGAGAGTTCCTGGGCCACTTCTCCCACCGTCAGCCCACCAAAGACCCGAAGTGCGACAACGAGGGCGGCGCGATCGTTTTCGAGGGCCAATCGATCCAGAGAGTCCCGTGCCTCTTGGAAGCCTTCTTCCGAAACCGTCACGGCCGGGAAGACGTTTTCGTCCAAGGTCTCGCGCACTCTGTCTCCGCCGCGCTTGTCGGTCGTTCGTGCGCGGGCGTGATCGATCAGAACGTGACGCATGATGCCCGACGCGGCCGAATAGAAATGTGTTCGGTCCTGCCATTCCCTGGCCGAGGCCGTGGTCAAGCGCACGAAGACTTCATTGATGATCGCGGTCGCGGAAAGCGTATGGTCCACCCGCTCGTTCTTGAATAAATTGCGCGCGCGTCGGCGCAGTTCGGGATACACGAGATCCCAAAGCTGATCCGCCGGGCTGTCGGTCTTGTGGCTCTGGTTGAGGAGAACCGTGATTTCGTCTTTATCGGCCGCCATGACCCACGATTGTAGTGCGCCCGCAGGCCCATCGCCGGGGCGCGGAAGACGACCGGAGAGTCGCGTTTTGGGGTGGCGGTGGAAGTCCGGTGGTAGACTTCGGGGCCCAAGCTATCGATTCGAAAACTGGAGACTCCACAACATGGCGATCGTCGAACCCATCCCATCCAACTCCCCTGATGAGCCGAGGCGCCTGCGATTGCGCAGTGTGGTCGACCTCGAAGAAATCGGAGAGATTGAAGTTCAACCTGCTTCCGAAGTAAGGGCAGCCCTCGAACGGGCGCGCAAGGCGCAACCCGCCTGGGCGGCGCTTTCTGTTGAAAAGCGCGCTGGCTATCTCAAGGGTGTGCTCAAGATTCTGCTTGATCGCCAGGAAGATGTGATCGAAACCGTCATCCGTGAAACGGGCAAGACGCGCAGCGAAGCGATCACGATGGAAGTGTTCGCCTCGGCGGATGCACTTTCGTACTACAGCAAGCGCGCTGCAAAACTGCTTGCTCCGAAGCCGCGATCACTTCACGGTGTCATGCGATTCATGAAGAAGGTCACGATCCACCAGGTGCCGCTCGGCGTTGTCGGGATCATCACGCCGTGGAATGGCCCGTTTATTCTTTCGCTCAACCCAACTGCACAAGCGCTTGTGGCGGGCAATGCGGTTCTCCTCAAACCATCGGAAGTCACACCCTTTTCAGCGCAACTGTTCGCCGAGATGTTCCGGGAAGCGGGGCTTCCCGAAGGCGTGTTGCAAGTCTTGGTGGGAGACGGCGAAACCGGTGCAGCGCTTTGCGAGTCGGGGGTCGACAAGATCTCGTTTACCGGCAGCGTTGAAACCGGGCGCAAGGTTGGCGAGTCCTGCGCGCGGCAACTCATCCCATGCACCCTCGAACTAGGAGGGAAGGACCCGATGATCGTTTGCACCGACGCCGACATCGAAAGCGCGGCGGCGGGCGCACTAGCGGGTGCGTATATGAATACAGGCCAGTACTGCTGTGGCACCGAACGAGTCTACGTCGTGGATTCGGTCGCAGACGCGTTCATCGAAGAAGTGGTGAAGCGCGCCTCAAAGTTGCGCCAAGGTGACAAGGGTGAAAGCGACGTGGGTCCGATCTTCTGGCCGCGGCAAATGGAAATCATCGAAACCCACATGGCCGATGCAATCGAAAAGGGCGCAGTCGTTCGAGTTGGCGGCCGGAGAAACCCCGATCTCGAAGGTCTCTACTTTGAACCGACCGTGCTGACCGACGTCAACCACGACATGCAGATTATGGTGGATGAAACCTTCGGTCCGATTCTCCCGATCATGCGCGTTGCCGACGAAGACGAAGCGCTGCGTCTCGCCAATGACACGCGCTACGGCCTTGGGGCGACGGTTTGGAGCAACGACGAGTTCAAGGCGACCAGCATTGCCAAACAACTCGAATCGGGAAGCGTTTGCATCAACGACATGACGGTCACGTATGGTGTGATCGAAGCCCCATTCGGCGGCCGCAAGTCAAGCGGGGTTGGTCAGGTGAACGGCGACAACGGGATCTTAGGCTACTGCTATCAACTTCCCGTGATCGTCGATCGCTGGAAGGGAAAGAACTCTCGCGACTTTTATCCCTACGGCAGAAAGAAGGACGAAGGCGTGCAGAAGGCCGCGCGCTTTTTGTTTGGGACGTCGCTCGGTCGCTGGCTTTCATAGCGTCGCGGCGTCACATTGACGCTTCACGTACTAGGACACAATAAACCGACGGGGAAGATCCGTTTCTCGTCGCACCGAACCACTGGGAGTCAAGGTGGCAGATGAAAAATTGATTGCGGTTTTCGTGGACTATGAAAACCTCGCCCTCGGTGTGCGTGACGAAAAAATGGGCGCCTTTCAGGTCAGCTTGATCCTCAAGCGTTTGCTCGAAAAAGGGCGCATCGTCTATAAGCGCGCGTATTGCGACTGGAGTCAGTACCGCAATGAAGTGCGCGAGTTTCACAGCCACGGCATCGAGATGATCGACATCCCGCGCACCAAGATGAGCGGGAAGAACAGCGCCGACATTCACATGGTGGTTGACGCCCTCGATCTCAGCCATTCCAAAGACCACATCGACATGTTCGCTCTGCTCACCGGCGACAGTGATTTTTCGCCCCTGGCCTCAAAGCTAAAAGAGAACAACAAACGCGTGATCGGGTGCGGGGTGAAGAGTTCAACCTCAAATCTGCTGATCAATTGTTGCGATGAATTTATCTACTACGACGATCTCGTGCGCGTCGCCGAAAAACCCAAGGTGAAGAAGAAGCCCGCGTCTCGCGCCAAGAGCGCGGCACCCGCTGACAAGGACAAGCCCGCCGCAGAAGAACCGGCGATTCTTGATCAATTGGTGGAAATTGTCGGCTCCCTTGAGCAAGACTACGACCCGCTCTGGGGTTCGATGATCAAGCAGACGATCCGACGCGTATACCCCGAATTCAATGAGCAAAATTCCGGCTACAAAAACTTTGCCGACCTGCTCCACGACGCAGAAGACCGCGGCTACGTCTCTCTCGACTATGACGAGAGACGGGGGAACTTCAAAGTTCGCTTGCTCGACGAATAAAATTGAACGCTCGCGCCGCTTGAAGCGCCAGAGCCTTCTCCAATAATCATTTTCAAGATCGTGATCGACGAAGTGACCTTCGTCGCGCCGCCGAGCAAACCGCGCGTCTGGATCAGTCGCGTAGCAACTCTGGGTTTAGCGCGGTGACCATGCGCTTGATGCCATCTCGCCAGTCGATCTGAGTCCGACCCACGAGCTCGTGCATCTTCGCGGGGTCAAGCGTAACGCTCCCGATGGTCGTGTCCGTCGGGTTGAACTTGGGTTCGAGTCCCGTGAGCTCTCCGATATAGGCGCACCACTCTTCGATACTCGTCGGCTCGCTCCCGCCCCAATTGAGGGTCACCGGGGGGACACCCACGTTTTCGAGCAGCTTCGGGAGCATGCCAATGTAGTCGTCCTGATGCAGCAAGTTATAGACGCTGGGCGTTTCCTTGTAGACCGGGATCGGCACCCCCGCCTTCATCATCATCAAGTGGAACCACGGCCAGCCGCCGTTGTCTCCATAAGGGACGCTGAGCCGAGCAATGACGGTTGGGATGTTCCACTGCTTCGACGCGAACCGAACCATCGTCTCCGCTGCGATCTTGCAAATGCTGTAGGTCGGCATCATGGCGCGGTGGTTGTCGCCAAGGGCGTCCGTCTCTTTGAGTGCTTTGTGGCCCGCGTATTCGTAGACGCCGGCAGTTGAACAATGCATGAACGCCTTACTTGGCCGGCAGCGTTCCATCAAGCGTCCAACGCCTTCTGCATTCGCGGCGAGGTCATAGTCAAATTCGCCGGTCTTCACGACCGCGTAGTGGAGGACAATCGAGAAATCGGTGGGCACGTCTTCGAGCGCGGAGTCGGCGAGGTCGGCAGGAATTGGCGTTACACCGATGGCTTCGACTCTTTTTCGATCTTTGTCTTTGCCAAAACGCGCGAGCCCGTAGACGTCGTTGTCTTCGGCGAGTGCTGCCGCGACGGGGAACGCGACTTGGCCGGTTGGACCCGTGATCAGGATCTTCTCACCTTTGATACTGCTCGTGGCTTCACTCACGTTTTGAACTCCTTCGGTTGGTGCGCTTTCTGCTGAGGCGCAGGCGACGGGGCATAGTAGCGCGGACCGACTGGAGGGAATCCAGAACGCGAACCCAGAACTACCCCGATCGAGAACCGGGTCAGTTCGGGTCTGAGATTCGCTTGAGCGCGTCGAAGCCTTTCATTCGGTTGCGCTTGTTCACCGAGTCATCTTCTTCGCTGCTAATCAGATTGCGAATCGGTTGGGTTCGAAACATGCGAAACGTTCCAATGCGGGTCCCGTCGCGATTGAAGCGACCCAGCATCTCTTGGCCGCTCGGGTCTCCGCGCTCGACCGTGTAGGCCGTGACACCTTCTTCGCCACCGCGCGCGGCGTTCCCCATGACTTCGGTAATTTTGAACGTCAGGTTCTCGCCGCCGCGCTCAATTTCCCAATTTTCGTGAAAGCCGACCACATTGATGCCGGCGACTCGGTTCGCCCCCGTTGATGCCCAACCTTTCCCGTCCGACCCGCGTAGCGACTTCGACTTTGAGCCCCGTGAATTGACCCGTGGCCCATCCATCAGCTCTTCAAGCTGGCTATCGCTGGGTTCCCACTTGGCGAGCACGCGGCTGCGCGGGTTCCCTTTGTACGACTCGAATCGACCGTCTTGGTTTTCGATGACGACGATGGGGTACTCGACCCAATAGATGCGGCTACCGCGTGGTTCGAAGGTCCATATTTTGTCGAGCCAACGGTCGGCATCACTGTTCTTGGTCGCGGAGTCCTTGTAGTGAACCAGGACAAACCACGTGCCCATGAGCTCCGACTTCGACCGTTTGACCTTGCTCTTCTCAGCGTCCGCGATCGCAGCAGCACACACGACCGATAGAAACACAAAGACGATGAGGGTTGCGCTGGCGAATCGGGAAGCCACGACTAGATCTCGTTTTGCAGCATTTGGTCCAAGGTCTGTCGGCGACGGATTAATTCTGACGAACCGTCGACACGAAGCAGGATCTCGGCGCATTCGGGAAACGCATTGTAGTTCTTGGCCGACATCCCGGAGCAATAAGCGCCGACGCCTTCGATCACCAGAGCATCACCGACGCGTGGGTCGGCAAGCTCGCGGGTCTGCAGTGCTTCCGGGTTTCCGGGCTCAGGCGTGAGGATGTCGCCGCTCTCGCAGCAGTGTCCGGCAACGAGGAAGTCGCCCGTGCCACGGGTTTCGTCGGTGCCGGGCACGACGATGATCGGATGCTGTCCTCCGTACAGACTCGGCCGCACGATTTCGGACATGCCTGCATCGATCTTCACAAAGCGATAACCGCCTTCGGCGCTCGTTTCGACGACGTCCGTTACGGTGCAGACGAGTGCGCCGCAGTTGGCCGCCAAAAACGTGCCGGGTTCAACCTCGAGCGAAAGTTCGCGGCCATGCTCGCGTGCAAAGTTCTCTATTTCGGGAACGATCTTCTGCCCGACTGCGATCAAATCGGTCGAATCTTCGTTCGCCATGCGCCCCACTTTGAATCCACCGCCCAAGCTCAGGCTCGTGACTTCGGGAAGCTTTGCGGCGATCGTCAAAGACATTTTCGCACAGACCACCCACTTGTCCGGATCAGAGCCCGACCCAATGTGGGTGTGCATGCGCGTGATGTGGAGATTGTGTCGCGCGGCAGTTTCGAGGACCTGATCGAGCTGCTCGTGCCAGATGCCGAAGCTCGCCGACGGGCCGCCGACGTTGGTGCGGTTGCTGTGCCCCGAACCCAGGCCCGGGTTGATTCGGACCGAAAGCTCACCACCCGGGTTCGCTTCGCCGAACTTTTCGAGCTGCAACAAGGAGCATGCGTTGAAACGAACGCCTTTGGCGATCAACGCGGCGAGGTTTCGCGGGAGCTCCTGCGCGGTGATCTGGATTCTTTCGGGTTCAACACCAGCGCGCATCGCGCGTTCGGCTTCGAAGCCACTGCTTGCGTCAATGTGCAAACCCGTGGCGGTCAAGATGCGAAGTACTTCGGCAGTCGGCAGGGCCTTCATCGCGTACCGGCCGATCAGCCCATACGGGTTCGGGAATGCGAGAACGTCATTCGCTCGATCGAGCAGCGTCTGCTCGTCATAAACGTAGAAGGGGGTTCCGAATTCGCGTTGGAGTTCGATCACGCGGGCGGCGTCGAGAAATCTCAGAGTTTCCATTTCAGTACTTTCGTTTTGCACGACTTCGATTGGCACGATAGACACACTGGGTTGGCGGACGAAGCCGCGGTGGAGTTTGGCTGCTGCGCAGGATATCACTACTGCGCGGCGGATTCCTGTTTCTCGGTCGCGTCGAGACGGCCCGCGAGCACCCGGGCGAGAGGCTCCGTGACGTCGAACCGCTCCATGAGGATCTTCAAGATCGCGGTGATGGGCGTCGCGAGTAGCATTCCAACGACTCCCCAGAGTGCTCCCCAGAACATCAAGGCGAGCAAGATCGTGACGGGGTGTAGATCGAGTGCATCGCCCATGATTTTTGGAGTGAGGACATTGCCAATCAGAAACTGAACCGTGGCTGGGAGCGCGATCGCAAGGACCGCCTGCGTGGACGAAAGCTCGGGGCTAAACAGCACGACGGGGAGCGGGAGCAAGACCGCAATGATCGACCCGATGCTTGGGATGAAGTTGAGCAAGAAGGTGAAGAGGCCAAAGACAAGCGCGAGGTCGACTCCGAGCGCTGCGAGGATCAACCAAACCAACAAGCCTGTCGCCGCGGACATCAGCGTTTGATTTACGATGTAGCCCTTCACTCGGGATTCGATTTGGCTGCGTACCCCCTTTTGATCGCGGGCGGCACTCGAACCCCCGGCGAGCAAGAAGAACGTAAAGATCAATACAATGAAGCCTTGGGAAAAAAGGTCGACGAGCGCTTGGGTCGTCCCGGCCAAGATGCGTCCGACTGAATCTGCCGGGATCACCGAAGCGGGGTCGAACTGCATGTCCGTTTGATCGACGCCGAGCAGGTCGAGCGGGACGGTTAGGGCTTCTCGACCGCGTTCGATCATCGTCGCAATTTGTTCTTGATACGCGGCAGAGTTCGCGGAGAGGTCGCGCACGGAAGATGAAATCAAACCGCTGATCAAGAATAAGACCACGCTCATCAAGACAAGCGTCGAAAGCACCGCCAACCCGCGCGGGATCCGCACCCATCGCGTTTGGGCTTCCACAAGCGGAGCAAGGCCCAGTGAGAAGAAAATCGAAAGCACAAACGGAATCAAAACGGGACGAAGCCAAAAGAGTGCAGCGGCAACGGCGATGGTGCTGAGCACCAACAGGCAAAGGGTCTGAGTCCGTTGTTCTCGGTCTTTCAGGTTCATCCTTCACCCCCTCGACTTGAATCGCCGCAGTGTCGCCAACTTGGACCCACCCGACAAGCGAACCGCTTTCAGCCGCTGCCCATGTGACGAGCACGCTCGCCGTGGGAAGCCTTGGCTTGCCTGTACAGATCGAACTGTCCGCGCGCGCGACTCATGTTGTGCTCTCCCGCGCGTTCGAAGCGCTTCGGGTCCCACGCCCAGTGAGTCTCCCTTAGTGCATCGGTTGCGAATCGGATGCTGAGTTCGAGCGATACGACTTCGAGCCCAAAGGTCAGTGAATTAAGCTCAGCGGCATCGGGCGTGGCATCGAACGTCGACATCAACCCGTCGACTGCGGCTTCGGCAAACGTAATGTCGAGTTCCGCCTCTGGTGCGTCTTCGGGTAGACGGTTGCACCACGAGCGAAGCGCATCGCCCCAGTCGTACGCGAGCGGCATACGGGCGAGCGTGTCGAGGTCAATCAATGCAACCGGGGAGGGCGATGTTTCGTCTCCTGCGGGTTCGAAGAGCAAATTGTTGAGCTTGAGATCACCGTGGATGACTCGGTCGGGTGCTGAACTGAGCGATGGAAGCAAGTCGGCTTCTGCGAGCAGGCCTTCGGACAGCAATTTGACTGCGGGATAACACGGGTGTCCTTCGCATTCGCGAAGCGCGAGTTGTAAATCTTTAATGTGTTGCTGGGTGTCGTGAAACGGGAAGCCAATCGAATGCAGTGGTGCATCGTAGTCGAGTAGCGCCCGGTGGAATGTCGCGACGAGGTTGCCCGCCGCGTTGAGCTGGTCCGCGTTTTTAGGAATGTCGAACGAGATTCCCGGAAGACACGTCATCAGCCGCCACAAACCGTCTTCGCCGAGGTCCGCGTAGGGTTTCCCATCACTGATGGCGAGTTCGAATGTCGTCACCCCACGGGCGCGAAGGTGCTGCGTCACGTTTTGGATGTTGTCGATCACCCGAGGTGAGAACACCGGGCTCATCCGCTGAAGGATGAAACGATCCCCCCCAGCGTCTCGCACGTCGAATGTCGCGTGAATCAACCCCGTGGTGATGAGGGTTGCGACGGGGTCGGAGAGACCGGCGAAGGAACGGAGTGCGCGTTGAGGATTCACGTTATTACGGGAATCAGGGTGCGTCCGCTTTTCCGGTCGTAATCTGCGTCCCATCGTTTGCCACATTGCCTGCGGCAAACTTGGAAAGCTTCTCGGAGACCGCGGTGAGGAGCGAGTCGAACCCCTTGCGTTTCAAAGTTGACGAATACTCTGAGCGGCGAAGCGACAACTCACTCACGGTGCCGTTCATATACACGTCGATGATCTTCCAGCCGGCTTCAGTCTCATGAAGGCGGTAGTTAAGCTTGACATCATCGTCGTTGGGAAGGACCAGCGTAGTGCTGACCAACTTGGTTTTGTGCGGGGCGTCCTGCTCTGCGTTTGTGACGAAGTGCTCGCCTGAATAACCTTTGAAGCGACCCGCGTAGTTGGCCACGGTGAGGTTGGAAAACGATTGAAGCCAAAGCTCTTGCTCGGCTTCGGAGAGTTTCTTCCACGCTCGCCCAATCGATTTCGACGCCATGAATTTCTGATCAATGTGAGCGTTCACTGCGGGAGCGATCAGATCGAAGCGGCCCTGATAGCCAAGGGCATCGGCCTGTTTCATCGCTTCGGTCAGCGTCTCGTGGAGGTTCTCGACCGACGCGGTTGCGGTGGAGGCCGTCGCGGTGCTGCTCGAAAGCGTTAGGCAGGCAGCAAGTACAAACAGTGAAGTCGTAATAAATAAACGCACGAAACTCGTACCTCTCTTCCCGGCGAACCGGAGCGAGCGTTGTGGGAAGAAGCGCTTCCCGATCAGCAATGGAAACCACAGCAGGTGCCGAGTGGGTTGTTCGGGGGCGGCGGAGGCCAGTCTAGTGCTTCCCCCATCGATCTGCTTTTGGCGTTGCGAGCCCCGCGGGGTTTGGCGGTCTTCGATGATGTTGTCTCTGAAGTTGTGCGTTCGACGCACTCGTCATTCAATAAATTCGCGCGCTTTGCTGAATATGATCTCGCGGGAACGGCGTGCGTTATGCTGCCGCGCGCCCGCCCACCCCGGAGCTTTTGTCGTGCCCGATCAATATGAGTCTGAACGTCTCGAAGCTTCGCGATGAGAGGCTTCTATCTCATTCACGTCGCCACCGGTATCATTCTGATCGCGATGCTGGTTGGCTTTTACAACCTGAAGAACGATTCGGCTGGGCGTAGCGGGGTGGTCGAAAGTGTCTCCTCGAAGGGCACGGTAAGCGCGGCCGTATTGCCTCCCCGCGCCAGTGATGTTCCACTGTCATTTGTTGACCACGACGGAAACGCGACGAGCGAACTCGAGTTTCGGGGTCGCCATGCGTTGATCTTCTTTGGTTATGCGAGCTGCCCCGATGTATGTCCCGGCAACCTCGTCGTGATGGGCCGCGCGCTTGACCTGTTAGGCGAACAGGCAGCAAGCATTCAGCCGCTTTTCATAAGTTTTGACCCCGCGCGAGACAACCCGGAAATGCTCAAGAACTACGTCGCACACTTCAGCCCTCGCCTGATTGGGCTGACCGGATCTCCCGCCGAAATCGAAGCGGCCACAAGCGCGTATGGGGTGTACTTCGAATTGGTCAAGAAAGAGGGCAGCTCCGAGCTCAGCGGTGAAATCGGGCACACCTCCAAGACGTTTTTGATCGGGCCGCATGGCGAAGCGCGCGCGATCTTCAGACACAACACCCAGCCAGAAGAGATGGCGTCGGTGATTCGAACCAAGCTAGCTGAAGCTCCGCGGCTCCCTTCCGCGGCCGCGACTAAGGTACCGTGACGTAGATGCTCACTCTTCTTCCCCACTTCGGCGCACTTTGTAACTTGACCATTTTGGTTCTGATCGTGTGGGCCTTTATTGCGATCCGTGCTGGCGACCGAGAGCTGCATCCAAAGTTGATGAAGGCTGCGCTCGCCACCGGCGCGGTTTTTCTGGTTTCATACGCGCTTCAAATTTTAACTGTTGGTCACGGCAAGGCACCCGGCGAAGGGCTCTATAAACAGGTCTTTCTGGGGCTTCTCCTGACGCACACGATCGCAGCGGTTGCAGTGCTGCCTTTGGTATTGCGCTCCGCATATCTTGGGATCCAAGGGCGCTACAGCGATCATAAGAAGATTGTTCGCTTTGCGTATCCAGTTTGGCTGTACGTCGGGCTGACCGGCGTGATCGTCTACGTCATGATGTATTTGCTCTAGCAGGCTGCCGAAGAACTCACTCCCGTCGCCATGCGCCCGTCTTTCCGGCTCGCTCTTCGTAGCGAAAACTTGCTGGAGCTAGCGCCTCACAGAAGAAGCGATCGACACTCGTTCGAAGATCCGTGATGTACAGGTTTGTACGGGTAGGCGGTTTCGGAAGAGTCCCGTTCGGAAAAATCTTTAGGTAGAAATGTCACTCCATCGCTCGTCGGGAAATCACAGGCTCGGGCTCCTCCTGGCAACCATCACCATGGTGATCTGGTCGTTCCTGCCCAACTTGCTGAAGTACCTGCTCTCGCACATCGATCCCTATACCCTCACTTGGTATCGCTTCGCGATCGCGAGCGTTGGCTTCGCGCTCCTCCTCAAATGCCAGGGCGCACTCCCGAAGCGGGGTGAGTTGGGAAGGCGCGATTTCGTTTTGCTGCTCATCGCAATCTTGGGGCTAGCCGCAAATTACATTTGTTTTCTCATCGGGCTCGACCTGACGTCCCCCGCGACTTCACAGGTTCTCATTCAGATCGGCCCTGTGTTGCTTGCGTTGGGCGCGATCTTAATTTTTCGTGAGCACTTCACGAAGACCCAATGGTTAGGCTTTGCGATCCTAGTGCTTGGGCTGGTCGTCTTCTTTCGGAGTCAACTCTCTGAACTTGCGGGGAAGGTGAGTGAAGCTGAGCAGTACCGCCTCGGAGCGATGGCCATCGTTGCGGCCGGCATTTTCTGGGCGGCATATGGGTTGGCGCAAAAGCAGTTGCTCGTATCAATTCCATCCCAGCCTTTGATGTTGTGTCTGTTCTTGGGCTGCACGGTGTTGTTTTTTCCCGCGACCGATCTTCGCGCGGTGGGAGAACTCGACGCGACGGGTCTTACCGGGTTGGTGATTGCGGGCCTCGCGACGGCGGGTGCTTACGGCTGCTTTTCCGCGGCCCTTGAACACGTCGAGGCATCCCGGGTAAGCGCGCTCATTGCCCTGGTACCACTCGGTACTCTTGCTTCGAGTTATCTGCTGAGTTCTGTGGTCCCCGACCTTGTCCCGCGCGTCTCGCTTTCTGCGCTGAGTTTCGCAGGGGCTGGCGCAGTAGTTCTGGGATCGCTCATCACCGCGTTGAGTGATGAGTCGACTGAGCGTTCGAGCGATTGATGCATCGAAGTACGCCAGCGGGTTGAACCGTTCGCTGCTGTGTTGGGATGGCATGCGAATCCGTTACCCTCGCTCGCTCATGGAGACGGAACCAAAGGCAGCGGCAAGGAACCCAACCGTCGAAGACGTCGCAGGGCGTTTAGACGGACCGCTTGAGGGAGAACCCTCTGGTGGCACGCCGTCGATCGAGCAGAGCGAACTCCTCGCCATCGCAGGAATTTGGTTCGTGGCTTTCCTGCTGCGCTTCGCACACCTCTGGGAAATTCGGAACAACGACCCGTTCTTTCGAAACCCTGCGGTAGATCCAACCTTCTACCACGAATGGGCCGTGCGGATCGCAAATGGTGACGTGATAGGCGAGGGCGTCTTCTTGCAGGGCCCGCTGTATCCATACCTGCTTTCGCTTCTGTATTCTGTTGCGGGTCCAGACTTTTTCTTATCGCGATTTTTCAACGCAGTGATCGGCGCCGTGGTCTGCGTGATGATCTGGCGCGTTGCGCGCGAGTTGTTCGACCGAAGGACCGCGCTGATCGCCGCCGCAATGTATGCGGTGTATGGGATGGCGATCTTTTACGAAGGCAGCTTGCTCATTTCGAACCTGTTATTGCCTCTGAGCCTTGGGGTCGCATGGCTATCGATTCGCGCATTGGAAGACAGGAGCGTTTCCCGCTGGCTCGCCCTGGGAGTCATGGTCGGCGTGGCCGCGTTAGCGCGCCCGAACATGTTGCTCTTCGCACCATTCGCGGTCCTCATTTTATTCGTGTCGACGCCGCCACTGCGAGACTTTCGTCAGACGGCACGACTCGGGGGCTGTCTGTTTTTCGGCGTCGCCGTCGCGGTTTCGCCAGCCACACTTCGCAACTATGCGGTCGCGGGAGATCCGGTTTTGATCTCGGCGTCTGGGGGCATGAACTTCTACAACGGAAATAACCCCGACGCGAATGGCATTCACAACGTTCCAAGTATCTTCGATCGCTCGATGGCGGATCATCCGTCCGAGCAGAACAGGGTCTACAAAGCGTACGCGGAAGAAAAGCTCGGCCGAACCCTAAAGGCGTCTGAAGTTTCCAGCTATTGGATGGGACGCGGGTTTGAATACGTGGGCGAGAACCCGGGTGAATGGTTGCAGCTACTCGGGTTGAAGTTCATGTTGTTCGTGAATGCGCACGAGATGTGGAACAACCGATCTTTTTCGCTGAGCCAGCAGTTTTCTTGGGTGCTGAGGCTGCCGCTCTTGGGCTTTGCGGTCGTGGGTCCTCTCGCAATGCTCGGCCTTGCTGTGACGTTTCGCGATTGGCGGCGACTCTTTCCTCTCTATGGTGTGGTTGGCGTATACCTCGCGACGTGTGTGGTGTTCTTTGTTCTGTCTCGCTATCGCATCCCGGCGGTTCCGGTGTTTGTCATGTTCGCCGCGGCCGCATTGGTGTGGCTCTACGATGCGCTGCTTGAAAGACGGGCCACGATTGCAATTGCACTGGTCGGGCTCGTCGCTGCTGGGTTTGTAGTCAATCAGGAGTTACGCCACGACGATCTTTCGGTCGCGTACTACAACCTCGGAAACAAGTACCGTCTTGCGAACGACCATGAAAAGGCGATCGATCAGTACCGTCGCAGTCTCGCGATCAACGTCCACTACATTTCTGCACACAACAACCTCGCCATTTCACTTGAGAAGAGCGGAACCCACCGCGACGAAGCGATCGAGGCTTGGCGCAGGCTTCGCGCGATGGGGATCCAGCGCCGCATGGGTCGCTACGTGGAACGAGCGGAGCGGCATCTGCGCGAGCTTGATGCGATCTAACTACAGCGAGACGCGAGGGATCAATCGATTGCGTGCGGGTCCGAGCTTTGCTCTATCCCGTGCGGGTTTGCGCCTTTCTTCGGTTTTGCGTGCTGTCCGCGTTTGCCGAGGGTGACGAGCACGGTGTGGGGTTGCTCGTCTCGCAAGTACTGAATTTCGATGACTTCACCGGGGCGGTGGTCGCGCAGTACAAACGTCATGTCGTGCAGGTTATGGATCTCAGTGCCGGCCATCGAAATAATGCGATCACCGCCTGTGATCCCGGCCAAGCCCGCCGGCCCAGTTTCCCGTACACCCGAAAGCAGTACGCCGCCTTCGCGATTCATCATCTCGGAGTAATCCGGGATCGTGCCGAGGTAAGCGCCGAAGCCCCGGGCATCTCCCGCCATGGTGGATGAGTTTTCGGACGCGGTGTAGGCGAGTCGAACGGGTTCGTGGAGCAACTGGTCGAGTACGTCGGCCAAGAAACGCGTAATCTTGGCACCGCCCTCGGTGTTGAGAAGGTGAAAGTCGTCTTTGGCCGTGTGGTATTCGGAATGAGAGCCCGTAAAGAAGTGCGTTACCGGAACACCCTTGCCGTAAAAAGACATGTGGTCCGAGGGGCCATAACCGTCGCCACCCGCTGACACGTCGATCTCGTGCAATGTCGCGAGGGGGTCGAGGATGGGGCGCCAGCCTGAAGACGAGTCGGTTCCCATCGCGCTGAGTTTGCGGTCCCGCATTCGGCCGACCATGTCGAGGTTCACCATCGCGGTGGTTTGCTCTATCGGGATCACCGCGTTGTCGACGTACCAAGCCGAGCCGAGCAGTCCGGACTCTTCACCGCCAAACGCCACCATGACCAGAGCGCGTCGAGCAAGATTGCTCTGTTGCAATCGACTCTGAATATTTGCAACGCCGCAGATCATCGCGGCGACTCCAGACGCGTTGTCGTCCGCACCGTTGTGGATCTGGTCGACATCGGGGTTGAGAGACCCGGAGCCTCCGTATCCGAGATGATCGAAGTGCGCTCCGACCACGATGGCTTCGTCCGCGAGTGAACCTCGCCCGGGGATGATGCCCACGATGTTCTCGAGATCGGTGCGCCGTTTCATCACGTCGACCCTGCCTTTTGCATGGAGGCCGGCGAGCGGTTGTGAATGCGGTTTGACATCGGTTTCAATCGCCGCGTGTAGTGCTGCGAAGTCTTGGCCCGTGGAGGCGAGCAGTGCTTTCGCGAGACTACGCTTGATCTGCAGCACCGGTATGCCCGCGTCACTTAACGGACCGCTGCGCACCATGCGGGGAAGTCGATCTCCGTCGCTGTCGCCATCGCCGGGAGGAGATGTGAAGATCAGCGCCGCGGCACCGGCTTCCCTCGCTTTAAGGGCTTTGTAGCGGAGGTCGGAATAGCGACTCGGGCGTTTGCCATCGAAGATGCTGTCCGGGTCCTTCTCGCCCGGTTCGTAACGCATGGCGAGCACGACTTTGCCGCGGACGTCGAGGCCGGCGTAGTCGTTGTAGTCGAGCGCGGTCGCCGTGATGCCATAACCCGCGAAGACCATCTCTCCTGCGAACGCACCGCTCGACGAAAAACCGAATGGCCGAAATTCAGTTTTGAATGCCGCATCGCGGATCGGGGTTGCTTCGGTATCCTCGGGGCCGATGAAGCTCAGCCGGTTGTCGCTCCCAGCCTGCACGCCCGTCACAGCACTGAAGCGCTGGCGGTAGCTCGCGAAGACGCCATCGCTCCGCACTGGCTCAAGCTCCAACCCCGCGTAGGCGCGGTTTAGGTAGTTCGCGGCTTTGCGCAGTCCCGCTGTTCCGATGCCGCGCCCTTCCATCGCGTCGTCCGAGAGCGCCGATGCAACGTCTTGAAAACACGCGTCACTCAAGTCGAAATCAATTTCGGGGGGCGTCGCACATCCCGCCGAGACAACGGCCAACGGAATGACGAATAACGGTGCAAGGCGGGCGGAAGCGATCGTGCGAATCGAGGAAGAGATCATGGCGCCGAGTCTAATCGAGGAGAAGAGGCGCCGTCCATCACTCGCTTTCATGTGAATCAATCGCGAGAATCCGGCACGCTTCTATAATGGCAGAGCGAACGAGTAGCCCGGCCCGTAGGAAATGAGAGTGGCAGCAAGGAGAACAACATGACCGGCATTTCCACCTTTGATCCGCTGAGCCTTGATCGCGATTCGATTCTCGATGAGGCGATGCGTACGGCCGGCTCAAGTGATTTCGGTGACAAAGCGTTTCGCGAGCCCTTTGAAAGACTCGTTGCTGCTTTAGACGGAGAGGCAAAGCTGAACGCCGTTGGGCGCGGCATGCAACGCGCTCGAATCGTGGGCTTGATCGTCAACCGTCTGCGCACCGAGGCCTATATCGCGCGACACCCAGAGATTCTCGACGAAGAAATTTGCGAACCGATCGTCATCGTGGGCCTGCCGCGTACGGGCACAACGATGTTGCACCGCATGATCGCCGCAGACCCCGAAAACTATTCGCTCCTTTGGTGGGAATCGCGTAACCCCGCGCCGTTCGCCGCGCCGGAAGATTGGCTCGGAAGCAAAGAACGCGATCCCCGCATCCTCGACGCGGAAGCCGAAGTCGCTGCGATGCTCGAAGGCGCGCCAGACTTGATGGCCATGCATCCACTGGAAGCCGAGGGACCCGACGAAGAGATCATGTTGCTCGAGCATGCATTCTTTTCGACCAACCCCGAGGCATTTGTAAACGTTGCGGAGTTTGGTGCGTGGCAGGACGATCAGGACCAGACCTCGGGCTATCGCTATCTCGAGCGCCTACTGAAGTTTCTCCAGTGGCAGAAAAAACAGCGCGGAGAAGTCGCGCGTCGTTGGGTTTTGAAGTCTCCACATCACCTCGGTTTCATGGACCTGCTCTTCAAAGTCTTTCCGGACGCGCGGGTGATCCAGACCCATCGCGACCCCGCACAGACCATCCCGTCGCTTGCAAGCCTGATCCAGGCGATACGCGCGATGGGGAGCGACGATGCAGACCCCCATGTGACCGGCCAACAATGGAGTGATCGCATGAGTCGGGCCATGAGCCGGTGCATGAAAGTTCGGGAAAAGCACCAGGACCAATTCATCGACGTTTTCTTTGCCGACGTTCTCAAAGACCCGCTGACGGAAATTCGCAAAAGCTATGAGTTCGCGGGCTGGAAGTTGACCGACGCCGCGATTGACTCGATGAAGACGTGGGCCGTGGATAACTCCCGGGACAAGCGCGAAGCGCATCACTACACCCTTGAAGAGTTTGGACTTACCCAAGCCGGGATCGAACGCGACTTTGCAGCGTATCGCGATCGTTTTGTGTTGGGCCGATAGCCCTCAGGTGGTTTCGCGGTTTGGGTCTACCAAGTCGAACCGCGCATCCGCTTCGTCGGCCGACCGGTTAAGTTCGTCGTCTAGCGCGACGCGCACGCTTTCCTCAGCATCCATGTCTTGAGGGGGTGCAAGTGGCTCGCCGTAGCTGCAAAGGACTCGCGCAAACGGCAACGGGAGCAGCGTTCCATCCCAGCTCTTGAACTGAATACAAGGACGCGCAGAAAAAGTAAGTGGCGTAATGGGCTGGTCGGTCTGTCGCGCCAGGCTCACAATGCCGACCTTCGATATCCGGGCTGGGCCGCGTGGGCCGTCGGTCTGAATTGTGATCGTGGTTCCTGCTTCGACCAACCGCACGAGTCCCAGAAGCGCCGCCGCCCCACCGCGTGAACTCGACCCGCGGCTTGGCATGCGAAAGCCCAAGCGGAGGAGCAGTCGCGTAATCAGTTCGCCGTCGCGACTTCGACTGACTGCCGCGCCGATGTTCCGGTCGCGAAAGTAGTACGCCCCAACGATCGCGTTGCGATGCCACATCGCGCCCAAGTGCGGCCCCGCGTTCGTTCTGAACGGGTCAGGTCCTTCGGTGGAAATGCGCCACGTGGCGCCGAGCGCTCGCAAGAAGAAAGCGGCAGCAAAACCAAGCGCTCTCGTCGCAAACTCGCTTTCGAAGATCGCTTTACGAAGGCGCGATCTCGACATCGCTCAACCCACGATGTTGACGAGTCGTCCGGGGACGACGATGACCTTCTTTGGATCCCGACCCGCGAGGTGGCTCTGCACCTTCTCAGATGCCAATGCGAGCGCTTCGATCTCTTCCTTCGGGAGGTCTGCAGCGATGGTGAGCTCGTCCCGCTTCTTGCCGTTGATCTGAAGCACCAGCTTGATGGTGTCGTCTGCGAGGAGTGACGCGTCGGCGGTGGGCCACGCTTCGTAGCAAAGCGTGTCGGCGTGGCCGAGCGCTCGCCACAAGTCTTCGGCGATATGGGGAGCCATTGGAGACAGGAGCAAGATCAACGCTTCGACAGACTCGCGACTGCAGGTAACCGCTCCATCTTTGCTGAGTTCGCGCACCAAGACCATCAGCTTCGAGATGGCGGTGTTGAAGCGCAGCTCGTCGATATCTCGTGTTACGCCGTGGATCGCTCTCGCGACGAGCTTCGCTTCTTCCTTTGAGCTTCCGCCCGACGGAAATTCGCGCACCGTGTCGTTGCCCGCGTCATCTTCCTGCATCACGAGACGCCAGGACCGCTGCAAGAAACGGAAGATCCCCATGATGCCTTCGGTTGACCACGGGGCCGCTTTTTCGAGGGGACCCAAGAACATTTCGTAGAGCCGCATCGAGTCTGCGCCAAATTGTCCGACGACGTCGTCGGGGCTGATCACATTGCCACGGCTTTTCGACATCTTTTCGACCACGAGTTCGAGTTCGAGACCTTCGTGCTCAGAATGCCATGCGGACTTGTCTTCTTTAAAGACGACATCCTTCAGCGCGACCCAACGTGCCTTCACTTCTCGGCCGTCGTTTACCGCGGTGATGGATTCCGCTTCGACCTTCACGTCGCTCGACGGATAGATCTTGGCGTCGACGCCTTCTGTGTCGCTCGCATTGTCATCGTAGAACCGGTAGCTGTTGCCGAGAATCATGCCTTGATTGACGAGCTTGTGGAACGGTTCCTTCGTCTTCACGAGGCCCAGATCGTAAAAGAATTTGTGCCAGAAGCGCGCGTACAGAAGGTGCAGCACGGCGTGTTCCGCACCGCCGATATAAAGATCGACGGGCATCCAGTAGTCAGCCGCTTCTTTCGACCACGGTTCTTGTTCGTTGCGCGGGTCGAGGAAGCGAAGGAAGTACCAACAACTGCCTGCCCACTGCGGCATGGTGTTTGGGTCGCGCATCAAGGTTTCGCCGGTTGTTGTGTCTTCGAACTGAATCCAATCGTCTACTCGTGCGAGGGGCGACTGGAAATCCTTGCCGGACGGCTTGAAGTCGTCGAGTTCGGGAAGTGTGATGGGCAGCGCGCTTTCCGGAACCAAGTTGATGTCGCCGTTTTCGTGATGAACGACAGGGAAGGGCTCGCCCCAGTAGCGCTGTCGACTAAAGAGCCAATCACGCAGCTTGTACGTGATGGTCGCCTTGCCGATGCCCTGTTCTTCGAGCCATTCATTGATGCGGGTCTTCGCAGTCTGAGTGTCGAGGCCATCGAGAAAGCGCGAGTTGATCGCGTTTCCTTTGCCGGTGAATGCGGCTTCGCTGATGTCACCGCCTTCGACGACTTGCGCGATCGGGAGGTCGAACGTCTTCGCGAATGCATAGTCGCGCTCGTCGTGTCCGGGCACGGCCATGATGGCCCCGGTGCCGTAGCCCGCGAGTACGTAGTCGGCGATCCAAATTGGGATCTCTTCGTCGTTGACGGGGTTGCGCGCGAACGCGCCGGTGAACACGCCGGTCTTTTCAAGGGTATCGGAAATGCGTGCGCGTTCACTCTTTCGCTGACTCGCTTCGACGTAGCTCGTCACCGCGTCGCGCTGCCCATCGGTGGTGATTTCAGAAACGAGGGCATGCTCAGGCGCCAGCACCATATAGGTCGCGCCAAAGAGTGTGTCGGGGCGTGTCGTGAAAATTTCGACCGACTGCTCAGGGTTCGCCGCGAGGGGGAAGCGAACTTCCGCGCCTTCGGAGCGACCGATCCAGTCGCGCTGCATCTTTTTGATCGGTTCGGGCCAGTCGAGTTCTTCGAGGTCTTCGATCAAGCGATCGGCGAACTTCGTAATGCGAAGCATCCACTGTCGCATCGGAACGCGCTTCACCGGGTGGCTTCCGATTTCGCTCTTGCCGTCGATCACTTCTTCGTTCGAAAGCACGGTCCCCAACGCGGGGCACCAGTTCACCGGAACTTCGGCTAGGTACGCGAGATCGTTTTCGTACAGCTTGCAGAAGATCCACTGCGTCCAGCGCACATAGTCGGGCGACGTCGTGTCGATTTCGCGCGACCAGTCGTAACTGAAGCCGAGCGAACGGATCTGACGACGAAAATTGTCGATATTCTGTTGGGTCGTGACGCGAGGGTGTGTTCCGGTCTTGATCGCGTACTGCTCGGCGGGAAGGCCGAACGCGTCCCAGCCCATGGGGTGAAGCACGTTGAAGCCACACATGCGCTTGTAGCGACTGATGATGTCGGTCGCGGTGTAGCCTTCAGGATGGCCCACGTGTAAACCGTCGCCCGACGGATAGGGAAACATGTCGAGGGCGTAGTACTTGGGTTTGTCGTGATCGATTTCGGCGCGAAATGTGTGGTTTTCGAGCCAGTACGCTTGCCAGCGCGCTTCAATGCTTTTGTGGTCGTAGGCCATGGGACCGGGAGAGTGCCGAACCTTTGACCCGCACTCAATGGGGCAAGCGCGTGCGCGGCGCTAAACTTGCCGCATGCTTTCGCCCGAACAACTTGAACGCGCTGACTCCGAGGTGATCGTCGTCTCCGACGGCACTGGCGACACTGCAACTTCCGCCGTCAAGGCCGTGATGCTGCAGTTCCACTCCGAATGGAAGCTGCGCGTCTTTGGCGGCATTCGCCACGAGTCCGAAATCCGCAGAGTGATCGACCAAGCCGAGGGTTCGAACGCACTCGTGGTCTTTAGCCTGGTGGACAAGCGCGTGGCCGGCGCGTTGATTCGCGAGGCGGGCAGTCGTGGGGTGCCCACCGTCGACCTGCTCGGGGCTCTGATCGCCAAAGTTGCACAGCACCTCCACGCTGAGCCGCGACATGAGCCCGGTCTGCTTCACGGTTTTTCCGACGAATACTTCGAGCGTATCGACGCCGTTGAATTCGCAGTGCGGCACGACGATGGCGCGAGCCTCGAAACTCTTTTCGAAGCCGACATCGTGTTGGTTGGGGTGTCGCGAACGTCGAAGACGCCACTTTCGATGTATCTCGCTCAGCGCGGGTTCAAGACCGGCAACGTGCCCCTGGTGTCTGGGCTTGAGCCCTCGTCCGCACTCGGCGAAATCGATCCGCGGCGGGTCTTCGGTTTGATCGTCGATCACGCGACGCTTCTCACGTTGCGCATCAACCGCTTGAAGGTGCTGCGCGCATCGCCGCACAGCTCGTACACCGATTCGGATGCGGTTGAACTCGAATTGCGTCGGGCACGCAAAGTTTTTCGCGAACGAAGGTGGCGGGTGATCGACATCACCGGACGCGCCGTCGAAGAGACCGCCGCGCGGGTGCTCGACCTCTACCACGCGCAGATCAACTGAATGCAAATCACGGCGGCGGTCTAACAGTTTAAAGAAAGGTGCTGGCTTGGTCGGGGGCGATGGGGAATAGACTGGTTCGCCCCGATCTACCGCAAAGCAAGCATTCAACGACTGCTTACTCCCTTCTCACGATGCGCGGTACACGAGCCGCGCGGGAGAACACAACATGACCATCACAAAAGCCGTCATCGCAGTCGCCGGTTACGGCACCCGTCTCCTTCCGGCGACCAAAGCCGTCCCAAAAGAAATGCTCACGATCGTCGATCGTCCGTGCATCCAACATCTTGTTGAGGAAGCTGCCAAGTCGGGCATCACCGACGTCATCTTGGTGACGCGACCTGGCTCCGAAGCGATCGACCAACACTTCGCCTCGTCCCCCGAACTCGAAGCCCACTTGGTCGAACAGGGCAAAGACAAGTTGCTCGAAACGGTAAGGGCGGTGTCGTCCCTCGCCAACGTGACGTCCGTCATTCAGAGCGCCGACCTCCCGTACGGAAACGGCTCGCCGATTCTCGCGGCCAAAGACCATCTCGAGCCCGGTGAAGGCTTCGTCTACATGTTCGGAGATGACCTCGTCCTGTCCGACGTCCCAGCCGTGAAGCAGTTGGTCGACACCTACGACGCCCACAACCCCGCCGCCGTAATCGCAGTACAAGAAGTTCCCGACGACATGCTTTCGGCCTACGGAATGGTGGCCCTCAAACCCGGCACCGACCCGATGGAATTGGACTCCATCATCGAAAAGCCAACAAAAGAAGAAGCCCCTTCCAACCTCGCCCAATTCGGCCGCTTCGTGCTTTCCTACAAAACCGTCGAAGTCCTCGAACAGACCGCCCTAGGCAAAGGCAACGAACTGTGGCTCACCGACGCCATCGCCCGCCTAAGCAAAGACGACCGCGTCCTCGTCCAAAAAGTCGAAGGCACCTGGTACACCACCGGCGACCACTACCAACTCCTGATCGCCAACATCGAATACGCCCTATCCGACCCCCCAATAAGCGACCGCCTAAAGACCTACCTCAAGGCAAAAGCCAGTTCGCTCTAGCAACCCCACGCCCGAGCGTGCTTCTGGCGCGCTGACTCCCAGGTCACGAGCCATCGTGGAGTGTCCTTTCTCTCCATCCCGGCGACACCTTGATGGCCCTCACTTGGCCTCGCCCAAGCACCGCCGCGAGACAGCGCACCGGAAACCAAGGGACGTTTGACCGAACCCTCTCCGTCAAGGGGCGCGAAGCAACCCAAACCACAGCAACCAATTCACTCGCAATCCGACCAACCCAAGGTCAGTCGTCCCGCAGCCCCTTCTTGCGCTCCATCTCCTTCTGCCTCTGAAGCGACTCCAACTGCTCCTCAGAAAGCAGCGCCGTAGCCACCTTGGGTCGCGCGATGGAATAGAAGGCCGGAACAACTGTAAGCGCACCAAACATATTGATCACCATCAAAATGCTGAGCAACTGCGCCATGTCGGCCTGGAAGCGCAAGCTAGAGAACGTCCACAAGAAAATGCCACCCACGATCGTGGTCGCAGTAAACGAAACCGCCATACCGGTGGTCCGCACCGCACGTCGCACTGCTTCGTCGATGTCCGCAGTGTCCACCACCTCGTGGCGGATGCGGTCCACGATATAGATCGCGTAATCGACGCCGATCCCAACACCCACCGACTGCACGGGCAGCGTATTGATGTTGAGCCCCATCCCCTTGACGGCCATGTAGGCCAACGAAAGCATGGTCGCCGTCATGATCTGGAGCAAGATGATCGCTCCACTCGATATCGACTGATACGTGATGGAATGCAGCACGAAGATCACAACGAAGATCAGGATGATGTTGGCGACATGGCTGCGTTCTACCTCGTCGTTGACGGCCGCCAGGATGCCCATCAAGCCGCCGGCCATCACGAACTGCACACCACGCGTCCATGAGTTGGTGGCCTGATACGCGGGGTGTGCGTCAACAGCCTTGATGTCTTCGACGATCAAGTTGGTCGTCTTCATCGACACGGCGCGGATGCCTAGCTCTTTGTCTTCCCACCAGAAGTCAACGTCATCGAGTTCCCATTCGGCGAGGTCGTCGGGCCAGGCGAAGTATTCGTCTTCGTCTGCGTCGAAAAGCGCCGACTCGTAGTCTTCAACCGCATTGACTCGGAACTCTTCCATCCATTCGGGGAGTTCCTCCACCGACGTAAACTCGTTTACGGGCACTTGGACATAAGAATCATTGTCCTGGCGGATTTGTACTGTCATGGTGTGGTGACGCGATGGAAGCAGTGGGCCGAGCATGTAGAACCAGACGTCCGTCAAGGCTTCGCCGTCGAGCAAGCCCGCGTCTTCATGGGCTTTGTCCATGTCGAGGCGGACGATGACTTCGCCAAGCGGATTCCGCTTGATGAATTCGTTCGCGGCGTGGATCGTCTTGAGGATCGTTTCGCCCTTGTGATCGCGATAGAAGAAGTTGATGACCGCATCTTTGCCGTCATCGGTCATAAAGGGTTTGAGTGCGCCTGGCGCACCATTCGTACGGAGCTGGAAGACCTGCTGTCGAATGGTCGCTTGATCGTTTGCGATGAAGTCCCACTTCGGGTCGCCGTAGTGATTGATCCGCCACGAGCCGCGCAAGATGGGAACGATCGAAAGGCTCGCTCCAAGGTTGGTGTACTTGTCCATCCAGCGCTCGAACTCTTCGATGCGAAGCACGGGCGTCGCATCTTCGGCGGCCTTCGGGGTGTCCCCTTCGAGGTAGATCTGAATCGTGTCTACGCCGCCGAAGCGTTCGGCGATCTTGGCCGTTGCTACGTTCCATTCATGGTCAGGGAACAAGAGCGGCGTGCCGGGACTCGCCTCGCCGATCTTTGAATGCATCAGGGTGATGTACGTGGACCCAAGTAGCAGCACGACGGTGGTGACCGCGATGTACCACTTGTAGCGGGGGTGGGTGGTCACGTCGCCGAGGAAGCGCGTGAAGCGAACCATGAAGCCTGGCAAGAAGTGCTCGTGCTCGGTGGGTGCCGGCAAGAAACAGATCAACACCGGGTGAAGGATCTCGACCGTCACGATGATCGAGATCACCCAAAACGCACCAAAGGTTCCGAGGTCCTGCATCTGCGGAATCGAGGTCAAGAGAATCACGAGTAGACCCGCGACGTCGGTAATGATGCCGAGGGTGCCGGGCACGATGAGCTCACTCATCGCGACCGTGGCGGCTTCGATCTTCGCCGCTTCGGGATCCCCCATTCTGGGCAGCAAAATTTCATAGTCCTCGAAGAACCGCTCGGCCATCTGCACGGTGTGGGAAATTGCGCGCGCAGTAATGATTGACGGGATCACGAGGATGAGGGGATCGAAGACGATTCCGACCCAGCCCGTAAAGCCGAGCCCCCAGATCGCAGTCGCGAGGGCGGCGATAAAGGGAATGAACACGCCGTGCCAGCGCCGGAAGTACGCCCACAGCAAGAAGAAGATCATGCCGATCGTGAGCATCAAGAACAGCACGATCTCAAAGGCGTGTTTGAGGATCCAGCCGACGAGGATCGGGACACCGGATACGTAGACCTCGTGGTTTTCGTCTTCGATTTCGGCCTTGATCTGCTGAACCCAATCGAAGACCGCCATCACGGTGGGTCTGCCACTTAACCGGTCGGTGACGAAACCTGCGGTGACGAGCGCACCCTTTTGGTCGAGCGACACCAGGCGGCCGTAGATGTAGGGCGGATTTTGCCGGACCAGTGCGCCGAGGGCGTCGGCTTCTTCTTGGGTTTCCGGCAAGTTTTCCATCAACACGTTGGTTTCGATGTCGCCGGAGGCTTCGATCTGGATCACGCGCGTGTTGTTCGCCGTAACCGAGCGGATCTCGTAATGGTTGACCGGATAGGGAGGGTAAAGCTCGTCGAGTTTCTTCTGGACGTCGTCGTATTCCATCCCCTGTTCGTCGAGCTCGTCGCGTAGCGCGTCGCGCTCGTCGGTGTGGCTCGTGTAGCCCTTGCCGTCCAGGGCCATGGTCATCTTGTGAATCTTGGCGATCGTCTCGGGGTTGAAGATGTCCCCGTCCTTCACGACGAGTGCCATCGCGACCGTAGAGGAGCCGCCGAAGATCCCCGAAAACTTGTCCTGTGCGCGGATGTAAGGATGGTCGGGCCACTGGGAACGCGCGATCGTGTCGATCTTCACCGCGGGCCCTGGCAGCGGATACCCCAGGGCGGTCGTCGCTGAATTGAGGATCGGGTAGAAGAAGAACCCGGTCGAAAGAAAGAGTAGAACCGCAATGATGCCGCGGCGGCGCACGACCATCTTCGCAAAGCGGAGGGTCGTTGATTCGTTGGCGGATGCTCCGGCCATGGTTTCCTCTTTATCTTGTTCGCGGGTTACAGCAGGTTTAGACGCAGTTCGCTGATGCAGCGCTCCAACTTGCGGGCTCTACGCTCATGAGGCGACGTACTTGCGTGTTTTTTGTGGAGACGTGTGCGCGGAGACGCCGATGTTGAAGACACCGGCTTCGACCCAAGCAGAAGAAATCGTGCTTGTAAGGAAGGGGGTAGCCAAACGGAGGCGCGGCCGCAGCGTAAATTTTTCGAATGCCGCGCAAACGTTATTTGTTACCAGGGGTTCTGGTCAAGCGAAGGCCGAAGATTTTTTGCCTACGCGCAAGAAAACGAGCGAACTGACGTGCAGTCAGTCGCTGTCCTTGTATTTGTAGACGTGGACGGCATCACCCGGGTCGACGCCACGCGATTGCACCCCCGCGAAGCAGTGCTGCAAGAAGTGTCGTGGTGAAACGACCGCCGCACCGCGATGACGAGTCTTCCCCGTTAGGCGACGGTCTCCGGACACAACCGCGATCTCGTCCGTATCCTCGGCATCGCGAACTCGACGAACGATCCAGTCGTCGGCCGAAGGTGCGAATTCAACGATTAGGCGCGGCGCCGTGCCCCTTACCGGGGTTTCGGGCGCATGACTGCCATCGAACACGAGCCAGATCTCAGCGTCACGATCGGGGAAGCCCCCGGCGACCGCGACCAGGCGCTCGCGCATGCTTCCGGACCAGAAGGGTTTTTGGCTGGTTCGCGGGTCGCCCGGCAGAGCGTCGGGTCCGCCAGTTTGCTTTCGAAACGGGGCACAATGGAGAACGTTATATCCGTCAACCAGCCAGACCCGCGCTCGGGGGAGTGGCTCGAGCTCATCGAGGTTATGCCCATCGAGGTTATGCCCATAGAGGTCATACCCGTCGAGGTCGTTGGCATCCGCGTCGTCGCTCCCACGATCTTGCGCCGCGAAATCGCCGCCCCCATCAGCGTTGCCCTCGGTCTGAGGATGCGAGCTGGGTGCTGAAGGATTCTGTTTTTGCTCGTGAATCATGGTTTCCCGAGTGGATACTGCGATTTGAGGTCCAAGTGCTCTCGACCAAACCGGCCCCAGCACGCCCGTGATCGAGGGCATGGCTGGCTGCGTGGCTGGCTGCATGGCTGGCTGAGTGGTGGCCCCTGACGTCCGGACCATCATAGGGACTCGCCCCTGCAATGAGTGCCCAACTCAGCCCAAAGGTCAGCCCAAAGATGACAAAACTGGCCATTACGCCGAGCGCTTGGAGCGCCCCGGCGGTTGCCTCCCGAACTGCGATGTACGCATCCCACTTCGGGCGCGTCGAGATGGATCTCGTGTTCGGGCTGTTCCGGCGATTCTTCCTGATGTTTCTCTGGGCCATCGTCTGATCTCCTTCTATCTGGCTATCTATTTATTGATCTATCCATCTTTCTATCTTTCTATCTGTCTGATTAAGCACTGGGCATTAGGCAGCCCCAGCCCCAGCCCAGCCCACCCACCTGTTTGCCTGTCTGTTCAGCGTTTATTGAGAGGGTCTGAAGTCTGAGAGGGTCTGACCTACGGGGTCTGAGTTCGGTGATCTGCGGGCCTTACGATGTTTGAGCTCGATCCTGCGGCAATTTCGCCATTGCTCGCGCCCCTACAGCAAGAGCTAGACTCGGTTTATCGGGTTGAGGCCAGTGTCCATGCCGGCCGTGACAGAACGGGTCACGTCAGCCAGGAAAATCGACGTTCGCCCCCTATTCAGATCCAAAATCTGAGTGATCCCCAGCAAGGACCCAAAATCGATGAGTCGCGACCTCAACAACGCTGCCCAGGACAAAATGGCCCTGGCCCTAATCCAGTCGAGCGCGACAAGCGATATCGCCGCAAATCTCACGAAGGCCTGCGCGCGGATCGAGCAGGCCGCGTCGGACGGGGCTGAATTGGTGTGTCTTCAGGAACTCTTCGTTGCGCCATATCCATGCCAGGGCGAAGTCGCCGAGCGATTTGACTGGGCCGAGCCGATCCCTGGACCCACAAGCGAGGCGCTCTGCAAACTCGCGGCTTCCAAAAACATTGCGATCGTCGGCTCGGTCTTCGAAGAGCGCGCGAAGGGCCTGTACCACAACACGGTGGTCGTGATCGACGCGGGCGGCGAGATCGTGGGCCGCTACCGCAAAATGCACATCCCCGACGACCCGCTGTATCAAGAGAAGTACTACTTCACTCCTGGTGACACCGGTTTCGTTTCAATTCCGACTCGCTTCGCAAACGTTGGGCCCCTGGTGTGCTGGGATCAGTGGTTTCCAGAAGCGGCGCGGCTAGCAAGCCTGGCGGGCGCCCAAGTACTCGTATACCCGACTGCGATCGGCTGGCAGTTCGACGAAACCCCGGAAGAAGACGCTGCGCAACATGACGCGTGGGAAACCGTGCAGCGCGCTCATGCGATCGCGAATGGTGTTTTCGTGGCGTCCATCAATCGAGTCGGCCAAGAAGACGGCATTCGCTTTTGGGGGCAGTCATTCGTCGCCGATCCCTTTGGTCGGGTTCTCGCCCGCGCGTCTTCAGAAAAGGAAGAAACCCTGCTGGTCGAATGCGATCTCGGCTTGATCGAAAAAGTGCGACGCGACTGGCCCTTCCTGCGCGACCGGCGCATCGATGCCTACGGTGACCTCACCAAGCGATTGCGCGACGAGTGAGCGCGGAGCGGCCGATCGATGCGGGCCCCGCTGCGGCGGGCTTTCGCTGGCCAGCGGAATGGGAGCCCCATGCCGCCACTTGGCTTTCCTGGCCGCATAACCTCGAAACGTGGCCCGGTCGCTTGGAACAAGCCGAGCGCGCGTTTGTAGAGATCGTCGCCGCGCTTAGTCCTCACGAAGAAGTTCGCATTAACGTGGTCGGGGGGCCAATGGAAGACCGGGTCAGAGCGCGACTCGCCGCGCGTGGCGTCGAAGTAGACCGTGCGGTGCGCTTCTTTCAGATCCCAACCGATGATGCCTGGGTCCGCGACCACGGACCGATCTTCGTCGTCGGTGAAGGTCCGCCGGGCGAGCGCGAGGTTGCACTCCATGATTTCGGCTTCAATGCCTGGGGCGGCAAGTACCCGCCGTGGGACCGAGACAATGCGGTTCCCGCAAAAATCGCCGAGCTTGCGAAGCTGCAGCGCTTCGAGACCGGTTGGGTTCTCGAGGGCGGCTCGATCGATGGCAACGGCGACGGATGCATCCTCACGACCGAATCGTGCCTGCTGAATCCCAACCGGAATCGTGGAGACGACGGGCGCGCTGTAACGCGCGAAGACGTCGAGCAAGTGCTCGCGGACACCCTTGGCGCGACCGACGTGGTCTGGCTCGCCGAAGGCATTGCGGGGGACGATACCGATGGGCATATTGACGACATCGCGCGGTTCGTGGCACTCGATCGCGTCGTCGCTGCAGTCGAAGACGACGCAAGCGACATCAACCACCGCCCACTTCAGAAAAATTTCGAGTGCTTGCAGGCGTTTCGCGGAGCGCAGGGGCAAGCGTTCGATGTGGTTGCCTTGCCGATGCCGCCTCCACTTGTCTTGGATGGGCAACGATGCCCCGCGAGCTACGCCAATTTCTATCTCGCGAACAATGTCGCCCTCGTTCCGACCTTCGAAGTTCCCAACGACACCCGCGCAATTGACGTTCTACGGGACTGTCTGCCTGGCCGTGAGGTCATTGCGATCGACAGCCGCGATCTCGTCTTTGGCTTGGGCGCGATTCACTGCCTGACGCAACAGCTCCCGCGCTAGCGGCCTGCACTGAACGGTCGGGGTGCGGCGCGCTTCAAATTCCCCGAAATTGCAGGCTCGGGAGTTCCCCACTCTGGGGTGAATCGTGTAAGCTGCTTCCGCGGCAGTACTGATTGGGCGCAGTTTCTCTCCCGCAGCCCACTGTCGGCCGCCAAGATGTCATCTCGGGGCAACCCTCGACCGTGACACAATCCAAGTCAAGTCCTGTCAACTGAACTGAACCTTTCATCGAACCCAATTTTGGAGATCGCGTGGTCGAAGTCTCCCGACACGACATTATTATTGTAGGCGCCGGTGCCGCGGGCATTCGCGCCGCGATTGCCGCCGCCGAAAAGGACCCGAGTGCATCGATCGCGATGATCTCGAAGGTCTATCCGATGCGAAGCCACACGGTTTCCGCGGAGGGCGGCGCAGCAGCGGTTGCCCGTGACGACGACAACCAGGAAATGCACGGCTGGGACACCGTTAAGGGTTCCGACTTTCTTGGGGATCAAAACGTCATCGATTACTTCGTTGAAGAAGCTCCGAAGGAACTGGCCCTGCTCGAAAACTGGGGCTGCCCTTGGAGCCGCAACGACGACGGCACTGTGGCAACCCGCGCATTCGGCGGTATGACGGTCAAGCGCACGTGGTACGCGGCGGACAAAGTCGGCTTCCACATGCTCCACAGCCTGTTCCAGCATTCGATGCGGTTCGACAACATCGTCCGCTACGACGAGTACTTCGTCACCAAGCTTCTAGTCGAGAACGGGCGCGCCTGTGGCGTTGCCATGCTCGACATTCGCACCGGTGAGATGAAGGCTGCGCTCGCAGGAGCGGTTGTGATCGCTTCCGGTGGAGCCGGCAAGGTTTTCCCGTTTACGACCAACGGCATGATCAAGACCGGCGACGGGATGTCGTTGGCTTATCGCGCGGGCGTGGGTCTGAAAGACATGGAATTTGTCCAGTATCACCCGACGGGTTTGCCGGGCACGGGCATCCTCATCACCGAAGCGACTCGCGGTGAGGGCGGCTATCTGCGCAACAGCGAAGGTTCCCGCTTCCTCGTCGACTACGACTACGGCGTCGGGAACAAGGCTGAGCTTGGGCCGCGCGACATGATCTCGCGGGCGATCATCCAGGAGTTCGAAGCCGGTCGCGGCATTCCGGACAAGCACGGCGAGCACGCGAACCTCGACCTCACGCATCTCGGAGAAGAAGCCATCATGTTCAAGCTCCCGTTCGTGCGTGAGCTTGCGAAGACCTACGTGGGCGTCGACCCGGTGCACGAGCCTATCCCGATTCGCCCCGTGGTTCATTACATGATGGGCGGCATCGACACCGATGTGACCGCGGCGACCAGCATGCCGGGGCTCTACGCCGCGGGCGAAACCGCATGTGCTTCGCTCAACGGTGCAAACCGCCTCGGCTCGAACTCGCTGACCGAATGTCTGGTCTTCGGAGCGTCGGCGGGTCGCAACGCACTGGACTTTGCCAAGGGGAGCGATGCGGGCAACGAAGCCGCGCTCACCGCCCAGGCCGAAGAAGAAGCGGGCCGCATCGAGTCTTTTCGTGGTAGTCAACGCGGGGAAGAGAAGATTTCGGGGATCCGCAAGGAACTCAATCTTTCAATGGAAAGCGGCTGCGGCGTGTACCGCGAGCAGGAGACCATGCAGACGTGTGTCGAAGAAGTTGACGCCCTCAAGCAGCGCTCGCAGCATCTCAAGCTCGATGACCCGAGCAAGGTGTTCAACACCGAACTCATCGCAGCGCTTGAGTTGACCGCAATGATCGACGTCGCTGAATCGCTGGTGAACGCCGCAGTGGCTCGCAAGGAATCGCGCGGTGCGCATACCTGCCGAGACTTTCCGACCCGCGACGATGAGAACTTTCTACACCACTCAGTGGCCTTCCGCGAAGAGGGTGCTCGACCCCGAATCGAAAAGAAGGAAGTCACCCTGGGCCATTGGGTACCTGAGGAGCGCAAGTACTAATGAGTGCCGAAGCATCCGTAGAAGTCAAAAAAGTGATGAAGACCATCGTGATTACCCGCTTCGATCCCGACAAGGACGAAGGGCGGCGAACCCAGGAATATACGATCCCGGTTGAAGACGACTGGAAAATCCTGGACGCGATCAACTACATCAAAGACGAAGTGGACCCCACGGTTTCGCACCGCTGGTCGTGCCGCATGGCCGTATGTGGCAGTTGCGGGATGATGGTGAACGGCGAGCCGACACTGACCTGCAAGACGGCACTCACGAACTACGGTGAGCGCATCGTGGTTGAGCCGCTCGCGAACTTCCCGGTCGTACGTGACCTGGTCGTTGACCTCGACGGCTTCATGGACAAAGTCAAGAGCGTGAAGCCTTGGATCATGAAGGCCAAGGAAGAGGCGGCGAGCGAAGAATTTAATTCGAAGGGCACGTACTCGCAGTCGCCGGAGCAGCTCGCCACGTTCAAGCAGTTCAGTATGTGCATCAACTGCATGCTCTGTTACTCGGCTTGCCCGGTTGTGGCGAACGAGCCTGACTTCCTAGGGCCCGCCGCGATCGCACTCGGCCACCGCTACAACCTAGACAGCCGCGACGAAGGTAACGACGAGCGCAATGACATCTTCCGCGACGAAGGGACTGTGTTTTCATGTTCCTACGCCAACGAGTGCAGCGCCGTTTGCCCGAAGGGCGTGGACCCCGCGGCAGCAGTCAACCAGGCCAAGTTCGGCGCCGTGATCGATTGGGCGAAGGGCTTCGTCGTACCGAGGGGGGGGAACTAGCGATGTCGATTCCCGCACATCCCGACGCGATGCACCCGCCGAAGCCGGGTCGCACCCGCACAGCGCCGCCTGAAATGCCGAGCACTTGGTGGAGCGCACCGCGCATCCGCACCTACTTGCTGTTCGATCTTACGGGCGTCATTTACCTATTGTTGGCCTTCGTCGCGATTCGTCTGGTTTGGGCGCTCGGCGAAGGGCCAGAACGCTACAGCGAAGTATTCGCGTCCTTTTCGAACCCGCTCTACATCGGCTTTCACGCGCTTTCTTTCGTGGCAGTGATCTTCGTTGGGATTCGCTTCTTCAGTTTGTTCCCGAAGGCGCAGCCGCGGGATACAGGGCTCCCGATGCCTCCCGAAGGCGTGATCAAGGGCATGCTCTACGTCGCATGGATCGGAGTGACCGTTCTTCTCAGCGCAATTCTGGCCGGAGGGATTTTCTAATGAAGACTTTTCTTCTTCGTATCGAGCCGTTGATCTGGTTCATGTTTGGCCAGGGCATCATGATCGGCACCATCTTGCTCACGGGCTGGGTGCTGGTTGTGGGTCTGTTGATCCCGCTCGACATCGTTTCCGCCGAGGCGCTCAGCTACGAGCGCGCACACATGCTCGGATCGAACATCATTGGCCGCTTGCTGCTCGGTGCACTTCTCGTGTTGCCGCTCTGGAAGGGCGCGCATCACGTTCGCTCGGTTTCGGTCGACTTCCACGGTGGCGATCGCGATACAGCGGTTGGCGCGGTGCTCTACCTGATCGCATCGATCGGTTCGATCGTCGCGTTGATCGCGGTGGTGCGGCTCTAGTCTTTCGGAAGGCCTGTTAGGAGTCTGTGCGGCAGAAGGCGCACGCGCCCAAACGCGGATCCAATGCCGCTGGCTGCGTTGCGAAAGCTAGCTGTAGCTAGTGGAACTTTGTAACCCACTCGTTTAGCGGCATGGTGAAGCCCGCCGCATTGCGGTGGCCGCCACCGCCGAGGCCGGCTGCGATCACCGAAACGTTGACGTCTCCGATCGAATAGAGCGTCGCATGAACGGTCGCGCCCGAAATCCGGTACACGCACCCCCACGCGCGGTCAAAGGTCCGGCGCTTCGCGAGTTCGTGCCCGATTTGGCTGCGGTTCACGGTCGCGTTTACCGCCTCCACGCGATCATTTCCGATGAAAAGCGATTCGGGGCGCGCGATCGCGCGCTGGACTTCCATGCGGTTCGCGCGCACGATCGGCTCACCCTCGCGCATGAGTTCTTCGGTGCTGCGCTGCGCCAATGCGTCCCAAGTTTCGAAGTCGCGGGGGTACGACGCGATGGCTGCGTTGATCTCTTCCGAGCCGACGAGCTTCCAGTTCCAAAGGTCCTGATCTTCGACGTATTCGAGAAGGGCCGGGGCGGCTTCGTCGGGATGAAAGTATTGCCAAGCGAGAACCGCACCCGAATGGTCGAGGTTGTAGTGGATCTCGTGTCCATCTTCTTCGATCCGGTTCACGGTAGGCAGGTCGGAGTCGTAGCGGAGCTGGGCCGACACATGATGGTCGAGCACGACGATGTGGCTCGCAACTTCGGCCAACTCGACGAGGGCTTCATTGCTCGGAGAAATGTCGACGAACGCGACCAGTGCGTCTTCGAGCTCTTCGAGGGGCAGCGGGTCGTCGTGAGACCGCGCGATGTAGCGACCCTCGGAACCCCAGGAACGTCGCACGGACCAAACTGCACCGAAGCCGTCCGGACAGCCGGCGTGATAGAAACAAACCCTTTTCATCGTCGGAACATACCCAATAGGCGTATGCCCGGCTGCTTACAGGGACGCATTCCGACAAGTAATGCTGCGATTCACGCGGGAGTCCGCAAGTACGGTGACGCGTATCGCGGCTCTCATGAATCGGGCGCGCAGTGCCGGTGCAAGTGCCAGCGATGTTGGGGTCTGGTAGTTTTGGCCTTTGCCGAAAGGTCTCCCCCAAATGACACAGGTCAGTGCGCTCGATATCCGCGAATTGACTTTGTCGCTCGACGTGCTCGCATGCTTCGAGGCGTTTCGTATGAGTGCGTATCCCTGGCTGCTCGACAGTGGTGCCACGCCCGGAGTTCCGACGCCGGCCGTGTCGCGGTACTCCATGATGGGAGCCGATCCTTATCTTGTCGTTCGCGCGCGCGGGGAGACGTGTGAAGTGGAATCGCGCCGCGGCGTACCCTCGGCAACCGAAGTGGGTCGCTCGACAGTGAATGGCGATCCACTCGAAATCGCGCGTTCCTTTCTCCCCAGTTTTCTTCCCGAGCTTACGAATGATCTCGACCCTGTCGCGAGTGGGCTTCCCTTGTTGGGCGGAGCGGTCGGCTATCTAGGGTACGAACTTGGGGCCGTGTGTGAGCCGGTGGCACTGAGTGCCAGGGACGACTTCGATCTCCCAGACCTCGTGCTTCTATACGTAGATCGTCTCCTCGTCATCGATCACATCGAAGAGCGCGCCTATGCGGTCGGGCTGGGTTTCGAAGATGAAGACGCTGTGGACACTCCACGCGAGCGCGCGCAATTGGCATCTCGCGGGATTGAACAGCAGGTGCAGTGCGCTTCGACTCAAACCACTTCGGCGCGCAGCGTCGGATCCCGCGATTGGCTGCGGCAGAGACAATCGCTCGACCTTTGCTTGCCGAGCGACGCAGTGGTGGGCTTCTCTGCCGAAGCTTACGGCGAAGCAGTGGACTTGATTCGCGATGAGATCGCCGCCGGCAACGTTTATCAGGCGAACTTGACCCAACGTATTGATCTGCCCAGCCGAAGCGTCCCGGGTGAATCGGACGCCGACGTTGGCTTTCGAACCTACTGCGCCTTGCGTTCTATCAACCCGGCGCCCTTTGCGGCGTTCATCGCGCTTCCCGAAGTCACGATCGTGAGTAGCTCGCCCGAGCGGTTCTTGAGCGTTGCTCGCAACGGTGTTATTGAAAGCCGGCCCATCAAGGGCACGCGTCGACGCGGGAGTTCGCAAGAAGAGGACGCGCTGCTCGCGAAGGAACTCGACCGCTCGGTGAAGGACCGGGCCGAAAACTTGATGATCGTCGACCTCGTGCGCAACGACCTTGGACGCATATGCGAAACCGGCTCGATCGAGGTTCCGGAACTAATGGCGATCGAACCGTACGCGTCCGTATTTCAGATGGTGTCGACGGTGCGCGGCAAGCTGCGTCCCGATTGCGGCGTCGACGACGTGCTGCGCGCAACCTTCCCACCGGGCTCGATGACGGGCGCGCCCAAAATCGCGGCGATGCAGTTGATCGACCGCATCGAGCCTGTTCGCCGTGGCATCTATTCAGGCGCGATTGGCTACTTCGACGCGGCAGGCGGGCTCGACCTGTCGGTGGTGATTCGGACTCTGCTTGTGCGCGACGGCACCATGCATATTCACAGCGGCGGTGCGGTGGTGAGCGATTCAGTTCCAGCCGACGAATACCGCGAAGCCATCGACAAAATACGCGCGTTGCTATGGGTGGTCGGCGTCCGAGAATGATCCAGGAAAAGTCTTCGCCCCGTTCCCGCGCAATTTACATCGATATCGACGACGTCCTTTCGCACACCATCGCTGCGCTGGATGACCTGCTGCATCAACACCATGACCGTCGCGTTCCGTATGAATCGATTAAGCATTTTGATCTTGGCATTTCGTTCGACCTGAAGGCCGACGAGCTTCGCACCTTCTTGGCTCTCGCTCACGAGCCTCAAACCATCAAGGCCATTTCGCCCGTCGAAGGCGCGGTGGCTGGGCTCGAACATTGGTCGAAGGCAGGTTATGAGGTGAGGCTCGTCACTGGGCGTCCACCTACGACCGAAGCCGCAACGCGCCATTGGCTAGAGACCCACGGCGTGCCCCATGCAAGTCTTGCATTCGTAGACAAGTACGGACGCGCGGGCGGCTGGACCGAAGACATCCCGACACTCGCGCTAAGCGACATCGCGAAGCTGGATTTCTGTCTCGCGGTCGAAGATTCTCTCGAGGTGGCGGCCTTCATCGCTGAGAACCTCGATATCGACGTTGCCCTGGTCGATCACCCTTGGAACCGCGCGACGGAGCATCTGTCTTCGCACGTGCGCGATCGTCTCATCCGCTGCCACAGCTGGCCGGAAATCATCGAGCGTTTTCCGCAGCCTTAATGGCGCTGTTCCGCCACGCGGATCAAGGTGTGAAGGGCGCGATTAAGCGGGGCTTCGATGCCGTGCTTTTCCGCGAGGGTGCAGATTGCTCCGCACAGCGGGTCGATCTCCGTGGGTCGACCGGCGTGCAAGTCTTGGAGCATCGACGACTGATGCTCGGCTGTTGGCGGCAAGAGTTGTTCGTAGAAGGTGTCGAGATATTCGCTGGGAGAGTCCCAGTGGGACGAGTAGCCAGCGACATGCATCACGCGAAACGTTTCTTCGGCGATCGATTCCATGATGGCCCGGGTTTCTTTACGTTCGCCGAGTGCGCCATAGGGAACACCCACTAACGCGCCCAAGGGATTCAATAGACCGTTATAGAGGACCTTCGCCCAGAGATCTTTTTCAATGGATTCGGAAAGGGCGCACGGCACACCGCCGGCTTGGATCGCGTCGGACAAGCCGCGCAGTTCTTCGGTCTTCGCCCCGTAAAGGCTGCCGATATGGATCGCATCTGCGTGAGCGGTGATGCGAACATGGGTCTCGCCCATGCGTTCGAAGCCCGTGATAACGCGTGCGTTAAAGACGCGGTCGCTGGGCAGAAAACGACTGAAGGTTTCCGCGTTTCCCCAACCGTTCTGACACAGAACAACGGCTGGCGAGTGGTCGAGTTTTTGCCACACGGCGCCGAGGGTTTGGGCAAGGCGCTCCGACTCGGTGGCTTTTACGCAGACAAGCCAGACGTCGGCTCGCTCGGTTGCGAGCGAATCAATAGACGTCGAGACATCGAAGCTGCCCGGCGGCGCGTGGAGATCACCAAAGAGTCCACTGCGCGAGATGCCTTCTTCAAGAAGTGCTCGACGTTGCCCCTCCCGATTCGCGATGATGTGCAGCCCGACGCCCCGGGTCGCGAGGCCGCATCCGACACCGAGCCCGACGGCTCCCGCTCCGATCACCACCACGTTCAACTTGCGATCCACCTTTGGCTGGAAGCCTCAATCGTCCCGTGTCCGCACGAAGTGCGAATGTCGCGCAAGTCTGGCGTGAAAACTCGCCCCCGGACAGGTTCTCGTTACCCAGGCTGTTTGGCTCTCGGAAAGCGATCGGGCCCCACGGGGGAAACTGATACTTTCACATGGGTGGCTATGCGATTTTGGCTAGAATCGGTCGCGCAAAAAGACCTCCCAGCGGCGACTGTGGTGACGCACGATCAACCAAGCCCACTTGAAAGCCACCCTTGAGCCAATCGAAGCCCGACCCGGCCAAGATTCCGAGAGTCATAAAAAAGTCATCCATACCCGATCTTGACCGGCCCTTGTTGGGGCGTGCTGCACCAGTTTGGAGCGCCGACGACGAGGCCCGTTGGGGGTGAGAGTTCCGGTCGAGTCTGGGAACAGCGACACCGCCCCGCATGCGATTCAAAAGTAACCTGACCTGAGATATTCGACACAACTGAGTTCGAATCAACTTTGAACGACGAATGGGACCCATGACACAAGCGAGCCATACCCTCGAAAATCCTTTCGATACTCCGAAGGACACCGCCGCATCGAGTGCCGGCAAAGTGGGCGGCGCTTACGACGATGCCCTCGATCTCGGCACAGATCTGAAGCAGCGGCCTGTTGCCGGCGGCGGACCGGATCGCATCCGCGTCCAGCACATGAAGCAGCGCATGACGGTGTTCGAACGCATCAAAGTGCTGACGGACAAAGAGCCGAACTTCATGTGGGAAAACTGGGGCCCGAACCTGGACGGCGCCTCAATCGTAACCGGCATCTTGGACATTGGCGGACGCGACGTCGCGGTCTACGGACACGACTTTACGCTGCGCGCCGGTTCGATGGACGCCACCAACGGCGCCAAACTCGCACGCTTGATCTACATGGCCGGCGAACGCGGAATTCCGCTAATCGGCATGAACGACTCCGCGGGCGCGTTCGTACCGGCAGGCGTCGGTGGCCTCGATGGCTACAGCGAAGCCTTCACTGCCTTGCGCCGGATCAGCGGCGTGGTGCCCAGCATTAGCTTGATGTTTGGCTTCAACGCCGGCGGCGGTTCGTACTTGCCGCGTCAGGGCTCGTTCATGATTCAGTCCGAAGAAACGTTCATCGGCATTACGGGCCCGGGTGTCGTGAAGAGTGTTCTTGGGGAGGACGTCACTGCCGATGATCTCGGGGGCCCCGGCGTGCACGGGATGAACGGCGTGTGCGATCTCATTACGCCGGACGAACTCGGTTCACTCCGCACCGCGATTCGATTGCTCGGTTACTTGCCCGACAACAGCCACACCGCCGCGCCGTTTTGGGAAACGTCGGATCCGATGGACCGCTTTATCCCAGAAGAAGACTTGCTCTTTCGCAAGACATTCAACTCACCGGCGGGCATGAACGCACCGATGGATATTTCGTTGTTGATCCAATTGATCAGCGATCACGGCGAATACTTCGAACTGCAACCCCAACGGTCGCGCAACATGATCACGGCCTTTGCGCGCCTTGGTGGCCATGTAGTGGGTTACGTCGCGAACAACTCCGCGGTGGGTTCTGGGCAGATCGACATCGGCGCGGCCCGCAAGGCGGTGCGCTTCATTCGCTTCTGCAACCTCTACAACATCCCGATGATCTTCCTCGAAGACACGACAGGCTTTAAGCCAGGTGTCGAGCAGGAATCGGGCGGCATCTTGTTGGAAGGGCGACGCTTGCTCGATTCGATCATCGACCTCAGGACACCGAGCCTGACGATGATCATTCGCAACGCCTTTGGTGGCGCCTACGCGAGTTACAACTCGCACTTTGTCGGCGCCGACATGGTCTTCACGTTCCCGATGGCGCGCATTGCGGTCATGGGCACCGCGGGCAAAGACTTCGTCTACAAGGACGAAATGCGCGCCGCTGCTTCGACGTATCAAAAGGCTGTCGCAGGGGGGCAGTCTGAAGCCGACGCGGCGAAGGTTCGTGACGCAGTTCTCGCTGAGCTTTCGAAGCGTTATGAAGATGAACTGATGAACCCGAAAGAAGCCCTCGCATTGGGCTCAGTTTCGAAGGTCGTGATGCCGGGCAATAGTCGCAAGGTGCTCGCCAAGAACCTCGACTTCCTGATGCGTACCTATACACCCAGCGCCATGAGTGGCGTTCAGAGGGAGTTCGAGTAGTGCTGGACGACAAGAGGCAACCCGGAAAGTTCCACGACGCAACAAACGAATGGCTCCAGTCGTTCGCCGTCGACGACGTCAAGTGCCTTGTCGTCTGTCGTGGACCCGTGCGCAAAGAAGCGCTCGACATTTTTGAGAGCATGGGCATCGAGGCCGCAGGTATTTTGCTTTCGGAGAAGGATTCGATCGTTTACCCACGTAGTCTTGCGCCTGAGCTTCGTAGCATCGAAGACGTGCACACCGTGCACCGCATCCAGGACTACATGGGCTCGGGGCAAGAAGAGAAGGTCGAGCGGATCGAAGAGATCATTCAGATTGCAATTTCGAACAGCTACACCCATGTCTTTGCGGGATACGGATTCATGGCCGAAGACGCGGACTTCATTGAAACCGTCGAAAATGCGGGGCTCTCATTCATTGGCCCCTCGTCGAGCGTGTGCCGCATTGCCGGCGCCAAAGACGAAGCGAAGAAGCTGGCGCGCGGTCTTGGCAATGCCGTGATTCCGGGTGTCGACGACATTTCGGCGCGGGCGTTGCTGAAGAAGGCCGCAGACCGAAAGGCCCTCGAAGCCTTGGCCAAGGCCAATAGCCTCGAATACAAGTACAACGACGCAGTCGAGCTGGCGGAGAACGCGGAGCAGCTCTTGCTCGCGGGTTACCGCGCCACAATCGAGCTCGTCACCATCGAAGACTTGCAGGAAGCCGCGGGTGTGGTCGCCGGAGAAATGTGGGACGACTACCCGTCACATCGCATTCGCTTCAAGCACATCGCGGGCGGTGGCGGTAAGGGACAGCGTGTTGTCGAGAAGCCGGAGGACGTCGCCAGCGCGGTGATGGACGTCTTGGCCGAAGTCAAAATGACGGCGCCGGGTGCCAACCGCAACTTCCTCGTCGAGCTCAACATCGAAACATCGCGCCACAACGAGATTCAGTTGATCGGCAACGGCGACTGGAGCTTGTCTCTTGGCGGACGCGACTGCTCGGTGCAGATGCACGAACAGAAGCTCCTCGAAGTTTCGCTCACGAAGGAGCTACTTGAGGACGCGCTTGTTGGCCTCAAGGGTGTGGCCGCCGAGACAGTGAAGGGTGACATCGAAACGCTTGCACGCATGGAAGCGGAGTCCGAGCGCTTCGGCGTCGCGACCGGGCTCAACAGTGTGTCGACGTTCGAGTGCATCGTGGACGGCACAAATCACTTTTTCATGGAAATGAACACGCGCATCCAAGTTGAGCACGGTGTGACCGAACTCGCCTACGCGCTCAAGTTCACAAACCCAGACAATTCGGCTCAGTGTTTTTACGTGGAAGAGTTGATCGAGGCCATGGTGCTGTTGGCCGTGCATGGAAGTCGACTGCCGAAGCCGGAACGCGTGCCGCGTTTTGGTTCGGGAATCGAAGTTCGCATCAACGCAACCAACGACGCCCTGCAGCCCCACGCGGGCGGCATCATCAAGGGTTGGTCGAGCCCGATCGAAGGCGAGATTCGTTTCGATCAAGGGATCGGGACGCGCAACCCGGATACCGGCGCGTTCGTCTTTTACAACTTGGCGGGGGCCTACGACTCGAACATCGCGTTGGTGCTTTCGAGCGGCGAAAATCGCGATGACAACTTGCAGTCGATGGCTGAGATTTTGCGCCGTACGGAACTCCGCGGTGAAGACCTCAAAACCAACATGGACCTCCACTACGGCCTTTGCAATTGGTTCGTAGGCAAGGCTCCGATGGGCAAGCCCGACACCGGCTTCATGCTTTCGTACTTGGCGGCGGTCGGCTCGCTGCAAAAGGTCGTGAGCGACGTTGACTTGAACTTTGCCGCGACCGAGATCTTCAAGGACCTCGATGACCCGTCAGCGCAGAAGGCGTTCCGCACAAAACAGACGCTTCTTCTTCGCCCGCTCGAAAAACTTCTCGAAAGCCCGCATGTCCTCGCAGGCTTTATTGGTCGCTACGACGGCGTCCTGTGGGAGAACACCCAAGAGGGACTTAAGTTCCGAGAAAACCCGATCCGCTTCCTTCGCGAGATCTATCACTATCTCAATATTGAAAACGCGCGTGACAAAGCGCCGTGTGATGTGATCTGGAATCACGACGAAGTCATCATGGAGCGAGCGATCACGTTCTACGATCGCGTACGCGAATTAGCCGGTACGACAGATTGGAAAAAGGTTCAAGCAGTTCTCGAAGGCGACATGCACGACAAGGTTGCTTCGGGTGACGCAGAACTCTGGGCCGCATGCCAAGCCGCCCATCGCGGTTTTCAGGTTGGGCTCGAGATCTTGCTGATCATCCCATCGATCGGAATTGAGTCGGGATTCAGTGGGATCGAAATTGGTGAAGACTTCACGGTTAAGTTCCCGGAGAGGTTCCTCGATGCCGAAGCGGCCGGACGGCTGGCCCGCGTGCTTGCGCCGGCGCCGAAGGCAAGCCCCGACGAAATCGTGGCGCCCACCGGCGGTTCGTTCTACGCGCGAGAAGCCCCGCACCTCGACCTGCTTGTTGAGGAAGGCGAGCACTTCGAAGCCGGGCAGCCGCTGTTCATTATCGAAGTCATGAAGATGTTCAACAAGGTGTTGGCGCCGTGTTCCGGCACCGTGACCGAAAACCGAATGAAAGACTCGGACGGCACGATCGTGGTCAAGGGACAGACGATCTTCAAGATCGAACCCGATGAGCGCATCGTTGAAGAGTCCGCGGCTGACATTGCAGCACGCAAAAAATCCACCACAAAGAAACTGCTCGGCTGAGCAGTACAGGAGTCGTCATGGCCGGTCCCCTCGGCGGTGTCAAAGTTCTCGAAATTGCAGGTATCGGCCCCGGGCCGTTTGGCGCCATGATGCTCTCGGATATGGGCGCGGAAGTCGTGCGAATCGATCGCGCCGATCGCGTGCCCGAAGCATTTCCCGACCAACCTCATGGGGACTTGCTTAACCGAGGCCGACGCAACATTGGCGTCAACCTCAAGAGCAGCGAAGGCGTCGAAACCGTCCTTCGCCTGGTTGAGCAAGCCGATGTTCTTATCGAAGGCTTTCGCCCCGGTGTAATGGAACGTCTCGGCCTTGGCCCGGACGAGTGTCTCGCACGCAACCAACGCTTGATCTACGGGCGCATGACGGGCTTCGGCCAAGAAGGGCCGCTCGCAAACGTGGCTGGGCATGACATCAATTACATCGCTGTTGCAGGTGCACTCGAAGCCATCGGACGAAAAGGCGAAGCGCCTTCACCCCCGCTGAACTTGGTCGGCGACTTCGGCGGCGGGGGCATGCTGCTCGCGTACGGTGTCGTGTGCGGTTTGGTGGAGCGAGGCTTCTCGGGCAAGGGCCAAGTGATCGACGCCGCGATGGTGGATGGCGCGGCTCTCCTGATGACCATGTTTCATGCTTTCAGGGGTATGGGCGCGTGGAATGACGAACGTGGCACCAACCTGCTCGACACCGGCGCTCACTTCTACGACGTCTACGAAACGAAGGATGGCAAGTACGTTTCGATCGGGTCAATTGAGCCCCAGTTTTATGCGCTGCTGCTTCAGCACTCGGGGCTCGGAGAAGGGCGCGAGCTTCCGCACCAAATGGATCGTAAGGAGTGGCCCGCTTTGAAAGAGGACGTCGCCGCGATATTCAAGGGGAAAACGCGTGACGAGTGGTGCGACATCATGGAGGGGACCGACGTTTGTTTTGCGCCGGTGCTTTCTCTTGCTGAAGCGCCCGAGCACCCCCATAACCAGGTTCGCAATACTTTTGCGGTTCGCGATGGTGTCACCCAACCGGCTCCGGCGCCTCGGTTCAGCCGAACTGCGCCCGAAATTCAGCGATCTCCCGCCTACTCGGGGCAGCACACGAGCGAGGTGCTCGGCGAATGGGGCTTCGGTGACGAGGAAATCGCCAAATTAAAGGACGCCAACGCGATCGCTTGAGACGTGCGTCGAGCAGTCGGAACGATGCGGTGGGCTAGCGGAGCAATCGCTCGATGGCCCTTGCGACGCCGTCCCGCGCGTTGCTCTCGGTCTCGTAGTCCGCCACGCGCTTGACTTCGTCGACCGCATTGCCCATCGCGATCCCCATGCCGGCGTTAATGATCATTTCGATGTCGTTGGTGTCGTCGCCAATTGCGGCGATTTCGGAGGGTGCAATGCCGAGGCCTTCGCAAATTTTTGCGAGCGCAGTCCACTTGCTCACCCCGGCGCGGGTCACTTCGAGGATGTGGCCCCGATAGTTCGTGTTCATGATGTAGTTGGTCTGAACGCGATCTCCGAACTGGCCCTCGATCCGACCTTTTAGCGTCAGGAGCGACTCGGAGTCGGCCATCGAGCTGATCATGACCACGGAGCCGGTGGGGAGCGCCGCCACCGACTCGACTTCGTGAACAACATTGGGATTGCTCTCTAGATACTCAGCTTGAAATTCGTGGCAGCGATCACTTGGTTCCGCGTACAGGTCGATGCCATCGAAGTAGCGATCGACGTAGACGAGCGGGGGGCCGAGGTCTCCCATGATTTCCATTACTGGGGCAAAGAACTCATCCGGTAGAAAGTGCTGTTCAGTGGTTTCGCCCGTTCGGGCGTTCTTTACCACGACACCGTTGTGGACCACGACGGGCCCATCGAGATCGAGTTCTTCGAGGATCGGGCGCGCGGTGCGGTAGCGACGACCCGTGCACACGACAACGAGCAGGCCTTGGTCCTGGGCCATTGCGACCGCTTCCTTGACGGCTGGTCTGACCACTCCGTCGGGGCCCACGAGGGTTCCATCTGCATCGAGGGCGAGTAGGCGGATGCGGCCCCTCGCGGATGAATCAGCGCTCATGGTCGCGAAGCTCTTGTCACCAATGGTCGCGAAGCTCCTGTCACAACGAGTTCGTTCGTAGGTGCAAGCGAACCGGGCTTGCTCGAGTGAAACCATCGTTGCGAATCATGGTTAATCGCTCGCAACCGGGGTGCTGTGCGACTAGAGTACAGCGAATTCAAAAAGAGGGGGGGATCTCATGTCCACCAATTCAATCGTTTCTATCGCAATCGTGTTGTTTCTCGTCATGTTTGCGCCGCGCTTTGTGAAGATCGTGCCGCCCGGACATGTTTCGGTTTCCGATCTTTTCGGTGAAATCAATATCGAGCCTGTTGAAGCTGGCTTTCACATGGTGAACCCGATGCTCAGCTGGCACGACTTTGATGTGCGAGAAAATACGCACAAGGAAGCAGCTCAGGTTCCGACGCGTGATCAACTGCAGACCAAGATCGACGTCAGCATTCAGTGGCGCATCAACCCCGCGATGGCGGCGCAGATTTTCGGAGAAGTCGGTACGCGCGAGCAAGCCGTGGCGGTTTATCTCGTGCCGAAGGTGCGCTCGCTCATTCGCGAAATCGGAACCAGTATCGATAAGGCGGAGGACTTCTTTCAGGCCGAGACACGCGATCGACTTGAGTCCACATTGAAATCAGGGCTCGTTGAATATCTGACTCCCCTTGGAATCCAAGTGCAGGCCGTGTTGATTCGCGACATCAACCTTCCAGCGGTTCTGACCAAGGCCATTGAACAGAAGAAGGAACGAGAGCAGGCGGTCGAAAGGCAGAAGGCCGAGCTCGAACGTTTTCGAACCGAACAGCTGCAGCAAGTCGCGGAAGCCGAGGCGAGGAAGCAGGCGGCTGAACAAGAAGCATTGCAGATTCGGGTGCTCGCGAAGGCACGTGCTGACGAGATTCGCTTGATCAACGACGCGATCGCGAGTAATCCTGCCTACATCCAGCTTCAGTCTCTTGAGACGTTGAAGGCGATGTCAAAGGACCCGGCCGCGAAGCTCTACTTCATGGACTCGAATGCGGCGCAGCCGCTGCCGCTCATGCATATTGGTGAACGACCGAACTAGAGAGTTCAGTCGAGAGAGAGTATCGGATCACGTCCGAGCGCCGCCGCTGACTGCTTTGTCCCTGTTTAGGGGCAGTTTAGGCGCGCGGCGCCTGCGGAAATTTGCGTGTCCAACGTCCGGTGGCAATCCAAGCCGCGGTGACGGTCGTGACCAGTGCGCTGCTCACGAGGCCGGAGATGAAGATGCCGGTGGGGCCGTAGTCGAGGTTGATTGCGAGGTAGGTACCCAACGCAACGTTGAACAGCGAGTTGGCCACCGACGTCACCATCGCGAACATGACGTCGCCGGCGCCTTGGAGTGCGCGGAAAAAGACGAATTGAAATGCCAGTGCGACGAAGGTCAGCGACTGGTAGAAAAGCATTTCGTCGCCGAGTTCGACGACCGCCGCGTCGGAACTAAACGCCTGCAAGAAGGGTACGCGGTAGAAGAAGAGCGCGATCGCCATGCTGATCATGAGCGATGCGTGGACCGACAATCCGGACCACAGCGACTTCCACGCCCGGGATACATTGCCGGCGCCGAGGTTCTGCGCGACCAAGGTTGCGGTTGCGCCCGCGAGTGGGAAGGCGAGCATCGGCCCCACCATGCCCAGGCGTAGCCCGATCGAATAGGCGGCCTGGGCGGTGTCCCCGAAGCTTCCCATCATGCGAACGAAATAGATGGTGACGACAAAGCCCGAGACCATCTGAATCGCGGGTGGCCACGACTGGGAGATGATTCTCTTTAGGGCCGCGAGGTCCGGCGTAAGGTGCCGCGCGCGCAAGTGAATGCGCGTTGTGCCACGCAAGATCGCAGAAGCGATGATGAGCGCCGACACGAATTGAGCGATGATGAAGCCCAACGCCGCGCCGCGAATGCCCATTTCTGGAAAGCCGAACTTTCCGAAGATCAACGCGTATTCGAGAAAGAGCCCCACGATCGACTGCACGACCGAAACGATGAAGGGGGTCGTGGCATCTCCAGCGCCGGTGAGGATCGAGTTCGTCAAGAAGACGAAGATCATTCCGAAGTTCAACACCATCACGTAGCGGACATAGGGCACGCCGACTTCGAGCACCTCGTCCGACACGTGCATGGCGGTGAGCATCTCACCCGGAAACCAAAACCCCAGGCCCGCCATGAAGAGCGAGAGCAATGCGCCGAGCAAGATGACCTGCCCGGCAACGTGATCGGCACCTTCTTGATCGCCGTTCCCGATCGCCCGGGCAACCATCCCTTGGGCGCCGAAGCTGGCCCCCATGACAAGCATGATGAAGACTTGGCGGATCGTCTGGTTGGTGATGATCACGGCGGTCATCGCGTCGGTGCCGAGACCGCTGATAAGCTTCAGGTCGCCGATCTGAAAGATGACGCCACCAAACAAACTCGTAGCGAGCATGGGCACGGACAGCACAAGGAGCGAGCCATAGAGACTCCCCTGCGTGTGGTCGCGATCGCGAATTCGTTCCAGCCACCCCGCTTGGGCTTGGCCGTTAGATAGAGCGATCTTCGGCCTCGGTGGGTTTCACGATACGCATCAGGCCTTCTTGCACCGCACTCGCGACCAGCTGGCCGTCGCGGGTATAGATGCTGCCGCGAGCGAAGCCCCGGGCTCCGCCGGTCACCGGGCTGTCTTGCACGTACAACAGCCAGTCGTCGATCCGAAGCGGCGCGTGAAACCAGATCGCGTGGTCGAGGCTAGCGGTCATGAGCGATCCAAACGGACCGCGCTCTTTGTGTTGCCTGAGCATGGTGTCGATCAAAGAAAAGTCGGTCGCGTAGGCGAGGATGCACTGGTGAAGAAACGGGTCGTCGATTACGGGCCCGGGTGTTTTCAACCAGATCTTGTTGTTGCCGCCCGTCGCTTCGCCGCCCATGTAGACCGGGACATCAATCTCGCGCATGTCGATCGGGCGAGCACCCGGACGCCACACCTTCTTAATGCGGTCCGGCATCTTTTCCCACAACGGAATCATGCGCTCTGCCCATTGCGGGATGGATTCCGGCGGCGGCGCGTCGGGCATGTCCATCTGATGGCTGAGGCCCTCTTCAAACTTGTGAAACGAACAAGCCATGTTGAAGATCGCCTTGCCCCGCTGGGTGGCAACGACTCGGCGAGTCACAAAGGAGCGGCCGTCGCGGATCCGGTCCACGGTGTAGATGACCGGGATGTCGGGGTCGCCCGCTCGCAAGAAGTAGCCGTGAAGGGAGTGGGCGAGCAAATCGTCAACCGTACGCCCTGCTGCCATCAAGCTCTGCGCTGCGACCTGACCCCCAAATATTCGCCCGGTGCGGTTGGGTTCGTTGTATCCGCGATAGAGATCTTGGTCGAGCTCTTCGAGTTCGAGTCGGTCGATCAACGCGGCCTGCGCGGCGAGGGACATCTCGGGGGTGATGTTGGGTCGCTCGTAGGTCTTCTTGTCGGATGATTTGGATGTCACGAATTGACCCTCGTATCGATGCCGAGCGGGATGCCTTCGTCAAGGCTTTCGTCTTCGCGGGTGGGGTCGAGTGCCTCGAACGAAGCACGTTCAGCGAAGGGTTCCGACCTTACCGGACATGACTCCATCTCGCAGCCGCCGCAGTGGCGGGGACGGCAGGGGTCGAAATGAATGATGACGTCCCAGTTCGAATCGCCTGTCGTAAAGGCAGCTTCGGTGTAGGTCTCGTCGAGTTCGTGAAGTTGTTCGGCGTCGTAGTAGCGGGGCACCGTGAGATGAAAATCCACATGATGCAGAGCCCCCGAACTCCACACCCGTAACGAATGAAGGTCGATGCAACTCGAGACTCGGCTTTCTTCTAAGCGCGTGATGATCATGTCGAGCAGTGAGTCGTCGGCCTCGTCCATTAAGCCGCGCACGGCTTCGCGCGAAAGATGCCAGCCCATTCGCAGGATATTCAACGCGACGATCGTGGCCGCGAGCGGGTCGATCCACAAGTAGCCCGTAAATCGAACGCCCAGCAAGCCAATCATGACTCCAACTGTGGTCAACACGTCGGTCAAAAGATGAAGACCATCGGCGCGCAAGGCCACCGAATTCAATTGCGTTCCGACCCAAACAAGGCGCCAGCCAATGATCCCGTTGATGACCGTGAAGCCGATTAGCAATTGTATCCCGAGGTCAATCGAATGGACCTTTGATCCGAGAATAAAGGCTTGCAGTGCGGCAACGAGGATCACCGCTCCCGCGACGACGATCAGAGTCCCTTCGACTCCCGCGGCGAAAAACTCGATCTTGCCATGGCCGTAGGGGTGATTTCGATCGGCGGGGGTGGCGGCGAGTCGAATGCTGTAAACGAGGAACGTGGCCGTGACCACGTTCACGATCGATTCGAGCGCGTCGGACAAGATCGCAGTTGAATCGGTGGCCAGGTAGGCGACCGCCTTGCCCGCGAAGACGAGCACGCCGCCATAGAGGGCCAGCCACGCCGCGCGCTTGCGGGCGTTCTCTTCGGTGCGATTGAGGCTCCTGCTGATCGTGGTCACTCAGGTTTTTCCGAAAAATTGAGTGTATGAGGGGATTGCCCGAGTCGGGGGCGGGCATCGCGGGGTTCGAGGTTAGTTTGCCCGGGTTCGGAAATCGAGGTCGAACCCGGGCGCAAATCGAGAAGTTGGAAGTCAACTGTCGCGCGCATGAACAGGCGATTTGAGTCGCTTTTGGCACGTGACAATTGGGGACTCTGGGTCGGCGATCGCTGCGGCTGATTCTCATGCTCGACGATCGGGATTCCAATGGAAGATGGAGTCTTTCTTATACCTTGCGCAGGGAAAAACCCGGTGACGAAGCCCTGAATTCTTTTCACCGTTCTCTCGGTGTTTGTCGCATTTTCTTGTTGCCGCATCGAAGCCGACTTCCGACTCTGCGAAGGGGTCACGAAGGCTGAGTGATGGTGGCTGTTGGATGCCCCTGCAAAGTCTCTTGTCTACGAAACCGAACAAGCCCTTGAGATGATCGATCAGCGCCTCGGCGCGAGACGGGTCGTTCGATCGCCCGACGCGCTTCGCGCGGGTGATCTCGATGCCAGCGTCGGCGAGTTTGACGAAGCACTCGAGCAGTACGACGTGGTGGGCGAAACTAGAAAAGAAGGCGCGACGTTGCTCGTCGTCGAAGCCCGGGTCTCGCGGCATTCATGAAGGCGAATCAGCAGTCGTCACGAGATTACGCGTCGATCTCCGGACCTCGTACCGGTGCTCGCGTTTAATAATTTTGCACTAGATCTGCCAAATTTTCGGCTTTCCGCGCTGCAATCGGCAGCCGGGTTGGTCGGGTATCGCTAACCTATGCCCGCTCGGCGCCAACGCGTTCGAGTTCCCAGATTTCGGATGCCGCGCTCTTTTGGTCCCGTACGCAGGGATTATGGCAGCGCTTTGCGCATCGGAACCGGCCTTCGACATCCCCTTCGCACCAAGCCTCTTCTCAACGATGGAGCGGCAACCAGGGCAGGCGAGGGAATCAGAAGCGGCCAAGCAGATAAGCGATCACTCAACAAGCGAACGTAGAAAAGAAAGGGAATGGAATGTCCTCGGATATCAAATTCAACCAGTTCACAGGCACAGACGGCTACGTGGTCAGTGGGCCATTGGTTGACGCCGTCAACTGTTCGATCGCCCTCGAGCGTCCTTTGTTGATCAAGGGTGAGCCCGGAACAGGGAAGACTTTGCTCGCGCGACACGTCGCCGAAGGGCTTGGCCTGCCGATGGAGTCGTGGCACATCAAGTCGACGTCCAAGACGTCTGACGGCCTCTATGTATATGACACGGTTCAGCGCTTGAATGACGCGCGCTTTGGCGACGGCGATGTCAACGACATCCGCAAGTACATCAAGCTCGGCCCGGTCGGACGCGTGTTTTCCTCGGGCAAGCGCCAGGTGCTCTTGATCGACGAGATCGACAAGGCCGACCTCGAGTTCCCGAACGACATCCTGCTTGAACTCGACGAAATGCGGTTCAATGTGATGGAAACGGGCGACGAGATCAAAGCCGCCGAGCGCCCCGTCATCATCATTACTTCGAACAACGAAAAAGAACTTCCGGACGCATTCTTGCGACGTTGCGTGTTCCACTTCATCGAGTTCCCCGAACGCGATCTCATGAAGAAGATCATCGACGTGCATCACCCCAACCTCGACCACCAGCTGCTCGACCAGGTGCTGGTGAAGTTCTACTGGCTGCGCGAGCAGAGTGAGCTGCGCAAGAAGCCGTCGACATCAGAACTCGTCGATTGGATCTCGGCGCTACTGCGCGCGGGGATTACCGAAGCGCAAATCTCCGAATCGATCCCCTTCCTCGGTGCGTTGCTCAAGAACGAGCAGGACACCGAAGCTCTGGTCCGGTACAAGGAAGAGGGCGGGGCGTTTCCGACGGACTGGAAAGAACTGGGACCGAAATACAATCAGTAATCAGTAGGGAGGCGTAGAGATGTTCCTCGATCTCTTCTATGGACTGCGCGAGGCCGGTGTTCCGGTGGGGCTCCAAGAATGGCGAATGTTGATGGAGGCCCTTGAGAAAGGGATCCACGGCTCGAGCCTCTTGCGCTTCTATAATCTTTCGCGCGCGTGCCTCATCAAGAGTGAAACGTACTTCGATCAGTTTGACCAAGTCTTCGCCAAGGTATTCAAGGGCGTTGAGGGCTCACTTTCGATCGAAGACGAAGTCCTCGACTGGTTGAACGACCCGAAGAACTTCGAAGAGCTGACCGACGAACAGCGCGAGATGCTCGAGCACCTCGATGCCGACGAGTTGATGCAGCGCTTTCTCGACACGCTCGCGGAGCAAGACGAGCGCCACGATGGCGGCGGCAAATGGGTTGGCACGGGCGGCCGTTCTCCATTCGGTCACGGTGGTGAACACCCCACCGGCATTCGTGTCGGCGGGCCTTCGAAAAACCGCTCCGCGATGAAGGTGGCCGAAGACCGCAAATTTCAGGAATACCGCAGCGACCAAACACTCGACCTTCGCAACATGAAGCTGGCGCTCAAGCGCTTGCGACAGCTCACGCGAACCGGACCCATCAGCGAACTCGATCTCGACGAAACCATCGACGAAACCTGCAAGAACGCGGGCGAAATCGAACTCGTATTCCGGCCCGAGCGCAAGAACAACGTGCGCTTGCTCTTGCTGATGGACGTCGGCGGTACGATGGACCCGTATTACGAACCCATGAGCCGCTTGCTCACAGCACTCCACGAGGAGCGAGGCCTTCGCGAGTTCAAGGCTTACTACTTTCACAACTGCCCGTACGAGCTGCTTTGCAAGAACGCCACCCTCGCGCGTAAGGACTCCATCCCAACCGGCGACATGCTGCGCAAACTCGACGAACGTTGGAAGGTGGTGATCGTGGGCGATGCATCGATGCACCCGGCCGAGCTGCTTTCGCCCCGCGGCAACATCAACCCGCGGCTCGAATCCAAGACGCCTGGCATCGAATGGTTGAAGCGGATCAATGATCACTTTCAACGCGTGGTTTGGGTGAACCCCGACCCGGAGAAGATCTGGCGCAGCACGCGTACGGCTCGCGTCGTGGCCGACATGTTCCCGATGTACCCGCTCAGCGTCGATGGCATTTCGGACGCGGTGGGTGCACTTATCGGTGCACGCCAGGTTGGGTCTTCGACGGCTGCCTGAGCGGCGGTTCTAAAAACGCCACCGGCAAACAAGGCGAAGCCAGCCCTGAAAAATGCAAAGGCTTGCTAAGGGATGACGCCTTCCGAAACCAACGCGCGATACACCTCGAGGCACGCGAGGGTATCCGCAAGTGCGTCATGCGCGCCTTCGACTTCCTTGCCCGTGTAGTGACGATAGGCTTCGGCAAGGGTGGGCCATTTGTAGCTGCCATATTTGCCCGGAAGCTTCAGCACGTCGGTCGTGGCCTCCTTGGTACATACGAGCGACTTGCCTTCCATCCGGTTCGGTTTGTTCCCGAGCCGATGAAGAGCCGTCAGCATGATGGACTGATCGAAGCTGATGTTGTGGGCGACGATGGTGTCCGCTTGCATGCAAAGTTGGTTGAAGAGTGAAACGGCGACAATCGGTGGAACGCCATACGTCTCGCAATTCGCTGCCGAGATCCCGTGCGTGGCTTCGGCTTCGGGCTCGATCTTTACGCCGTCGGCGAGCTGCAGAATGAACGAGGCGCGGGTCATCACGGTCCACGTGTCGCGTTCGACAAGCAGCATGGCGAGCTGCACGAGGTCGGGCTGACCCGGATGTTCGGGCGGCTGCTTCCATTTCACCATGCCCGTGGTTTCGGTATCGAAGATCAGTGCCTTCAATTATAGCTCTCCCGCCGAAGCGTTTTAAGGGTGCTGGGGCTCGGGGATGGTCACGCGCAACCTTAGCAACAACCAGCGTGAGACAAAGCCCGCACGGTCGATCGAAGGGCCCGCACGATCATATTGTGCGAACCGATGAGCCCGCTCGGATGGGACGCGATAGCGTTACGCGGCAGCCGGTTGCGCACCCAAAATGAAAGTGCGCCGCGCGGCATTCACTCGATGGATGATGAACTTGGAAGAAACGGTGTCACAGAGCGAGGCGGACTTTCGCAAGACCGTGCAGAAGTACATCGTGCTTCAGATCCCCGGCGCGTTCATGGTCGCTGTGCTCCTGGTCGTCTTCCACTATTCGGGCTACATCACCCCGAGCATGGGCCTGCTGCTCTTTGTAGGTTGGTTGGTCAAGGACGCGGTGATGTTTCGTTTCCTGCGCAAGGCGTACGAGCCGGGGCCGTCTCACGGCACCGACGCGCTCGTTGGCTTACGCGCAGTCGTGGTGGACGAACTCGCACCGAAGGGGTCGGTGCGAATAGGATCCGAACACTGGTCCGCCATCGCCGCAGATTCCGCAACGCCTCTCGGCTGCGGGACCGAGGTTCGAGTTGTTTCGGTTGACGGCTACACCGTCACCGTCGCTGCTGAAGACTCGTCCGCTTAGCTGCTTTCTTTGAGCAACATCCCGATGAACATTTCGGCGAGTTTGCCGCCGAGAGATTCGTCATAGAGACGTGTCGCGTCCTGGTCGACGAGACCACTCAAAGACGCCGCCATGCCGTGTGCCATGGTGACAGCTGCAAGGTTGGGGTCGGTCACGCGCAACTCATTCGCGTGGCCCGAAAAGACATCCCGGAGCCATGCGACCGCATGGGGTTCGCCGTCATCGGTGACGTCGTCCTTGCTGTTGCGGAGTCCGATGTGCAGTTCGCGATGATGGTTCTGGTAGAAATCCGGATGGAATGAATGAAAATCGCGATGTCGTCGCACCGTTCCTTCGACGACTAATCGGATGACGTCACGCACAGGGAGGTCTTTTACCCAGCCCGCCCATTGGCGTGAATCTTTAAGCGACTGGTCGGCCTGCTCGCGAAATACCTCTTCCAGGATCTCTTCTTTGTTTGCGAAGTATTGGTAGAGGGAGCCGATGCTGACCCCGGCGCGCGCCGCGATGTTGTTCGTGGTGAGGGCCTTGGGCCCTTTCTTCTCCAGGATGTCCCGGGCCGCGATGCGGATGCATTCAACGAGGACCTTCGACCGTTCTTGACGAGGCACGCGCCGCATGGTGGCGGTGCCCTTCTTCGGTACCGCTTTGACTGCGGACTTCGCATTCCGGATGCGCCGGGGTGTAAGACTTGCCGCATCGGTCGGACTTGTGGAAACGGGTGTCGGAGAAGTGCTGACTTTCGCTTCGGAGTCGGTCGCTGTGCCAAGAGTTGTGGCATGCGCGTGGGGAGTGGGCATCTCGTTGCATTCCTTCCCTTCCTGGCAGTACGCGTCACTTGAACCCGCTCGACGCATCACGATCAGAAAGTCTGTTGCACGGTGCCCAAACCGCGGAGCGAGAATAGAAGATTTTTCGTGCTTCGCTCGGAGTCGTAGAAATAAGTACGCGGGCGGACGCAGAAAATGCCGCAGTGCGCTGAATTCGCGCTCAACGTGATGCACCCCCGGAGGGTAATCCGCGCCGGGGTCGCTCGACCGGCAGCCTCGTGGTCGATATCGGATCGACTCTCTGCGTGCTGTCGTCGTTGATGGCTCGGGATTACCGCAGTCGGCGCAGCAGTAGATACGACGCGCCGCTGCCCCCATCCTTTGGTTGGGCGAGCGTGCAGCCCGCGACGTGTTGCGCGAGTGGCGGTTGCGTGAGCCAATCGCTGAGCACATCTCTGATCGTCACTGCGCCGATGCTCGAGTGCTGACCCTTGCCATGAATCACAAGGAGACAACGAAAGTCGGCAGTGGCTGCGCGCGCGACTTCATGGCACAGGCGTCGATAAGCGTTGTCTCGCGTGAATCCGTGCAAGTCGATCGTTTGTTGAGGTCGGATTTTTCCTGCGCGCAGTTTTTTTAATTCGGCGCGGGATGCCAAAGCCAAAGTGGCGCCTGAGTTCCGGTTTGGTCCAGATGCATCCGGCGCCGCACCTTGCGATGTTGTGGGTGATGTTGTTGATGTTGGTGGGGCTGGCGAAGAGGATGATGCCTCGCGTTGAGGTCCGGCGGGCGGTGCGTGCTTTGCAAGTTGACCACGATCGAGTTTTTTAAGATCGTCATGCTTCGACATCGCGTCGGCAAAGCTTTGCGGATCGTCTGTCGATTTCTGTTTCGGCATCAATTCACACTCGTTTGGTTCGAACCATCACAAATGAATGGGGTCGGCTCCGTGACCAACGTCGCAACGTGGAGCGTACAACATGCAGGTTGAACCCATTTGTTGTTAAAGGACGCGTCGTCCGCCTCGAACCGCTCGACGTGCGCCATGCGGCAGACTTGGCGTCCGCCGCGACACGGAAGTTGTTCGATTACCACTTCCCACCAGCGGAACTCACTGAAGCAGGGTTTCGTGCGCAAACCCCAGGACTCTCAGCGATGCCCGGTTGGTGCGCGTTCGCCATCGAGTTCGTCTCGATCGAATTGGTCTCGAAATGCGCGGTACTGAATGCTCGCCGGGTCGTCCGGATGGGGAAAACCCTCGGTCGAGTTGTCGAGTACCCGCTGCGGCAAAGCCGACATACAAAATACGGTGACGACGGCAGACACAATGACGGTCGCCCAACGGTTGCGGACGATGAATCGTCCCCATGCTGAGAGATAGAGGCTTCGCTGCGATTGTGAGTTGTCAGCTCGGGGGCATTCTCAACGCCCAAACTCGGTGGGGTACGCTGAAGATGACCCTAGCCAGAGGCCCGTGTTCGGCGCGCGCATGGTCGTGATGCGCAGCGAATCGTCCTATGTGCAACCGAAGTGCGTATCGCTTCATCGGAACAGGAGAAAGTCCGCTGGAGTTGATTCGGCGGTGCAGCTCGGCTGCAAATGAATGTTCAGAATGGTTGGCGTCGGTCGATGGAAGGTTGCGTTTGAACCATTGCACACCGCAACTCTCCGGCAGTTTCCATTGGCTGCGGACTTTTCCAAGAAATCCGTCCCGGTTCATTACCGTGGGCGAAAGCTCTTGCAAAAACAGAGGGGTGGCGTGCGATAGCCAAACGGGCTAATTAACTTACCCGAACGAGCGATCTGCTCTTCAGCGGCAGCTACGTAAAGACAACAGGACTTTCGAACTCCCCCTAGATCATTCGCCTCGACCTTCCAGTCCTGGCGCGATCACCTTCGAAAGTCGCGCCGCAAACGAATACCTCTTGCCTTTCACTGTTGTACAGGTCGGAAAAGTAAGGCCGTAGCGCTTATGCATTCGTGCGCGCACGGCGGAGTCCCAATTCTCAACATGTCAGTATCAATAGAACCTACAGCCACCGGCTTTGATCGGTTTGGCTTTCCAGAAACTCTTGCGCGCGGAATCCGTAGCGCAGGCTTCGAAGATCCACGTCCCATCCAGCTCGAAACGATCCCAGCCGGCCTCGATGGTCGCGACGTACTGGGCCTCGCTCAGACGGGGACCGGAAAAACGGCAGCCTTTGCGCTGCCCATCCTCGACCGAATTCTCGATGTCCCCGGCAAAGGGCCGCGGTTCCTCGTCCTCGCACCCACTCGCGAACTTGCGACACAGATCTCGGATGAGATGCGCGAACTATCCAAGTTCACCCGAATCAAGGTGCTCACGATTTTCGGTGGCGTCTCGATGCGCGGGCAAATAAACGCCCTTCGCTCTGGACCCGAGATCATTGTCGGTTGCCCCGGTCGAGTGCTCGACTTGATCAATCAAAAAGTTCTGCGTCTGAATGCGGTCGAAACCCTGGTCCTCGACGAAGCGGACCATATGTTCGACATGGGCTTCTTGCCCGACATTCGCCGCATCCTCAAGGCGTTGCCCGAAGATCGACAGAACTTGTTGTTTTCGGCGACGATGCCTAAGGAAATTCGACACCTCGCAGATAATCTGCTCTATGAGCCGCACGTTGTTGAACTTGCCGACAAGGCGCCGGCATCGACGATCGATCATGCGCTCTACCATATCGGCGAATCGCGCAAGCGCGCACTGCTTGATCACGTTCTCGAAAACGATAATTGTGATTCAGCGATCGTGTTCACGCGAACCAAGCACCGGGCACGACAGCTGGCCAAGGGGCTCACTCAAGCGGGACATCGCGCGGTCGCGCTGCAAGGAAATATGTCACAGTCGCAGCGTGACAAAGCGATGGCTGGCTTTCGCAAGCGTCAGTACGACATCCTGGTTGCCACCGATATCGCAGCGCGCGGTATCGATGTGACTGGTGTCTCGCACGTGATCAACTACGACGTGCCGAATACGGCCGAAGCCTACACGCACCGAATTGGTCGCACGGGTCGATCAGAACGAGAGGGCGTTGCCTGCACGTTCGTGACCGCGGCAGACCGTGACTGGATTCGGGCGACCGAACGCATGATCGGCTCGAAAATTAAGTGCAAAACAGTCGAAGGCTTCGAGTCCGACCCCAACGACGTTGCCCCACCCAAAACGGGTGGTGGGGGTCGAGGCCGGGGTTCGCGTTCTTCTGGGAACAGCAGGGGCAATAGCAATAACAGCAACGCTCGGCGCGGTTCCCGTCGTGGAAGCCGACGCGCGAGTTAGTCGGTAGGGCTCGCATCCGATGCGAAGTCTGATTTGAACGCTGCGGGGGTCGTCTTTGGCGGCCCCCGCTTTCGTTCGTTCGCTGCAATTCCTTTGATCGTCTCTGGCACTCTTTCGCCGTGGCCCCGCGGCTTGCCCGTGCGGCGCTTGGGGTACGGATGCCGATCGCACTAAAGCGCGCATACGAGAAGCCATCCTACTCGACACGGAGACCGACGCCTAGCTTCAGCTGCACGCCGGCTTTGGCTTGATGCTGTCGCGAAAGAAGCGCGACGAGTTGGCCAGCTCATCCAGAGCGTCGGGCCGTGTTAGCATCTGCAGATTCATAGAGGAGAACACGGTGGCGGCACGAGCAGGATCGGGACCGATGCAAATCAAGCTTTCTGAAGAAGCCAGCGAACGCATTATTCATGCAACGCGGCAATTCTTTAGCGACGATCTCGATTCATCGCTAAGCGACTTTCAGGCGGAGCGTGTGATCGAGTTCTTTCTCCGCCAACTTGGTGCGCCGGTTTACAACCAGGCGATCGGGGACGCGCGATCGTTCCTTCAGGCGAAACTCGACGATCTCGACGGCGAATTTTACGAGCCGGAAACGTCGGGCTGAACCTAATGCGTAGTGCACGAACTCGAGTCGAGTGCGATCCACGACAGGGTCGTCATCGCCACGGTTACGCCGCCGACAAAGATCAAGCGCCCGGGGTAAAAGTTGCGACGGAAACGGTTGACCTTGTCACTCGACTCTTGACCTTCCCGGACGCTCTCTTCGACGCGCCGTCGCCCGCGAGCCGATCCGCAATTGCGCGCTCTTCATTTATGTGAGGCTCCACATCGAGAAGTACCGGGGTGATCGTTGCGGAAGCGCGAGCTTTCAGCGCCCCCCCCCGACAGGGTTCCGCGACAAAGGAGTCTGCGCGGCAGAAGGCGCACGCGCCCAAACGCGGATCCAATGCCGCTGGCTGCGTTGCGAAAGCTAGCTGTAGCTAGCCCGGAGTTCGCTCAAACGAAGGCAAGCCTTCCGGGATGTGATGGAACGACTGCTTGTCTATCGTATAAATCGCAACTTGCGGGTCGCCGTACTGGCTTGGATCGTCGAGGGTGCCGACCTTGATGATCACCGTGCCGGGAAGGCTTGGCGCCCGGCTCACGATCTGGGTCCCGCAATCGGCGCAGAATTCCCGGGTCACGGGGTTGTCGAGATCGCTGCGCTTGAATCCCTTCGGCTCACCGGCCGTGTATTTGAAACCCGCTTCCGGTACGGCCATGATGACGTTGGCGCCGCCGCCCGAACCATATTGGCATTCGCGACAATGGCACTGCCCCTTAAATACCGCCTCACCCTCCGTGCTGTAGCGCACAGCCTTGCAATAGCATCCGCCTTCGAGTCGCATTTTGTCCTCCTGATTGGTTGAGTTGTGTTTCGTGAATCGATGTCTGGTTGGCGCGCCGATTATCTTGCGTGGCCCGCACGCTCGAATGCGCAGAGACCATGTAAGGCACTCGTGTTGTGAGCCCCGTCTTGAATATCCGAAATGAATCGACGTCGCCTCTCAAAATGCAGGCTCGAACCGGATTCTTGGCAGAATACGTGACCGAAGCGAATCGGCTTCGGAAAGCTTCCAGCGTTTCACCTGTTCTTCACCACTGGTGTACGTGAGCGACTCAAGTGGAACAATGGCAGTGGTGCGCTCACGTGGGTGTCGGGTCGAGTTCGAAGTGAACAGCGCCGCAAAGGCAACTGCCTTTGATGCGAACTTGGTTTTCGTCTTTTGCCATGCGCTTATCCTAGTTTGAGTCTTTCGCGCGCGCCCGGAGATCTAGTACTGACGCCAGCGCTTGCGTATGTGCGCCTGACGACGCGCGATCTGCGTCCGCCGCTTTTCAGGAGACACCGTTGCAGTGCCTTCTGGGAAATGCTCACGGATCTGATCGAATGTCGTAAGCGTGCTCGTGATGACGGGGAAGTCTTTTTCCGCCGGGTCTTCGTTGTAAACGAAGCGCATCGACATGGCGCCCTCGGGAAGCCCGGTTGGATCGAGCCAACCCGGTACGCCCGGGTCGCGCGCGGTAACGACGTAGTAGCGCGCACCATCGCGCTGTCGCGGGAGTTGTCCGCCCGTCAAACTACTCGTGTAGCTGGCCTGGTCTAAAGACTCGCCCCAGAAGTTCGCGAGCTGAAAGCCGACATAATGCGGGTCGACTTTCGTTTCCACACGAAGGATCAGGGCTTGATCGTCGTCGAGGTTGAACGTGCCCGCGGAATAAAGCTGGCGTGCACCGGCTGTTCCCCCGGCGATAAATGGCGGCGCTGCGGGGTTGAGTGCGTTTTCTGGGAGGGCGCGCTTCCCGTCGAGGTTGCGGTCGCCGAGAACCTCCAACCCAAACTCATGCAACGCATTCCAAAATCGAATCTGGTTGGGAAGCTTGGCGCCAATGGCCTCGAACCGTTGCGCGGTTTCCTCAGCGTTGAGCGACGGACGGATGTTTGTGTGCGTGTCGATGCGTTCGATTTCGAGATCCATCGGAACTTCGGTGTCCCAGTTCGAAAAAATTTCGCGCACAGCGATGTTGGTCGCTTCGCGTTCGAGCATGAACGGTTCTTTGTCACGAGGCGCGCACTCGACCGAACCGCGGGTTGGGAGAAAGTGGCCGCGATAATTGTCCGGCTTGCTCGGTGCGACGAGGATCTCGAACCGGCCATCGTGGTCAGGAAAGATCTCGAAGCCTTGTACGAAACCGAGGGTCTGGTTGCGGCACGTTGCAAACTCGTTCAGTTCACCCGTGTCGCCAATGGTGGCGGTCGTCGTTTGAAACGTGACGAGCCGGGGGGCTTTGGGGTAGATGCGCGTTCGCTTGCTGGTGTGCCAGTCCTGGCTGTCCGCCGCACGGGCGCGAATACGGTAAGTGCCCGCCGGATCGATGGGCGCGGACAGATACAGGGTGTCCGGGTTGTCGATGGTCCACTTGCTCATCATGCGGACGCTGCGCTGGAAGTAGGGCAGGTCGGCATGTTGGCCGAATTCGGTTTCGGCGATGCGTACGGCATGACCAAGCAGGTAGCGATAGCCGTCTGCGAGGTTTCGCTCGGAAGGGTCGGGCCCCGCCAACCACGGGTCTTCGATTTCACCGCGGGCTTCTTCGAGCCCTTCGATGAATGCCGCCCAACCTCTTTCGAGCGATTCCTTCGCTTCGGAAGAGGCTTCTCGGTCGTTGGACCCGCAACCGAGTGGGGATGTCACTGCAATGGCCAACACAATCAAAGCGATGCGTGCGTAGTTCATAGTTCGATTCGATCTCCGCTTGTCGATCACCGGCCCGATCCGTGACGGAACGAGCCGCTAGTAGAGCCCAGTCTCATAGTCTTCGAGCATCGCATTGTCGATGCTGTCCGCCACCGTGTCGTCGGCATTCGCCTTGGCGGCAATTTGTTTTCCGATGTTGGCCTTCACGTCTTTGGGCCAAGAATCAGGCTTCCATGTCTTGGAACGAATGAAGGCTTTTCCGCAGTGAAAAAAGCTCTCGCTCACCGTGACTCGCGTTGCGAGGATGGCAGGTTTGTTTCGGGCCGACAGGCGCTTCAGCAACTCAGGCTCGCGTGTGATTTCCGCCGTGCCATTGATGCGCAGGGTTTCTTTCACGCCCGGAATGACGAAAATGAGACCAATGCGCGGGTGCGCGAGGATGTTTCGAAATCCGTACGCGAGCTTGTTGCCGGGGCGCTCGGGAATCAAAATCGTATTCTCGTCTTCGACCACGACGAAGCCGGGTGCATCCCCCTTTGGCGACACGTCCATGTCTCCGTTCGTGTTCGACGTTGCAACCATGATCAATGGCGTCTTACTGACAAAGTCCCTCGCGAACGAGTCGAGGTGGTCGAAGACCTTTTGTTCGAGCATCGCGTGCGGTTCGGGGAGGATTTCTCGAAGCTGTGCCTCGGTCGAAATCGCGTAGGGGTCAATCATGTCGCCTCCAAGTTCGTGGGTGTTGGGCGCGGGTTCAAAACTGCGTCGGTCGCTAGATCGGCTCGAGTCCTGTTTTGCCGCCAAGCCGCGAAAGACGAGCATTTGTTCTGGGGTGTAGTTCCAATGCGTTTTCGACCCGATGGCAGGTTTCGAGATGGCGTCCGCCTCTTCGTGGACGGCGACGCGAACTTTCAGAGCCTCGGCATTTGTGCCCATCTTCGCTCCTTTGGGGCGCTTCAAAAACTCTTACCTGATTTTCGCTCAAGTGTGAACTGCTTCACAGACGACTCCGCTGTAGATGCGAAATTGGGCCCCGTTGGAACAACGAACTCAACTGGCGACAGCGATGACGGAGCGTAAGTGTGCGTGGTGTCAGGTCGTGACACGGCGTGACCTGCGAGCGAAGAGTCTGGCGACGGTCCGGCCGAGTCACGGGGTCTGCGACGTATGTCTAGAAAAGACGCACTCGGCCATTGGGGTCACCGTGATGCCGAGGGGGGCTCACTGTTGGCGTATTCAACGACGGGCTTGATCGAGCGGTCCGGTAGTCGACGAACCGTTGCCCCATTCCATATCATGGCCCAATGGCCGACACGTCTTTAGTCTCTGACCTTGATCATCCCGCTCTTGCCAACTTCGTTGCGAACATCTGGGAAGAGAGCATCGTTCCCGAGTTGATCGATTACATCGCGATCCCCAACCAATCCCCCGCCTTCGACGAAGATTGGGAAGCCCACGGCTACATGGCCCAGGCGGTTGGGTTGATTGAAACTTGGTGTCGCGTGCAGGCCATAGAAGGGCTCACGGTCGAAGTCGTGCAGATCGAAGGGCGGACGCCCGTCATCTATATGGAGGTGCCGGCGACTTCCGGCGTTGATGACGACGACAACGATGACGACTGCGTCCTTCTGTATGGTCATCTCGATAAGCAGCCCGAGATGACGGGATGGCGCGAGGACCTCGGTCCTTGGAAGCCGAAGCGCGAAGGGGACCGCCTCTACGGACGCGGTGGAGCGGACGACGGCTATGCGGCATTCGCATCCCTCACCGCCATTCGCGCGCTCCAGACTTTTGGAGGCTCCCACGCCCGTTGCTCGATTTTGATTGAAGCCTGCGAAGAAAGCGGCAGCTTCGATCTCCCGTACTACATCGACCGGCTTGCCGATCGTATTGGGTCGCCGAGCCTAGTGGTGTGTCTCGACAGCGGCTGTGGGAACTACGACCAACTCTGGAGCACCACGAGTTTGCGCGGTCTTGTGACGGGAACGCTGCGCGTTGATGTGTTGAACGAGGGTGTTCATTCGGGTGACGCCAGCGGTGTCGTGCCGTCGAGTTTTCGGATCTTGCGTTCGCTACTCGATCGCATCGAAGACCCGGCGACCGGCGAAATTCGCTGCGACGAATTTCACGCCGAGATCTCACAAGCCAGGCGTGATCAAGCCGCGCTTGCAGCCCAAGTCCTCGGCGACGGCGTCAGCGCGAAGTTTCCGTTTACCGGTGGAACCGAACCCGTGAACCCAGACCGCACCGCGTTGGTTCTCAACCGAACGATGCGCCCGGCGCTCTCGGTGACGGGGGTCGCGGGAATGCCTTCCCTCGAAAGTGCTGGGAACGTGCTGCGTCCATACACGTCCCTCGAACTCTCGTTGAGATTGCCGCCGACCGTCAATGCCGAGGCCGCTAGCCTCCGACTCAAAGAGATCCTAGAAGCCAACCCGCCATACGGTGCGACGGTGTCGTTCGAACTGGGCCAGCCCGCTCAAGGCTGGGAAGCTCCCGCGCTCGCGAGCTGGCTTGGCAGCGCGGTTGACGAAGCATCGACTCACTATTTTGGTGCGCCCGCGGTCTACATGGGGGAGGGCGGCTCGATTCCCTTTATGGGGATGCTGGGCGAAAAATTTCCTGCCGCACAGTTTCTGATTACCGGCGTTCTTGGGCCCGGCTCGAACGCTCACGGACCAAACGAATTTCTCGACATTTCGACCGGCAAGCGCGTCACCTGCTGCGTGGCGGAGGTTCTCGGGTGCCACGTCGCACGCGAGCGCTAGTCCTCCGCGGTTACATCCAACCGACCCGTGCAAAACGCGAGCAGCTTAGACCCGGCCATACAACGCTATGGTTGCGCGACCGCGCGAAACCCCAACCAACACCGCGGCACGTAGCGGTACCCTATTTCGGGCCGCAGGAGTGAAGCATGTCTTACGACCTTCTCATCAAAAACGGATCCATCGTCGACGGATCGGGGAATGCTCCCTTCAAGGGCGACGTTGCAGTTCGCGACGGCAAGATCGCCGCGATCGGAGACATCGCCGACGCGACCGCGACCGAAACCATCGACGCAACGGGACAGCTCGTCACGCCGGGTTGGGTCGACATTCACACTCACTTCGACGGCCAAGCAACATGGGACGAACTCCTTACGCCCTCGTGCTGGCATGGGGTGACGACGGTCGTGATGGGGAACTGCGGCGTTGGCTTCGCTCCCGTGAAGCCGGAGAAGCGGCAATGGTTGGTCGAGTTGATGGAAGGCGTCGAGGACATCCCGGGCACTGCGCTCAATGAAGGCATCGTTTGGGATTGGGAGACCTTCCCCGAATTCTTGGATGCCCTGGAAAAACATAAGCACGTGATGGACCTCGGAACCCAGGTCCCCCACGGCGCAGTCAGGGGTTACGTCATGGGTGAACGGGGAGCGAAGAACGAACCCGCGACTCCCGAAGACATCGAAGCGATGGCGAGCATCGTAAAGGAAGGACTCGAAGCCGGAGCGCTTGGTTTTTCTTCTTCTCGCACACTCGTGCATCGGGCCGTCGATGGCGAGCCGGTCCCCGGCACGTTCGCAGCCGACGACGAACTGTTCGGCATTGGTCGCGCGCTCAAAGAAACGAACATGGGTGTGTTCGAACTCGCGCCCGGTGGCGTGATGGGCGAAGACCTATCGCTCCCTCACAAAGAAGTCGCATGGATGCGCAGGCTTTCGAAGGAAATCGGACGCCCGGTGAGCTTCGCGCTGCTGCAGATTGATCAGGAGCCGCGGCTCTGGAAAGAAATTCTAGACATCGTCGATGAAAGCAGAGACGAAGGTTCCATGCTGCGACCGCAGGTTGGCTCGCGGCCCACCATGTTGTTGATTGGCCTGCAGACCTTCTCACCCTATAGCTTCCGCCCGACCTTCGCCGCGTTGGCGGACCTGCCCCTCGAAGAGCGAGTGCGCGAACTGCGTAAGCCCGAAGTCAAGGCGAAGATCCTGACCGAGGCGCCAGTGGATGAAGAGCCGCTGCTCTCGTTCGTGCTTTCGGGCATGCACAAGATCTTCGTGTTGGGCGAAGTGCCCGATTACGAGCCCACGTCTGACAACAGCATCGAGGCCATCGCAAAGCAAAGCGGTCGCGACCCCCATGACGTCCTCTACGACGAGATGCTCGAACTCGACGGCAAGGCGCTGTTGATGGTTGCACTCGTGGGTTATCACGACGGCGATCTCGAAGCGATGCGCGAGATGATCGAACATCCCGATTCCGCATTCGGACTCGGCGACGGCGGTGCCCACGCGGGTGCGATCTGTGACGCGTCGATGACGACGTACCTGCTCACCCACTGGGCCCGCGACCGAAAGCGGGGCCCGAAGCTTTCGATCGAGTTCGCGGTCAAGAAGATGACCAAAGACACGGCTGAACTTTACGGCCTCAACGATCGCGGCCAGTTGAAGGAAGGCTACAAGGCCGATCTCAACGTGATCGACTTCGACACACTACGACTTGACCTTCCGTACCTCGTGAACGACTTGCCTGGTGGGGCGAAGCGCCTGATCCAAAAGGCGGAGGGCTATACGGCGACGATCGTGAGTGGAGAAGTGACTTTCCGCAACGGCGAAGAAACCGGCGCGCGGCCGGGTGTGGTGATTCGCGGGGCGCAATCGCCGGGGTGAGCTGGGCGCGGCAAAAGCGAGGAGACACGTTTGGCTATTGACGTCGTGACGGCGAAACTTCCACCGACTCCAATGGAAAGGTCGCCCGTTCCCGAGTTGGGAACCGCGCCGATTCCGAAGGAGCGCTACGTCTCGCCGCAATACAAGGCGCTCGAAGACCAGCGACTCTGGCCGAAGGTCTGGCTGTTGGCGGGTTTCGAAAGCGATCTCGCTGAGCCGGGTAGCTACTTCACATACGAAGTTGGCCGTGATTCTGTGTTGGTCGTACGGCAAGCCGACGGCGGGATCGCGGCGTTCCATAACGTGTGCACGCATCGTGGAAACCGACTCGTCGAACCGGGGCGTGGCCGCGCGGGGTCCTTCACGTGTTTGTTCCACGCGTGGCGGTTTGGGGTCGATGGATCACTCGAGCACGCCGTGGATGCAGAAACCTTCAGTCAGGGATGTCCGAGTGACGAGTTGGGATTGCGCCCCGTGCACTGCGATCAATGGGCTGGCTTCGTCTTCATCAATCTCGACCCCGATGCCGACACGCTCGAAAGTTACCTGGAGAACATTCCCGAGCACCTCGATCCCTATCACTTCGAAGAGATGAAGATCCTCAACGAGTACACGATCGAGGTCCCCTGCAACTGGAAGACTTCGATGGACGCGTTCCACGAGTCGTATCACATCATGGGAACGCACCCCGACACGCTCGACGTAAACGACGACGTGAACTGTGTGTACGATTGCTTCGGTCGTCACTCGCGAATGATTTTGCAGCTCGCCGTTGCAAGCCCGCGACACCCCGAGCATGGCAAAGTGAACGAAACCATTCGCGAACACTTCCTCACCAGCGCGGGGATCGACCCGGCGACGTTCACCGGTGGTGCGCTTGATGTTCGACCCGCGATCGCGAAAGCGGTGCGCGAGATTCAAGGTCCCGCGATGGGGGCCGACTTTTCAGAACTCAACGACGCGCAGCTCGTCGACGATTTTCACTACAGCATCTTTCCCAACATCACATTCAATATCTTCGGTCGCAGCGCCTGGTTGTTCCGCCATCGTCCGCACCCGACGGATCCCGACCGCATGTTCTTCGACTTCTACAACTTGGTGCGCTTGCCCAACGCAGACATCCCCCGCCCTGAGCCGGAGTTCCATGTCGCAAGCGATGACTTGCTGCTTCAGCCTGTTGGCGGCGGTGGCGAACTTCTGGCCCAGGACACGTACAATCTGCCGCGCATTCAGAATGGGATGCATTCGGCGGGCTTTACGGGTTTGCACCTTGGCAACCAAGAAATCCGCATACGTCACTTCCATCACAACATGGATCAATATCTCGAAAGTGAGGGCTCGTAGTCGGTGGCTGGAAATGTGGAAGCGATCTTTGTTGAAACCGATGTGCCCGAACCTGGAAATACGAGATCCATCACGGTAAACGAGCAGAAGGTTCTGCTCTGCAACATCGATGGCGAAGTGTTCGCGATCGAAAACTCCTGCACCCATGCGCGGGTGCTATTGAGTTCGGGGCGCTTGATCGGTGGCGAGATCGAATGTCCGGTACACGGTGCCCGCTTTGACGTCCGCACTGGGGCCGTGATGTGCCCGCCTGCACGAAAAGGGCTGCAGTCCTTTCCTGTGTGCGTGGTTGATGGCGGTGTCGAGGTAAGGCTAAGCGAGGAGTCTACGCCGCAATAGGTGTACGTGACCCCATGTGGAGACAATGCCGATGGCGGTGTCGAGGTAAGGCGTAGACTCCTCGGCGCGCCAAAGGAAAAACGCCTGATGAGTCCTACGTTGATGATCGTCGCATTCTGGCTCTTGTTTGCTGCTACGCACATCGCTCTTTCCAGCGTCAAACCTAGGCCTGGCATCGTCGGAGTCATCGGCGGTGGTGGCTTCCTGGGAATGTATTCCCTCGTTGCCTTCGCAACGTTCGTCCCGATGGTGAGCACCGACTTCGGGAACAAGCACTCGGGCCCATGCTCTGGTCCATAGCGGCCGCTTCGAACCGGGGTCGCACTCACTAAGCGTCGATGCCTACTTCCCTGGCCGGCGGCCCTGGCGACAGCAGCGCGAAGACGAACACCGCGGCCGAAATCGCGCAGCACCATAGAAGCCCCAACCGGTACGAACCGAGGAACGTTTTTGCTGCGGCGAGGAGGGCGGGGCCGAGGGCGCTGCCTGCAACCATGCAACTCATCTGCACGCTCGAAATTGCACCGAGGTGTGCGCGTCCGAAGAAATTCGGAATCGCGACGTTGAGCAGGGTGCTGAATAGCCCGCCCGCGCAACCCCAACCCACGATCATCATGACGAGAAATGGGGGCTCGCCAAGGCGTCCGGCGCCCACGTATGCGAGGCACTGAAAACTTGTGAAAGCCAAGACCAGCGATTTTACCGACACACGGTCTGCGAGCCACCCAGAGAACAGACCCACGCATGTGCTGACGATCGCGTTGGGGATAAAAATTTTGACGGCGTCGCGTGCTCCGATGCCTGTGTCGATGCCAATGTCCATGATGTGAAACGTGACGCCGGTGAACACCATGGCCTGCACGGTGAGTGCGAGTGTTACGGACCAGAAGCGCGCGGTGCGAAGCGCTTCGTCACGGGTGAAACTCAGCTCGCCTGGTTGCGTCGCTTCGGTTACAGCGGCGGCGTCTGGATTGGGCGCAGCGTCGCCATCCATGAGAAGCCCATGTTCTTCGGGGCTCTCGCGAAAGAAGATCAAGGCGACCGTTCCCATACCGAAGCCCACGACACCCGCGAGGATGAACCATGCCCCTCTCCAGCCGGCGAAGTCGATCAATAGCTGAAGTAAAACCGGCGCGATCGCAAACCCGCCCGAGATAAACAAACCTGAAATGCCGCCAACCAAGCCACGCCGTCGTTCGAACCACTTGGCCATCATGGTGCGCGATGCGATGGTGAGCATGCCCTGGCCACTAAAGCGCAGAACCATGAAGCCCAGCGTCAGGATGCATCCGGCTACGAGAGATGTTTTTTCGAAACCGCCAAGCTCCGAAGCCGCGTGGGCCAGGATGTCGAGTTGTGCGAAGGCACAGAGTGTTGGGGCAATCACCGCGCAAGCGAATATGGCGGTGATGCGCGAACCGTGACGGTCGAGAAAGAGTCCCCCTCTCGGCAACAACAAACTACTCGCAAGCGTGCCGCCGAGGTAGGTGTAGGTCAGTTCAAGTCGGGTGAGCCCGGTGGCGGCGATCAAGTGGTCGGTGAAGACACTGACCCCCATCGTCTGACCGGGGATGCTCATCACGACGCCTACCGTTGCCGCCGCGACAATTGCCCACCCATAGAAAAAGGGAAGCTTTTCGGGGGCGAAGGGGAAGTTGGGTGCGAGGCGGGCCATGGTTGTGGCGTACCCTAGCAGGCGCTCGTACGGGGGGACTCTCGCGCTGCAGTTTCGAATCGGGGGTTGCGTGCGGTTTGTCCCGTGACGCTGAGGCGGAGTTGCGCGGCTGCGCCTGTACGCGAGTCGATGTCGTAAATCGCCCCATGTTAAACTCACGGACAACCCGATGACCCGCGAGAGGATTCCCCGATGGCCAGCCCGACCCCCACCGCGCCTTCCAACTCCGAAACCATTACGCGGTCGTGTCCGATCTGCGAAGCGTGTTGCGGTCTCGAACTGAAAGTCGATCGGGTGCAGAAGAAGATCTTGTCGGTGCGCGGTGACGACAATGACCCGCGCAGCAAAGGCTACGTCTGCCCCAAAGCGACCGCGGTGAAGGGTTTGTACGAAGACCCAGAGCGCCTAACGCGCCCACTTCGAAAGACCGAAAGCGGCTGGGAAGAAATCTCATGGGACGAGGCGTATCGCTACGCGGGCGAACGGCTCTCTTCGATTCGCGAAGCCCACGGCAAAGACGCGATCGCGACCTATATCGGGAACCCGATCGGACACAGCGCTTCGGGGATGCTGAACTTTCCCATGTATTTGCAAGCGATGGACAGCGAGCGGTTGTTCTCGGCTGGCAGCATGGACCAACAGCCGAAGAACCTGACAAGCAGCATCATGTACGGCGATATGTGGGCGATTTCGATCCCTGACATTCAGCGCACCCAGTACATGCTTTCACTCGGTGGCAATCAGCTTGTGTCGCAGGGCAGCTTGATGTCCGCACCCAACGCCAAGAAAGAAATTCAAAACCTGCAGGCCCGCGGTGGACGTCTCATCGTCATGGACCCGCGCCGCACCGAAACGGCCGAAGCCGCCGACGCCCATCACTTCATCGTGCCGGGTACAGACGCCTTCTTCTTGTTTGCACTGGTCAATGTCTTCTTCGCCGAAGACCTCGTGAACTTGGGCCGACTCGCGGACTTCACGGACGGGGTCGATCGCGTCCGGGAACTCGCCCAACCCTTTTCACCAGAAACGGTTGCCGAAACAACCGGTATTCCCGCCGCCGCCATTCGCACGATTGCGCGCGATTTCGCCGGGGCGGATCGTGCGGTCTGTTACGGACGCATCGGCACCTGCACCCAAGAGTTCGGAACCCTCGCGAGCTGGCTCGTCGATGTGGTGAACGTGCTCACCGGCAACCTTGACCGTGAAGGCGGGTCGATGTTCACGCGACCGGCAACGGGACAGACCGAGCCCTACTTGTGGGACGGCGCTGAACTCAACTACGGACGCTGGAAGTCGAGCGTGCGGGGCATTCCCGAATACGAAGCGCAGCTGCCGGTTGCCGTGATGGCGGAAGAGTTGGAAGAGGCGTCGGCGGGAGAGGGGCGGGCGCGCGCACTCGTCACGGTTTGCGGAAACCCCGTGCTTTCATCGCCGAATGGCGCTCGGCTTTCTGCGGCAATGGAAGAACTTGACTTCATGGTCGCGGTCGACATCTACTTGAACGAGACGACGCGACATGCCGACTTGATCTTGCCGACCACGGTCCAGATGGAGAGCTCGAACTACGACTTCTTGTTTGCCGGTACCGCGGTTCGAAACTTCGCGCGCTACTCGCCGCAAATCTTCGACCCCGCCGAGGGTCTTCAAGACCTAGGTGATGTTCTCCTAGAACTCACCGCGCACACTGCGGGCACAGAAGGTTCGGTGCTCGATACGATGCTCTTCGAGGGGATGCTCGCGACGTTCATCGGGAAACCGGGGACACCGTGCGAAAACGTTTCCATCGACGATGCCCGGGCGAAGCTCGGCACCGAGCGCGGGATTGAACGGCTCCTCGATCTGATGATTCGGTCGGGTCCCTACGGCGATGCGTTTGATGACGCATCGGACGGTCTCACGCTCACCCAACTTCGCGACGCGAACGCGGCGGTGGATCTCGGTGCCCTAGAACCGCGTCTGCCCGAAATGATCCGCAAAGATCATGGCCGTTTGAAACTTGTGCATGAGATCTTCGAAACCGACATCGAGCGGCTGCTGGCCAGCATGGAAGAACGTCGCGATGCCGATCGGCTGGTGCTGATCGGTCGACGTCAGTTGCGCAACATGAACACGTGGCTCCACAACCTGCCCAATCTCGCCAAGGGGCCGGAACGCTGCACCTTGCTGGTGAATCCACGGGATGCGGCACGCCTCGGCTTGAGCGATGGCGGTACCGCGAAGATTTCGGCGCGGGCCGGGAGCGTGACGGCGCCGGTCGTGTTGAGCGACGAAATGATGCAGGGCGTCGTGAGCCTGCCCCACGGTTATGGCCACGACACCAACAACACGCGGATCTCGGTTGCGAACGAAAAGCAGGCTGGAACGAACGCAAACCAGCTCCTCGACGAATACACGATGGACGTACCCTCGGGCACGAGCGTCGCGAACGGGATCGTGGTGCAGGTTGCGCCGGCCTAAAGAGCGTCGCGGGCGGGTCTGTGTCAGCCGTTTGTCAGCAAGGCGCGTCCGTTTGATTTTATACTGGCCCGGGCGCTGCTAACTTGGCTCGACCCATGTCGATGCCCGCAACCCATCCCGTCCTTGAAGCCTTTCATCCCGCCGTTCGAACCTGGTTCGAGCGCAAGTTTCCCGAAGGGCCGACGGAACCCCAGGCCGCGGGTTGGCCCGCGATCGCGCGCAACGTCGACACGCTCATCGCAGCGCCGACCGGTTCGGGCAAAACCCTTTCCGCGTTCATGGTCTGCATCGATCGCTTGTACCGCGAAGCCGAAGGGTTTCGCTTGGGCGAAGCCGACCGGGACGGAACTCAGGTCGTTTATGTCTCGCCGCTAAAGGCGCTCGGCGTCGACATCAAGAAGAACCTCGACGAGCCGCTCGCCGAAATTGCAACGATCGCGAAAGAGTTAGGCAGCGCTGCGCCGGACATTCGCGTTGGCGTTCGCAGCGGAGACACGCCAGCGAGTCAGCGCGCTTCCATGTTGAAGCGCCCGCCGCAGTTGTTGATTACAACGCCCGAGTCGTTGTACCTGATGATTACCGCCGAGCGGAGTCGCGAGATCCTGCGCGGTGTCCACACGGTGATCGTCGACGAAATTCATGCCGTCGCCCGGGACAAGCGCGGTTCGCATCTCGCGCTTTCACTCGAACGGCTCGCAGCACTTTGCGATACGCGGCCGACTCGGATCGGTTTGTCCGCAACCCAGCGACCGATCGAAACGATCTCGCGGTTGCTCGTCGGAGCTGGCGCGGAGCGATCCAACGCAGACTTGTCGCCCGCTTGTCAGGTGGTCGACTGCGGGCACCAGCGCACGCTCGATCTTGCGGTCGGGCTTCCGGAAAGCGATCTCGAAGCGGTGGCTTCGGGCGAGCAGATGGGAGAGGTGCTCGACCAAATCGCAAACCTCGTAGGGCAACACACCACGACGCTGGTCTTCGTTAATACACGACGCCTCGCTGAACGCTTGGCCCACCTACTCGTTGACAGATTGCCCGCCGAAAGTGTTGCCGCACATCACGGCAGCTTGTCGAAAGACCGCCGGCATCGGGTCGAGACAAGACTGCGCGCTGGCGACCTCAAGGTGTTGGTCGCAACAGCGTCGCTGGAATTGGGCATCGATATCGGTCCGGTCGATCTCGTTTGTCAGATCGGCTCTCCTCGCGCGATTGGAACGTTCTTGCAGCGTGTCGGGCGTTCTGGGCATTCACGCGGTGGAACGCCCAAGGGTCGCCTCTATCCGATGACGCGAGACGAGCTTGTCGAATGTGCAGGGCTGCTTCGCGCCGTCGTCGCGGGCCGACTCGACGCGATCTTGCCTCCCGTCGCACCGATCGACATCCTGGCTCAGCACATTGTCGCTGCCTGTGGCGCCGAAGAGTGGAAGGAAGACGCGCTCTTTGAGTTGCTCATCAAGGCGTCACCGTTCAAAGACGTGACTCGGGAGCAGTACGACGAACTGATCGCGATGCTTTCGGACGGCGTCGTAACCGCGCGGGGGCGCCGCGGTGCTTATCTCCATCGCGACCAAGTCAACGGCGTCATTAAAGGACGTCGCGGCGCACGCCTTGCGGCGCTGACGTCGGGCGGTGCGATCCCCGACCGCGCCGACTACCGGGTCATCATGGACCCCGACGAAACGTTCATTGGCACGGTCGACGAAGACTGGGCGATCGAAAGCATGGCGGGGGACATTTTCCTGCTCGGCAGTACGTCGTGGCGTATTCGCCGGGTCGAAGCGGGTGTTGTACGCGTGACCAATGCGGAAGGTGCACCGCCAACCATTCCGTTCTGGTTCGGTGAAGCCCCGGCTCGCACCGAAGAACTTTCGGATGAAGTGTCGAGCTTGCGGCAAGAGTTTTCACTCTGGCTCGAGCGGAATGACCCGGACGGCGGCCGCGGCTGGTTGCGCGAAGCCTGCTGTCTCGATGAAAACGCCGCGGATCAGATCGCACGCTACTTGACGGTGGGGCGCACGAATCTGGGGGTGTTGCCGACCCGAAAGCAGATGGTGATCGAACGCTTCTTCGACGATACGGGCGGAATGCAGCTTGTCGTTCATTCACCTCTCGGCGGGCGTATCAACCGTGGTCTCGGCCTCGCGCTGCGCAAAAAATTCTGTGTGAACTTCGACTTCGAACTGCAAGCGGCGGCCAGCGACGATGCCATCGTCTTGTCGTTAGGCCCGCAGCACAGCTTTCCTCTTGAAGATGTCCCAAAATTTTTGCATCCGAACAGTGTCGAAGAGGCACTGTCCCAGGCCGTCTTGACTTCGCCGATGTTCACCGCTCGATGGCGTTGGAATTTGAATCGCGCCTTGCTTGTGCTCCGCTTTCAGGGCGGAAGGCGAAACCCGCCGCCGATCCAACGCATGCAGGCGGACGACTGGATGGCAGCGCTCTTTCCGAGCCTCGCAGCGTGTGCGGACAATCTGGACGCGGGCCCGATCGAAATTCCAAAGCATCCGATGGTTCGGCAGACACTCTACGACTGCCTGCATGAGGCGATGGACCTTCCTGGTGTGATCGAGGTCGTGAAGGGCTTGCGTTCTGGTGACGTGAAGGTGCATTGCGTAGATACCACCGAGCCTTCTGTGCTGTCGCATGAAATTTTAAATAGCCGCCCATACACTTTCCTCGACGATGCACCGCTCGAAGAGCGTCGGACCCGAGCGGTCAAGATGCGGCGCGGCTTGCCCGTCGAAGCGCGAGAGCTTGGAAGACTTTCGCCGGATGCAATCGCTCAGGTGCGCGAAGAAGCGCACCCGATGCCACGCAATCCCGACGAAGTTCACGACTGGTTGCTTTCCCTGGGCGTCGCGCGACCGGAGCCAGGGTGGCGGGAAGACTTTGAGGCGCTCACGCAGATGGGTCGCGCCTACACGGTCCGCGTCGGAGATACTCGCTTGTGGTGTGCGGCCGAACGCCGCCGCGCCGCCGAAGTCATCTTCCCCGGTGCGCTGTTTGAACCCAGCACGGCACTGCCCGAGGCCATGGCGACGCACGACCCGGGTGCTCCCGAAATCATCATGCGTGAAGTTGTCCGCGGACATCTCGATTGTTCAGGGCCGACGACGACGGTTGAATTGATGCACCGCACGGGCCTTGCGTCGGTGGACGTCGAGGTCGCGTTCGCCACTCTGGAAAACGAAGGTTTCGCGCTACGGGGCGAGTTCGACGAAGGGCGCGGCGAACAATTTTGTGCACGGCGGCTGTTGGTTCGAATTCATCTTGGCACCCAGGAACGGCTGCGGCGAGAAATCGAGCCCGTTAGCGCGCAGGACTACATGCGTTTTTTGTTGCGCTGGCATCGCGTTACACCGGACACCCGTCGCGAAGGGGCGCGCAGCGTGCTGTCGGTGGTCGAGCAGTTGCAGGGGTTTGAGCTTGCAGCGGGCGCATGGGAAGATTCGATCCTTCCTTCTCGTTTGAAGGGCTATCGCGCGAGTTGGCTCGACGGTCACTGTATGTCGGGCGAAGTTGCGTGGGGTCGACTCAGCCCCAAGGTCACTGACCCCGACGCGAAGCCGAGCCGGGGGGGAAGTGCGCCTTCGAAGGCGACTCCAATTGCGTTTCTTCTGCGCGGCGATCTTTCGTGGATGCTGGCCGCAACGAGAGGTGACGTCGAGCCGAGTGACCCGGGTGCCGGAGCGGCGAGTGAGGTGCTTGAGACTTTGCGCGAACGCGGTGCACTCTTTCACAGTGAACTGGGTTCGTCTTCCAATCGGCTGCCGGTAGAAATCGAAGAAGGACTTTGGGACCTGGTTACGCGCGGGTTGGTGAGTGCGGACGGCTTTCAAGCCGTTCGCTCGTTGCTCGGCTCGCGGGATCGCTGGGCGAGGACGGCCTCAAAGCGCCGAGCAAAGCGTGGGCTGCGCCGTGGAACGCGTGGCAGTGCAAGCGCGGAAGGTCGGTGGTCATTGTTTCCTGGGCCGAACTCCGGCGAGGTGAAAGAGGTCGACTCCGACGAACTTGCTGAAGCCATCGCTGAACAATTGCTCGCGCGTTACGGCGTCGTGTTTCGAGATCTGGTTGCGCGGGAAACACTTGCGGTCCCGTGGCGGGAGATCGCCTGGGCGTTCCGCCGCATGGAGGCACGCGGCAGCATTCGCGGCGGTAGGTTCGTGAGCGGGTTCGTTGGAGAGCAATACGCGCTTCCGGGAGCGGTCGATGCGCTTCGTCGAACGCGCAAGATAGAACGCAACGGAGAGGTTGTGCGACTGTCGGCCTGTGACCCGCTGAACCTGGTTGGCATCATTACACCCGGTCCGCGCGTCCCCGCGGTACGCGGCGGCGAGGTGGTCTTTCTAGACGGTCTGCCCGCGACGGAAGGTGTCGTTGCAACAGCAGCGAACAACGGTCAGGGAACACTCCCGTATTAGTCGGCCGCATGTCGGGTTTGTGACGCCGTCCGCAATCGCTCATAATTACTCGCCCTAACTCTCGAGGCGATTTTTCAATTGAGCGATCAGAGCGCAACCACGAACGATCTTTCACCGAGCTACCCCCCTACACCGCACATCCTGCGCGATCTCGGCATTGTGTTCGAGATGCAGGCACTCGACTGTCGGGCGAGCCTCGAAGTCGTGCCGCATCTTTGCTCGAACGTCTCGGGTGTGCGAGCCGGTACGCTGGGGATGTTGATCGATGTCGCAGCGGGGGCGTACGCGACCCGAGCCGTGGCGCCGAATTGGGTCGCGACCTGCGACATGGTTGTGAATCAGTTCGCTGCGCCACATGCGGGTGTGATTGCGGCGTGTCCTCGTTTATTACGTCACGGAAAGTCAACCATCGTGGTCGAAGTTGATGTCACGAGCGAGTCGCAACCCGATGGGTTGATCGGGATGGGGACGGTGACGTTTTCGATTCTTGAATCGCGCAGCGAATTCCAGCGCACGGATCCAAGTGAAGACTCTATGCGGAGCGAATTCGCGGTCGAGGGCTCGGGGCTTGTGCAACCCGTGCTCGATCGCATTGGCGCATCCGTTGTCGACGAGTGCGCAGGCGAAGTTGAGTTGGCGCTGTCGCCCTATGTGGGGAACACACTGGGAGCACTACAAGGCGGTGTGCTCACGATGCTGCTCGACTATTCGGCGGAGTGTGCGGGACGTTCGGTTGGTGAGCGCGACTGGGTCACGCATGATTTGATCGTTCATTTCCTATCTCTGGGCAAGGCAGGGCCGTTGCGGAGCCATGCACGAATCCTCAAAACATCGTCGCATGGCGCCAAGCTACGCGTCGAAGTTCACGACAAGGGTAAGGACAACCGGCTCGTGAGTGTGGCCACTGCGGACGTTGGACCTGCGCCGGCGTAGTCGATAAAAGTTCAAAGGCCGCAACGGTCAATTGGGTGCGCGCTGCGGGGGCCTGACCAAAATTGGCTTACTATTGGCGAACTTACGCTGCCACGATCCAGCGCAGCGCTAGGCGTCGGCGCGACAGAAGGCGCACGCGCTTCAGAATCAGCGCAAAGCTTCCGATAGGTTCCAATGTCGTTGCAGCTCAAGAACGGCTTCCCCCCAAACGTTTTGTCTGACTCTTAACGCCATCTGCTCGAGTTTTTTAGGGAATCCATGGAAGCCACATTTTTTATCGCCAAACAACAACAAGCATTGGGCGTTCGGCACTTCGACGACCTTCCGGTTGATCCAGTCGCCGAGCCGCTGTGTATTCCTTCCACCAAAACACTCGCCGCGCTTGCGACCGTCGTGTTGGGACAGGAGCAGGGGGCAATGCAGCCGCTACGCGATGCAACCTGCCAGTCGTTTCCGATTTTCTCGTTTGAGCCGGCCGTGGTTCGCACCATCGGACGTTACTCGGAAGACGAAATCGACAATGTCGCAGAACTCTGGCTTGAGACCGGAGCGTGGGACGACGGCGACGCTGATGCCTACGAGCTGAGTACCTTCTTGACGGAACTCCAAGAAGGCATCGGCACGATTCGCAATATTGGCGAGCGCCTCTACATCCTGCTGGAAGAAAAGGCGTACTAAAGGCAGCGCGACGCGGTAGCCTGGAATTAGGACTTGGACGAACCAGGCATAGCGAACTTTGCCCCGGCGTCTTTGCTTGTCATGCCGCGTTGCAACATGTCGCCATCGGTTTCACTGGCGTCACCTAGTGCGTCCGCACGGGCATACGCGCGAAGCTGAGTCTTTGTCATGTAGACCGCGAGCTCGGGCTTCTGCAGTAGCTTCTCTACGAGTGCGTCGACTTCGTTGTCGAGGTCTTCGGCAGCCGCGACACGGTGCACCATTCCCCAGTCGTGCGCGGTGGACGCTGTGATGTCTTCGCACAGCAACAAGATTTCGCGCGTGCGGGCGGCACCGATTTCGTGAATCAAACGGGACGTTGCGCCCCAGGTGAGTGGAATGCCCAGCTCGACTTCCGGAACGCGCATCAGGGCGTCTTCCGCGGCGACGCGAAAATCACAAGCCATCGAAAAACAGCATCCGCCGCCAACAGCGTGTCCATGGATGCGAGCCACGGTGACGACATCGCAATTTTCAATCGCTTGGCAGGCACGACGACCGAGTTGATCTAGCCAACGTCGTTCGCGGTCGGTTCGCGGTGATGGAACCTGTTGGTCGGGTTCGGGGGGCTTGCGGTCGGCGCCCGCGCAAAAAGTTCGGCCGCGACCGCCGAGGACAACCACCTTGGTCTCGAAGTCGGTTTCGAGGGAAAGGAAAAGGTCGCCGACTTCTTGGAGCATCATGCTCGAAATGGCGTTCAAGCGTTGCGGGCGGTTGAGCCAGACTCGAAGTACCGGCCCTTCGCGTTCGACTTCAAGGCTTCGGAAGTTCATGACACGAGCGGGTGTGGAACATGGAAGGGGAAGGTCGAAGTAGTCATGCGCGCAGCTCCCGGTAAATTGGAAGCAAAATCCTACTGGTTGCGCGTCTTCTTGCGACGCACGGTGGCGACAACGAGGAAGGCCGCGACGACCATGGTGGCGGTCGAAGGCTCTGTGGCGTGGCGCACGACGGTGCTGACTTCCTGGCTCGGTAGTGCCGCTGCACTGCTCGCAGTTGCGAGGGCCGCGAGAACGAACAAAATAACTTGAAACCACTTTCGACCGTCAATTTGCATTTGCCTACTCCAGGAAATTTGTGCTCTAAAGATAATCGCTCATTTGCTGCCGAAATGAAGCAAGAATGTTGAATTGAAATGCGAGAAAACGAAAATAGGGAATTCGATCGATGAGCCATGGGGGAGTTTCCGGCGCGAGCCGCTTAGACCGTGGGGTTGGGGCTTCAGAAGAACCTTGGAAGAGCCATTTTCACTCAAAAACGGAGCTTGAGAGAGTCGTGCACTCACATGCGTCTGACTACGCGGTCCAATCCAAAGCGACCACTCCCCATCCCGGCGAATGCGAGGGATGCTGCGCCGTACAAGAACGCAAGCTCGCGCTCCCGGAAACTGTCGCCCGCGTGATGGCCGAACAACGCGACCGTCATCGTAATCGCGAGCGTCAAAGCAGCGGGGCGCGTCATCAAGCCCGCTGCGAGAAGGAGGCCACCAACGAACTCGCTCATGCCCGCGGCCCATGCGAAGAGTTCGGGCGCTGGGAAGCCGAGCGAAGCAACGATCTTGGTGAAGCCGGCGGGCGGCGGAAGTTTGGCGAGCCCGTGCCCGAATGCAATCGAGATCCCGACCACGACCCGAAGGATCGCGAGGCCGGCGTTCGCCAATGCCGATCCCGAAGTCTCTCCTCCGAAAAGAAACTGCTTCAAGGTCCTAACCCCCTTCGAATTCACACAGCGCGAAGCAATCAAGGCCCATATCGCGCAAGCGCTTCATTCCGCCAAGGTCCGGTAGGTCGATGACGAAACCGCATCTACTGAGGGTGGCTCCGGTCTGCTGAATCAGCTTCGAAGCGGCCTCCGCCGTGCCACCGGTTGCGATCAAGTCGTCGACCAAGAGCACCTTGTCATCATTGGTGAGGGCACCGTCGTGAAGCTGTAGTTCGTCTTCTCCGTACTCGAGCTTGTACGCCATGCTGATGACCTTGCCGGGGAGTTTGCCCGGCTTGCGCAAGGGAATGAAACCAAGGCCCAGCTTGTACGCGACCGCAGTGCCAAAGATAAACCCGCGTGCTTCGATGCCCGCGATACAGGTGATGCCTTGTCCTTGAACCTTCTCTGCAATTTCATCGACGGTTCGTGCAAGACCTTCTGGGTTCCCGAGCAGCGTCGTGATGTCGCGGTATTGGATGCCCGGCTTAGGAAAATTGGGGATCGTTCGGATGTAGTCGGCGAGTTGCAAGGGCGTGTTCTCCTTCATCGATTCAAGATTGTAGGACGCGCCCGGCGACGGCGTCCAACATGCGCACAACTTTGGGGTCGCGGGAATCGGGGCCCGTGATAATCGCGTCATCGAGCACGCGATGACATCCAGCAGGGCAGGGCCGATCAAACTTGCTGACACTCGGCGTCACCTGCTTTACAAGGCTCCGAGCGTTGTCCGCGTTTTCTAGCAAAACCCGGACGATGTCGGCAACTTGTACGTCGTCATGGTCGGGATGCCAGCAGTCGTAGTCGGTCACCATTCCCACACTCGCGTAACAGATCTCCGCTTCTCGGGCGAGGTAGGCCTCGGGTAGGTTCGTCATCCCGATCACGTCGGCACCCCAACTCTTGTAGAGCTTCGATTCGGCGAGACTCGAAAACTGAGGCCCCTCCATCGCGACATAAGTTCCTCCGCGGACGGTGTTGAGGTCGAGATGTTGTGCCGCTGCGTAGGCCGTGTCTGCGAGTCGGGAGCAGGTCGGGTGTGCCATCGATACGTGGGCGACGACCCCCGTTTCGAAGAACGATTGCGATCGCGCGCGCGTTCGATCAATGAACTGGTCGATCACGACAAAGGTGCCTGGTGCCAATTCTTCTTTAAAGGATCCGACTGCGCTGAGAGACAGCAATTCGGTAACACCGGCCCGCTTGAGTGCGTCGATGTTGGCCCGGTAGTTGATCGCGCTTGGCGAAAGGGTGTGGCCTCTGCCGTGGCGCGGAAGAAATACGAGCCGTTGGCCGCCTAGCTCGCCAAATAGGATTTCGTCCGACGGGTCTCCAAACGGCGACTTCACTTGCTGCCATTCGACATGCTCGAGACCTTCGATCTCGTAGACCCCGCTGCCACCGATGATTCCCAAAACGGACGTCATGCCTTACTCCGGTTCCTCGTTACGTTCGTTCATGATCAAGGGAATTCCGTCCCTTCAACCCGACCGCGTGCGCTCTGCGGCGGCCGCCATGGTATCGCTCCGCGAGCGCGGCGAAACGGGGCCTGGGTTGATAGGCGAGCTGAATTAGGGAGCGCGATAGAAAAGCGCGTGTGCACGCCCGCGGACACGCTCGGCCCGAACACGAGCATTGAGTTGGCTTCGAAGTTCGGCGTCGTGGCCCACGTACCCGTCCATAAATGCGCGACCGACCGATTGTGAAAGCGCGTTCGTGTAGCCGCGTTTGATCAGCGACCGGCGCAGCCGCATAATTTCTTGCATGCGCCTACCCGCAGAGATTTCGTCGGTAATTCGCGCGCGGTCGAGATCAATGATCGTGACCTCGGGCTTGGGCGTACCGCCGCCGATCAGAAGGTTCTTGATGTGAAGGTCAGCGTGCCAGCCACCAAGCTCGTGAAAGTCTCGAATTGCGACGCCCGCAGCGACTGCGGCACGTTCGAGTGTATTGAGATTCGGACCGGTATCGAGGAAGGCTGCGCCGTCACGAGCGTCTTCAATGTGAACGGTGGCGTAGGACGCCTCCCAAAAAAATCCGGTACGACGCCCCACAACGAAAGCGGGGACTGCGACTGGCGCTCCCCGCTTCCGGAGTGCTGCGTTGACGCGAAGCTCCTGTAGCGGCCGGTCAAGACCTGCGAAGCGCTTGCCGGTGATCGGCGCGAGAACTCCTCCGTGGCACAGCGGTCGGAGTTGAAAACGTACGTCGTGTCCCGGCAGTTGAATGATTGTGTTGCGTGCTCGTCCGACTGACTTGCTGTCCGACTTGCCGAGGGCCTCGGCGCTGCTGCATTGCGCGAAGTTGACCGCGTCCGCGAGCAGTCTAAAGCCGTCTGTGAACGGGTCACTCACAACGACGCGCCATGGGCCCACTTCCAATTCTTTGAAGCCGTCGCAAAAAGCGCCATCTTGAGCATGCCGGTCTGTCATCGAATTCGCATTGTCCTCACGCCGCTCCTCGACTCACGCTGCGCACGCCTAAAGGGTAGCCGACGCGATCCCGGCAAGCGTTGACCACGGAGCAGCACGATCTGTCTCGTCGCGCTTCACAGCGGTGCTTGTGCGCCGCTTTCTCGTTATCGATCCGCGATTTTGTCGACTAACAGGCTGCGGAAGAACCCCTCCCGTCGCATCGCACGCGTCTTTGCGTCGATCACGGCGTTGCGAAACCTTGCTGTGTGCCCGCACAGCCGCGGCTTCACGCCTTGCGTTCGTCGAAAAGCCGTGCACGCTGCTCGGTCCGGATTTTTTGCGCAGCCGGCTAGAGGCCGGGAAGAACCTGGACCGCGATGCCCTCTCGCTTGCCCCACGCGAGCAATACAACGAAACTACTTGGGGCGGACTTCGGTTCGTGCAAGGTACCCTCTCCCCTTCATCTCGTTCTAGAGGTCCCCTATCTCTCACTGTCAGAATCCACTCGCCGCACCGCCCCGTGCGAACCGTATCCTTGTCATTCGACTGGGTGCGATGGGGGACGTGGTGCGCACGCTGCCCGCGATGCGGGCGCTTCGGTCCGCTTATCCGGATGCCCAAATCAGTTGGCTCGTTGAGCGTGGGGCAGAAGAAGTCCTACGGGACCGCCCCGAGCTCGATCAGGTCCTCACTTTTCCGCGCGAAGAATTGACATCCGCTCTCCGCGGGTTTGAACTGCGAACGCTGCGCGTGCGACTGTCGCAATTCGTATCGATGCTACGTAGCCACCGCTTCGATTTGGTCGTTGACTTTCACTCGATCTTGAAAAGCGGCGTGCTGTCCCGGCTCACCGGTGCGCCCACCCGTATTTCATATGCGGCGCCGTTTGGGCGCGAATGGAGTTGGCTCTTCGCGACCGATCGAGCGCGGCTGCTGCCTCACAAAATCAGTCGATACGACCGCAACATGGGTCTCGTTGAATTTATGGGTGTCCAAACGCGCGCGAGCGGGCCGTCGATTCGACCTCGCTCCGATGCGCGCGAACGCATTGCGAACGCTCTAGGGGGTAAGGAAGTCCCCGTCGTGATTCATCCTGGTTCGAGTGGAGGCGCCGCGTACAAGCGCTACCGCGCGTCGGGCTATGCAGATCTCGCTCGGGCGTTGCAGCGCGAGAAAGGGGTCACTTCGGTGGTGACTGTGGGGACGTCAGCGGAAGAGCTGGCATTGGCAGAAGAGATTGTCGAACTTTCTCGGGGCGCTGCCGAGTTGGCACCGCATACCCAAGAACTCGGCGACCTCATTGCACTGATCGACGGTGCAGGAGTCTTTGTCGGCAGTGATAGTGGTCCACTTCATATCGCGACTGCGCTCGGGACACCGGCGGTTCAGATCTTGGGACCGACGGATCCCATTGAAAACGAGCCTCGTCGGGGCACGCACTGGAAGCAGGTTCGCATCCCAATGCCGTGTAGCCCGTGTCGACGGGGCTGCGCGGAAGCGACTTGCATGAGTGTCATTCCCTATGAACATGTCCTTGTTGCGACGCTAGATTGCCTCACGATTTTTCACGAAAGACGCAAGCAAGCGTCGGCGGGGCGAGTGAGTTCACCTGCACAGCCGGTGGCACAGTCGTGGAACTGAACGCTCCCGAAACGATTCTTGTGCGTGCGCCGAACTGGCTCGGGGATGTGGTGATGGCCACGCCAGGCTTGCGGGCACTGCGCTCGCATTTCAAAGACGCCCATATCGCGGTTCAAGTGAGACCAGGACTCGAAGGGGTCCTAGACAGCTGCTCCTACGTTGACGAAGTACAGCGCGTCGATTCGTATCACCAGGGCGTTGGTTCCATGCTGCGGGAAGGAAGGCGCCTGCGTCAGCGTGGGCGTTTCGATCTTGGCATCTGCATCCCCGAATCATTTTCGTCCGCAATGCTGATGAAGCTCGCGGGTGTCAAACAGATCGTCGGGTACGGCGAAGGTCTCCGTTCGCCACTCATCGACGTGGGGGTACCCGTTCCCGTGGCATGGGGAGCGCGGCGTATGGTCGCGCGCGAACGCTTCGTCCTCGGGTTGATGGATGCCGTGGGGTGCAAGGAATTGGGCACCCACATTGAACTTGGAACTGCACCGGGTGACGACGCGCGCGTCGAAGCGCTACTCGCCAAAGACGGGGACGCCGCGCAGCCCATTGTTGTCCTGGCCCCGGGTGCTTCGTACGGACCTTCAAAATGTTGGCCCGCCGCGTCTTTCGCCGAGGTCGGGGACGCGCTTCAGGCGCGTGGAGTGCGAGTGGCGTTACTCGGGACTGCGTCAGAAGCCGATCTGACCCAGTCGGTCGCGGCCGCCATGAAGACCACGCCCCTCGATTTCGCGGGAGTGTTCTCGCTTCGGGAGGTGAAGGCCCTCATCAAGCGCTCGGCACTCTTGGTGTGCAATGACGCTGGTGCGCGACACATTGCTGCAGCCTTCGCGGTTCCGTCGATCGTTTTCTTTGGCCCCACCAGCGTGGAAAAAACGAATCTGAACCTCGATGCGGTTCAAATTCTGGAAACAGACGACAGTTGCCGTCCTTGTTACAAGCGTGACTGCCCCATCGACCATCGTTGTATGACGGGCATTACACCGGCGCGGGTGACTCAACGATCCCTTGCAACACTGGGCGTGGCTTCGTGATCGATCTCTCCGTCATCATCGTCAACTACAATACGCGACAACTCGTGCTCGACTGCGTTGCGTCGGTACAGGGCGAACTCGACAAGCTGAGTGATGGACTGCAGTCAGAGGTGATCGTCGTTGACAACGGGTCTACCGATGGATCAACTGGCGCACTGCGACGAGGTCCTTCGCAAATTCGCGTCATCGCGCTCGATGAAAACGTTGGCTACGCCCGAGGCAACAACGCGGCTCTCGCGGAAGCGAAGGGAAATGTCGTCTTGCTTCTCAATACCGACGTCGTTCTCGAAGACGGCGCAATTGAAACCGCACTTGAAGCATTGCACGCCAACCCGGCGGCGGGTGCCGCCGGCATTCAGCTACTTCACGCGGACGGTCGCCTTCAGAATTCGATTCATTCGTTTCCAAGCCTTGTTCGCGAACTCACACCCAAAGGGTTGTTGGAACTGCTCGCACCAGCGCGTTTTCCATCAAAGCGGCGCCCACCCACGCACCCCATCGAAGTGGAGTCTGTATTGGGCGCGGCGCTGTTCGTGAAGAGAGACGTGATCGAGAAAGTCGGTCCGTTGCCCGAAGCGTATTTCTTCTTTCTCGAAGAAACCGATTGGTGCCTGCAAATGCGGCGCGCCGGGATCGGCGTGCTTCATGTTCCGGGGGCACGTGCGGTCCACCTTTCGGGTGCGAGTAGCAAGCGCGTCGATCCGATTGCGACGCGGATCGAATATCACCGCTCGCTCTATCATTTTTTGAGAACGAATCGCGGCGCAGCGAGTGCCGCCGCGGTGAAGGTTGTGCGCGTCGTGAAGCAATTGCTTTCGTTCGTGCCGCTCGCATTACTCGGAATCGTGTCGCCAGTTTATCGCTCACGGCGCCACAGCGTGGGACGTCTGCTGCATTGGCATCTTGCGGGACAGCCGGCGAGTTGGGGACTCTCGCAGGACTGAGGCTCGGGCTCATGCGAAACCTCTGGGAAGCGCCGCGGTCCGTTCAACACACGGAGAAACCGGCTCCGAATCTCAAACGCGCTCTGAAAACGTGGACACACCTGCCGAGAATCAACATTCCGAAGTGGGCGACCTTGCGCCTCAACACAGGAGTGCCGATACGTGATAAACAGATTCATATCCGTCACTGCAATGGGCTGAGATTGCAGTGGGTTCGGCTACCCTACGTCCCCGGACGCAGCCATGTATGCGCAAAGGAAATACGTGACCAAGGCACGCAAACCAAAACTTGACTCCCATCGGTTCGAGAAAATTTTAGATCGTTTTGCCCAAGTTCGACTCGCAGTGGTGGGGGACGTTATCCTCGACGAATACCTGGTGGGCGACGCGGAGCGCGTCAGCCCCGAAGCGCCGGTGCCGGTCGTCCATGTTCAATCCGAATCGGTTGTACTTGGCGGTGCGGGCAACGTTGTTCGAAACCTCGTCGCGTTGGGTGTGGACTGCGAGTTTGCGTCAGTGGTGGGCAAGGACCTCGACGGAGATCGCGTCGTCGAACTGTTGCAGGAACTCGGCGTTCCGACTTCAGGCGTGATCCGCGGCGAAGATCGGCACACGACGAGAAAGACTCGGGTGGTCGCACGGGGGCAGCAAATCGTTCGTGTCGATCGCGAATCTCATGCACCCGTGACAAGCGCCATCAGCCGAAGGCTTTTGCAGACCATGCAGTCTAGCTTCCCACGTGTCGGCGGCGTGATCCTCGAAGACTATGGCAAGGGCCTGTTTGTTCCGGCCTCGATTCGGAAACTCATCGCGGCGTGCGTTGCAGCGAAAGTCGCCGTTTCGGTCGACCCCAAGTCCGAATTGCGCGCCTACAAGGGGGCGACGCTCATGAAGCCAAACCTTCGAGAGGCTGAGCAGCTTGCCGGGATCCGTGCGAGCGAAACGGGGGGGCTCGACCCGATCGCGAAGAAACTCCGCAAGGCATTTGGCGACGGCGATCTGGTGATCACCCGTGGTGGCAACGGAATGACCCTATTTGAGGGCTCGGACGCGGGGCGTGTCGTTGCCACAATTGGGCAAGAAGTTTTTGATGTGCAGGGCGCAGGAGATACTACGATTGCCATTCTCGCAACGGCCCGGGCAGCCGGCGCGACTTTGCTCGAGGCGGCGATCTTCGCCAACGCGGGTGCGAGTGTTGTAGTGGAACAAGCCGGAACGGCGACGGCGAGCAGAGCACAAATCGCGGCGCGGTTGCCCCAGGCAATTGAAGCAGCTCGGAAAGGGTGGCAATGACCGAATCATCGCGAGTGCAGGGACTGAGAAGCATGACGGGCTTCGGCGGCGCTGCGTTCGAACTAGGCGGGGTCGGCTTCGAAGTCGAGATTCGCTGCGTCAATCATCGTCATCTCGACTTGCGCCTGAAGCTCCCCCGACAATTTTCGAGTTGCGAAGCCGCAGTACGCGCACGCGTTCCGTTGTTTCTCGGTCGCGGTAAGGTCGACCTGTCCGTGAATGTTGCGGCAGGCGCAGGCACCGCAACTCAGCTCGAGATCGACGAAATCGTGGCCAAGCAATATGTCGATGCGGCTCGGCTCTTGTCGGAAAAGTACGAATTGCAGGGAAGTCTCGACGTGTCGACGTTGATTGGGATGCCCGGGGTGACACGGGTCGTAGAGCCTGGTCTCGAGACAGACGAAATGTCGAGCGTTCTATGTGACGCGGTTGATCGCGCCCTTGCCGCGGTCGACACGGCTCGACTTGCCGAGGGCTCAAGCACCTTGGCTGACTTCAACACACGCCTCGTCCATGTGGCCGAACTCGTAGAATGTCTTGATGCCCGGAGTGACCTTGTGCGCGCCGCGGCCAAAGAGAGGCTTCGCAAGCGAGCAGGGCAGCTCGAACTTGAAACAGGGCTCGTCGACGAGGCACGACTTCATCAAGAAATTGTCATTGCCGCAGACCGTCTCGATGTGAGCGAGGAAATTACGCGGTTGCGCAGCCATGTCGAACAATTTCACAGCGTTGTGGCATCGGCTGGGCCGGACACCATGGTGGGGCGCCGACTCGACTTCTTGTTGCAGGAACTTGGGCGAGAAGCGAACACTGTGGGAAGCAAGGCCAACGATGCGCCGCTCGCCCATGACGTCGTCGAGCTGAAGACTGAACTCGAGAGGATCCGCGAGCAGGTGCAGAACATTGAGTAAGGCGGACGCTCGAAGCGACGCTTCCTCATCGCGAGCAAAAGGGCGCGCCAAGCCCGTGAAGGAACCGGGTAGCGGCATCGTTCGGATGTTGAATATCGGCTACGGCAACTTGGTTCTGGCATCTCGTGTTGTCGCGATCGTGACTCCGGCCGCTTCTCCGATGCGTCGCCTGCGAGAAGAAGCCAGCGAAAGAAATAAACTCGTCGACGCGACCATGGGAAGGCGAACTCGGTCTATTCTCGTCACCGACAGCGACCATGTCATTCTCTCAGCCATTAATCCCGAAACCATCGCCGCCCGGCTCGCACCGGGCCACGACGGAGATCCATCATGAGCGGCCTTACCTTTGTGATCTCAGCGCCTTCAGGTACAGGCAAGACTACGGTGTGCGGGAAGCTCCTGGCTCAGGACGCGAACCTCCGGTTTTCAGTTTCTCATACCACGCGCCTCCCGCGCACGGGAGAGAGCGACGGTGACGATTACCACTTTGTCGACGAAGATCGCTTCAAGAAATTGGTCGTCGAAGATGCGTTCCTTGAATACGCCCGTTATGCGGGGAATCTCTACGGTACGAGCTTCGCAGCAATTGAGGATTCCTTGGCAGATGGCTTCGACATCCTGCTCGAGATCGAAGTGCAAGGCGCGGCAAAGATCCGCGCGAGTAACTTCGAAGCGATCTTTATCTTTCTGTTGCCTCCGTCCATGAAGACCCTCGATCAACGGTTGCGAGATCGCGGAACCGACAGCGATGAAGTGATCCAGCGGCGGCTTCGCGAAGGCAATCCCGAGATTTCAATGGCGTCCATGTTTGACTACGCGGTCATCAATGACGACTTGGGAGACGCTGTGGCCAAAGTTCGAGAAATCGTCGAAGCCGAACGATCTGGCGACGCAACCTCGGCGCGAGCAAAGCACGGTATCGAAAGGGTGCTGGCAAGCTGGCTTGCGCAGGAAGAGAAAACCGTCGCTTCTCACGCTTGATGAGAGGTCGATTGCGTTTCGGTGCCGACTGATTTCGCGCTGTTATAGAAGGCAGGTCGACCTGGACACGGGCTTCTATTGCTTTTCGTTGCCGCAATGGGTACGGCCGGGTACTCTCCGAACTGCCCCCGAGCAGTCACGTCAACCCATTGATCTAGAAAGCGAAATGGGCCCGAGGCTGCGCTAGCCGCATTCGGGGGAAGACTTGGTACAGCCCATGCTTCGCTTCAATGACATCGCCGACCGGATGCTCGAATACAACCCGGGTATCGACCTCGAGTTGCTTCAGCGCGCCTACGTGTTTTCGGCGAAGGTGCACGACGGGCAGGAGCGACTAAGCGGCGAGCCCTATCTCGTTCATCCTCTCGAAGTCGCCGGCATCCTGGTCGACATGCGGATGGACGACGTGTCTGTCGCCGCGGCCCTTCTCCACGACACCCTCGAAGACACCCTTGCCACGCGCGAAGAAATTCAACGTTTGTGCGGGGAACAAGTCGCGTTCCTCGTCGAAGGCCTGACCAAAATCGCGAAGATCGAGTTCACGTCCGTGCGCGAACGACAGGCCGAAAACTTCCGCAAGATGTTGATCGCGATGTCGAAGGACATCCGCATCTTGCTCATCAAGCTGGCCGATCGCTTGCACAACATGCGAACGATCGACTTTCTTGCTGAAGACGCCCAGCAGCGAGTCGCGATCGAGACCATGGAAATTTATGTGCCGCTGGCGAACCGACTCGGCATGCACTGGCTTCAGTCTGAACTCGAAAACCTTTGCTTTGGCATTCTGCATCCCCGAGAGGCTGCCGAACTCGAGAAGCAGCTGAGTGTCGGAGGGGGCGAGCGCGAAAAGTACATCGAAGAAGTGATCGAAACCCTCGCGGACCAATTGTCTCAGGCGGGCATGCGCGCAGAAGTGACCGGGCGTGTGAAGGATCTTTCTTCGATCCATTCGAAGATGGAATCTCAGGGTGTGAGCCTCGACGAGATCTACGACGTCATTGCGTTTCGGGTCTTGCTCTCAGGGGGCGAGTCGCAGTGTTACGGGGCGCTCGGCATCGCGCACAGTATTTGGCGCCCGGTTCCGGGACGATTCAAGGACTACATCGCGCTACCCAAACCCAACGGTTACCAGTCGCTCCATACCACGGTGATTGGGCCCTATGGCGAGCGGATGGAGGTGCAGATCCGAACCAGCGATATGCACCGCAGCGCCGAACTCGGCATCGCCGCGCATTGGAAGTACAAGGAAGGCCGCATCGAGTCCGACGACGAAGATGATCGAAAGTTCGCTTGGCTTCGACAGTTGCTCGAATGGCAGCGTGAGCTCGATGATCCGCACGAGTTTCTCGACGCGGTCAAAGTCGATCTGTTTCCCGATCAGGTGTTTGTCTTTACGCCGGAGGGAGAGGTCATCAATCTTCCTTCAAAATCGACACCGATCGACTTCGCCTACGCGATCCACAGCGAAGTCGGGAGTCATTGCGCTGGGGCTCGTGTGAACGGGAAGCAAGTTCCTTTGCGGACGAAGTTGGCCGACGGAGACACGGTCGAAATCCAGACCAGCAACAGCCAGATCCCGCGCAAAGACTGGCTCGACTTCGCGGTTTCGAGCAAAGCACGAAGCCGCATCCGGCATTCGATCCGCCAGGACGGGCGAGACCGGAGTCGTAAGCTCGGCCGCGACATTTTGGAACGCGAACTGCGGCGAGCCAACTTGAGCCTCAAGCAAGTACTCGACGACGGTCAACTCGAAGCCGTCGCGAAGCAAGACGCACGAAAGGGAACGGTTGAAGATCTCTTCGCCGCGGTGAGCTACGGCAAGGTCGCGGCAAGTTCGGTGGTACGCAAACTAAGGGGCGAGGAAGAACCCAAGCCCGCCCGCGCGCTCCCGGTGCCGGACAAGATTCGAGGCTTGTTTCGGCGTGAGCGTCGTTCGTCGAGTTCCGGAATCGTCGTGAGTGGTTCGCCCGACGTATTGGTCCGTTTCGGAGGTTGTTGTGACCCGCTGCCCGGGGACGAGATTATTGGCTACGTGACCCGGGGCCGGGGTGTGACGATTCACCTTCGAGAATGCACGAAAGTGTTCGAAATCGATCCCGAACGCTGGATCGACGTCCAATGGGACGAAGAGTCCGGGGAGCCTCGCAAGATCAAGGTCCGTGTGAAGTCGAAGGACAAGCAGGGAATTCTCGCGAAGATCACCAACACGATTTCATCCGCCGGCGTGAATATTGGCGCTGCGACGATCACGACCGAAGAAGGAAACCTCGCGGTACAGAGCTTCGAATTGTGGGTTCAAGACGTGTCTGAACTCAACGCCGTCATGAAGTCGATCGCGAAACTCAAAGGTGTTACGAGCGTCGAGCGCATTCGCGGATGAGCGATGCAGGGGCGAACATAAATTCAGTTCGCCTCAGCGTCTGTGTCCTCGCTTATAACGACGAAGCCATTCTCGCACGTTGTCTCGGCGTGCTTGGCTTCGCGGACGAAGTTGTCGTGGTCGTCGATGCAAAGACAACCGACGGCACGGAAAAAATCGCGCGCGAAATGGCCACCGCCGTGTCGGTCCACGGCTATGTCGGCGATGTCGAGCAAAAACGCCATGCGATCGGGCTGGCCCAGAACGAATGGGTGCTGCTGCTCGACTCGGATGAAGTCGTGAGCGCCGGCCTCGCGGATCGCATTGGCGCGTTCCTAGCCGACCCTGGTGAAATGGCAGGTGCCGAGGTCAACCGGCTCACGTTCCACCTCGGGCGCTGGATCAGGCACGGCGACTTCTACCCGGACTGGAAGCTGCGCTTGTTTCGGAAGCAGGCTGCGAACGTCGTTGGACTCAACCCACATGGCCGTGTCGAAGTGGCGGGCGGTACGGCTCGACTCGACGGTGACCTCGAACACTTTAGTTACCGCGATCTTTCCGACCAGCTAGAGCGGATCCAGCGCTTCAGTACCGATGCTGCAGCCGCGCTCCACGCGGACGGTCGCAAGTTTCGGATCTGGGACCTGTGTCTGCGTCCGCCACTGCGCTTCTTGCGATCGTATCTTTTGAAGCGCGGGTTTCTGGATGGCACCGCGGGGTTTGTCATCGCTGTCGCGACCGGCTTCCACGTCTTTCTCAAGTACGCGAAGCTCTGGGAAGCCGAACGGCGGGATCGTACGTCGGGGCCCTAAGGATTGCGGGCCGGGGCTTCGGCCATCTCGCGCATGAGGTCTTCTTTCGAGAGTGGGTCGTGCGTCTTGACTGACAAGTAAACAAGGCCGCCGACCCCAGCTTGTAAAAATTGATAGACGAGCACGAGGTTGAATAAGTCGGCGCCACGATCCGATCCCAATAGGGTGAAGATCGCGAGAAACGCGGCGTGACCAGTTCCGATGCCCGCAGGCCCGATCGGAATGGCGGCGACAAGCATGCCAACTGGGACCACGACAAAGAGCGCCGCAGTGGGAATCCCATCGAGCGCAATGGCTTGCACGTAACAAATCCACGCGCCGACCAAGAAGCCGTGCGCGACAACCGACACCGCGATACTTGTAAGCGTCACCCTGCGTTTGTCGTGATAGACACGAACACCTTCGTAAATTCGCAGTGGTCCCCCGACGAAAGAAAAGCGGCTGGTGAAATACCGAAGGACGCGAAGTATGGGGTCGTGAGCTTCGCGAATTGCAAGAAGCGCGATGTAAAAGGCCGTGACGAAGCTCGCGACAGCGAGCACGGCCACGATGATGGGGGTGCCGAGCATTGCCGACCAGTCGCCGCCCGTGCTCATGCCCAAGCCGAGCGCCAAGGTCGCCAGAACAATCAACCCCGACATGCCGACAACGCGATCGAAGAGAATCGAACTTACGACGCCAGAGGTATGGCCCGGAACGGCTCGCACCACGTAATACCCTTTTACGAGGTCGCCACTCAAAGAGCCCGGCAAGAAGATGTTGAAGAACATCCCAATCAACGCAGTCTGCAGTGTTTTTCGAAAGCGGATCGGAACGCCCTGTGCGCGAATTAAGGTGTGCCAGCGGACGACGGCGATCATGGTGGTGCACGTCATGCACCCCCAACCCGCGACGACCCAAGGCCAACGTGAGATCGCGGTCTCGATCGAAGCCAGTGAAAGGAAGTCTTGGCTGATCAGCAGGGCGAAGATGCCGACCGTAAATAGCAGCTTGGCGGCGGTGATGAGGTGCGTGCGGAGCAAGCCACTGCCTTCTTGGGGGTGGAGCTTAGGGGGTTGAGATGGTGTTGGGCCCTGGTCGTTTGGGACGGTGCCCGGGTGTCAAAACTTATGGGCGCTCGTACGGATTCGGATTGTCGCCGGCTGGGATGCGTGCGTAGTCTTTCATGCGTCGCAGCTCTTCTTCGGTGGGGTAGACCTTCTCGCGCTCGAGCAATTTTTCGAGTTCCGATTGCACGACGGGTTTCCAGGGCACGGTTGCTATGGCGAGCTCCCCCGGACTCGGTGTCGGGGGAGTATCGTCGACGTTCTGCGCCAACGATACCGGGTCTACTTCGTTAATCGGCGGCGGGATGAAGGGGCGGGTCGAGCCGTAAAAGAACCGACCGTTCTCTTCACTCGGTGGCTCATCTGCTTCATCATAATCTTCTTCGTAGCCGTCGTTCTCCTCGTCATAATCTTCTTCGTAGCTGTCGTTCTCCTCGTCCGGATTCGAAGCAAATTGATCCCAGTCGTCGTCCATAGGTGCTTCGTCAAACGGGTCGCCCGCGTCCCGATCCCCGCCTCCCAGCCCCTCTACGATGACGATCGTCGGTGAGCGATTAGGGTCATCGACCGATGAGGGCGTCGTCGGGGTCGTTGATGTCGTTGGCCGCGCGGCAATCTTATCCCCCGCTGTCTTCGCGTTCGGAGTGGGGGCTGCAGCTTCGGCCCCAGACGTCGTCGAGGCTTGAGTCGACGCGGACTTAGACATGAAGTCGGGCCTGGGCTTTTTGTCTTCGTCCGAACAGCCCGGTGCGCTCAAGAGCAATGCGAGGAGCAGTGCAACGAAAGAAACGATTGAGTTGTTGACGAACGGGACTGGTCGCATCTGTGTGTTTCCTAACTGGGGGTGTAGTTGCTCGTAGCATATCGTGTAAGTACGAAGTAAGCCGGGGGTCTGCTTAGCCGAATTCGGTCTCATTCGCGATGCTGCGGAATATTTCGGCAATCTCGGTCGCGTGCTCGGCCATCGTGGCGACGCGAGGTTGTTCCTCAACAAGGCTTCGCCCGAGCCCCGGTTCGGTTGTGAGACGTTCGAGCGCGTAGTCAAGTTCCCCTTGTACGTCGGGTTCGTACAAAAACCCAACCCCTTGTGCGAGAAGCTCGACGTGTCCCCCCAACCGCGTTGCGACAACGGGGATGGGGGCGGAGAAGGCCTCGCGGATCACCAGTGGCTAATTCTCAAATCAGAGTGAAGGCACGACGAGGGCGTCTTATCGCAAGTGTTTCCGAACATCGCGTGCCGCACCTTGATGATGAACTGCGGTCCCAAGCTCGACGAGATCGATCGCGACCTCGGGTAAACCGAAGCGGAGCATTTCGTCCTTCATGAATAACGAGGGGACGAGGAAACGATCGAATTCATCTGCCATGTCGAGCAGCGCTTCCCAATGGGGCTGGATGCGCTGACGTTGTACGGAGGGTTGAACTCTCGTGAGCCTTGAAACGACTGACGTGACAGCACCCGACAGTCCATGCTTCGCGCTCGCGCGGGGATCGCACTGCCGCTCGCGGCGTCGAGCGAACTCAACTCGATCGGTGCGCCAACTCGAACGCCCATTCGATCCCGGAGCGCATTCACTTGCATCGCAGGTGTGCTCAAGTGTGCGGTGCACTCGCCGCATCGTTCAAGTGAGACCTCGTCGCAGCGTCCGAGGCTGCGACGAAATCGTTGGCCACCGGTCGCGTATTGAAGCCAAGCGTCGTGCACCGTCATGGCGACCGGAACACCACGCGCTTGAGCGAGTGCGGGCAAGTCGACCGACAACCCCATGAGATGCTGAACGTGAGCAACATCGGGGTGAAACGAATCGAGAACTTGCCCCTGTTCACGGTGGATTCGCGGGTTCCGGTAGATCTGAGACAATGGACGCGCCGGTCGGGTTTTACGAACAACCCAATGTCGAATTCCGCGATCGTCGAAGTCCCG